>Ga0075163_10003449_pt1 | contig 21235 bp, 20 predicted proteins | sample JI1023141ADNA_FD_71478 | JGI IMG/M metagenome (GOLD analysis project Ga0075163, IMG submission 71478) | Wastewater effluent complex algal communities from Wisconsin, to seasonally profile nutrient transformation and Carbon sequestration -... | ecosystem: Engineered > WWTP > Effluent > Algae... | reverse complement strand
CACGCCCTGTCCGCTCTGCCACACCTCGTTGTTCACCGCGAACACCCGATCGTCGCGGTTGGCCGACAATGCCCGCCAGGCCTGGCTGTTGAGCACGGTGGTCGCCCGTTCCTTGGCTGCGGCCGTCTCGAAGGACAGGTAGATGATGTCGCCGTCGGCGGCGGACAGATCCGTGTCGCCGGACAGGTCCGCGGTGCTCAACTCGATATACGGGGTATCCGTGAAGCGTTGTGCCGCAGGGCGATCCACGCCGACCGCGCGCAGGACGGTGGCCGGGAAGTTCGCCGCACCGAACACCCTGATGGTGGTCTCGGTGAACTGCAGGACCGAGGCCTGGAAATGGGTGGCGTCGGCGCGCGCACCGGCCTCACGGGCGTCGCGTTCGAAACCGTCGAGCGCGGCATCGGCCGCGCCCGGGCGCGCGGTGGCCGCGGCCACCGCGCGCAAGGTGTCCTGCCAGTCGGTAGGGCCGCCGGTGAACACCGTCGGCGCGATCTCCGACAGCGCGGTGAAGGATCCGGGCGTCTGCGCCACCGAGCCCAGGATCAGGTCCGGCGCGGCGGCCCGCACGGCGTCCAGGTCCGGTGTGTCACGCGGGCCGACGCCGGGCGCGTCGTGCAGGACGGTGCCCAGGTACGACGGCTGGGGGACCGCGGTGCCGACCACCCGGCCCTGCAGACCGAGAGCGCACAGCGCGTCGAGCGCGGACGCCGACAGCGCCACGATGCGCTGCGGATCTCCGCGCACCTCGGTGTCTGGGGCCACGCCCGGGCCGGTCGCGTTGCGGACCTGCCGCGGTGCGTCGGGAGACTGGGCCGGGGCCGGTTCGGGCGCGCAGGATTCGTCCGGTCTGCGGTGGTTGCCCAGCACGCCGGCGCTGGCGATCCTGGTGGTGCTGGTGATCGGGGCGCCCGGTTCGGTACCCGGCACGGTCTCGGTGGCCCCACAGGCCGTCAGCAGGGTGAACGAGGCCACGACACCCGCGGCGAGCAGGCCCTTGCGCGCAGTGGGGAACGGCACCGGGCGAGGGTACCAACCGGGCCGTTTCCGGCCGGTCAGACACCGTCCACACGCGAATACGACAGTTTGTAGGACACCGATGCCGCGCCCGACGGTGATGGGGATAAGATGCCGACAGAGCCATTGCCGGGACGACCCGTCGACTTTTTATGGAGGATCTGTTGGTAGCCGAAGCGCCCCCAATCGGAGAACTCGAGGCACGGCGTCCGTTCCCGCAGCGGATGGGCCCCAAGGGCAACCTCATCTACAAGCTGATCACCACGACCGATCACAAGCTGATCGGCATCATGTACTGCGTCGTGTGTTTCAGCTTCTTCCTCATCGGCGGCCTGATGGCGCTGCTGATGCGCACCGAGCTGGCGGTCCCGGGCCTGCAGTTCCTGTCCAACGAGCAGTTCAACCAGCTGTTCACCATGCACGGCACGGTGATGCTGCTCTTCTACGCGACCCCGATCTTCGCCGGGTTCGCCAACCTGGTGTTGCCGCTGCAGATCGGCGCCCCGGACGTCGCGTTCCCGCGGCTCAACGCGTTCGCGTTCTGGCTGTTCCTGTTCGGCGCGTTGATCGCCATGGGTGGTTTCATCACCCCCGGCGGTGCCGCCGACTTCGGCTGGACCGCGTACTCGCCGCTGACCGATGCCATCCACTCCCCGGGCGCCGGTGGTGACCTGTGGATCATGGGTCTGGCCGTCGGTGGTCTTGGCACCATCCTGGGTGCGGTCAACTTCATCACCACGGTGGTCTGCATGCGTGCCCCGGGCATGACCATGTTCCGGATGCCGATCTTCACCTGGAACGTCCTGGTGACCTCGATCCTCATCCTGATCGTGTTCCCGATCCTGACCGCCGCGCTGTTCGGTCTGGCCGCCGACCGTCACCTCGGCGCGCACATCTACGACCCGGCCAACGGCGGCGTGCTGCTCTGGCAGCACCTGTTCTGGTTCTTCGGTCACCCCGAGGTGTACATCATCGCGCTGCCGTTCTTCGGCATCGTCTCCGAGATCTTCCCGGTGTTCAGCCGCAAGCCGATTTTCGGATACACCACGCTGATCTACGCGACGCTCGGTATCGCGGCGCTGTCGGTGGCGGTGTGGGCGCACCACATGTACGCCACGGGTGCGGTGCTGCTGCCGTTCTTCTCGTTCATGACGTTCCTGATCGCGGTGCCGACCGGTATCAAGTTCTTCAACTGGATCGGCACGATGTGGAAGGGGCAGTTGACCTTCGAGACACCGATGCTGTTCTCGGTGGGCTTCCTGATCACCTTCCTGCTCGGTGGTCTGTCCGGTGTGCTGCTGGCCAGCCCGCCGCTGGATTTCCACGTGACGGACTCCTACTTCGTCATCGCGCACTTCCACTACGTGCTGTTCGGCACCATCGTGTTCGCCACCTACGCGGGTATCTACTTCTGGTTCCCGAAGATGACGGGCCGCCTGCTCGACGAGCGCCTCGGCAAGCTGCACTTCTGGCTGACCTTCATCGGTTTCCACGCCACCTTCCTGGTGCAGCACTGGCTGGGTGACGAGGGCATGCCGCGCCGCTACGCCGACTATCTGCCCAGCGACGGGTTCACCACGCTGAACGTGGTCTCCACCGTCGGCGCGTTCATCCTCGGCATCTCCACGCTGCCGTTCGTCTGGAACGTGTTCCGCAGCTGGCGTTACGGCGAGCCCGTGGTGGTCGACGACCCGTGGGGTTACGGCAACTCCCTGGAGTGGGCCACCAGCTGCCCGCCGCCGCGGCACAACTTCACCGAACTGCCCCGGATCCGTTCGGAGCGTCCGGCGTTCGAGCTGCACTACCCGCACATGGTCGAGCGGATGCGGGCCGAGGCGCACATCGGTCGTGCGCACGGGCCCTCCGACGGTGACGTCACCAGAATCGATGACGTCGAAGTCCGCAGCTGATCTGATCCGGCACGACCTGACGACAACTGACTCGAGGCATCAAACGGAGGTGGGTGTGCCGACGGCCTCGCAGTCAGTCGACCCCGCGCGCAAGCGTTCATCGTTGTTGATCACGGTCACCGGGGTGGACCAGCCCGGCGTGACCTCCGCACTGTTCGAGGTGCTCTCCCGCCACCATGTGGAGCTGCTCAACGTCGAACAGGTCGTGATCCGCGGCAGGCTCACCCTGGGTGTGCTGGTGTCGGTGGAGTCCAAGGTCGCCGACGGCTCCGAGTTCGCCGACGAGGTCCGCGCCGCCATCCACGGGGTGGGCCTGGATGTCGCGATCGAGCGCAGTGACGACAAGCCGGTGCTGGAGGGGCCCTCCACGCACACCATCGTGGTGCTGGGCCGCCCGATCACCGCCGAGGCGTTCGGGGTGGTGGCCCGCGAGGTCGCCGCGCTCGGAGTGAACATCGATTTCATCCGCGGGGTCTCCGACTACCCGGTGACCGGGCTGGAGCTGCGGGTCTCGGTGCCGCCCGGCGCGGTCTACGCCGAACTGCAGAACGTGATGGCGCGCACCGCCGTCGCGCTCGGGGTCGATATCGCGCTGGAGGATTACAGCCTGTCGCGGCGGACCAAGCGCCTCATCGTGTTCGACGTGGATTCCACCCTGATCCAGGGTGAGGTCATCGAGATGCTCGCCGACCGGGCCGGCGCATTGGCGGCGGTCGCCGAGGTCACCGAGGCGGCGATGCGCGGTGAGCTGGACTTCGCCGAGTCGCTGCACAAGCGGGTTGCCACGCTGGCCGGCCTGCCCGCCGAGGTGCTCGACGAGGTGGCCGATCAGATCGAGCTGACACCCGGGGCGCGCACCACGATCCGCACCTTGCGGCGACTGGGATATCACTGCGGCATCGTCTCCGGCGGCTTCCGTCAGGTGATCGAGCCGCTGGCGCACGACCTGATGATGGATTTCGTCGCGGCCAACGAGCTGGAGATCGTCGACGGCAAGCTCACCGGCCGGGTCGTGGGTCAGGTCATCGACCGCCCCGGAAAGGCCAAGGCGCTGCGCGATTTCGCCCAGCAGGTCGGGGTGCCGATGGAGCAGACCGTGGCCGTCGGGGACGGCGCGAACGATATCGACATGCTCTCGGCCGCCGGGCTGGGGGTGGCCTTCAACGCCAAACCCGCGCTGCGCGAGGTGGCCGACGCGTCGTTGAGCCACCCGTACCTGGACACCGTGCTGTTCATCCTGGGGGTGACCCGCGGTGAGATCGAGGCCGCCGACGCCGTCGACGGCACCGCACGCCGGGTCGACATCCCCGACGTCTAGACGACCACTCCCGCGCGGGTCTCGGCGGCGGCGACGCCGGTGATGGACTGCCAGGCGCGCGCCATCACCTCCACGGCCGCCTCCAGTTGGGGCTCGGGCAGCGCGTAGGGCACCCGGATGAACCGTTCCAGCGTGCCGTCGACGCCGAAGCGCGGCCCGGCGGGGAGATCCAGCCCGAGCCGCGACGCGGCGGCCGACAGCGCGGTGCTCATCGGCGCGGGCAGTTGCACCCACAGTGACATCCCGCCGCGGCCCGGTCCGGGACGCCAGTCCGGCAGCCGGCGGGCCAGCAGTTCGACGAGATGGGCCCGCCGGGCCAGCAGTAGTTCGCGACGCTCCGGTAGGACCGCGTCGCGGATCGTGAGAAGTCTTGCCGCCGTGAGTTGTTCGAGAATCGGGGTACCGAGATCGACCGAGGACCGGATGGCGGCGATGGTGGCCAGGGTGGCGGGTTCGGCGCGGATCCAGCCGATCCGCAGGCCGCCCCAGAACGATTTGGACATCGAACCGATGGTCAGCACCAGGTCGTGGCGGGACGGCACCGCCGCGGCCAGCGGCGCCGGCGGTGCCTCGTCGATCCACATGTCCATGATGGACTCGTCGACGATGGTGCGGGTCCGGGTCTCAGAAATTATGTGGCCCAGTCGGTTTCGCTGCGCGGGCGACATGGTGAACCCGGTCGGGTTGTGGCTGTCCGGGATGACGTAGGCCAGCGCGGGTGCCAGCTGACGGATCGCGGCGTGCAGGGCGTCGAGTTCCCACCCGTTCTCGTTGAGTGCCACCGGCACCGCGCGGGCACCGGCGGTCGAGATCGCAGACAGTGCACCGTGATAGCTGGGTTGCTCGACGAGTACCCGGTCACCGGGTTGGGTGAACGCCGCCAGGATCAGGCCGATGGCGTGTTGCGCGCCGCTGGTGATCATGATCTGCTCGGGTTCGGTGGGCAGTCCACGCGCACAGTATCTTTCGGCGACCGCCCGGCGGAGCGTGCAGACACCGGTCAGTTCGTGCCCGGGCTCGGCCAGGTAGGGCGTGATATCGCGGGTGGCATCGGCGAAGGCCTCCAGCACCGCGGCGCTGGGAGCCGACAGCGCGGCCGCGGCCAGGCTCATCGTCGGCGCGCCGGCCGCAGCGGCGATCTGCGGTCGCGGCGGCAGGGACGCGGTACTGCGGGCGCCGCGACGGGCGGTGAGATAGCCGTCCTCGCGCAGCGCGCTGAACGCCGCGGTGACGGTGGTCCGCGACACCCGTAACGCGTCGGCCAGCGCACGCTCGCTGGGCAGCCGGGAGCCCACCGGGACACGGCCGTCGACGATGAGCAGCCGGAGGGCATCCGCCAGGCCGAGGTAGGCCGGGCCGGTCAAACTGGATGTGCGCCAGTTGCCCAATTCGCGGGCCAGTAGGTCCACATCGAGTGCTCTGGTTCCCATTTCGCTGGACATTAAGGCCAGTATCGGTCAACTGGCTATTGATTGGCAAGCCACATGGCCATGATCATCGAGTCATGCACAGCAACTGGATGTCCCGAGTGGTCGGTAAGTATCGACGGGCCGGCACCCACAACCGGTGGGATGCGCGCGACCCGGAGAGTTCGGACGCACGCCGGGTCCGCAACGAACTCGACGCCATCCGCGCGCGCTTCCCCGACCACGCATGAGGGGCCGCGGTGCTGCGGTGCTGCCGGCCGGCCTGCTGCTCGCGGGCCTGACCGGTTACGGCTTCTCGATGGCCCTGATGGTCCAGGCCGGACTCGGACTGGACCCGTGGGATGTCTTTCATCAGGGTTTGAGCCGGCACACCGGGATGACCATCGGCGTCGCGTCCGCGGTCGTCGGCGTGGCGGTGTTGCTGGCCTGGATCCCGCTGCGCAACCGGCCGGGGATCGGCACGATCGCCAACGTCATCGTCATCGCCGTCACCGTCGACATCGGGATCGCCGTGCTGCCTTCCCCCGAAGACCTCCGGCTGCGGGTACCGATGATGGTGGGCGCGGTGCTGCTGAACGCCGTCAGCACGGTGCTCTATATCGGGGCCGGGCTGGGACCCGGCCCGCGTGACGGGCTGATGACCGGGCTGGTGGCGCGCACCGGGCTCTCGGTGCGGTTGGTCCGCACCGTCATCGAGGCCACCGTGCTGAGCGCCGGGTGGCTGCTCGGCGGCACCGTCGGTGTCGGCACCGTCGTCTACGCGTTCGGTATCGGGCCACTGGTGCAACTGATCCTTCGGCACATGCCGCGGCGGCTGCTGCTGCACGACTTCGGCGCCCCGGGGCGAGCGGAGCGAGCGGTGACACCGCGCGGTGCCGGGCGGCGCCGTCCGGTCGGGGGTGGCGACACTACGATGGGCGGGTGCCCGCAGACGAGCCCGTTGCAGCCGATGTCCCCGGAGAAGACCTACTGATCGATTTCGCCAAGGTCACCCTGCGGCGTGGGGGCAAGACCCTGGTGGGGCCCATCGACTGGGCCGTCGAACTCGACGAGCGCTGGGTGGTGATCGGGCCCAACGGGGCGGGCAAGACGTCGCTGCTGCGCATCGCCGCCGCCGTGGACCATCCGTCCTCGGGGACGGCGTACGTGCTCGGCGAGCGCCTCGGGCGCACCGATATGGCCGAACTGCGCTCCCGGGTGGGGTTGAGCAGTTCGGCTCTGAGCCAACGGATTCCCGATGACGAGATGGTTCGCGACCTGGTGGTCTCGGCCGGTTACGCGGTGCTCGGGCGCTGGCGCGAGCACTATGACGATGTCGACTACGAGCAGGCCCTGGACATGCTCGAAAGCGTCGGCGCCGAGCACCTGGCGATGCGCACCTACGGCACCCTGTCCGAGGGCGAACGCAAGCGGGTACTGATCGCGCGTTCCCTGATGACCGACCCGGAACTGCTCCTGCTCGACGAGCCCGCCGCCGGTCTGGACCTGGGCGGCCGCGAGGAGTTGGTGGCCCGCCTCGCCGATCTGGCCGCCGACCCCGACGCGCCCGCCATCGTGCTGGTCACCCACCATGTCGAGGAGATCCCGCCCGGTTTCAGCCACTGCCTGCTGCTTTCGGAGGGCAGCGTGGTCGCGGCCGGACTGCTCACCGAGGTGCTGACCGCGCAGAATCTGTCGACGGCATTCGGGCAGTCGATCGCCCTGGACTACATCGACGGTCGCTATTTCGCCCGGCGCACCCGCAGCCGCGCGGCACACAGGAGGCGCGCATGACCGACAGTTTCGAGCCGCTGCCGGCCCGGCCGGCCTCCACGGTCATGCTCATCCGGGACACTCCGCAGGAGAGCATCTCGGTGTTCCTGATGCGCCGGCACGCGGGCATGCAGTTCGTCGCGGGCACCACGGTGTTCCCCGGCGGCGGCGTCGATGACCGGGACCGGGATGCGACGATCGCCTGGTACGGGCCCGACCCCACGTGGTGGGCGGACAAGATCGGCGTCGACGACGACCTCGCCGCGGCGTTGGTGTGCGCGGCGGCGCGGGAGACCTTCGAGGAGTCCGGGGTGCTGTTCGCCGGGGCCGCCGACGATCCGGACCTGCTGGTCGATGACGCGTCGGTCTACCGCGAGCAGCGCGCCGCCCTGGAGAACAAGTCACTGTCCTTCGCGGAGTTCCTGCGTACCGAGAACCTGATGCTGCGTGCCGATCTGTTGCGGCCGTGGGCCAACTGGGTGACCCCGATCGAGGAGCGCACCCGTCGCTACGACACCTACTTCTTCGTCGGTGCGCTGCCGCAAGGCCAGAAGGCCGACGGCGACAACACCGAGACCGACCGTGCCTACTGGGCCACCCCCGAGTCGGCGCTCGATGACTTCGCCGAGGGCCGCACCTTCCTGCTCCCGCCCACCTGGACCCAATTGGACTCGCTGGCCGGGCGCACCGTCGCCGAGGTGCTGGCGGTGGACCGCCAGATCGTGGCGGTGTCGCCGCACCTGACGGTGTCCGAGGGCAACTGGGAGATCGAGTTCTTCGACAGTGGCCGCTACAACGAGGCCCGCAACCGGCGTTCCCCGGACGGTTACCGCGCATGAGGGAGTTCGTCACCTCCGTCGCCGATGACGGGATCGGCACCCTGGTGCTGTCTCGGCCGCCCAGCAATGCGCTGACCCGGCAGATGTACCGCGAGATCGGCGCGGTCGCCGCCGAGCTCGGTGCCCGCGACGACGTGGGCGCCGTCATCGTGTTCGGCGGCCACGAGGTCTTCAGCGCCGGTGACGACATCGCGGTGTTGCGCCGCCTGGGGGCCGCCGATGCCGAGAGCGTCACCGCGGGCTGCCGGGCCGCACTGGACGCCGTCGCGGCGATCCCGAAGCCGACGGTCGCCGCGGTCACCGGGTATGCGCTGGGTTCCGGTCTGGCGCTCGCGCTGGCCGCGGACTGGCGGATCGCCGGCGACAACGTCAAGGTGGGCGTCACCGAGGTGCTGGCCGGGCTGCTGCCCGCCGCGGGCACCGACCGACTGGTGGGCACCGTCGGCGCCGCGCGGGCCAAGGAGCTGGTGTTCAGCGGTCGCTTCGTCGGCGCCGAAGAGGCCCTCGCGCTCGGCCTGGTCGACGAGCTGGTGGCCCCGGACGGGGTGTACGACGCCGCGCTGAGCTGGGCGCGCCGGCACGCCGAGGCGCCCGGATACGTGCTCGCCGGGGCCAAGGCGATGATCGATGCCGCTGCCACCGTGACCGACGCCGCAGGTGAAGGGGTGCGCCGCTACGTCGAGGTCTTCGGGTCGACCATCGGCAGTTAGGCTGCCCATATGACGAGCACGGACCACACGCCAGGCGTTGCCACCGACGCCGACCGCAAGCCCGATGTCGCCGCCGGAGCGGCTCCGGAACCCAATCCGCACGCCACCGCCGAGCAGGTCGAGGCCGCGCTGAAGGACACCAAGCTGGCCCAGATCCTCTACCACGACTGGGAGGCCGAGACCTACGACGACAAGTGGTCGATCTCCTATGACCAGCGCTGCATCGACTACGCGCGCGGTCGTTTCGACGCCATCGTGCCCGACGAGGTGCAGCGGGAACTGCCGTATGACCGGGCGCTCGAGCTGGGCTGCGGCACCGGGTTCTTCCTGCTCAACCTGATCCAGGCCGGGGTGGCCCGGCGAGGCTCGGTCACCGACCTGTCCCCGGGCATGGTCAAGGTCGCCACCCGCAACGGGCAGGGCCTGGGACTCGACATCGACGGTAAGGTCGCCGACGCCGAGGGCATCCCGTACGAGGACAACACCTTCGATCTGGTGGTCGGCCACGCCGTGCTGCACCACATCCCCGATGTGGAGAAGTCGCTGCGCGAGGTGGTACGGATCCTCAAGCCGGGCGGCCGTTTCGTGTTCGCCGGGGAGCCCACCAGCGCCGGCAACGTCTACGCCCGCAATCTGTCCACGCTGACCTGGCGGCTGTCGACCAATATCACCAAGCTGCCCGGACTGGAGAGCTGGCGCCGCCCGCAAGAGGAGCTTGACGAATCCTCGCGCGCGGCCGCCCTGGAGGCCGTCGTGGACCTGCACACCTTCGATCCCGAGGATCTGGAGCGGATGGCGACCAATGCCGGAGCCGTCGACGTCGCGACCGCCAGTGAGGAATTCACCGCCGCCATGCTGGGCTGGCCGATCCGCACCTTCGAGGCCTCGGTGCCCGCGGGCCGGTTGGGTTGGGGCTGGGCCAAATTCGCGTTCAACAGTTGGACGACCCTGAGCTGGGTGGACGCCAACGTCTGGCGCCGGGTGGTGCCCAAGGGCTGGTTCTACAACGTGATGGTCACCGGGGTCAAGCCGTCCTGACCGTTGGTTGACTTCACGCTCGACGACGTCGCCTACCTCCGCAGTGACGATGGCCGACGAGCGCTGGAAGACGTGGCCGACCTGGCGCTGAGCGGCGCCGGACAGGTTACCGATATCGCCTCGGTGCGAAGACGTTTCGGTGAGCGCACCGCGATACTCGTGGAGACCACATTGCTGCGCCGCAAGGCGGCGGCCAAGTTCGACGATCCGTCGGCGTGGCTGTTCACCGACGACGCCCTGCAACAGGCCACCGCCGCCGCGGTGGCCGAGCACCGGGCCCGCAGGCTCGTCGGCGCGCGGGTGCACGACGTGACCTGCTCGGTCGGGGCCGAACTGGCCGCGCTGGAGCCGGTCGCCGGGCAGCTGCTGGGCAGTGATCTCGACCCCGTGCGACTGGCGATGGCGCACAACAACATTCCCGACGTTCCGCTGTGCCGTGCGGACGCGCTGCGGCCGGTCACCCGGGACACCGTGGTGCTGGCCGACCCGGGCCGCCGCTCCGGTGGCCGGCGCCGGTTCGATCCGCGCGCATACGCTCCGCCGCTGGACGCGCTGTTCGACGTCTATCGCGGGCGCGATCTGGTGGTGAAGTGCGCGCCCGGAATCGATTTCGACCAGCTCCCCGAACTCGGTTTCGACGGGGAAGTGGAGCTGTGCTCGTCGGGCGGCAGCGTGCGGGAGGCATGCCTGTGGTCGGCGGGTCTGGCGACGCCGGGGGTGCGGCGCCGGGCGAGCCTGCTGGATCGCGCAGAGCAGCTCACCGACGCCGATCCCGACGAGTGCGCGGTGCGCCCGGCGGGGCGCTGGATCATCGACCCCGACGGTGCGGTGGTGCGCGCCGGCCTCGTGCGCCAGTACGGCACCCGGTACGGGTGCTGGCAGCTGGACCCCGACATCGCCTATCTGTCTGGTGACGAACTTCCGGACGGGGTGCGGGGTTTCGAGGTTCTCGCCGAGATCGGATTCGACGAGAAGCGACTGCGCCGGGAACTGGCGGCCCGCGACGGTGGTGCGCTGGAGATCCTGGTGCGCGGTGTCGACGTGGATCCCGACGCGCTACGCCGACGGCTGAAGTTGCGCGGCGCGCAACCGCACTCGGTGGTCATCACCCGGATCGGTACCGGAGCGGCGGGACGGGCGGTGGCGTTCATTTGTCGGCCGTCGCGATAGTGCCACGGGTACCCTGACGGGCAGCGGCGCCTGGGCCGCCCCCTGCTTCCGGAGGATCCCTTAGATGCGCGTACCCCCGCTGGCCGTCTCGGTGCTGGCCGCAACCGTCACCGCCCTGTCGGGTCTCGCGGGTGCCGGCACGGCGGCGGCCGCCCCGCCCAAGTGCGAGGACGTGGGTGCCACCGCCGGCCCCGGTTTCACCTGCCAGATCCAGCAGACCGACCCGGCCTACACCCTGAACATCAGTTTCCCGTCCGATTACCCGGACCAGAAAGCGGTCGTCGAGTACATCAAGCAGACCCGGGACGGGTTCTTGAACGTGGCGAAAACCCCCGATTACCGTCCGATGCCCTACGAACTGGACACCACCTCGGTTCAGTACACCTCCGCGGTGCCGCCGCGCGGCACGCAGTCGGTGGTGTTCACCACCTACCAGAACGTCGGGGGTGCGCACCCGCAGACCTTCTACAAGGCGTTCAGCTGGGACCAGGCCTACCGCAAACCGATCACCTTCGAGAACCTGTTCCGCGCGGGCACCGACCCGCTGCCGGTGATCTTCCCGGTGGTGCAGGCCGACCTGGCCCGCCAGTCCGGCATCCCGGACCCGGTGCTGCCGGACGCCGGGCTGGATCCGGCCAACTACCAGAACTTCGCCATCACCGACGAGGCGGTCATCTTCTTCTTCGGGCAGGGCGAGCTGCTGCCGGAAGCGGCAGGCGCCGTTGCGGTGTCGGTGCCGCGGGCGATCGTCGCCCCGCTGCTCGCCTGATCCCACGACAGGCTAGGCGGGTGCGAAGCCGTAGACCTGGCCGTCGCTGGTGGCGGTGACGATCCGCCCGTCGTGACCGATCGATACCCCGACCGGCCAGCCGGTGGCCTCCGGCAGCGGGTACCGGTTGACGGTGCCGCCCTCCAGGGGGTCGAACACCAGCAGGGCCTGGCCCTGCTCGCCGTCGCGCACCACGGTGTAGCCGAGGTCCTCACCGGCCCGGCTCGACGTCGACAGCGGTTCGATATCGGCACGCGTCCAGACGATCTCGCCGGTGTCGGTGATCCCGGTCAGCTGCGCGCCCGGGCCACCCCCGGCGACGATGACGCCCTCCGGTGTCACCGAGGGCGGGGTCTGCGGCTGGTACCCCAGCACCGTCGACCATTTCGCGGTGCCGTCGGCGGTGTCGAGGGCCCACAACCGTCCGTCGCGGCCGTTGACGTAGGCGGTGCTGCCGTCGGCCGACAGCACGGGACTGGCGATGGGCCCGCCGCCGACCGCCTGGCTGGTCCATTCACGGCTCAGGATGGGGGTCTGGTCCGGTCGGTAGCGCAGGCCGACGAGCACGGGCGCCGGCGCGTCCGGCTCCCACAGCCCGACTACCAGGATGCCGGTCTGCGCGGCGAATGCGGGGGCCGCCGACACCGGGCACCGGGGTCCGGCCGTCGCGCAGTCGGCGAGACCACGATCGGAATCGGTCGGGTCGACCCCGGCCACCAGATCCAGTGAGGTGCCCACCACGGTGCCCTTGTGGGCGTCGAACACCAGTACCTGGCCCAGATGGGTCAGCACGAGGAGCCGGCCGGGGGACAGCAGCCTTGGCGTGGTCGGCATCCCGATCACCGGCTGACGCCAGCGGATCCACTGGGTGGGCGGGTAGGACATCATGCCGCCGGGCTGGCCGATGTAGAGGTTGTCGAAGTCATCGAACAGTGGACTCGACCGCGCGCCGCCCTGCCACAACCGGGTGCACCAGCGCTGACGGGCGTTGTTGTCGGTCTCCCACACCATCAGTGAGCACCCGGCGGGGGTCTGCCCGTTGACGGCGAGGTAGCTGCGCGATCCGAGGGCGACCTGCGCGCCCAGGTCGCCCTTGACCGACCGCTCCCAGTCCGGGGTCAGCGCCTGCGCCCCGTCGAGCGGGCGGTAGCTGCTGTTGGCCGCGTCGGCGTACTGGGCCGCCCAGCCGGTCGACGGGTGGGCCGCCACCCACGAATCGGTATTTCCGCAGGAGCTGACGGTCAGCGCCGCGATTCCCAACACGGCAGCAAGCCGGCGCACAGTTCCTCCTCGAGCAGGCATCGAGTCCCGAGACTAGCCCGTACCGGGCTCGCGTAGGCTGACCGGCCATGACGACGATGTGGGGCGCGCCGTTGCACAAGAGGTGGCGGGGTTCGCGGTTGGGCGATCCGCGCCAGGCGCAGTTTCTGACCCGCGATTCGCTGCGCTGGGTGCTGGCCAACAAGGCGTACACGCCGTGGTACCTGGTGCGCTACTGGCGGCTGTTGAAGTTCAAGCTGCGCAACCCGCACATCATCACCCGCGGCATGGTGTTCCTGGGCAAGGGTGTCGAGATCGAGGCCACCCCGGAGCTGTCCACCATGGAGATCGGGCGCTGGGTGCACATCGGGGACAAGAACACCATCCGCTGCCACGAGGGTTCGTTGCGCATCGGCGACAAGGTGGTGCTGGGCCGCGACAACGTGATCAACACCTACCTCGACATCGAACTCGGCGATTCGGTGCTGATGGCCGATTGGTGCTACGTCTGCGATTTCGACCACAAGATGGACAGCCTGGAGCTGCCCATCAAGGACCAGGGCATCATCAAGAGCCCGGTGCGGATCGGGCCGGACACCTGGGTCGCGGCGAAGGTCAGCGTGCTGCGCGGCACCTCCGTGGGGCGCGGGTGCGTGCTGGGTGCGCACGCGGTGGTCAAGGGGGAGATCCCGGACTTCTCCATCGCGGTCGGCTCACCGGCCAAGGTCGTCAAGAACCGCAAGGTCGCCTGGGATGCCTCGGCCGCCGAACGCGCCGAACTGGCGGCGAACCTGGCCGATATCGAACGGAAGAAAGCCGCCCGCTGATCAGCGCAGCGCGCCCTCGAGCAGGGTGCGCCACGCGGGCCGGGCCAGCGCGGCATTGCGCTCGGCGTCGGCACCGTAGAAGAACGCGTTGACCGCGGTGCTGGTCTGGCCCCCCGGCGCACAGCTGCCGAACATCACCGTCCCCGGGGTGGGTTCGGCCAACCGCACCACCAGGTAGCGCTGGTTCTCGTCCTGATGGATCCGCTCGACCAGCCCGACGAAATCGTCCTCGGCGGGCCGCAGCGTGCGCAGGTCGCCCACGTCGGCGCCGTGCAGGCCGAAGGCCGCCAGCATGAGCTTCCACGCCTCGGGCTGGGGGAGGTCGCCGGTGGCCGAAAGGTGGACCGAGACCGCCGGCCGGCCCGCGAAGTGCCGGAGATAGGTCTGCAGCACCGCGAAGTGCCCGGGCCAACCGGACTCGAACCCCTCGATCTGGTCATCCCAGTCGGCACTGTCGGTGAACAGCGAGTGCACCATCCGGATGACGCAGCGGTCCCCGGCGCGTGCGGTGACGGTGACCTCGGTGACGACCGGCGGCGCGCCCTCACACCAGTCCCGTTCGACATAGCCCAACCGGTGCGGCGGTTCCCAGTGGGTCACGTCACCGCTGGAGGATCCACTCGCTCCGAAATCGAATTCGACTCTGCCGCCGACGCTCTCGTCGATCGTGGTGTCGGTGAACCAGGCCGAGTTTCCCGGGCCGGTGGCCACCGCCTGCCACACCTGTTCCGGTGTGCCGTCGACGACCAATTCGAGGTCGACCCAGCGCTTCTCGTCATCGTGGTGGGCGGGCATGGGGCACTCCTTCTATCCGTCCGACGGCGCGGGGTAGGACGCGACGACCAATCGGTGCGCCCGTCCGCGCGGTGCCGTCTCGTCGTGGTAGCGGGCCGCCAGCGCGGCGACGGCCTCGGTGAGGTCCCGGGTGAAAAACGCCCGATCCGCCGGGGACCGGAAGCGGATCGTGGTGTCGACGGATAGCGTCGCCATCCGTTTGTCGGCGCTGCGCGCCGCCTGCCACAGTTCGCCCACCTCGCTGACGATGCGAGCCGCCAGCGCGATGAGGTGGCCGGCGGAGAACCGGTCGTTGGTCTTGCCCGGGGTGGGGGCGACCTCGCCGAGGGCGGTGGGCGACACCACGTAGGACGCCGCGCTGGCCACCAACAGACGTTCGGTGAGTCCACCCCACTGCCGTTCCTCGGCGACGGTGACCAGGTTGTGCTGTTCCAGCGCCCGCAGGTGGTAGTTGACCTTCTGCCGGGTCAGCCCGACGCGGGCGGCCAGCGTCGCCGCGGAAGCGGGCTCGGTCAACTCGGCCAGCAGCCGGGCGCGCACGGGGTCGAGCACGCTGGTGGCGGCCGCCGGGTCGCTGATCACCTCGATCTCGACCATGTCAGCCAGTCTCGTCCTTGACAAAATTATTTGTCAAGGGGTTCCGCGGGTGCGGCCGGGTGGGTCAGCCGTAATCCGGGAGGGGGCGTTCCACGATCAGCCGTCGCGGTTGTGGTTGCCGCTCGGCACGTTTGGCCGACAGGTAGACCTGCGCGGTGTGGTCGGCGACCGTCGGCCAGGAGAAATCCGAGGTGAGCCGGTCCCGGGCGGCGAACGCCCGCACCTGCGCGGCGGCCGGGTCGTCGAGCACGCCGCACACCGCCGCGGCGAGGGCGGCGACATCACGCGGCGGGTGCGATGCCCCCGTGACGCCGTCGATGACGGCTTCGCCGAGCCCACCGGCGGTTGAGGTGACCAACGGGGTTCCGGTGGCGGCGGCCTCCAGCGCCACGATGCCGAAGGGTTCGTAATGCGAGGGCAGGACGGCCGCATCGGCGCGGTGCAACAAGGTGACCAGTCCCTGATGATCCACCCGGCCGATGAACCGGGTCGCCTTGAGAACCCGGTACTTGCGGGCCTGCGCGGTGAGGAAATCGAGCTGGGTGCCGTCGCCGGCGATGGTCAGGGTGGTGCCAGGGTGGGCCTTGCGGATGCGCGGCAGCGCGGCGATCGCGTCGTGCACACCCTTTTCGTATTCGAGGCGGCCGAAGTACAGCAGCTCGGCGGGTCCACCGTGGCGGCTGCGGGGCGCGAAAGGCCATCCGTCGGTGTCGATCCCGTTCGGGATGACGGTGGTCTCGGAGAGCCCCGGCCCGAACAGCGTGTCGATCTCCTCGCGCATCGACGCCGAACACGTGATCAGCGAATCGGATTCGTGGACCAGCCAGGATTCCAGTGCGTGCACCTGCCGGCTGACCTGCCCGGACACCCAGCCCGAGTGCCGCCCGGCCTCGGTGGCATGGATGGTGGTCACCAACGGCACGTCGAAGAACTCGGCCAAGGCGATGGCCGGGTGCGCCACCAGCCAGTCGTGCGCGTGCACCAGGTCGGGCTGCCAGTCACGCAGGGTCAGTCCGGCGCGGACCATGGCGTGGCCCATCGCCAGCGTCCAGGCCATCATGTCGGTGCCGAAACCGAATTCATGCGGGTCCTGTGCGGCGGCGATGACCCGCACACCCTCGTCGACCTCGTCGGTGGACGGATGGGTGCTCGGGTCGGTGCCGGTGGGCCGACGCGCGAGCACGACGACCTCGTGGCCGGCGAGCACGAGCTCGGTGGCCAGATGATGCACGTGCCGGCCCAGCCCGCCGATGATCACCGGCGGGTACTCCCAGGACACCATGAGGATCTTCACGCGCAGGCACCTTCGACGATCCGGTTCATCGGGGGAGCCGCCTGGCGTCGAGGGCACCGAACAGCCCGTCGGCCCGGTTCCAGTCGCCGGCCAGCCGCTGCGCCAGCTCACCGCGCCCGGAGGCCAGCGCGGCCGCGATCTCGCGCGTGGCATGCGCATGCAGATGGGCGCGATAACGCGCGTACTCGGCGGCGGAATCCTTGCTGACCATGAACGGCCAGTCACTCGACACCGTCAGCAGCGTCTCCCGCAGGATCTGGTCGGCCACGAAGTCGCGGGACGCGCCGGGGCCGCGGTGGGCCAGCGCCTTGTCCACCGCCGCCAGCGCGGTATCGACGACCTCGGCGTTGAGCGCCACCAGATCGGACACCTTCGTACCGTTCCACACCTGCCAGTCCTTGCCCGAACCCCAAGAGCTGGGCGGCAATTCGACAGCGGTGCCGACGAACCCGGCCTCGGTGGCATCGGCGAGGGTGCCCACCCGGACTCCGGCCTCCGGGAGGGCACGCAGCAGCCGTTCCAGCCAGCGCGGGCCCTCGTGCCACCAGTGCCCGAACAGTTCGGTATCGAAGGCGGCGACGACGTGTGCGGGCCGGCCGATGCGCTCGGACTCCGCGTGCAACCGGCGGCGCACCACGTCGACGAAATCGGCGACGTGTCTGTCGATCGCCCGCTCGGCGCGCTCCGGCTCGTAGGGCGCCTTGGCGTCGGAGGGCACGTTGCGCCCGGTCACCCGCGCCGGTTTCAGGCCGGTCAGATGGTCGTAGGTGTGGAAATCGCGATAGGCCGCGTGCCCGGGGTAACCGGATTTCGGTGACCACACCCGATAGCTCACCTGCAGGTCCCGGCCGAAGGCCACCACATCGGTGTCGCCGACGGGGCGGCCCAGCGCGGTATCGCCGTGCAGCGACGGCCCGTCGACCATGAAATGGCCGACACCTGCCGCGGCGTAACCGACCTCCATGCCGGGTGCGTACGCGCATTCGGGCGCCCAGATCCCGGTCGGGGTGTGGGCGAAACGTTGCCGGGCATCGGCCAGCCCCTCGCGCAGTGCGAAGTCGCGCAGCCGCGGATTGAGCAGGGGCTGGAACGGATGTGCCAGCGGTCCGCCGAGCAGTTCGATGGTTCCGGCGTCGACGAGCTGGCGCAGCAGTGGGCTGCCGCCGTGGCGCCACAGCGTGGTGAAGTCCTCCAGTGCGGCGGTCGCTGCCTCGTGCTCGCGAAATCCGAACTGTCGCATGGCTTCCGGGGAACCGAAGGTGCCCGCCGCGGTGCCGGTGCGGATGGTGGTCGCCTCGAGGGCGCGCAGCTGCCAGTTTGCCAGCCAGTGGTGCATGCCGGTCAGGCAGTACGGGTCGTCCAACTGGGCGGTGACCACCGGCGTCATGCCCAGGCTCACCAGGTGACTGCGGTCCTCGGCGGCCAGGGTGCGCAGTACCCGCATGAGCGGCAGATAGGACGCCGCCCACGACTGATACAGCCACTCCTCACCGACCGGCCAGCGCCCGTGATGGGCCAGCCACGGCAGGTGCGTGTGCAGCACCAGCGTGAACATTCCGGGGACCGCAGGTTGCGTCACGGCAACACCGCGATGGCCACCAGATCCAGGCTGTCATCGATGCTGCGCTCACCGGCGTCGAGCAGATCGAAATCCTCGGCACGGACCGCGGCGACGTCGGCGAGCAGGCTGTGCGACCACGGTGCGCCGGCGACCGCACGGTCGATCTGGGCCGCGATGATCGACCCGCCGTGCCGGGCGTCGAGTTCGGCCAGCGCGTCCCCGTGGAAGACCCCGAGCATGGCGTCCACCCGGAAGCCGCCCTCGTGCAGCAGCTCGGTGAGCTCGCGGGCATTCAGTTCGCGGGTGTGAAACGGGTTGAGCGGGGTGTCGCGCCCGGGCGAGAAGGTGATCCGGTTGGGGGTGGACATCAGCAGCTGCCCGCCCGGGCGCAGCACGCGGGCACATTCGGCGACGAACTGGCCCTGGTCCCACAGATGCTCGATGACCTGGAAGTTGACCACCACATCGACCGAGTCGTCGGCCAGTGGCAGGTCCGCCAGATTGCCCAGGTGCATCTGCACCCGCGGGTATTTCGCCCGGATGTGGGCGACGGCCTGCTCGTCGTAATCCACCCCGGTGACACTGCGCGCGCGATCGGCGATCAGATCCGCGCCGTACCCCTCGCCGGGCCCGGCCTCCAGCACGTCGCGACCGGCACAGCGGTCGGCGAGGCGCTGATAGACGACCTCGTGGCGGCGGAACCAGTAGTTCTCCTCGGCCAGGCCGGGAATCGTGCGCTCGCCGGTGAGAGGCAGGGGATCACCCGGGCCGGTGCTGTCGACGGAACCGATTGTGCTCATTGGAAGGCAGGCTAACCCGTAATGGCCGGTTCGCGAACGGATGCCCTGGGTGACCGTGGGGTCTGAGCGAACCAACTGACCGGTTATGGTGTCCTTGCGCGCCGTCAAAGTTACCCGCGAGTAACATGGTGGCCGTTGGACGAAACGTGATATGCCCAGGCCGGCTGCCGGCCTCATCGAGGAGGACGAACCACAGTCATGACAAACATCGTGGTCCTGATCAAGCAGGTCCCTGACACTTGGTCCGAGCGCAAGCTGTCCGAGGGTGACTGGACCCTGGACCGGGAAGCCGCCGACGCCGTGCTCGACGAGATCAACGAGCGTGCCGTCGAAGAAGCGTTGCTCATCAAGGAACGTGAGGGTGGCGACAGCACGGTGACCGTGCTCACCGCCGGTCCCGAGCGCGCCACCGAGGCCATCCGCAAGGCGCTGTCCATGGGCGCCGACAAGGCCGTGCACCTCAAGGACGACGGTCTGCACGGCTCCGACCTGGTCCAGACGGGCTGGGCGCTGGCCCGCGCGCTGGGCACCATCGAGGGCACCGAGCTGGTCATCGCCGGTAACGAGGCCACCGACGGTGTCGGCGGTGCCGTGCCCGCCGTCATCGCCGAGTACCTGGGACTGCCGCAGCTGACCCACGTGCGCAAGCTGAACGTCGAAGGCGGCAAGGTCACCGCCGAGCGCGAGACCGACGACGGCGTGTTCGGCCTCGAGGCGTCGCTGCCCGCCGTGGTCAGCGTCAACGAGAAGATCAACGAACCGCGCTTCCCGTCCTTCAAGGGCATCATGGCCGCCAAGAAGAAGGAAGTCACCGTCCTGACGCTGGCCGAGATCGGTGTCGAGGCCGACGAGGTCGGCGTGGCCAACGCCGGTTCCAAGGTGCTCTCCTCGACCCCCAAGCCCCCGAAGACGGCCGGCGAGAAGGTCACCGACGAGGGCGAGGGCGGCAAGAAGGTCGCCGAGTACCTGGTCTCCCAGAAGCTGATCTAGCAGCGGCCCCCCGAACATTCATTTCACAAAGGACATAGACACACATGGCTGAAGTACTTGTGCTCGTCGAGCACGCCGAAGGTGCCCTGAAGAAGGTCAGCACCGAACTGATCACCGCCGCCCGCGTGCTGGGCGAGCCGTCCGCGGTCGTGGTGGGCCCCGAGGGCACCGCCGCCGGTCTCACCGATGGTCTCAAGGCCGCCGGTGCCGCCAAGATCTACGTCGCAGAGTCCGCCGACGTGGACAACTTCCTGGTCACCCCGAAGGTCGACGTGCTCGCCGCGCTGGCCGAGTCGGCCGCACCCGCGGCCGTCGTGATCGCCGCCAATGCCGAGGGCAAGGAAGTCGCCGGCCGGCTGGCCGCGCGCCTGGGCTCGGGCCTGCTGGTCGACGTCGTCGAGATCAAGGAAGGCGGAGTGGGCGTGCACTCCATCTTCGGTGGTGCCTTCACCGTCGACGCCCAGGCCACCGGTGAACTCCCGGTGATCACCGTCCGTCCGGGTGCCGTCGAGGCCGCCCCGGCCGAGGGCGCCGGCGAGGTCGTCAGCGTCGAGGTGCCCGCCCAGGCCGAGAATGCGACGAAGATCACCTCCCGCGAGCCGGTCGTCGCCGGTGACCGTCCGGAGCTCACCGAGGCCAGCGTCGTGGTCGCCGGTGGCCGCGGCGTGGGCAGCGAGGAGAACTTCAAGATCGTCGAGGAGCTCGCCGATTCGCTCGGCGCCGCCGTCGGTGCATCGCGCGCCGCCGTCGACTCCGGTTACTACGCCGGGCAGTTCCAGGTCGGTCAGACCGGCAAGACGGTGTCCCCGCAGCTCTACATCGCGCTGGGCATCTCCGGTGCCATCCAGCACCGGGCCGGCATGCAGACCTCGAAGACCATCATCGCGGTCAACAAGGACGAAGAGGCGCCGATCTTCGAGATCGCCGACCTCGGCATCGTCGGCGACCTGTTCAAGGTCACCCCGCAGCTGACCGAGGCGGTCAAGGCCCGCAAGGGTTAGATCCCGCTCTCTGCAGTTCGAAAGGCGCCCCGGAACGCATGGGCGGGTTCACATGGTCGTCGCAACACTCTCGATTGAGAGGTTGCGGCGACCATGTCGTTTTCGGAGGACTGTGTTCGGTTGGGGGATCAGCTAGCGAGGCTGGTTGATGCTGGGGTGC
>Ga0075163_10003448_pt1 | contig 21236 bp, 16 predicted proteins | sample JI1023141ADNA_FD_71478 | JGI IMG/M metagenome (GOLD analysis project Ga0075163, IMG submission 71478) | Wastewater effluent complex algal communities from Wisconsin, to seasonally profile nutrient transformation and Carbon sequestration -... | ecosystem: Engineered > WWTP > Effluent > Algae... | reverse complement strand
GGGGCCTCTGCGGAGAAGAGCGGCCTCGACACCCTCTCTCGGGTGCGTGAGGGCTGGCAGTGCCAGTGGACGCCGTCGACGGAGATTGCGTTGATCGAGGCCATCGTCCTCGGCGAGTCGCTGGGCGCTGCCACCGAGCGCGTGCTGCGCCGGCGCCTGGACGAAGCGGTGCGCGCGGCGGACGCCACCCAGGTGCTGGTCGATGCGGTGGTGACCCATGCGCTGGGGGCGGTGCATCTGGCGCTCACCGCTTGCGATCGTCTCGCCGCGAACGACGACGAGCTCCCGTCGCTCGGCAGCGCGTGTCGGGCCCTCGCGGGCCTCGTTTCGTACGGATCCAGCCGCGACCACCTGGGCGCCGACGACGCCGTGCTCGGGCCGCTGCTCCAGAAGACCTTTGCGCGGGCGGCCCTCCGGCTGCCGTTCGCGGCGCGCGGAAGCGAGGAAGAGGCGCCGGCCATCACCGAGGCCATGCGCGTGCTCCACGAGCTTTCGCAGACCCAACCGTCGGTGGACAAGGAGGGGTGGACGTCGGCCATGCGCGAGGTCGCAGCGAGCTTCGACGCGCTCCCGCGCTGCGCGGGTACCGCCGCCGGCCTGCTTCTCCTCTCGCGCCAGTGGCAGGAGGCCGAGGTCGAGGCCGCGCTCCGCCTGCGCATGAGCGCCGTGAGCGAGCCCCGAAGGACCGCGGAGTTCCTGGTGGGCTTCCTCGAGGTGAACGCGCTCGCCATCGTGAAGAACCCCATGGTGGTGGGCATACTCGACGGCTACCTGCAGCACCTCGCACCGGAGGCGTTTCGCGACGCGGTGCCCATGCTTCGCCGCGCCTTCGTGGAGCTCGGAAAGACCGAGCGCCGCTACCTGGTGGAGAACGTGGTGGCGGTGCGCGGGCACGTGGGCCCCGAGGCCGCCGCGGTTGCCTCACGCGTGGTGAGCGAGAAGGACCAAGCGCAGCTTCGCGCGGTGAGCGAAGAGCTCGCCGCCGCCATGGACGACCTGGACGATCTCCTATGACCAAGCCGCTCACCGAAGAACAAGCCAAGGCCCTCCTCCGTTGGCGGCTCGTCCTCGGAGAAGAGGCCGAGAGCGCCGACGCTTCGTTCTCGCTGGAGACCCTGGTGGAGCTGGCTGGTGACGAGGGCGACGAGGGCGAGGCGCTCGACCAGGCCATGGAGTTCGTCTACGGCCGCCAGAAGGGCAAGAGCGCCCTGAACGTGCCGGAATGGCTGAGCCGCGTGCGCCGCTTCTTCAAGGACGACGTGGTGGCGCTGGTGCAGAAGGACGCCATGGACCGCAAGGGGCTCACCCGCTTGCTCTTCGAGCCCGAGACCCTGCCGCACCTGGAGAAGAACGTCGATCTGGTGGCCACCCTGGTCTCGATGCGCGGCCTGGTACCCGACGAGGCCAAGGACGCCGCGCGGCAGATCATCCGCGAGGTGGTGGAGGGGCTGAAGAAGGAGCTCGAGACCGAGACGCGCACCGCCATCTACGGCGCGCTTCGGCGCAACGCCCACAGCCCGCTCAAGCTGGCGCGAAACCTCGACTATCGCCGCACCATCCGGAAGAACCTTCGCACCTGGGATCAGGCGAAGAAGCGCCTGGTGCCGGAGACCATCTCCTTCTTCGCCAATCAGCGGAAGCAGCGCGACTGGGAGATCATCCTCTTGGTGGACCAGTCGGGATCGATGGCCGTCAGTTGCGTGTATAGTGCAATCATGGCCTCGATCTTCGCCTCCCTCGACGTGCTGGCTACGCGCCTCGTGCTCTTCAACCACGAGGAGGTGGTGGATATGACCCCGGTGCTCACCGACCCCGTGGAGGTTCTCTTCACGGCGCAGCTGGGGGGCGCCGAGGACTACAACCGCGCCCTCCGCTACGCCGAGGAGACGTACCTGAAGCGCCCGGACAAGACCATCCTCATCCTGCTCACCGACCTGTTCCACACCGCCGGGAGCAACCCGGAGTTCGTGGAGCGCATGCGGGCGCTCGTGGAGTCGAAGGTGAAGACGCTGGTGCTGCTCAAGCTCTCGGACGCGGGAAAACCGAGCTTCAACCACGAGCTGGCCAAGGAGCTGGTGGCGCTGGGCGTCCACTGCTTCGGCGCGACGCCCGCGCTGCTGGTCGATATCATGGCCCGCATCATGCGCAACGAAGACATCGCAGACCTGACGGGCACGGTGGGCAGTGGAGGGGCGTCGTGAGCGAAGTGCGTGCGGTGGCAGTGGGCGACCTTCGGCAGCTGGTGACCGATCCGTCGGAGCTGGCCAAGGGAACGGAGATCGCCGATCGGGGTGGGCTCGCGCATCTCTCCAGGCACGGCAACAAGCTGTTCGCCGACGCCGCCGGCTCCGGTAGCTCGCCCTACAAGGCGCAGATCGTCTTCGGCGACGACAAGCTCACCGGGCGCTGCTCCTGCATGGCGGCGCGCTCACGACCCTATTGCAAGCACGCCGCGGCGCTGCTCGTGAGCTGGGCGCGAACCCCGGAAGCCTTCGCCGTGGCCGAGGCTCCGCCCGCGCCGTCGCCCGGACAAGAGACGAAGAAGCGCGCGAGCGTGAAGCGGGGGAAGGTCGACGCAGGAGAGGCGCGGGCCAAGGGCGTGGAGCAGGCCTCGACGCTCCTCTCCGAGCTCTGGCAAACCGGCGTGTTCGCGCTCGCGGCCGATCGCGCCGCGCAGGTCGGCGATCTCGCGACCTCGCTTCGGGAGCTGGGGCTCCGTCGGCTGGCGGCGCGCACGCTCGACCTGGGGGCGCTCTTGCGCCTCGCCGCGCGACGCGACGACTCGTTTCCTCAGAACGCCTATGCCGCGCTGGTGGCCGATATGTGGCTGACGGTTCGCAAGCTGGAGAAGCATCTGGCCGGCGAGGCGCTGGCCGACGAGCACGTGGAGGAGCTGATCGGGCGCACCTGGACCAAGAAGGATCGCAAACCCGTCGAAGGGCTGGAGCTGGTGGAGTACGCGTTCCTGCAACGCACCACCGCCGACGCGTTTCTTCTCCGCGAGAGCCGCCTCCTCGACCTCCGCACCGGCGAGCACTTCTCCGAGAAGCAGATCGTACCGGCGGCCTTCGCCAAGCGCATTCCCCCCAAGCCGTCGCACGGTGGTCGCATCTTGCGCGGCGCCCGCGGGAGCTTGTTTCCCTCGTTCGCGCCGCGTCGCCTGGACATCGAGAGCTCCGGCGCCGAAGCGCCCATCGACGAGGCGAGCCTCGTCGCCGCCCTGGAGCACGCGCTGCCCTCCGTGTCGCGCGCCATCGCCGCCCTGGCCGAGCGTCGCCGCGACGTGTTCGCGCCGCCGTGGGTGCCGGTGCTGGTGCGCGTCGACCAGGTCGTACCCTCGCAGGGCCGCGTACGCTTCGTCGACGCCGAAGGAGGCACGCTCTTTCTCGCCGGCGATCGCGAGCAAGAAGATGCGCTCATGGCGACGCTGGTGGGCACCGAGGCGCTGGCGGTCGTCGGTGACGTCGCGCTCGCGGGTGCATTGCCCTGCCTGTATCCGCTCGCCGTCGTCGGTCGCAAGGACGGACACGTCTCGCTCTTGCCGTTGGGGATCGACGATGTCACCGGTGCGAGCGAGGCGCAGGCCACCTGGGCTGACGATGCCAAGCGCGCCGGCGTCTCCAACGCTGCAACGCTCCTCGGCGAAGTGCGCGACGATCTCGCCGCGGCCTTTCAGGAAGGCGTGGGCGCGGTGAGCGCACGCTTCATCGAGCCCTTGGCGTCGCGGCTGCGCGAGCTCTCGCTCGGCAAGCAGGCCGACGTGCTGGCGGCGCTGGTGGGAAAGGACGCGACGGAGACCCTCGACGGCCTGGTGAAGCTGTATCAGGTGCTGGGCATCGCGCTCGCGCGCTTGGTGGCCACCGAGCCGATGAACCGCGATGCGCTGGTGTGCCTTCCGACCATGCCGAGCGTGTCCATCGTTCGGCCTCCCGCGGCTCTCTCGCCCCAGGAAGCGGTGACCCGTGAGGCCCGCGGAGAGCTCGACCGCTACGAACGCGCCTACCACGTGGGCGTACACTACGCGGCGGCCGACGAGGAGACGCTGCTCCGGGAGACGCACCCGCACTGGGGCGACGGGTTCGCCGCACCCTTCGTGCTGCGAGCCGCGCAGAAGCACCCGGCGCTGGCGGTGGACAGCGCAGTGAGTGTACTGGCCGAGCGCGACCGAACGCACGCCTATCGACCGTGCCCCTCGCGCCTCACCAAGATCACGGCGCTGCGCGTGCTCGCCGCGTCGGAGCATCCGGAGGCCCGAAAGGCGCTCTTCGCACTGTGGCACGGGGAGCCCCTCGACCCCGGGTTCATGGCGCAGCTGCTCCGCGTGCTCAAGGGGCCGCAGATGGACCCGGAGACGGTGGACCTTCGCGCGCGCATGGTGCTCGGCGGCTCGCTGAAAGAGGATCGCGTGGAGGCCATCCAGGCGCTCGCCGGCGCCGCGGTGTTCGAGGCGATTCCCACCCTGCGTGCGGCCATGCACGATCGCGCCATGGTGGTCCGGCGTGCGGCGGCGTTCGCGCTGGCGAGCCTCGGCGATACCCAGGCGCTCGACACGTGGATCACCTGGCTGGAGGGCGATTCGCGGGAGCTGGCCAATGCCGCCGTTCATGCCATCGGATTTCTGGGCGACGTCCGCGGTGCCGCGCCCATTCTCGCGGCGTATGCTCGGGGATTCTCCCCCGGCATCCTCACCGAGACCCTGGTGCTCCTCGGTCCGTGGGTGCTGGGCCCGGTGCTCGGCCTCATCGAAGCGCAGCCGGAGCTCGCGAAGCGCGCGTCGGTCACGTCCCTGGTGAAGCAGTTCCCCGCGCGCTCCACCGGCACGCTGACCAGCTGGATCGCCGAGGCCCTTGGCGACGTGCCTCGCCTCACCGAGCGGGCCAAGCTCGCCCTCGATGCATGCTCGGCCCGCAGCGACGTGCACGGAGCGGTCGTGGAGTGGATTCGCGCCACCCATCCGACCCTCGCCGAGGGCGCAGACAAGGAGAGCAAGGCGCTCAAGCGCAAGATGACGAAGCCGGAGAAGAAGGCCAAGGTCGTCCCCGCGCCCGGCACCTGATCGACACGAGCATTGGCGCGGCGGCACTTCGCCCGTACACTCTCGCGATGCGGCCCTCCTCCTCGCTCGTGCTCGTGGCGCTTCTGGTGGGCTGCGGGGCCTCCGACGACACGCCCGCGCTCCCCGATGCCGGTACGACGCCGGTTTCGCCGGTGGACGCCGGCGGTGACGCTTCCGGCCTCGACGCAGGGACCCTGAACGATGGTGGCGCGAGCGACGCCGGCACGCGACGGCCCCTCGCGGTGGACCGCACCGACCCCAAGGCCACGGCGGTGACCTTCAAAGCCAACGTCGCCGACCCCGCTGCGACGCAGTCGCTCGGCACGCAAGGCGCGTACCTCGACACGCGCGTCGCACCCGCGGGCAAGCTCGTGGTGTTCCTGCACGGCGCGGCGGCGACGGCACCGACCAACTGCACGAGCACCGAGGTTGCCAACATGCTCACCAGCAAGGGCTTTCATGTGCTCTTGCCCTGCTACAACTCCTACTACGGGGTCGGAGTCTGCGGCGCGGACATCGGCGGCTGCCGTCGCGAGGCCTTCGAGGGCAAGGATCTCTCGCCGGCCATCGCCATCGCGCCCGCCGACGCCATCGAGCCACGCATCGTGGCCGCGCTCCAGTACATGATGAAGCAGCACCCGGCCGGCGACTGGGGCTACTACCTGCAAGACGGCCAGCCGTACTGGCCCGACATCATCATCTCCGGCATCTCGCACGGTGCCTCCAGCGCAGGCCTCATCGCCAAGATTCGTCCGGTCGAGCGCGCGGTGATGCATTCGGGCCCGCTCGATACCGATCAGGCGTGGCTCGCGCTCCCGTCGCTCACGCCGCCCTCGCGCATCTACGGGTTCACCCACACGCTCGACGCGCAGCACGCAGGCCATCTGGCCGCGTTCCAGACCATGCAGCTGCCCGGTGCCCCAGTGAGCGTCGACGGCGCCGCCGCGCCCTACGGGGGATCGCATCGCTTGCAGACCTCCGCCGTCCCCATTCCCAACACCTCCGACGGCGGCCACAGCTCGACGGCTCCCGGAGGTGCCTCGCCCAAGGTGGGCGGCGCGTACGTCCACGCGCCGGTCTGGGCCACGATGTACGGTCGCTAGCCATCACCGCCGCAGACTGTCTGTGTTCCGACAGGGGCGTAGCGGACGGAGGCGTGGCGTAGCGACGCGTATTCGTAAAGCGCGCTCGAAGTTCCGCAATTCTTCCTCCCCGGTGATCGCTTTTCGTGGCGCGTAGCCCCCAAGAGGTCGGAGGTGCGCGACCCACGTACCGCCGGAACTCGCAGTATTTACGCGATTTTTGCGGGAATCCCCGGGCCTGGTGAAGCGCTGCCTTGGAGAACGCGCTGCGATACGCAGCGAGAAAGAGGAGCCATGAAGTCGATGAGCACCGTCGTGCGAGCCCTGCTCGCGCACCACCTGGATCGCAACGCCGCCACCATCCGCGATGGTCATCACCTGGCGCGCGATCTGGATCTGACGCCGCTCGAGCTGGTGACCGTCGCGCTCGACGTGGAGCAGATGGAAGGCGTGCAGCTGCCGATCGAGCGTCTGGCCGAGGTGTCGACGGTGGGCGATCTGATTCGCTACCTCGCTCGCGAGGTGACCGCGGCGCGCAGCTGCCGCATCGCGCGCAGCTTCCGCCGCGTGGCGTGAAGCTCAGAGCGCTGGCGCGTTCACCAGGACGTTGTCGACGCGAATGCCAGTGGCTCCCACCGACGGTTGTCCGGCGTAGTGGCTCAGCCCTATCAGCAAGAAGCAGGTCTTGGCCTTGATGCTCGAGAGATCGCGGGTCACCGTGATGGTCTTGTCGGCGCGACCATCGAAGACCACCGACATGCGGTTGTCCGGCAAGCTGATCTCTTCGCGCACGTGGGTCCACGCTCCGACGGTGGGCGTGAACGTGGCGTCGCTCGACGACGAGGCGTCGCCCACCGCGTTGTAGAGCCCGGTGCCGCTGGCGCCCATGTAGAGGTCGATGGCGGCCGACGACGTGTCGTCCTGAATCTGGATGTTGGCCACCGCGAGCTCGCCGACGTTCGGCAGCGACTCCACGAACAGGTCGAAGTCCAGGGTGAGTCGCTGCACCGGCGCGAACAGTTGCGTCATCGTCGCGGATGCCGCCGTCGCGCTCGCAGTGGCGGGCACCATCACCCCCAGCGCACCGGGCGACGCGAGCCCCGGCGAGAGGAGCGCCAGCGAACCGCCGCCCCGGGTCAGCGCCCGAAGCCACGCGCGCTGCAGGCCGCCGTCGCCGGGATCGTCGAAGTTGTCGCAGAACGCCTGGGTGCGATCGCACACGAACGGGCCGGAATCGACGCCTCCTGCGTCGCCCACCGGAGCGCCGTCCGTCGTGATGGCGGTGTCGCCGACAGACCCGTCCCGCGAGGGGCCCGCGTCGGGCGCTGCGGACCCCGACAAGCCGCCGAGATCCACCAGGAGCGAGCAGGCCGTCAGGCTCGTGAGCAGCAGGGCCGGCGCGAGACGCATCGCCTTCAGCGTATCACGCCGTATGATGGCTCGCATGGAAGCTCCGCAAGACCCCCGCTACCTGCCGTGCCCTTGCTGTCACGGCCGCCGCTACCTGATGGTTCCCAAGTGGGAGACGCAGCATCATCGGGTGGTGGGTATGGCCGAGGTTACGGTGTCCGGACATCGCGACCCCAAGGGATGGGTCACTTCACCCGAGGAGCTGGTGCACGTTCCCCTGAGCCTGCGCGTATGCGTCCAGTGTGGGGCCGCGCAACCGTTCGCCAATCCGGCGCAGGTGCAAGCGCTGGCCGAGCTCCCGGAGCCCGCGGCGTTCTATGTCGACGCATCGACGCCCACCGGCGGATACCGGTAAAACTCAGGTCACCTTCGCGAACCGCATGTTCACGTAGACGCGCCCGCGGTCGACGCCTCGGTCCTCGGCCCCCAGGAACACGCCGACGCAGCCGGGGCTGTCGTCGTCGGCGACGAACGCCCGGAGCATGAGGCGCAGCGCGTCGCCCGCGAAGCTCGGCTTGCGGTACGCGAGGGTCACCTGGTTCGCCCGAAGGTTGGTGTCGCGTCCGTGCGAAGCCAGCCGGCGCAGCGCGGCGTCCTCGAAGAGCCGGGGATACACCAGCGAGTTCACGTGCTGATTGCTATCGGTGTGGGATGCACCGAAATGCACGGTGGCGACGTCTTCCCGTAGCTCGTCGTCGAGCGCGGTGGCGCCGGCCGGCAGCGCGAGCGCGTCGGTGGGCTCCCGATGCTCCCGGCGTCCTTCGGGAACGAACGACCCGTCTTCGATGGGAAGAGAGAGCACCTTGCGATCGCCCGGACCAGCCAGCGGACGGGTGAACACGTGCTCGGCGCGAATGCGGCCCGCCAGGCACCGGGCGCCCGCATCCTCCGGCGGAGGAAGGTTGGTGCGGCCCTTCGTGCCCCACACCTCGGCCTCCATGTCGAAGAAGAGGCGGCTCACCTGGCCCTGGGCATCGACGCCGTGCGAAAGCGTGTATCCTCCCAGCACTTCCATGGGGCCTTGCACCGAGAACGGGCCCCCTTCGGTGGAGATGTCGGTCCGCGAGAGAATCGGCAAGATCCCGTGGGCCCACAGCGCCCGGGTGACCGCTTCGTCGATACCGAGCGCACGCCAGAGCGCGCCGAGCGAGACCGGGAGCGCGTCGATGCGCAGCGCGCCGTGCTGGGTGATGTCCTCGTAGCGAAGGTCGAACCGCGTCTCGGCTCGCTGGGCGTCGAAAGCCATGAGCCGCGACTATACCGCGAAAACGCCGATGCAGAAGGGGCGCTCCTCTTCGAAACCCGATCGGCGTATCGTTCATCCAAGGAGCGCCCATGCGATACAAACTTCTCGGCAAAACCGGTCTGTACGTCTCCGAGCTGTGCCTCGGCACCATGACCTTCGGTGGCAAGGGCTTCTGGGAAGCCATCGGCAAGCTCGGTACGCAAGAGGTGGAGGCCATCGTCGGCACGTCGCTCGATGCCGGCATCAACTTCCTCGACACCGCGGACGTGTATTCCGAGGGCGAGTCCGAGAAGCTCCTGGGCGCGGCCCTGAAGAGTCTGGGGCGGCCGCGCGATCAGGTGGTCGTGGCCACCAAGGTGCGTGGGCGCAGCGGCAAGGGTGTCAACCAGGTGGGCCTCTCGCGCGGGCACATTCTCGCGAGCATCGACCAGAGCCTGAGCCGTCTCGGGCTCGATCACGTCGACCTCTACCAGATTCACGGCGTCGATCCGGTAACGCCCATCGAAGAGACGGTGCGCGCGCTCGACGACGTGGTGCGCTCCGGCAAGGCGCGCTACGTGGGCTTCAGCAACTTGCCCGCCTGGCTGGCCATGAAGGCCCTGGCCTTCGCCGAAGCCAACGGCCTCGCGCGTTTCCAGAGCGCGCAGATGTACTACAGCATCGCGGGCCGCGACATCGAGCGCGAGATTGTCCCACTCGCGCAGTCCGAAGGCGTCGCGATTCTCCCGTGGAGCCCCCTGGCCGGCGGGCTCCTCTCCGGAAAGTTCGATCCCGACAAGCCCAATCCCGAGGGGGCGCGTCGTACCGCCTTCGACTTCCCGCCGGTGGACCGGGGCAGGTTGCCCCAGGTGCTGCGTGCGCTGCGTGGCGTCGCCGAGCAAAGCGGCGTCTCGGTGGCGCGGGTCGCGCTCGCCTGGCAGCTCACGCGACCCTTCGTGACCAGCGTCATCATAGGCGCCAAGACCAAGGAGCAGCTCCTCGACAACCTCGCCGCCAGCGAAGTGGTGCTCGCGCCGGAACAGGTCGCCGCGCTCGACGCCGCGAGCGCGCTGCCGCCGGAGTACCCCGGGTGGATGGTGGAGTTCCAGAACCGCGACGCACGCGGCAAGGCGTCGGAGTAGTGGCGCGCGGCGCTGCACGGAAGGGAATCCCGAAGTGCGTGGGCCGATACGCGGCCGAATGACACGTCGTCGGCCCCGACTTTGCTAAGGTATCGACTCCGTGTCGCCCGACCCCGCAACGCCTCCCGACGACGCGCCGTTTCGGCTGCACGGTCGGCTCGTGCTCGGCGAGGCGAAAGGGCTGCTCGACTCGCTCCGCAAGCAAGAACAGACGCTGCGCGGGGGCGATACGTTCCCCATCGACCTCAGCGAGGTATCCGAGATCGACGGCGCGTCGGCGGCCATTCTCCTGGGGAGCGTCCGCCGCCTCCGCGACAAAGGTGTCACGTGTGAAATTTCGGGGGCAGGGGAGGGCGTCCGCGAGATCGTCTCCCTCTACGAGTCCGCCACCTCCAAGAAGCCCGGAGAGCCGAAGCCGCAGAGTGGCATGATCGTCGACGTGGGGCGCGGCACGCTGGCCCTGGTGTTGGGCATCAAGGAGGTGCTGGGCTTCGTGGGGCAGGTGGTCATCGAGGCCATGGGCGTCATCCGCCGTCCGCAGACCGGCAACTGGCGCGACATCGTTCCCATCGCCGAGCGCTCCGGCGCCGACGCGGTTCCCATCGTGGTGTTCATCAACTTCCTGGTGGGCTTCGTCATGGGCTTCCAGGGGGCCAAGCAGCTGAAGATGTTCGGCGCGAACATCTTCGTGGCCGATCTGGTGGGTCTCTCGGTCACCCGCGAGCTGGGGCCACTCATGACCGCCATCATCCTCTCCGGGCGATCCGGCGCGGCCTTCGCCGCCGAGCTCGGCACCATGAAGGTGTCGGAAGAGATCGACGCGCTGCGCACGCTCGGCTTCGGCCCCATGCGCTATCTGGTGCTCCCACGCACTTTGGCGCTGGTGCTGGTGGCGCCGGTGCTCACGCTGCTGGCCGACTTCGTGGGCATCGCCGGCGGTCTCCTGGTGGGTGTCACCAGCTTGAACCTCAGCGTGGCCGGCTACTGGCAAGAGACTCGCAAGGTCATCCACGCCTGGGACATCAACTCGGGCCTGCTCAAGGCCGTGGCCTTCGCGCTGGTCATCTCGCTCATTTCTTGCCAGCAGGGCTTCGCCACCACCGGCGGCGCCGAGGGCGTGGGGCGCCGCACCACCACGTCGGTGGTCTCCTCGCTCTTCGCCCTCATCCTGGTCGACACCGCCTTCACCGTATTTTTCCGGGTGTTCGACCTATGAGCGCCGCGAAGCCGGCCATCACCGTGCGGAACCTCACCATGGGGTGGGACGATCGCATCCTGCAGAAGGAGGCGTCGTTCGAGGTGCAGAAGAGCGAGGTCTTCGCCATCCTCGGCGGCAGCGGTTGCGGCAAATCGACCCTCTTGCGCTACCTCATCGGCCTCGAGAAGCCCATGGAGGGTGACATCGCCATCGAGGGCATCGGCGCGCCGGACCTGGCCGTGGGGCGTCCGCCGTTCGGGGTCATGTTCCAGTCGGGCGCGCTCTTCGGCAGCATGACGGTGGGGCAGAACGTGGGCCTGGGCCTGCGCCAGTGGACCGACTTGCCGGACGACGCGGTGGACGCCATCGTCAGCGGCAAGCTCGCGCTGGTGGGCCTGCAAGGCACCGAAGACAAGCTGCCCGCGGAGCTCTCCGGTGGCATGAAGAAGCGCGCCGCCATCGCGCGGGCGCTGGCCCTCGAGCCCGGGCTCATCTTCCTCGACGAGCCCTCGGCCGGCCTCGACCCGGTGAGCTCGGCGGGCCTGGACGAGCTTATCCTCACGCTCAATCGCGTGCACGGCATGACCATCATCCTCGTCACCCACGAGCTCGAGAGCATCTACTCGGTGGTGGGTCAGTGCATCTACCTCGACAAAGAATCGCAGAGCATCATCGCGCGGGGTGCGCCGCGCGAGCTGCAGGAGCACTCCGAGCACGAGAAGGTTCGAGACTTTTTCAACCGCCGCGCGAGGCAACAGAACGATGGCGACGAAAAATAGCGTAAACCCCTACAAACTGGGCCTGTTCGTGATCATCGGGCTGGTGGCGTTCTTCGCCAGCCTCATGGCCTTCGGCGCCCGCGCGCTCAAGCGCGAGACCTTGCCCTTCAAGACCTACTTCAACGAGTCGGTGCAAGGGCTCGAGGTGGGCTCTCCGGTGAAGTACCGCGGCGTGACCATCGGTTACGTGGCGCGGTCCGACATCGCGCCCGACCTGCGCCACGTGGAGGTGACCATGGACCTCAACTTCACCGACGTCGTGCGGCTGCATCTCACCGACAGCGCCAAGCCCACCGTCGACAGTCACGTGAAGGTGCCGCCGGATCTCCGCACGCAGCTCGTTTCGCAGGGCATCACCGGGGTGAAGTTCGTGCAAATGGACTTCTTCGACGTGAAGTCGAATCCCCCCGAGGAGCTGCCCTTTCCGGTGGGCGACAACACCATTCCCTCGGCGGTCTCCACCCTGAAGAGCCTGGAAGCTTCGCTGGTCGGCGCGGTGAACCGCATTCCCGAGCTCACCGACGGCGTATTGCAGATCATGCTGCGCATCAACCGCATCCTCGAGGACTTCCAGGGTAAGCAGGTGCCCGACGCCGCCAAGACCACGCTGGCCCACGCCGACGACCTGCTGAAGTCGCTGAACGCCACCATGAAGCGCATCGAGTCTCAGGGAGTGGTCGACAAGTCGGCTTCTACCATCGAGAACCTCAACAAGACGGTGGCCAAGTTCAACACGCTCCTCGACCGCCTCGATGGCGACAAGGGGCTCCTCACCAGCGCCCAGCGCGCCACCGATTCGTTCGGCGACTTGGGCAAGAGCGCCACCGGCACCACGCGCGAGCTCGACGCCACCCTGCGCGAGATTCGCGAAGCGGCCGAAGCCGTACGCGCGTTCCTCGACGCGCTAGAGAAGGATCCCGACATGCTCCTCAAGGGCAAGGCCAAGCGGGGGGGCAACAAGTGAGAGCCTTCGCCTGGTTCCTGGTTGCCGGCTTCGCATCTGGCTGCGCGCTCACCGGCAAGGCCGACGTGGTCCCGGCGCGCTACTTCGATCCGGAGCTCGCCCAGCCGCGGGCCGATCACGACGCCGGTGCCGCCAGGCCCACCGCGGCGGAGGACGCGCCGGAGATCCGACTCGGACGGGTGAGCGCGGCCAGCTACCTGCGGGAGCGCTTCGTGGTCCGCAGCTCCGACGTGGCGGTGGACTTCGACGAGGTGCGTCGGTGGACCGAGCGCCCCGAGGTGTACCTGCGCCGCCGCCTCTCCCGGAGCCTGTTCGAGCAACGCGGCATGCGGCAGGGGATGAACTACCTCTCGCCGGTGCTCGACGTGGAGCTCACGGCGTTCGACGAGGTGAAGCCCTCCGAGGGCGAGCACCGGGTGCGGGTGGCGGTGATGTACGCCATTCACGACGAACGAGCGGTCTTCGGTGGCGAGACCTATGCCGCAGACTTGAAGGTGGCCGGCGAGGGGGACGAAGCGGTGGTCCGCGCCTTCTCCATCGCCCTCGACGAGGTCATTGCGCGCATCGCGAGTCGCGTGGTCGTGCTCCGCCCCCCGGCGACGCCCCCGCCCGCGCCCTCGCTGGCGGCCCCCGTGCCATCAGCAAAACGTTCGAAATAACCTATACTTACGAGGCGCGCAAAGGGTGCGCCAAAAAACCGTCGCTCGGTCCTCAAGGCCAGGGGCCTCCTGGCCGTTTTGCTGACGACGGAGGGTTATCGAATGAACAAACGCACACTGAGGTGGCCGTCGGCCGCACTCAAGTACAAGAACTACTGTCTCGCTTTCGCCGGTCTGGCGTCCATCGCTGCCGCCGCATGCGCGACCCCGCGATCCGACGGCAAACCGCAGCCGCAGAAGCTGGGCACCGCGAGGGGCGCGCTCACCAGCGCGGAGGGCATCGCCAAGGCCCAGAAGGCGATGGACTTTCTGGTTCCCGGTGCGGTGCAGTTCACCCAAGAGAGCCAGTGCCTCTCCTGTCACCGGCAGCCCGACGTGCTCATCGCCACCAGCATGGGAGCTCAGCTCTTGCCCGGTGTGACGCTGAACTCGTCGGCCGCCGACGGTACGGGCTACATCGCGAACCTGGTTCTGAACAACCAGCAGGGCGACGGCCGTTGGGACTTCGGCGGTGCGCCCAAGTCCATGAGCGCCATCTCACTCTGGGCCATCGCTGGGTATGCGCGCGCCGGCGGCGCGGTCAACGTGCTCCCCAGCATCCGCAACGGCCTGCTCTGGCTGGTTCCGCTCGCTTCGCAGATGACCTTCCCTCAGGACGGTGGACCGTTCGCCGGGCAGACCCGCAACTACATCCTGAACGACTGGTTCGAAGAAGCGCCCCAGATGTTCGACTGGTACTTGCCCACCACCGAGAGCGTGTTCGCCACGCGCGTTCTGCTCGACATGGACACGTCGCTGTCGGCGGCCAACGTCTCGATGCTCTCGGCGCAGCAGGTCTCCTTTACCGATGCGCTCGAGGGGCGCACCATGCGCGACATCTCGACCACCTCGGTCCAGCACCTGGCGCTCACCGCGCTGGCCATGGCGGAGTCGGGGCGTACCACCTCGGCCAACGCCCAGGCCATCGGCGCCCAGCTCCTCGCGCGGCAGACGGCCGGCTCCGGCTGGGCCGACCCGGCTTCTCCGGATGGTCAGCTTCACTCGGTCAACGCGCTCACCTCCGGCGAAGCGCTCTACGCGCTCTGTCGCCTCGGCGTTCGTCCCCGCGGCAACGCGGCCGGCGCGGGCCTCGACTGGCTCGCCGCGCAACAGTCCGTCGACGGACACTGGGACCTTCCCGGTCACGATAGCGCGGTCGCCACCAGCTGGGCGCTCCTCGCCATCGCGTGCGTCTCCAACCCGCGCGGCTCCGCGCAGTTCGAGCCGCTCACCGGCGACGGCGCCCCCGCCGCTCCGGTCTCGGAGAGCTTCGCCTCCACCCTCAGCGTCACCAACACCGCGAGCGATCCGCGCACGGCGACGGTGAGCATCAGCGGCGCGCCTCCCGGTGCCGTGGTGAAGGTTACACCGGCCAGCCTCGAGCTCTCGGGCGATGCCAGCGGAACGTTCTCCATCTCCATCGAGCTGCCGCCCGGCCTCCCGGCCAGCACCTCGTACCCGTTCACGGCGACGGTCTCGTTCGCGGACGGCGGCGGCGCCTCCACGCAGACCAGCGCCATCTACACGCTCGCGGTGGGCAGCACGCCCTCGGCGGTCTACAGCGGTACGTCGACGTCGTTCATCGGCGCCCAGGACCACGGGGCCATCGGCTCGACGATGCAGCTCGCTGCCAAGGTCGAGGACTACGGGCACTCGCCGGTTCAAGAGGGCACCATCGTCTTCGACATCGACGGGTTCTCCATCGGGTCCGCCACCTACGACGCCGCGAGCGGCACCTTCGCGCGGTCGTGGACCATCCCCGACCTCTCGATCGGCCACCACGTGCTTCACGCGGCGTACCAGGGCAAGAGCGGTAGCGTGGTGCTCAACCCGTCCACCGCGACGCGCGACTTCGACGTCGCGCCCGCTCCGCCGCCGCCCCCCGCGTCGGTGGGCGTCCCCGATGGCGCTTCCAGCAGCGACGGCGGCTTCACGCTGCACGGTACCGGCACTCCCGGCGATACCATCAGCGTCGTCGCCAACGGCGTGCTCGTGGGCTCGGCCACCATCGACTCGGAAGGCAAGTGGACGGCGCCCATCGCGCTCAGCCCCGGCGCCTACAAGCTGGAGGTCGTCGAGAGCAACGCCACCGGCCCCAGCGCTCCCGCCTCGGTGAACGTCTCGGTGCAGCCCACTGCGCCGATCATCACCGGACCCGAGCCCGGCACCACGTCGAGCGACATGGTGACGGAGATCAAGGGAACCGCCACCCCGGGCGCCACCATCACGGTGCGCAACGCGAGCGGCGTCCTGGCCACCACCACCGCGGGTGACGACGGCAAGTACTCGGTGAGTGTCAGCCTGCCTCCGGGGCCGAACTCGCTCGACATCTCGCAGACCGTCAACGGTCAGACCAGTGCGCTCACCAACGTGCACTACAACCAAGCGCCCGCTGCGCCCAGCATCACCTATCCGGTGCCGCAGGCCAGCACGCAGACCACCAAGGACATCACGCTTCGGGGCACGACCGTCCCGGACGCCACGGTGACCGCGCTCTCCGGCGGTACGGTGCTCGCCACCGCCACGGCCTCCCAGGACGGCACCTATGCCCTCCCGGTGGTCCTCGAGAGCGGCCACAACATGATCACCGTCAAGAGCGCGGTCGGCGGCGTGGTCAGCGCTGCCTCCCGGCAGATCGACGTGCGGTTCGACGGCAAGGCTCCCTCCTTCCTCATCACCGCCCGTGACATCGAGGCCTACGGCCCGGCCAAGGGCGCCATCGTGAGCTGGCAACCGTTCATGGCGGACGACGCCCAGGACGGCCAGCTCCCCACCACCTGCGACCACACCTCCGGGAGCATGTTCCCCATCGGCACCACGCCGGTGACGTGTGCAGCGCAGGACTCCGCGGGCAACGTGACGAGCATCATGTTCAACGTCATCGTGCACCTCCAGAGCTTCGCGACGGTGAAGGTCCCCACCGACCTCGTCGCGTTCTCGAAGAGCCTCCAGGGTGCGAAGGTCGACTTCGAAGCCAGCGCCACCGACAAGGACGGCAACGCCATCGAGGTTGCGTGCTCTCCCGCCTCCGGTAGCACGTTCCCGCTGGGTCAGACCCCGGTCACCTGCACCGCCACCGACGACGTGTCGCACACGTCGACCTCCTCGACCTTCAAGGTCACCGTCCAGGAAATGCCCTACGACCGCGGCTCGGCCGTAACCGGTGGTGGCGGCGCTTCCTCCTCGTCGGGCTCGTCCTACGGCAGCAGCAGCAGCGGCTGCTCGATGGGCAAGTCCACCAGCGGCACCGACCTCCTCCCGCTCGGTGGTGTCCTCGGTGTGGCGCTCGCGCTCTCGCGGCGCCGTCGCCAGAACGGCCGCACCGGTAAGTGACCCGAACGCTCGGGTGAGCTCGAGCTAGTTGCTCGGGCTCCCCGCCATCATGCCCTGGCGCCTCTCCGCGGTCTTCGCGGGCAGGCGCCATCGGCGTTTTTGTCTCGAGTGAGCGCGCGATCTGCCGTTCTCCGGTGCGTGAGCGCCGCGTCCATCCCGTACCGCCCTCCGAAGATGCGTGGCTCCACCATCCTCGCGCGTCTCGACTGGGTGACCAAGAACCACGGCGCGCCCGTGCGCGAGCAGGTCATCGCCTCGCTCTCGCCGGAGCACGCGCAGGTGGTGCGCGGGGCGGTGGTCTCGTCGCTCTGGGTGCCCTTCGACTCGGTGATGGCGCTCATCGAGGCCATCGACCGCGTGTGCGGACGCGGCGATCTCGGTCTGGTGCGGCCGCTGGCCCGCTACGCGGCGCGGGTGAACATGCCGCTCCACCACCGCATCTTCTACAAGCTCGGCAGCGTCGACTTCATCATGGGCAAGGCCGCCGCGGTGTGGTCCGCCAACTACGACTCCGGCAGCGCGCGCAGCGAGCCCATCCCCGGCGGTCTGTGCTTCTCGGTCCACGACTTCGCCACCCCGCACCGCGTGCACTGCATGACCATCCTGGGGTGGTCCGAAGAGATCGTCGCGCTCTGCGGCGCGCACGTCATCTCCACCCGCGAGCTCAAGTGCCGTCTCCACGGCGCGCGCTGCTGTCAGTTCGAAGTGAAGTACCGCGCCTGAGTGACGCCGGACCTCGGTGCGGCGCGAACCCGCATTCGCACCGCGTCGCAGCGCGGCTCTCACGAACCTCGCCAATTTTGCGTGAAATACCCGCTTTCTATTGACAAGAGGCGCGCGGCAGAGTTCTCCATGGGCCCGTGCCGGCCAGCTATTTCGACGTCGACGGGACCCTCGTGCGCACGAACCTCGTGCACCCGACGCTCTATTACATCCTGAACCAGCGGACCCCGTTCAAGAGCCTCCTCAAGCTTGCCAAGACGGCCCTGCGCGCGCCCGAGCTGGCGCTCGCCGAGATCCAGGACCGGCGCATCTTCAACGAGCAGCTGTTCCAGGCCTACGAGGGCATGAGCCACGACCGCCTCATGCTGCTGGCCGACGACGCCTTCGACTCGGTGCTCAAGAAGGCCATCTATCCAGCGGCCCGCGAGCTGGTCGCGCGCTGCAAGTCCGAGGGCCACGAGGTGGTCATCGTCTCCGGCGCCCTCGACTTCTTGATGCACCGACTCGCCGACTATCTGGGGGCCGACTGCGTCATCGCCAACCGCTTGGAGATCAAGGACGGCTTTGCCACCGGTCGCCTGCTGCGGCCCGTGGTCGCCGGCCCCGAGAAGGCGCGCCTCATCCGCGAGCACGCCTCCAAGAACGGCCACGACCTCAACGAGTGCTACGCCTACTCCGACAGCTACTCCGACGTCCCGATGCTCTCGGTGGTCGGTCACCCTGCTGCCGTCAATCCCGACGGTAAGCTCGAACGGCTCGCCCGCACCTACGGGTGGCCGGTCCTCACGTTGAAGAAAGTGTCATGAGCCACCCGCAAGTCGTCACCATCGATCGCAAGAGCGCCCCCCGCATCGCCTTCTCCGGCGATCAGCTGGTCGAAGTGGACCTGCCCATCGGCACCCGCGTGGTGTACCCCAAGCCGCCGCTGGCCGGCCTGAAGGACGTGGACGCAGCGATCCGCTACGCGCTCAATCACCCGGACGGCTCACCTCCGCTCTACGCCAAGCTCCGGCCCGGCATGAAGGTGGTCATCGCCATCGACGACATTTCGATGCCGCTGCCGCCCATGAAGCGCCCGGACGTGCGCGAGCGGGTGCTCACCATCGTCCTCGAGCTCCTCGCCGATCACGGCGTCGAGGACATCGAGATGATCATCGCCACCGCCTTCCATCGCCGCATGACGGCCGACGAGATCAAGCGCATGGTGGGCGATCGCATCTTCGATCGCTACTACCCCAAGCGCCTCTACAACCACGACGCGGAGGACCCGAAGGGGCTCAAAGAGATCGGCGTGACCGATCAGGGCGAAGTGGTGGAGATCAACAAGAAGGCCGCCGAGAGCGATCTCCTCATCTACGTGAACCTGAACTTCGTGCCCATGAACGGCGGCAACAAGTCGGTGGCGGTGGGCCTCTCCGGCTACCGCAGCCTGCAGGCGCACCACAACCCGTACGTGCTCCGCAAGTGCTGGAGCTACATGGACCCGGCCAAGAGCGAGCTCGCCACCGCGTTCGCCCGCCAGGGGAAGATCGTCCACGAGAAGCTCGACGTGTTCACCATCGAGACCACGGTGAACAATCGCATGTTCGACAAGCCGCTGGAGTTCCTCGCCAAGAACGAGGACGACTGGTCGCCGGCCGAGCGCGCCGCCGCCAAGGCCCTGATCTTCACCCTCAAGAAGACGCCCCAGGCGGCGCGCCAGGCCATCTTCGAGCGGGTGCCCGCGCCCTACGAGGTCACCGGTGTGTTCGCCGGGGCCACCGAGGCGGTGCACCCCAAGACCATCGAGCGCGGCTTCGAGCAGTACCTCACGCCGGTGCGCGGCCAGTGCGACATCCTCGTCACCGGCATTCCCTTCATCAGCCCCTACAACGTCAACGCGTTCCTGAACCCGCTCCTGGTGCAGGTCATGGCGCAGGGCTACATCTTCAACCTCTACCGGGGCATGCCGGTGGTGCGAAAGGGAGGGACGATGATCATCTTCCACCCCTGCACCGACAAGTTCGATCAGGTGCAGCATGCATCTTACATCGAATTCGTGCACAACCTGCTGCCGGAGACCCGCGACGCGGTCGAGCTCCACAAGCGCTACGAGAAGAAGTTCGCCGCCAACCCGGCGCACATCCAGGCCTACCGCACCGGCAACGCCTACCACCCGGCGCACCCGTTTTACATGTGGTACTGGGGCGAGCCCGGTCGTCAGCACCTGGGGCGAGTCATCGTCGTAGGCGCCGACAACGAGTACATTCCCAAGCTGCTCGGCTACGAGACCGCCCGCACCTTCGCCGAGGCGCTGGAGATGGCGCGGCAGACCGGGCCCGCGAACCCGGAAATCACCATGCTCCACACCGCGCCCATGCTCATGGCCGACGTCACCGAAGGCTGAACGCGAAAGCGAGGGGCACCCAGCGGGCCCCTCGCGTTCTGTTTCGTCCAGGCGTTCAGTAGGCCTGAACTGTCACCCACACCGCCGTGCCTTCGGTGAAGATGACGGCGGCGCCGGCACCCGCGGGTAGGGGGGCTGCCATCGGGGAGGAACCGGAGGCGCTGATGGTGCGTGGCGCATCGAACTGCGTAGCGCCGGCGGTCAAGCGGTCGAGTTGGATGCCGCCGCTGTCCAGCTGGGAGCTCACGAAGGCGTCGCCCCGGTCGTTGGCGCCCACGGTTCGCGTTTGTGAGGTGTTCACCACGGGGAGCCCGTCGACCGCCACCGACGCGCCGAGGTCGTCGACACCGATGACGATGAGCTGGGCCGAGCTGGCCCCGTTCGTGCCGGTGACGAAGATCTTCCCGTTGCCGATGGCCCAGTCCGAGTAGAATTGCATGCCCGGCGGGTTGACCTCCGCCGCGAACGTGGCTCCTCGGTCCGAGCTGGCGCGAACGTGAAAGTCCGGAGTATCGGCGCACACCGCGAGCGTGCCTTGCTTCACGTCGTAGAGCAGGTCGAAGAACACGACGCTCATGGCCACGGACGTGGTCTCGAACGTCCCGATCCCGCGGTTGCTGTTACGCGCGACCGCGATGCCTGCGTTCGTAGCAAACCCGACGTACACGTCGTCGTTGAAGGCACCCAACGAGAGCCCCGCCGAGGTGGAGGTCGCCATACCTACCAGGTTGGCAGCGCTCCACGTCACGCCGGCGTCCACGGTGGTTCGCAAGTAGACCGACCCATCCCAGAGCTGCAGCGCCGCGTACGCCACGCGACTCGGGCCCGTCGCGACCGCGATGTGCGCCGTGGACCCGGCCGCGCCGGGAATGTCCGCGGTGAGGTCGACCGGCGCCGAGAAGGAGACTCCGCGGGTGGTGCTGGTGGCCACGTACCCGCTGCCGTCGCAGGCCATGGCGGCAAAGACGTTGCCGCTGCCGTCCACCGCGATCTTGCGAGCAGCGTTCGCGGTCGCCGTGGTGCACGTCATCGCGCCGCTGATCATCACCGATGCGGTGGTGCTGAACGGTTCGCTGTGACACGTCGCGCTGCAACCGTCGCCGCTGGTCGCGTTCCCGTCGTCGCAGGACTCTCCGGCAGCGAGTTGGACGATCCCGTCGCCGCACGTAGCGGACCGACAAGTGTTACTGCAGGCGTCGTCGTTGATGCTGTTCGCGTCGTCGCACTGCTCGACGCCCGC
>Ga0075163_10003447_pt1 | contig 21239 bp, 25 predicted proteins | sample JI1023141ADNA_FD_71478 | JGI IMG/M metagenome (GOLD analysis project Ga0075163, IMG submission 71478) | Wastewater effluent complex algal communities from Wisconsin, to seasonally profile nutrient transformation and Carbon sequestration -... | ecosystem: Engineered > WWTP > Effluent > Algae... | reverse complement strand
CCCTTCATGTCGTCCGACGGCAGCGGCACCACGGCCACGGTGCGCTCGTGGACGAACTCCGACGCGTAGCGCTGGATCGCGGTGGCGATGATGGTCTTGGCCTTGGCCTGGCTCTCGCGCTCCGCCTCCTCGGTGATGCGCTTGATCTCGGCGGCGGCGGCGGCCTGGGCCTGGGCCCGGACGCTGTCCTCGAGCCGGGCCCGGGCGGCCTCGGCCGACAGCCCGGCGACCTCCTCGAGGCGGGCCTTGGCGGCGGCCTGGGCCGCCTCGGCCTTCTCGAGGGCGGCGTCGACCTGCTTGGTCTTGCCCTCGGCCGAGCGCTCGCGCTTGTCGAGCTCGCTGGCGCGCCGCTCGGCCTCCTTCTTCTGCCGATCGAGATCGCGCTCGCGCGACCCGAGGGCCTCCTCGCGCTTGGCGACCTCGGCCTTGCGCGCGCGCAGCTCGTCGTCGAGCTCGCTCTTGCGCTTGGCGGCCAGCTCCTGGCCGGCCAGCTCGGCGGCCTTCTTGATCTCGGCGGCCTCGGCCTCGGCGGCGCTGCGCAGCTTCGCCACCGTCTCGTCGGTGGCGGTGGCGGTGCCGGACGCGGTACCGCGCTTGCCGAGCAGCGCGCCCAGCGCCGCGCCGACCACGACGGCGATGATCACGTAGACGATGGTCATGTCCTCGGACCTCGGGGGCGCGGGGCGCCCTCGTGCAACGCGACCTCGGTCGCGATCAGGTGGACGGGGAGGTCGTGCGACATCGGGCTGATGTCGTCCACGACCTGGTGCTCGAACGCCACCGACACCCGCAGCGCGTCGCCGCACAGCGGCAACGTGCGATCGTAGTAGCCCTTGCCCCAGCCGAGGCGGTAGCCGCGGCGGTCGAAGACCAGGCCGGGCACCACCAGCGCCGCCAGCGTGGCCGGGTCGACCACCGGCGCGGACGCGGCGGGCTCGCGCAGCCCCCAGGCCGCGTCGACCAGCTCCGCCGGCGCCGCGCGGTGGAACCGCAGCGGCTGGCCGGGGCCGACGACGACCGGGTAGGCGAGGGCGGCGCCGCGGGCGTCGAGCGCGGCGGCGATCGCCGCGGGATCCAGCTCGCCACGCATCGCCCAGAAGATCGCCACGGTCGCGCCGGCGTCGACCTCGGCCAGCGCCGCGATGGCGCGCGCGCAGGCGGCGGCGGTCGCGCTGGCCCGGGCCTGCGGATCGAGGGCGAGCCGGGCCGACCGCGTCCGATCGCGGAGGGCCTGGCGCTGCGCGGCGACCGAGGCCGCTTCAAGCACGGCGACCTCGGACCGAGCGGGCGCAGGTCGCCAGAACCATCGCGCGGCATTGTACTTTCGGCGCCGGGGCGATCAAGCCGCGCGGGCACGAAGTCCAGGGTTTTCGCAGCGATCCGCGGATCGCAGGGATCACCGGGCCGAGTGCGCGGACAGCACCAGGTTGGCGATCTGCCGGCGCGCGTGGTCGGCGAGCTCGTCGAAGTGGATGCCCAGGCCGTCGTGATCGGCGTGGCGGGCGACCCGGCCCTGGAGCACCAGCCGCCGGTCGGCCAGGTGCACCTCGACCACGGCGTGGGTGCCGACCTCGTCGCCGGCGTTCCCGGCGAAGAACAGGCCGCGGCGGGACAGGCAGGTGACGACGCCGTGGGCCGTGGCGTGCTCCGACCGATAGGTCGCGGTCAGGCGCACGTTGACGCGCTCGGCCGTGCGGCGATCGGTCAACGCCGGCCTCCGCGCGGATGGCACTCGCCGAGACACCCGGGCGCCAGGTACATCGGCGTGCACGATAGCAAGCGGCCCCACCGCTGCGAAGAGGCGTGGCCACCATCCTTGCAACCCGTGACGTGATGCGGCAGAGTCCGTTGCCCGTCGGGCACCGGGCCCATAGCTCAGCGGTAGAGCAGCGGCCTTTTAAGCCGTTGGCCGAAGGTTCGAATCCTTCTGGGCTCACACGGAACGCAGCAGCAGCACTCAGTTACCCAGACCCCATCGTCTAGAGGCCTAGGACACCTGCCTTTCACGCAGGCGACACGGGTTCAAATCCCGTTGGGGTCGCGATCCAATTTGAACCAAGCCTGCTCGGAGGGCTTGGTGTTCAGTGCCGCCGGATTCATCCCGGCGATTTTGTTGGCGGTGTCGTCGTCGTCGCGGTTCGACGCCGACCCCTCGGCAGAGGGGGAGGGGGGTTCACCCAAATTGAACCAGGCGTCCGACTCGTTCAGCGCGACGCGCCCGACGGCGGCGCCGCCTTCGAGCCGCCAGACCTGACGCTCGCCGACGCGCACCGGGCGGAACTCGATCCCGTCCGGGAACAGGCGCAGGAACACCGCGCGCAGGTCGGCGCGGTCGAGGAGGGCGGCCCGCACGTCGCCCAGCCGGTCGCGCACGGTCGCCTCGGCCTGGTCGACGAGCGCGCGCAGCTCGGACGGCGCGCGCCGGATGGTGGCGATCTGGACCTCGAGCGCGCGCGCACGGGCCGCGCGCTGCCGCAGCTCGGTGACCAGCTCGGGCACGTCGTCAGCGAGCGCCACGGCCTTGGTCAGGCGCTTCTGCTCGGCCTTCACGTCGCGCAGCTCGCGCTCCAGCTCGGTGGCGTCGGCCTCGCGGCGGGGAAGCTGGGCCTCGATCGCGGCGCGGATCTCGCGGGCCATCTCGGCGATCACGTCGGGCGTCAAGACGTGCTCGGCGACGTAGGCGATCAGCGCGCTCTCGACGTCCTCGATCGGCTGGTAGATGGTGACTGGGCAGACCGACGCGCCCCGCGTGTGGTGGTGGATGCACGTGTACGCCTTCACCGTGCGGCGCTGGCTCCGGCAGTTGGCGACACCGACGGAGCCGCGGCAGGTCGCGCAGCGGGCGATGCCGGTCAGCGGGTACTTGGCGGCAGGCGCGGAGGCGCGGCGCGGTTGGGAGGCGACGGCGAAGCCCTCCTGGGCGCGCGACCACGTCTCGTCGTCGACGATCCGCCACTCGGGCAGATCGACCGTGATCACCTCGGTCGGCTCGGCGGTGACGCGGGACACGACGCCGGCGCGGCGCACCTTCTTGATCTTCCCGTGGACGTAGACGCCGCGGTACCGCTGGTTCTGGAGCATCGCGCGGATGCAGCTCGGCGACCACGAGCCCGTGCCGCGGCGGCCGGCGCGCGGCGCGGGCACCCGCTCGGTGTTCAGCTCGTGGGTGATCTTCTTGAGCCCCCAGCCGTCGCAGCGCCACGCGAAGATGCGGCGCACGATCTCGGCCTGTGCTTCGTCGATGACCGCGAGCGTGTAGGAGCGGCCGGGGCCGTCGGCGACGCGTTCGAGGCGGTAGCCGTAGCAGCGACCACCGGCGACGCGACCCGACCGCGCGCGCATCCGCAGCGCCTCGCGGACGCGCGAGCGGATCGCCTCAAGCTCCATCTGGTGGCCGGTGCCCTGGATGAAGGTGACGGCCTGGTCCACGGCGTTCGCGAACTGCACCTCCTGGCCGCTCGCGTAGTAGTACAGGCGGCAGCCGCGATCGCGCACCAGGTCGCGGATGACCAAGGTCACCTCGATCGCGTCGCGACCCAGCCGCGACTGATCGCGGCACGCGATGACGTCGCCGGGCTCGGCCTCGGCCAGCAGCTTCCGCAGGCCGGCGCGCGTCAGGAACTGATCGCCGGCCTCGCCATCGTCGACGTACTGCACGACCTTGCACGCGGCGAACGGCGACGCCCGGAGCCAGTCGCGGCAGCCGGCGTTCTGCATGTCGAGGCTGTATTGCTGCTTCCCCTCGTCGTTCTTCGAGCGGCGCAGGTAGAGACGGACGATCATCGCTTCACCTTCCCCTTGTTGGTCTGCCGAGTGGCCAGGAGCTTGATCGCTTCCTCGATCAGCGCCGTCTGGGTCGGCGGGTCGTCGCGGTCGATGCCCAGGCCGGCCCAGCCGTGGCGCGCGGCGTACGCCGCCAAGTCGCGGAGCATGTCGTGTGCCTCGGGTGGGATCTTCACAGGCTGGGGCTTCCTGGTCACGGGGCGATGCTACCACAAGGTACGCGTGACTACCTGGGTGGTGCGTGGTTGTCGTTGTGGGCGATGACGCCGAGGTCCGCGAGCGCCCGCCGCGCCAGGATCTCGACGATGAGGCCCGCGACGCTGGCGCGCAGCGCGGGCGGCGGGGGCGCGATGGCGATGACCGGGCCGGCGTCGACGTCGCCGCCGTCGGTCGCCTCGGCCTCGCCGGTCACGGCTTCCTCCGGACCGGGCGCCCCGGGCGGGGCCGCGGGGGTGGCTGGCGTCCGGGCGGCGCGACGAACGCGATCCGCAGGCCGCGCGGAGCGGGCGCGGCTTGCGGATCGCTCGGCTTGTCGACCTCCTTGGGGAGGGCGGCGGTGAGCTTGGCGATCAAGAGGTCGAGCGCCTGTCCGGGGTCGATGCCGGCGAGTGGTTGTGGCGCCGGCGCGCCCGGCATCGCGATCGGCTTGCCGGGTTCGGCACCGAGCGCGGCGAGGATGGCGCGGCACGCGGCGGCGCCGTGGGCCCTCTGCTCGGCGGTGGCGCCAGCGGTGACGGCGGCGCGGATGGCTTCGATCTGATCGTTCATCTGTTCACTCCTCGGTTGGTGTGAGCCCGTCGTTGGCCCTTGCGAAGGTCCGCGTGGATGACTACAGGTGCGGCGCGATGAATGGACCAATGCCCGACTACACGCAGATCGCGGAAGACGCCCTGCGCCACGCTCCTTTGGACTCGCGGGCCGAAAAGGCCCACGAGTCGTTCCTCGGCTACCTGTTGTTCGCCGCCGTCGTGGGGCAGGCCGTGATGGCTCACCGGGACCTGACCCGCGGTGGGAAGCCCCTGCGACTCGACGTGAATCGCATGTCCGACGCGTTCGATCTCAGCTACGGTGATCGGCGCGTCTACATCAAGTCGCTTTCGTACGATGCCGCCGTCAAGATCTCGTACACCGTCGGTGGTCGTGACCGCACGGTGAAGGCGAGCAACTTCGACGAGGTGACGTCCATTGCCGTCTCCGAGATCGCGGAAGCCGTGCGATTCCTGCTCGGCTAGCTGGTCAGAACGGCACCTCCCCGGGCTGGCCGATTAGGTTGTCGCGCGGGTTCAGGCGCCGGATGAGGCGCCGCTCTTCGTCGATGGCGTCGGGGCCGGACATCACGCGTGTGGCGACCTCGACGCGATCGCGCGGGTAGGTCATGCCGGGGTCGTGGCCTTCGGCGTACTGGCCGCGCCAGAAGCCTTTGTAGCGGCGCCAGTCCTGGAAGTGCCGCGTGAGCGTCTCGTACAGGCGGCCGGTGTGGGACTCGCCGACGTAGACCACGACTGGATCGCCGTCGGCGTCGCGCTCGCGGATGACGTAGGCGCCGGACTTGCCGCGGAGCGCCTGGACCCATGCGGGATATCGCTCTCCGCGCGCACCGATCGGGCGGTAGGTGAGCGGCGCCGCGCCACGGTTGCGAAGAGGCCCCGGCGCTTCGCCGCCGAGCCAGGCGCGCGGATCGATCACGATGTCCGCACGCGTCGCAGCCCTCCCGAGTTGCCGTGCTGCGTGCGCCTCGGTGCGCCAGCGCCGGACCTCCCAATGCACGTGGGGCGGGCGAACGCCGGGTGCGACGCGGGCGAACGCCTGGCCGCGCGCGACCGCCGCGCCCTTCACCAGCCCGCGGGGAAAGCTGCGCGGCGAGAGGTGGCCGAAGATGTGCCACGCGCCCGAGCGCCCCACTGCTAGCACTGCCCCCGGCCCGTACCCGGAGAGCGGGGGCGTGTTGTCATCAACGACCACGAGATCAACGACCAGATCTTCGGGGGCGCGCACGCGCCACTCGTCCTCGACGATCGGTCCACGGTGGTAGCTCGCCGGGACCAGGTCCCAGCCGCGATGCGTGCAAGGGTAGCGTCCGCTGCGGCAGTTGCCGTGCCCCAGCGTCCGGACCGAGCCGAAGTCGCCCGTTGGGCTCAGTCGCGCGTTCGCGAGCGGAACCAACCGCGGCCCCGTCGATGGCGGAGGCGATGGAACCACGGCATGAGGGCCGGGCGTGGCGACGGGGGCCGGAGCGGGCCGCGCGGTCGACGCCCGCGCGCTGCGGGTCGCCACCACGAACCCGGCCCCGACCGCCAGACCGCCGAAGAGCCAACCAGCACGCCCGGTCATCGGCTCGACTCCTTGCGCAGCGCGCGGATCACCGGCGGCGCGGCGATGGCAACCGCCGCGATCCCGCCTGCGACCCACAGGATCGACGACAGATCGATCCCGTCGCCGAGCGGCCCGCCCTCCTTCGGGATCTGCGGCTCGGGCGCCGACGGCGTGCCTCCCATCGCCTGGAACTGCTCACGCCACGCCTTGGCGCGCTTGCGGTAGTCGAGCGCCTGATCGTAGGCGCCGCGCCACATGCGCTGGTGCCACTTCTCGTGGCCGTTGTAGAAGGCTTCCCACTCGCGCTCGAACTCGCCCCACGAGTGGACGAACGCGCCGCGGTAGCTCTTCCACCGGATGTCCTCGGCGGTGGGCGGCGGCTGCATCGAGCCATAGACCGTGGCCCACTCGGCGGCCGGGTCGCTGTCACGGCCGACGCCTGGCGCGCGTCCGCGCTCGGCCTTGAAGCGCGCGATCGCCTTCTCCAGCTCGGCCTCGAACGGGCCGCGGAACGCGGCGCGGATGTCGCGCCCGATGGCCATCACGTCCTGGTGGGTGATGTTCATCTCCTCCTTGATCACGCCGGGCGTCTTCACAGCCCACCAGCTCGCGTTACGCGCCCCGTCGATGCTCGCGGCGTACCTGAGGCGCGGCCAGGTGGCCACGAGCGGCGCCGGATCGATCGCGCTCGACCGGGTGCCGTGGCGCCAGATTGAGAACCGCAGGTGGCGGGCGCGATCGCAATCGTCGGGGTCGTGGCCGACTGTGCCGATCGGCTGGCCGACCGCAACGCGGACGCCGCGCGCGGTGTCGACCGCGAGCGCTGCAAGCGGCGCGTAGTGCGTCGCGAGGCCGGCCGGGTGGTCGATGATCACCGCCAGGCCGGCGGGCGTCGGTCCGGCGAACCGCACGACACCGGCGCTGGCGGCGAGCACCGGCGCGTCGTCGGGCACGCCGAAGCGCGCGCCGCGGTCGCCGGCCTCAGGCTGGCGGTACATGAGGGCTGCGCCAGGGTGCGGCTCGTCGTCGAGGTGGGCGCGCTGGGCGACGATCGGCGCGCGGTTGCCGAGCATCGGCAACGGCCACACCCAGCGCGTCGCGTGGTCGAGCATCCGGGGCACGTCACACCACCCGTTGCGTGAAGGGGACGCCTGCGGCCTGCATGGCGGCGGTGAGCTGCGCCAGCGTGGCGGCTGGCGCGGTCGAGGCGACGATCAGATCGCCGCGTCCGTGCGTACGCGCGCAGGCGACCGCGCCGGGCACGTCGACGATCGCGCCGTCGGCGGTGAGGCCGGCCGCATCGAGCTTGAGCGCGCACGGCGCGGCGGAGCGCGGCGGGCCGCTCGGCGCGGTCGGGGCGCTCGCCTTCGCGGGGGCGCGCTTGGTCGCGTACCAGAGGAGCGCGCCGCCGGTGAGGCCGAGCGCGGCAGCGATCGCGTTGTGGTTGGACATGGGCATCTCCGTTCAGGCGACCGGCGCCGTGGTGGGCTGGGCGCGCTCGCGCTGGTAGAGGGCGACCACGCCGCGCGACCATCGCGCCTTGGCCGGGTTGCTCAGGTGCGCGTGCGCGCCCGCGGCGCGGGCGTACTCATGCACGAGGTCGAGATCGATCTCCCGCGCGCCCTTGCGCTTCAGGTAGCCGACGACGCGCCCGACACCGCCGGCTTCCGACGGGCCGGCGTTCCAGCCGAAGGTCACCAGCTCCACGAAGCGCGGGTTGTTCCAGTCGGGCCGCATGTTGGCGACATCGGCATGGTGACGGGCGTAGCCGTCGACGATGAAGCGCAAGAGCCAGGTGGCGATCCGGACGTTGGTGTCCGGATCGAGGAGCTGCGCCCGGCTGATCGCGGTGTGGTGCGTGCGGTTGAAGTCGGCGCGCACGACCTCGGTGATCTGGAGCAGACCGCGGGCCGGGCCGTCGCTGGCACGCGGGTTCATGCCTGACTCACGCATCGCGAGCGCTCGCAGGTACTCGATCGGGAGCTCGGCGCGGTACCGCTCGAAGATCGGATCGAAGGTGCGCGGGAGCTTGCCCGGCGGCGCCGCCGTGGCCGCGTCGACATGGGCGGGCGAAGTGACCGGGCCGGCATCGTCGGCGACTTGATCCGGCGAGGTGACCGGGCCGGCGGGGTCGCGTGGTGCGGTCGGGCGGGTAGGTGCGCGCGACGGTGACGCCGCCAGGCGCGGCGCTCGCCGCGGGCGCGCCGCGGGCGCGTGAGAAGCGGACACCGCGGCGATCGGCGCCGCGGTGGTGGGCGCGGCCGAGAGCCAGCGCGCGCCGAAGTAGCCGACGACGCCCGCACCCGCGAGGAGTGCGCCAGAGATGAGCAGGTCGGAAGCGTCGTCGGACATGGGGAACTCCGAGGAGTGGATCGGGGGCTGGAGTCGCACGAGCGATCGACGGCCCGGGTTATGGGTCGATCAGTCGCGTTGCTCGATCACTCGGCCGGGTAGACGTAGAACTCCCGGCCGATCGCGGGCGCGTCGCCCGTCTGGGTGCCGTCGCACGGCGCGTCGTCGGGGACGCTCGGCGGCGGCGGGGTCTTGTACTGCGGCGATCCGGTGAGGGACCACCAGCAGCGAGACACCACCGGCGCCGTGGCGCCGCCCTCCTTCGCCCCGCGGTAGGCCGGGACCGCGCCGCCGCCGAACAGGTAGCACCAGAAGCCCGAGAGCATCCCGGCGCCGCTCGTCGTCGGCTGCGTGGTCCCCTTGTAGGTGGGGACCTTGGATCGGATGAGGTCGATCATGGGGTCTGCCTCCTACTTCCGCAGCAGGCGGGCGAGCAGACCACCGAGGGTCCGGAGCTGCTCGTCGCGCTTGGCGTGGGTGGCGAGCGCGGTCTGGTAGATCACCAGGTTCTCCACGTCGGTCTCCAACTCGCCGGCCGCGGTGGGCGCGGCCGGCAGCGGCTGGATCGCGGCGAGGAGCTGCGCGCCCACCTCCACCAGCTCGGCGGTGGTCATCCCGGCGAGGCCCGCCGTCTTCGCGGGAGCCTGCTGGTAGATCACGGTCGGCTGGGGCTGCGGGGCCGGGTAGTACACCGGCCGCCCGGGGAAGCGCCCACCGAACCAGGCGGGCCGGCGGCCCGGCGCCCCGAACATCGGGGGCCGGCCGTCGTACATCACCGGGCGGGCGTTGCGCTCGTCATCGTCGACAAGGATCACGTTGTAGTCGTTGGCCATGGTCTTGGTTTCCTCTTCTGTGAGTGGGTGAGCCGTGATCGCTCGTGCGACGCCAGACACCGATCCGATCGCCGCTAGCCGGCGGCGTACTCCTCGATCTCGTAGCCATCGGGCGCGGCATCGCGGGTGCCCATGCGCCACTCGTCCTCGTCGATGATGTCGAGCTGCGCCGCCGCGTCTCGGAACACGTCGACGACGTAGCCGCCGCCGTAGGCCGCGTTCGCGGGCCGCACCGGGGCCGCGGGCGGGAGCTGCGGCTGCGCCGGGGCCGGCGCCGCGGGCGGCGCGGCGGCCGGGGCCGCGCCCTTGGCGACCGCGCGGCGGGCCATCAGCGTCAGCGCGAGCTGCCCCGCGCCGGCCGAGGCCATCCCGTTCCCGACGATCCGCGCGTTGCCGTCGGCGAAATAGGCGGTGGTCCCGCCGATGCCGATCAGGCCGATCGCGCTCGCCTCCGGGGACAGGATGTTCTGATTGACGACCAGGCCGGACAGGACCGCGCTCCCGGCGCCGCCGGCGACGGCGGCCACGGTCGACCAGAAGTCCGGCGGGTTGCCGCGACGCGGGAGGTACTTGCGGCGCGCGCGTGGGGCGCCACTACCCCCGCCGCCACCGGCGCTGTTGCGATGCTTGTGCTTCTTCTGCTTGGGCTTCATGACGTGTGTTCCTTGGGTTGGGGTTCCTCGGTGCGGCTAGGCCGCGAACGCGAAGCCGGGGCGCGCCAGATGGCAGCCCGCGCACGGCGCCACGACGGCGCGCGACCGCGGACGCCCGATCGGCACGATCGGCGCGAGGCCGGCGCCGCGCTGGAGCGCGTCGATCACGCCAGCCACCTGGGCGGCGGTCGGCGCGGGCTGGGCCGCGCGCACGGCGGCACCCGACGGACGGCGCGGCGGGCGCGGCACGTCGTCGATCGGGAGGCCCAGCTCGCCGAACACCTCGACGATCGCGCCCAGCCCCAGGCCGAGATCCGCATCCAGCACGCGGGCCAGCACCGACGCGGTGAACAACGCGTCCAGCTCGCTGCCGGCCGGCGCGGGCTTGCCGCGCATCCGCGCGACCACCAGGCGCCGGGCGTTCTTCACCCGGCGCTTGCTCTCGCGGTCGGGCACGCTCGAGGCGGCGAGGTCGAACGCCCACGCGATCAGCTCGTCGATCGCGACCAGCGCCGGGCCGTAGTCGATCCCGCCCTCGACCCAGGGCGGCGCGATGCGGGCGATGCCGCGCGCGCGTTTCGCGGCGGTGGCCTTGGTGGTCGCGGTGGTGGTCTTGGTGGTCGGGTTCTGCTTCGCGGACATTTTCGCTTTCCTTCCGGCCGGGCGCAGCTCGGCCGTTGGCCAGGCGGCGCACCGTGCGCCGTGGCGGTTCGTGGTGGCGCGCGCGTCGAAGCGCGGCGCCGATGTCGGGCGCGGCGGCAACCGCCGCGCGCCCTGGGCTGAAGGTGGTTAGAGCTTGCTCGCCAGCCAGCGGCCGGCGATGGCCTCGGGGGTGAGCGCGACCAGACTCCCGAGCATGGCGGGCGGGCGGGCCAGCGGGCCGAGCGTCAAGCCCTCGCGCTGTAGCTCGCGCTCCATCGTCGACAGCACCGGCGCACCGACGCCGAGCGCGGCAAGCTTGAGTCGCAACGCCTCGACGCCTGCGGCGTAGCCGAGTCGGCCACCGACGCGACCCAGCGCGCCGAGTAGCCCGGTGTCGGGCTTGATCCGGTAGCCGGCGATCGCCAGCTCGGGGGCGTTGCGGCTCGGCTCGATGAGGGCGGGCGGCGGCGCGGTGCGCGCCTGCCACCGCTCGGCGGCGGCGCGGTCGAGGCGGTCGATCGCCTGGGCCGCGGTGGCGACCAGGCGCGGGCCGGTCGGTCCCCACAGCCGCGACTCCCGATCGGCGAGCGCGAGCATGAAGGCGATGTCTCGAACGTCGGCGACGCAGAGCGGGCGGCCGACCATCACCAGGCGCGCGGCGCGGTGGGCGTTGTCGATGCGGTCGGCGCCGCGATCGAAGCGCTCGGCCGGCTCGGCGGCGATGTCGGCCACCCAGCGCACCAGCTCGGCCGGGGCCATTGTCACCGTGGCGCCGCCGTTGCGCGTCGCCGACTCGCGGAACAGGCCGGCGGCCAGCGCGTTGCGGCTGACCAGCGGATCGAGCACGACCGGCGCGCCATTCTCGAGCGGGTAGGTGTGCAGGCCGCCCGGCGTGTGGGTGGTGGCGAGCTGCCGCACCGGGGACGGATCGATCAGCTCGGCGGCGGCGAGGTAGAGCGCGGCGCGCTCCACGCAGTTGGGATCCTCGGTCGGCACGCGCAGCCGCTGGGCGGGCTCGCAGGCCTCGACCTTCGGGCCGTCGCCCGGGTGGCCGGCATCGTCGCGCTGGGGCAGTGCGCGGATCCAGTCGGCCAGGTCGGCGGTGTCGTCGTGCGCGTCGGCGATGGCCACGATCGCCGGGTCGCGGTCGCGCACCCGTGCGGCCATGGCTTCGGTGATGGCGCCCAAGCACGCCCGGTCGTTGTGGGGGACGGTGATCACGGCTGGGGCTCCTTCTTGGTGCGGGTGCGAAGCGGCGGCATCATCGAGCGCACCAGCTCGGCGGCCTCGTCGATGGGCAGCGCACACAGCTCGGCGAGCCAGTGCGCGCGGGCGGCGGGTTCCATCCGCGGGATCGCGGTCATCACCACCCGCTGTTCCTGCGACGACAGCTTGGCCTTGACGGCGATCAGGTGCTGCATCTGCTCAGGCGTCGGCGACTCGGGTGGCGCAGCGTTGCGCACCTCGGCCGGCGGCGCGGCGTCCGGGGCTGGCGTCACTGCGGCCGAGGTCACCGGGGCAGCGGTCGGCGCCACCGCCGGCCCGGGGCTGGGCGCCGTGGCGGTGGGCGCGGCTACCGGCGCCGCGGGCGCTACCGGTGCGGTGGCAGCCGGCGCAGCCGGCGCGACCGCGGGGGCGGCGGCGGCCTGCTCGGCGCGACGCTTCGCGGCCATGCGGTCGGCGACGTAGGTTTCCAGGAGCGGCATCGCCTGCTGTAGGAACCCGGCAATCGTCTCGGTCAGCGGGTTCGTGGGATCCTCGTCTTCGTCGTCCTCGTCGTCGTCCTCTTCCTCGACGGCCGGCGGCGCCGGCGGCGGCGTGCGGCTGGGGAGTCCGGCGCCGTCGGCGGCGCGCAGGATCTCGGCGGTGGCGGTCATCATGCTCGCCAGACGCTCGGTGACGTTCTTGGTCATCTCGACGTTGGCGCGCATCATCTCGACGTTGGCGCGCAGCAGCTCGCGCGTGAGGCTGTCGCGCTCGTCGGTGGCGCTGGCGGCGTTCCGCGTCGCGTCGATCGTCACGTACAGTGCGACCGCGCCCGCGCAGGGCCGGCGCTCGGCATCGACCGGATCGAGCCGGTAGCGGCCGGGCAAGCCTTCGACCACCTTCCGGAACTCGAGGTAGCTGATCTCGACGGGCACGAACAGCGGCGCGCCGTCAGGGCCGTGGACCACCTCGCAGGCGCCGCGCTCGCCGGGCTTGCGGAAGCGCCGCACGCGCAGCTCCTCGGCATCGGCCGGGACCTTCGCCGCTTCGCCGTCGGCGTCGAAGTGAAGATCAGACATGGCGCGCCCCCATGTGCGTGGCGGTGTCGATCGCGATGCCCATACTTCTATCCGCCGTCGAACGAGGCGGGAGGAGCAGGTCGGCCGATCGATTCGTGTCGATTTCGGCGGCCAGGTGGATCGCGGTGCCCATACTTCTATCCGCCGTCGAACGAGGCGGGAGGAGCAGGTCGGCCGATCGATTCGTGTCGATTTCGGCGGCCAGGTGGATCGCGGCGCTCGGGCCGGGCTAACGTCAGGTAATGCTGACCACGCTTCGGTGGACCGGGCCCTTTCTCGTGCGTGACTACCTGGAGAACGCAATCAACGACGCCTGGAAGAAGCTGTGGCCGCCCGCCGCTGACGGGGTGTATTTGGTATCGCGGCACCACTGGGCAGCCTTCCCGACCGAGAGTGTGGAACCGTTGTACGTCGGCGGGAACACAGGCCGCTCAGAGCGCTTCTGCACACGCGTCGGCGATCTCGTCGCCGATATCCATGGGTTCTATGACGGCGACACCGGCCACCATAGCGGCGGGCAATCGCTGTGGCGATGGTGCAACAAGAACCGCGTGAAGCCGGGCGACCTGTGGTTGGCTTGGGCCAACGGCGGGCGTCCGTGGTGTGCCAAGTGCGCCGAGCGAGCCTTGTACAAGGCGTTCACGGCAACGCTAGAGAACAAGAACACGCCATCGGGGTGTCGGTCGCCTGACTGCCAGGCCGCACCGTTCGCCGAGTAGCCCTGGCACAATTCGTCGGCGATTTCTCCTGCGCGTTTGCGCGGCGGCGCCGTTCGCGTAGTTACGCGCCCGCGATTTGTCCGCGGCGGCGGCGTTCCGCTGGTGTCAGACCGGCGCCGTAGGTTCGTCTCCCGGTGCTGGCCGGGAGGAAGGTTGTTGTAGATGCCACGCAAGGCTCCCGTTCCGCCGCCCGCCGAGGTTGTGGACCGCATCAAGCGCGAGGTTGCCGCGCCGGGGTTCCTGGCCGAGCTGATCACCTGGGCCGATCGCCAGTGCGGCAAGCTCCTCTCCATGGAAGACCGGGTCGATCCGCACAAGGCGATCGAGCTGGTCAACGCCGCAGTGGTCGACACCTGCGACGGTGTGCGCATCTGGCACCCAACTGCGCGCACGCTACGCCGCCACCTGGAGCAGACGGTCAACTCGCGCTTGTGGCACGAGTGCGAGGGGGCGCGGCGCCGCCGGTTCGTGGCGCTGGCGCCGGCCAACCCCGACGACTCCCAGGACCCGGCCGCCGCGCTGGAGGTCGAGGTGTCCGAGCAGCGCGAAGATCCGCGCACCCGCCCGGACGCCCTGGTGGCGCAGCACGAGGTGAGAGCGCGGGTGTTCGGGGTGCTACGGGGCGAGGCCGCCCGCGACCCGGAACTGCTGGCGCTCCTGGATGCCTACGAGCACGGGCACCATGTCGAGTCGGACGCGGAAGCCCGCACCGGCGTTGCCGGCCAGGCGTTCAAGAACCTAGTGCGCCGATTCAAGACGATCCGGCACCACCTGCCGGACGAGCTGCGCGGCGCCGCACTCGAGGCCATGACCCGCGACGGGGGCCCGCCGGTGGCCGGTGTTGCCCGGCACCGTGGCCGCATTGTCGAGGCGTTCGGCGATGGCCAGGCTGCGAACGACTGCGCCGACTCCGCGGATGCTCTGGACGTCTCCGATGACGGCAGTGACAGCGACGATGGCGCTAGCGCGCGTCCAAGCCCTGACGGTCGGGCGGCCTAGATGGTCCACTGTGTGCGGGTGAATGGGTACGCAAGTCCAGAGATGCCGATGTCGCGCGCGGGCGAGCGGGACTGGGCGGCTTCTTCAGCGATAGGTGCCCGTGCTTCCGTCGTATCGGTACTCTTGTGACCATATGATGCGGTCGTTCACGAGGACGCGGATCCGGGCTCTGATGGGGTGGCTCCGCGAGAACCAGACGGAGAACTCACCATTGTAGTTCATGCCCGGCCTTACGACAGGACGCCATCTTGGTGTGAGGTCGATACGTCGGTAGAGCCGCGACTCGAAGTTGTTCGGCCAGTTGACTCCAAGCCCCTCTGCTTCGACGATTAGGCGATAGGTGTGCGGCCGTTGCGAAAGATTCGAGACTGATAGCCTGATCGTCTGGCCGTTTCTGAGCGGACGTTGTAGCTCTCTTGCGGACACGGATCTGATCACGGCGGAATATCGGTCATCGTTCACGCCGTTGGCCTTCTCCGCTGCCAAGGCCTCTTCCGCCACGCTCGCTTGGCGCTCTGCATGCGCGGCCTGCTCGCGAGAAACTGCCAGCGCTTCTTCGGCGACGCTCGCTTGGCGCGCTGCATACGCTGCCAGCTTGCGAGTAACCGCCAACTCTTCCACCGCGGCTCTCGCCTGGTCGTGTGCAAGATCGGTCTGTTGGCTGGCGTTTGCGACTTGGTCTCGGGCAAGGACGGTTTGTATGCTCGCAAGGAGCAACCCGAGGGCTGCAACGCACAAGCCCGCAACTCCGATGGCCTGGGGACGCCAGCCATCGTGTGCTGGGCCATGTACATGCCGTTGTAGGGGCTGCGGGCTATCCGGACGGCTTTGCCCTTGTGGCGGCGGCTGGTGGTCCATAAACCGAGAACCTCGGCGGGGCGGCATGCCCATCGAGATTGTAGCGCAGGCGCCTACATCTGCAATTCAGCCGCGGAGCGCGAGTGCGTCACCTGTGGCGCAGCTCGCTCACGGTCGAGTGGGGGAGCCTGGGGGCGTCGGCACGTCGTCGCGGTTGGTGGCGGTCGGCGTGCCGTCGGGGTCGATGGGCTTGAGGTGGACGCCGATTCGCTCCAGTGCTTCCACGAGCGAGCTGGGCGACTTCAGGCCGAGCGCGCGGGCCGAGGCGCGGATCCGGAGGCCGTTGGTCAGGACGGAGTGCAGGCGCTTCGCCTGGGCGCGCAGTTCGACGAAGTGATCGGGCCAGGGGTGGGCCTTGAGCGCGTCGACGTTGGCGGTGCCGAGTGCGGTGATCGGGAGCAGCTCACCGCCGCCGCCAGCGCGGGCGTGCTCCTCTGTGATCAGGGCGTCGAGCAAGCGCGGGATGTCGTCGGGGCGGTCGGCGGGCGTCGCCAGCTCGATCGCCCGCAGGCGGTGGGCGTAGCTGTCCAGCGCGGCGAAGGCCCGATCGCGAGTCGGCGCCGCGATGATCGGGCGGCAGTCGCCAAACAGGTGCTCGACGAAGTAGGCGGGGAGGGGCGCCGTGGAGCGCGTGAGGTCCACGAAGACGTTGCTGCGGGTACCCCGGGCCAGGATCTGGATCTGCTCGCCGCGGGAGGCGAAGCTCGACGGCGCGAGCACGAACTCGCGATCGTTGAAGGCCGAGCGACGGTGGATCTCGGCGGCGGTGGCGTGCTGCTCGCAGCCCGGCGGCCCGAGGAGCAAGATCGGGGCGTTCGTGGCGATCTGCTGGATCGCCTCGTCGGCGGCGGCGCGGTTGCGCAGGCCGACCACCCACAGGAGCCGGTTGCGCAGGATCGCCAGCCCCGGATCCAGCGCAAGCAGCTTCACCCGGCGCGACACCTCGAACACCTGGCCGGGCAGCAGGTCGAAGTCCGGATCGCGGTGGTCGTTGTAGAAGGTCCCGTTGGTCGACTTCTGATCGACCACGCGCAGCTTTGGGCCCTTGCGGGTCAGGACGGCGTGCAGCCGCGACACCATCTCGCCGTGGACCGTCAGATCGACGACAGGGGGCGATGCCGCGCCCAGGGTGAACCGCTCTTGCTCGGGCGGGAGTTCGAGCTGGATGTTCTCGCCCACCACCACCAGGCGGGTGATCACCCGGATCGGCACGTCGGGCGGTGCCGCGGGGTCGTAGGGCGTGGTCCCGGCCGGCGGCGGGTTCGGGGTGGGGGCGTCCATGGCTTCACCCTACGCCACGAGCAAGCCGAAACGCCGGGTGTTCGGTCAAACAGGCCAGCACGCCGGTTTGACCGAACACCCACCGAAGTCGCTGGACGGCGATCCGTACTACCGATCACGATGACACAGCCCAGGATGAGCGACACCCGCGACGTTGATACGGTCGATCTGTCCGGCTTCGCCCCGGCCGAGCTGCGCCGGCGACTGCGCCACGCGTGCGTGCTACTCGGCGCTGCCGAAGTCCCGACCGAGCAACGCGAGCAGATCCTGCGGCGCGCCCGTGGCCACCTCGGCGGCACCCTGCGCAAGCTCGACCGGCTGATCGCCGAAGTGGGCGGCGCGCCTGTCCCGATGGATGAGCAGTTGACCGAGCGCCACGAGCCCGCCAGGAACGAGCCGTCGCCATGAGCCGATGTGTTGTCTGGGTGGTTGTCGCTGTTGTTGGTCTGCCGGGGTTCGCCGCTGCCGATGGTCCGTGCGATGCCGAAGCGGCGGCGGTCCGGGGTAAGCCGGATGCGTCGCTCAAGCCGCCGACGAACCCGATCGCGGTCGCGCGGATGAAGTCGGGCAACGACCACCACCGCGAAGCACTCAAGCGCTCGGCGGTGGTCGCGACCCGCGACCAGGCGGCGGCCGAGTTCCAGGCCGCGATTGATGACTACGTGGCCGCCGCGATGGCGGCGCCGTCGCCGTCGGTCCTCTACAACCTCGCTCAGACCTACCGGGCGGCCGGCGACTACGAGAACGCGATCGCGCAGTACCGGCTCTTCCTCGACCGCGGCAAGCCGGGGGCCGGCTTCCGCAAGCTCATCGAGTGCCAGATCGGCGCGATGGCGGCGGAGCTGGATCGCGCCGCCGCCGCCGCGCCACCGCGCGGCCCTGGGCCTGAGGATGACGCGGACAGCGGTTCAGACCGGCCGCGCGATTCGGCGACGGCCACTACGAAGCCGGCCGAAGGGGCGCCGGCGCCCGCGCCCGAGCTCCGGAGCCCGCCCCCCACGCCGGGCGCCGCGCCATGGCACGCCGATCCGGTCGGGTGGACGTTGGCTGGTGGCGGCGTCGCCGTCGGGGCGGTCGGGGCGTTCTTCCTGCTCGATGCGCGCAGCCTGGACCGCGACGCCGACGCCGAGCCGCGGGACGACGTGCGCGACGAGCTGCGCGCGAAGGCGGACGACCGGCGCACCTGGGGTACGGTGGGCGCCGTCGCGGGCGGCGCGCTGCTGGTGGCGGGCGTGGTGAGGCTCGCGCTGACGCCGGACGCGCCGGCGCCGCGGATCGCCGTCCGCGTCGCGCCGACCAGCATCGCGATCGCGGGGTGGTTCTAGTGGCGCGCAAGAAGCACCCGACGCCCGCGCTCCCGGCGCCGGTGCCGACGGCCCCGCCGCTCCAGCCCGGCGATCTCGTGGGCTCCTACCGCATCACGCGGCAGATCGGCGCGGGCGGCATGGGCGCGGTGTACGAGGCGGAACACGTCCACCTCCGCAGCCGCGCCGCGATCAAGGTGCTCTTGCCGGAGCTGTCGGCCAACCCCGACGCGATCAAGCGATTCTTGAACGAGGCCCGGGCTGCGTCGGACCTCAAGCACCCGCGGATCGTCACGGTCCACGAGTGCGCGCAGCGGCCCAACGGCCAGTGGTTCATCGCGCTGGAGTTCGTCGAGGGCGGATCGCTCAAGCGCAAGATGGAGGCGAACGGCGGTCCGCTCGGGATCAACGAGGTCGTCTCGATCGTGGCGCAGGTGGCGAGCGCGCTGCGGGCGGCGCACGAGAACACGCGCGGCCACGGGCGGATCATCCACCGCGACATCAAGCCGGAGAACATCCTGCTCTCGGCGACCGCGGCCAACGATGACGCGGTGACGGTGGTGGACTTCGGCATCTGCAAGATCGAGGAGGCGCGGGGCGGGGTAGGGACGCAGCAGGGGCTGGCGCTCGGGACGCCGGCCTACATGGCGCCGGAGTACCTACGAGGCGACCCCATCGATCACCGCGTCGACGTCTACGCGCTCGGCGTGGTCGCCTGGGAGATGCTGACCGGCCAGAGCCTCTGGGGCGAGGGCGACCCGCCGCCGACCAAGATCCACGAGCGCCAGCGTACCGCGGCGCGCCCGATCAATCCGTGCGCGGTCAAGAGCCACATCCCGGCCGAACTCGGCGCCGCGGTCGCCTCGGCGCTGGCCTTCAACCCGGCCGAGCGCTGGCCCACGGTGCGGGCGTTCGCGCTGGCGGTCGCGCACTCGGTCACCAGCGAGTGGGGCGAGACCGGCCTGGCCACGCTGCACCGCGTGGCGCGCGACCTCGAGATCGCGCCCAGCGATGAGGCCACCGCCGGCCGGCCGATGCCGCCGCCGCTGGCGCCGACGCTCGAGATCGCGGTTCCCGTGACCCCGACGCGGTTTCCGCCGGGCGCGGTGCCGATCGTCGCGATACCCGATGCGGTGCCGACGCAGCCGCACCTCCCGGCGCACCTGATGACGCCCGCACCCGCGGCCAGCGCGCCCGGCCGCGCCGATGCGCTCACCGTGCGCGCCACCGGCACGCTGACCAACGCCGTCGGCGTCTCGCAGTCGACCGAGACGAAGCCCGAGCCCATCCGCGCCGCGCGTCAGCGGAAGCTGCGCGGCCTGGTCGCGCTCGGCGCAGCCGGCGCGGTCGTCATCGTGATCGCGGTGGTGGCCGCCACAGCCAGCGACAAGCACGGCACGACGCCGAGCGCCGCGAAGGCGGCGCCGGCCGCGCCCGCGACGTCGGCGATCGCCATCGTCACCGAGCCAGCGGGCGCCGCGATCTTCGTGGATGGCGTGGCGCGCGGCGCGGCGCCGGTGAACATCGCGGCGCCGGTCGCCGCGGACATCGAGATCCGCGCCGAGCTGGCAGGCCACACGCCGACGACCCAACACGCCAAGGTCGGCGCAGACTCCGCCACGGTGCGCGTCGTGCTGGCCGCGGTGCCGACCGCCAGCGCGCCGATCGACGCCGGCGCCGACGCCGCCCCCATCGCCATCGACGCGAGCAGTCGACGGAAGCGACCGCACGCCACGGCCGATCCGGCGATTGATCCGGATGGTCTCGTGCAGCCATAGGGGCGGGTTCGGCCCGCCAGCGCCTCTAGTGGCTGCTCGACGCGGTTTGCGCGAAGTTGCCCGCCCAAGGCTCGCTCCAGCTTCGCGGTCGCGCGACGAAGTAGACTGGCACGCCCGGCATTGCGTGGCCGACGCGTAGCGGAGCCGAGCGATCTAGCCAGTGCTTCGGGATGGAATCGCGTGGTTCCCCCATGTAGACCAACAGAACTAGGACCGCCTGGTACTGCTCGGCGTACGCAATGCACTGGCCGAGTCCACGATCGATCTCGCCGGCAGCCTGTTTTCGATCGCGATAGAGCTTGTACTCGATCGCGATATCCAGCGTGCCAAGTTGTTCTGCGGCTGCGAGTTGCCTCGCGTCGTCCGGGCGGCGACGGCTTCCATCGATCCCGATTCCAGCTCTTGGTGGGATTGCCTTGATGGATCCGAGCTTGGAGGACAACTCGGCCGCAACCACAGTCTCGCGGGCTGCAGAAGGCACGGCGTCGAGGTTGGCCTCGAGCAGCAACTTGACGAGGCCTTCGACACGGGGATCCATCTGCCGACTGTACAACTCGGCCAGGGCGAATTGAGCGGTGCCGCCCTACCGGAACCAGGGTGGCGCCCGGCGATCAAGTGCGACGTTGGGGTGTTCGGGTGATTCGGGGTGGTGCCCGTTCCGCCCGAACACCGGGGAGGATGGCGACCGACGGCCCGTAAGGTGGCCGAGCATGAACGCCACCGCCGCAGCGATCGGTCGACCAGATTCACCCCGCAGGTGTGAGGGCTGGCAAGCGCGCGGCGGCCGGCGAAGCTCGACGAGGCGCCCGACGATGAGCCGAGCTGAAATCCGCGGATCCGGTCCGCCCATGGCTGCGCAGCGTGTCGCCACGCGCCGGGGGGGCGCGTGAGCGGCCCCGCGTTCCTGCGCGGGTCGTCGTCGTCCTCGACGTACGCCACGGGCTACAGCGGTGGCCAGTCGCGCGCGGAGGAGTCCGAGCCCGCCACGCCGGCCCAGCACGACGCCGACCAGGCGCACACCGAGCACGCCAAGGCCGAAGGGCTCGTCAGGGAGGCCAAGCAACTCGCCACGGTGCGCCCCTATGAGTTCGAGGCCAAGAAGGAGGCGCTCGCGCGACGCCTCGAATCGTTCGCCGCGTCGCGCACCACGTCCGCCAACGCCACGACCGCCGGCGACCAGCTGCGGCAACAGACGGCCGCCGCCATCCTCGAAGCCCGGGAGCTCATCGCCGCCGCCAAGCCGCCGCGCGCCGTCCCTGCGGTCGCGGGCGAGGACGACTTGGCCCCGAAGATCGCCGACAAGTCCGCTGCCCCTGACGACGTGATCGCGTGGATGACTCGCCTCCCGCTCCACGACCGTCGCACCGTCTGGCACCGCTACGGCGCGATCACCGGTGGCCGGCACAAGAACACGCCCGACCTGTTCGCCGTCGACCTCG
>Ga0075163_10003446_pt1 | contig 21241 bp, 18 predicted proteins | sample JI1023141ADNA_FD_71478 | JGI IMG/M metagenome (GOLD analysis project Ga0075163, IMG submission 71478) | Wastewater effluent complex algal communities from Wisconsin, to seasonally profile nutrient transformation and Carbon sequestration -... | ecosystem: Engineered > WWTP > Effluent > Algae... | reverse complement strand
ATGCAGATCAATGCCCAGAACTGCCTGCACTGCAAGACCTGCGACATCAAGGATCCGACCCAGAACATCGACTGGGCGGTGCCCGAAGGGGGAGGCGGGCCGAACTATCCGAACATGTGACACAGGGCTGACGCCACGGTGGTCACCGGTCCGGTGGTGAATCCGGGCGCACAAGAAACATCAGGAACAAAGAGCCCCCAGGGCCGGGCTTCGCCCAGCCCGCCCCCCGTGGGGGGGCAAGGAAACTTGGGGTGGCCCTGCGTTTCCTTGAGAGAACAGCAATAACACCGTCTTTCAACCAATCGGGTACAGAGGAGGCTATATGTCCCAATCCAATATCCAGGCAAAAATCCGGAGCAATCCGAAGTTTGCCGAGCTGGTCGGCAAGCGCACCCGCTTCGCGATCACCCTTTCGCTTGTCGTGCTGGTGCCTTACTACACCTACATGCTGCTGGTGTCCCTGCAGCCGCAGCTCTTCGCCGGCAAGATCAGCGACGGCAGCGTGATCACCATCGGCTGGCCGATCGCCGCACTGATCGTGGTCGGCGGCTGGCTGCTCACCGGCGTGTATGTGAGCCGTGCCAACGGCGAGTTCGACCGCCTCACCGAAGAAGTGCTGAAGGAGGCCCGCAAATGAAGCGCTCCATCACCGCATTGATCGCCGGCACCCTGCTGGCCGCATCTTTCGCCGCCTTCGCGGGCCCGGGCGCCATCGAAGGCGTCGAGAAGCAGCCGATCAACGTCAGCGCCATCGCGATGTTCCTGGTCTTCGTGGTCGCCACGCTGGGCATCACCAAGTGGGCCGCCGGCAAGACCAAGTCCACGGCCGACTTCTACACCGCCGGCGGTGGCATCACCGGCTTCCAGAACGGACTTGCGATCGCCGGTGACTACATGTCCGCGGCGACCCTGCTCGGCCTCACCTCGATGGTGTACTTCAAGGGCTACGACGGCTTCATCTACGCCGTGTGCTTCTTCATCGGCTGGCCGATCATCCTGTTCCTGATCGCGGAGCGGCTGCGCAACCTCGGCAAGTTCACCTTTGCCGACATCGCCTCCTACCGCCTCGACCAGAACCGCATCCGCACCTTCGCGGCCATCGGTTCGCTCACCGTGGTGTGCTTCTACCTCATCGTCCAGATGGTCGGTGCGGGCCAGCTCATCCAGCTGCTGTTCGGCCTGGAGTACAATACCGCGGTGACCGTGGTGGGCATCCTGATGATGGTGTACGTCACCTTCGGCGGCATGACCGCCACCACCTGGGTGCAGATCATCAAGGCCTGCCTGCTGCTGGGCGGCGGCATCTCGCTGATGCTGCTGACGCTTGCGCAGTTCGGCTGGTCCTTCGAGAACCTGTTCACCAAGGCGATCGAGTCGCACAAGGCGGGCGAGAAGCTGATGATCCCGGGTTCGCTGATGGCCGACCCGATCTCCGCGCTGTCCCTGTCCCTCGGCCTGCTCTTCGGTACCGCCGGCCTGCCGCACATCATGATGCGCTTCTTCACCGTGCCGAACGCCAAGGAAGCCCGCAAGTCTGTGTTCTACGCGACCGGCTTCATCGGCCTGTTCTTCCTGGTCACGATGATCCTGGGCGCCGCGGCGATCTCCATCGTCGGCACCAACCCGGCCTTCTTCGAAGGTGGCCAGGTGGGCGGCAAGCTGATCGGCGGCGGCAACATGCCGGTGATGCACCTGACCAAGGCGGTCGGCGGCGACATCTTCCTCGGCTTCCTGTCGGCAGTGGCGTTCGCCACCATCCTGGCGGTGGTGTCGGGCCTGGCCCTGGCTGGCGCCTCGGCGATCTCCCATGACCTCTACGCCCGCGTCATCAAGAAGGGCACCGCGACCAGCGAGCAGGAACTCAAGGTGACCCGCATGGCCTCCGTTGGCCTCGGCATCACGGCGATCGTGCTGGGCATCGCCTTCAAGGACCAGAACGTGCTGTTCCTGGTGGCGCTGGCCTTCGGCGTGGCCTCGTCGGTCAACTTCCCGGTGCTCATCCTGTCGATGTACTGGAAGGGCCTGACCACCCGCGGCGCGCTGTGGGGCGGCATTGCCGGCCTGGTGTCGTCGGTTGGCCTGGTCATCCTGTCGCCGACCGTGTGGGTCAAGATCCTCGGCAACAAGGCCGCGATCTTCCCGTACGACCACCCGGCCATCGTGTCGATGTCGCTGGCTTTCTTCGTCACCTGGCTGCTGTCGGTCACCGACAAGAGCGAGCGTGCGGCGCGTGAAGCAGCGGCCTTCGAAGAGCAGTACATCCGGGCGCAAACCGGCCTGGGCGCCGAAGGTGCCCACGCGCACTGATCTCCCGATCGGTCCGGCGGTCGCCGCTTCATCAAGGGCGACGACCGCCGTCGCGTAGCGGACAGGGGCCTTCGGGCCCCTTTTTCATGTGCGTCCTGCGGGAAAGGTAGCGAGCGTGAACCCCAATCCGGACATTCCGTTTCGTGGCATCGTCGAGCAGTCGCTGGCGGGCATGTATGTGATCCAGGACGAAGTCTTCCAGTACGTTAACGCCACCTTCGCCGCGATGCTGGGCTACACGCCCGAAGAGATGACCGGCATGCACCTGCGCCACGCGGTGTACCCGGAGATGCAGGCCGAGACCATCGCCAACTTCCACCGCCGGGTCAGCGGCGAGGTGCCGAGCATTCGCTACACCACCATCGGCTGGCACCGCAACCGCGAGCCGGTTTACCTGGAGGTGCATGGCTCCAGCGTGATTTACCGGGGCCGGCCGGCGGTGGTCGGGGTCGGCGTCAACATCACCGAGCAGCTGCGCCAGCAGAACGAGCTGCGCCAGTCCCGTGAGCGCCTGCGCGAGCTGGCGGCCTACATCAACACCGCCCGCGAAGAGCAGCGCGCCCGCATCGCCCGCGAGCTGCACGACGTGCTCGGCGGCATGCTCACCTCGATCAAGCTCGACATCCAGCGCATCAGCCGGCGCAGCGACGATGCGGGGATCAGGGCCATCGTCGGCGACCTGCTGCAATTGACGCAGGACAGCATCGACACCGTGCGCAGCATTTCGGAAGACCTGCGCCCGGGCGGGCTGGACCACCTCGGCCTGCGCTCGGCGCTGGAGGCCGAGCTGCAGCGCTTCTCGGCGCGCACCGAGATCGCCTGCGAGCTGGTCGCCGACGGCTTCGAGGCGCAGTTGTCGCCGGCGCGCGCCACCGCGGTGTACCGCATCTGCCAGGAGGCGCTGACCAACATCGCCCGCCACGCCGACGCCAGCCGGGTGGTGTTGCGCCTTGCCAGCGGCGGCGGCCGGCTGGCGGTGGACATCGAGGACAACGGCCGCGGCCTCGCCAGCCTCACGCCCACCGGCAAGAGCATCGGCCTGGTGAGCATGGCCGAGCGGGCCCGGGAGTTTGGCGGCAGCCTGTCGGTGCAGCCCGGCGCGGCCGGCGGCGCCTGCCTGCGCCTCGACCTGCCGCTGGAGGACAGCCCGTGATCGAGATCCTGATGACTGACGACCACGCGATCTTCCGCAGCGGCGTGCGCCGCCTGCTGTCGGACGAGCCCGACATGCGCATCGTGGCCGAGGCGGCCAACGGGCAGGAGGCGATCGAGTGTCTGCGCCGGCGCAGCTACGGCGTGGTGCTGCTCGACGTCAACATGAGCGGCCGCAGCGGCCTCGACACGTTGCGCCGCATCCGGCTCGAGTGGCCGGCCCAGGCAGTCATCCTGCTGTCGATGTACCCGGAGGCCCAGTACGCGCCGATCGCCCTGCAGCTCGGCGCGCGGGGTTATCTGTCGAAAGACCGTGACGCCACCGAACTCCTCGCCGCGATCCGCATCGCGGCGGGCGGCGGCTATTACCTGCCGCCGGGCATGGCCCAGGGCAGCCTGCTGCAGGCCGCGGCCGGCGAGGCGGCGCCGGCCTGGAAGCGGCTCACCGAGCGGGAATGGCATGTGCTGCGGCTGATCGTGAAGGGCGTCTCGCTGACCGACATCGGCGATGAACTGTGCCTCAGCGTGAAGACCGTCAGCACCTACCGCGGCCGTGTGCTCGCCAAGCTCGGCCTGCACAGCAATGCCGACCTGGTGCGCTACAGCCTGGAGCATGGGCTGGCGGAGTAGGGCGGGGCGGCTCACACCGGTATCAGAAATATCTGACAGCGCGGATGGAAATATCCGGCAGGAATCGTTCGGCCGCAGGCATACGCTCTTCGCTTCAAAAACGATAAGCAGGAGACACGCATGCCGCTCGAACCCGCCGGGGCGACGCCCTCGGCCTACGCCTATCCGCTGCTCGTCAAGCAGCTGCTGCATTCCGCCCGGGCTACCGCCGGCGCCCAGGAGATCGTCTACCGCGACCGGCAGCGCCACAGCTATCGCCAGTTCTTCGAGCGCCTGAACCGGCTGGCCAATGCGCTGGCCGGGCTAGGCGTCGGGCCGGGCCGCACGGTGGCGGTGATGGACTGGGACAGCCACCGCTACCTGGAGGCCTTCTTTGCCGTGCCGATGATGGGCGCCGTGCTGCAGACCGTTAATGTGCGGCTGTCGCCCGAGCAGATCCTGTACACGCTCAACCACGCCCGGGCCGACGTGCTGGCCGTCAATGCCGAGTTCGTGCCGGTGCTGGCGATCATCAAGGACCAGCTAGAGACGGTGAAGCGCTTCATCCTGATCAGCGACGACGGCGCCACGATGGGCAGCTTCGACATTGCCTACGCCGGCGAATACGAGGCCCTGCTGGCCGCCGCCTCGCCCGACTACGACTTCCCTGATTTCGACGAGAACACCCGGGCCACCACCTTCTACACCACCGGCACCACCGGCCTGCCGAAGGGCGTGTACTTCAGCCACCGGCAACTGGTGCTGCACACCCTGGCCGTGGCGACGGCCCTCGGCACCGCGGCCGGGCAGGGGCGGGTGCATCGCGACGATGTGTACATGCCGATCACCCCGATGTTCCACGTGCACGCCTGGGGCATGCCCTACCTCGCCACCATGCTCGGCATGAAGCAGGTTTACCCTGGCCGCTACAGCCCGGACATGCTGCTCAAGCTGATCGCCAGCGAAGGCGTGAGCTTCTCCCACTGCGTGCCGACCATCCTGCACATGCTGCTCGCCGACAAGGCCGGCGCGGATGTCGACCTATCCGGCTGCAAGATGATCATCGGCGGCGCGGCCTTCCCGAAGGGCCTGGCCGCCGCGGCGCTGGCGCGGGGGATGGACGTATTTTCGGGCTACGGGATGTCCGAAACCTGCCCGATCCTGACCATCGCCCACGTCCGCGGCGCGCTGCCGGACGCTGACGCTGAAGCGGCCGAACGCATCCGTACCGGCTACCCGATTCCGCTGGTTGACCTGCGCACCGTGGACGGCGACATGCTCGACGTGGACCACGACGGCAAGGCCACCGGCGAGATCGTGGTGCGCACCCCGTGGCTGACCCTGGGCTATCTGCACAACCCGGCTGCATCCGAAGACCTTTGGGCCGGCGGCTATCTGCACACCGGCGACATCGGCGCCATCGACCCCCGCGGCATGCTGACGGTCACCGACCGGCTGAAGGACGTCATCAAGACCGGCGGCGAATGGGTGTCGTCGCTGGAGCTGGAAAGCATCATCTCCCAGCACCCGGCCGTCACTGAAGTGGCGGTGATCGGCGTCAAGGACGACAAGTGGGGCGAGCGCCCGCTGGCGATGGTCGTCCTCAAGGCCGGCCACACGGCCACCGCCGATGACATCAAGGCCCACGTCCAGCGCTTTGCCGACGAGGGCCACATCTCGAAGTTCGCGGTGCCCGACCGGGTGCTTTTTGTCGACAGCCTGGCCCGCACCAGCGTTGGCAAGCTCAACAAGAAGGCCATGCGCGAGCAACTGGCCGGATGAAGCAGACTCAGGAGATTCCAAGCATGAAATGGGTAGTCAAGAAAGCCGCGGTGCTCGGCGCCGGGGTGATGGGGGCGCAGATCGCCGCCCACCTCGCCAATGCCAGGGTGCCGGTGGTGCTGTTCGACCTGCCGGCGAAGGACGGCGACAAGAACGGGGTGGTGAAGAAGGCGCTCGACGGCCTCAAGCGCCTGCAGCCCTCGCCGCTGGTGAGCCGCGACACGCTGCAGTACATCGACGCGGCCAACTACGAGGAGCACCTGGCGCTGTTGTCCGGTTGCGACCTGATCATCGAGGCCATCGCCGAGCGGATGGACTGGAAGAACGACCTGTACGCCCGCATCGCGCCCTTTGTGACGCCGGGCACGGTGCTGGCGTCCAACACCTCGGGCCTGTCGATCAACGGGCTGGCCGAGGCGCTGCCGGCGGCGCTGCGGCCCAATTTTTGCGGCATCCACTTCTTCAACCCGCCGCGCTACATGCCCCTCGTCGAGATCATCGCCACCCGCGACTCGGCCCCGGCGATGCTGGATGGCCTCGAAACCTGGCTCACCACGCGGCTGGGCAAGGGCGTGGTGCGGGCCCTCGACACGCCCAACTTCGTTGCCAACCGCATCGGCGTGTTCTCGATTCTGGCGGTGATGCACCACACCGCCGCCTTCGGCCTGGGCTTCGACACCGTCGACGCCCTGACCGGGCCGAACATCGGCCGCCCCCGCAGCGCCACCTTCCGGACCGGCGACGTGGTCGGCCTGGATACCCTGGCCCACGTCGTGAACACCATGCGCGACACCCTGCCGAGCGACCCGTGGCACGCTTTCTTCAAGGCACCGGCCTGGCTCGACGGCCTGATCGCCCGCGGCGCGCTGGGCCAGAAGACCAGGGCCGGCATCTACCGCAAGCAAGGCAAGGCGATCGAGGTGTTCGACCCGGCCGCGGGTGATTACCGCACCAGCGACGACGCCCTTTCCGCCGAAGTCGCCGCTATCCTCACGCTCGCCGACCCGGCCGCCCGGCTGAAGGCCCTGCGCGAATCGGGCGACGTGCAGGCGCAGTTTGTGTGGGCGATCTTCCGCGATCTCTTTCACTACTGCGCGGTGCAGCTGGAAAACGTGGCCGACAACGCCCGCGACGTGGATTTTGCGCTGCGCTGGGGCTTCGGCTGGGCGCAGGGCCCCTTCGAACTGTGGCAGGCGGCGGGCTGGGCCGATACGGCGCAGGCGATCGCCGCCGACATCGAGGCCGGCCGGGCGATGAGCCGGGCGCCGCTGCCGGCCTGGGTGACGGCACCCGGGCGCAGCGGCGTGCATGGTGCGGCGGGCGCGTGGTCGGCGCGTCGGCAGGCGGATGTTCCGAGGTCGGAGCTGCCGGTCTATGCGCGGCAGCTCTTCCCGGAGCTGCTTCTGGGCGAGGCCGGCGCGCGGCCGGAAGACAGCGGCGAGACCCTGTTCGAGAACGGCGGCGTGCGCCTGTGGCGGCTGCCGGCGGTGGATGGCGGCATCGGCATTGTCTCGTTCAAGTCGAAGATGCACGCCATCGGCGACGAGGTGGTGGATGGCCTGCTGGAAGCCTTGTCCCGGGCCGAGCGGGAGCTGGACGGCCTCGTCATCTGGCACGAGGCGCCGTTTGCGGTGGGCGCCAATCTCAAGCAGATCCACGACGCCTGCGTGGCCGGCGATTTCGAGCGCCTCGAGCGCACGGTGAGCCGCTTCCAGCAGACGGCGATGGCGATCAAGTTCTCGGCCGTGCCGGTGGTGGTGGCCGTGCAGGGCATGGCGCTGGGCGGTGGCTGCGAGTTCGCGATGCACGCCTGCAAGCGCGTGCTGGCCCTGGAAAGCCAGCTCGGCCTGGTGGAGGTGGGTGTCGGCCTGATCCCGTCGGGGGGCGGCTGCAAGGAGCTGGCGCTGCGTGCGGCGCGCTGGGCGGCCCAGTCGGGCACGGCCGGCGAGGTGCTCGGCAATCTGACGCCGACTTTCATGGCGGTTGCCACCGGCAAGACCGGCAAGAGCGCCCACGAGGCGGTCGCGCTGGGCTACGCCTCGGCGGACGACACGATCCTGTTCCACCCCCGCGAGCTGCTGTGGGTCGCCCTCAAGGAGGCCCGCCTGCTGGCCGACGCCGGCTACGTGCCGCCGGTGCCGGCGCGCGGGGTGCCGGTGGCCGGGCGGGCCGGCATCGCGTCGATGGAGATGACCCTGGTCAACATGCGCGAGGGCGGCATGATCTCGGCCCACGATTACCGCGTCTCCCGCGCGGTGGCGGTGGCCCTGTGCGGCGGCGAGGTGGAGTACGGCAGCCTGGTCGATGAAGCGTGGCTGCTGAAGGTGGAGCGCCGGGCCTTCGTCGAACTCCTGAAGACCCCGGAAACCCGGGAGCGCATCCAGCACATGCTCGAATTCGGCAAACCCCTGCGTAACTGAGACGGTGGACAACAAAATGGAAAGACAGATTCAGGACGCCTACATCGTCGCCGCGACCCGCACGCCGGTCGCCCGGCGCAAGGGCATGTTCCGCAACGTGCGGCCGGATGACCTGCTGGCCCACGTGCTGAAGAGCGTGATGGCCCAGGCACCGGGCCTGGACCCGGCGTTGATCGGCGATGTGATCGTCGGTTGCGCGATGCCGGAAGCCGAGCAGGGCATGAACGTGGCGCGCATCGGCGTGCTGCTGGCCGGGCTGCCCAACACCGTGCCGGGCATCACGATCAACCGCTTCTGCTCGTCGGGGCTGCAGGCGGTGGCCGACGCCGCCAGCCAGATCCAGCTCGGCAACGCCGACGTGATGATCGCCGCGGGCACCGAGTCGATGACCGTGATGACCAACATGATGGGTAACAAGGTGGTGGTCAACCCGGCGGTGTTCGCCGCCGACGAGCAGCGCGGCATCGCCTTCGGCATGGGTCTGACCGCCGAGAAGGTCGCCCGGCAATGGCAGATCGACCGCGAGGTGCAGGACAGCTTTGCGGTCGAATCCCACCGCAAGGCCTGCGCGGCGATTGCCGCCGGGCATTTCAAGGCGGAGATCTCGCCCCTGGCCTTCAGCGAGCATCTGCCCGACCTGAAGACTGGCGATGTCCGGCTTCGCCAGCGTCTCGCCGAGGATGACGAAGGCGCCCGCGCCGATGTCAGCGTCGACAGCCTGGGGCGGCTGAAGCCGGTCTTCCACGCCCGCGGCACGGTTACGGCGGGCAACGCGTCGCAGATGTCGGACGGCGCCGCGGCGGTGCTGCTGGTTTCCGGGAAGATCCTCAAGCAGTTCAACCTGACGCCGCTGGCGCGCTTCTGCAGCTACGCGGTGGCCGGCGTGCCGCCGGAGATCATGGGTATCGGCCCCGTGGCGGCGATCCCCAAGGCGCTGGCGCAGGCTGGCATCAGGCGGCAGCAGCTCGACTGGATCGAGCTCAACGAGGCCTTCGCGGCCCAGGCGCTGGCGGTGATGCACGATCTCGAGCTCGACCCGGCGCGGGTCAATCCGCTCGGCGGCGCCATCGCCCTTGGCCATCCCCTCGGGGCGACCGGGGCGATCCGCACCGCCACGCTGGTGCATGGCCTGCAGCGCACGGGTGGCCGCTACGGCATGATCAGCATGTGCATCGGCACCGGCATGGGGGCGGCGGGGGTTTTCGAGCGGCTGTGAGGTGTGGCGGCGGGCGGCGGAGAGGTCCGGCCGCCGCCGCGGGCCCGGGGCAGCGGCGGGTGGGGCTGGTAGAATTGGCAGCCTGATTTCACTCACCGGGCCGCGGGCCCCTTGATCATGGATTTCCGTTCCAAGCTGGCTGCCGCGTGGCAGCGCAATGATTCCCTGCTGTGCGTCGGGCTGGACCCGGACATCAAGCGCTTCCCGGCCCACCTGAAGGGCCGGCCGGATGCGGTGCTGGCCTTCTGCAAGGGCATCGTCGATGCGACCGCCGACCTGGCCTGCGCCTTCAAGCCGCAGATCGCCTATTTCGCCGCCGAACGTGCCGAAGACCAGCTGCAGGACCTGATCGCCTACATCCAGCAGAACCACCCGACCGTACCGGTGGTGCTCGACGCCAAGCGCGGCGACATCGGCGCCACCGCCCAGCAGTACGCCCGCGAGGCTTTCGAGCGCTACGGCGCCGATGCGCTGACGGTGAATCCCTACATGGGCTTCGATTCGGTCGAGCCCTACCTCGAGTTCTCCGATCGGGGCCTGATCGTGCTGTGCCGCACCTCCAACCCGGGTGGCTCCGACCTGCAGAACCTCACCGTCGAGGGCGGGCGCAAGCTCTACCAGCACGTGGCTGAGCTGGTTGCCGGCAAGTGGAACACCCACGGCCAGAACGCGCTGGTGGTCGGCGCGACCTTCCCGCAGGAACTCGCCGACGTGCGCTCCATCGTGGGTGAGCTGCCGCTGCTGGTGCCCGGCATCGGCGCCCAGGGCGGCGACGTGGAGGCCACCGTCAAGGCTGGCCGCACGGCGGCGGGAACGGGCCTGATGATCTCGTCGTCGCGGGCTATCCTTTATGCCGGGGCGGGCGAGGATTTTGCCGATGCGGCGCGCAAGGTGGCGCTGGCCACCCGCGACGAGGTGAACCTCCACCGTGCCTGAAAACACGTAATACCCTCTGCGGTGCACAAAATCCCGCATGTTGCGCCGCCGCAGAGTAGGATTGAGACCTGTTGTGGGTTGGTGTCCGGTATGGCCGGCCCACAAAATTCATTCTGTTGCATGGCCTTCGTCGCGTGACGAAGGCGTTTTCTGGGACACACATGGTCAGACTGGTCTTTTCGGTCGAACTCAAATACGAAGTCGCGCCGCCCGGCTGCGACTTCATCTTCAACATCCACGCGGCCCACACCCGCCAGCAGCGGGTCGTGACGGAGATGATGGAGCTCGGACAGTTTTTGCTGCCTCAGGTCCATACCGATTCCTCCACCGGCAACCGTTACATGCGCCTCCGCGCCGAGCCTGGCCCGCTACGTCTGCGCTACAGCGCCACGGTCGAGCTGCAACACCACGTGGCCGCGCCCGAGCTGATTCCGGAAGTGCCGGTGGCCCGCCTGCCGGCCGAGGTGCTCACTTACCTGTATCCGAGCCGCTATTGTCAGTCCGACCGCCTTTACGATGTGGCGATCCGCGAGTTCGGTCACCTGCCGCCGGGCTACCGCCGGGTGAACACGATCTGCGAGTGGGTCGGCAAGCACGTCAAGTTCAAGTCGGCCACCACCAATGCAAGCACCTCGGCCGTCGATACGCTGAGCGAGCGGGTGGGCGTGTGCCGGGATTTTGCCCATTTGATGATCGCTCTTTGCCGGGCCCTCAGCATCCCGGCCCGTTTCGCGACCGGCATCGACTTCGGCGCCGACCCGGCCCTCGGCCCGAGTGACTTCCACGCCTACGTCGAGGTCTTCCTCGGCGACCGCTGGTATCTCTTCGACCCCTCCGCCACCGCGATCCCGATGGGCCTGATGCGCTTCGGGGTGGGGCGCGATGCGGCGGATGTCTCGTTCGCGACGATCTTCGGCAGCGTCAGCGCCGAGCCGCCGATCATCACCATCAAGGCCGTCGAAGACGCGTTCAACGCGATCGAGCTGCCCCGTCGCCGGTCAGAAGCCCTGTCCACCGACGATGGCCTGCCGCTGCTGATGGGTGTGCGCCTGGTGGGGCAGGCTTGAGCGGGCGGCCCGGACACTTTTTACCTTTCGACAGGAGATTCCCATGAGCATAGAAGAAATCGCAGCCCGTCACGGGTTCAGTGGCGATGCAGGGCGCGCTGCTTATGCGGCGTTGCAGGCCGGTGGCTTCAGCCAGGCGCAGTTCAGCCACCCGGAACTCGGCGGCATGGGCCAGTGGATGAGCGGCGGCATGATGATGATCGGCGACATGTTCAACGACAACCTCAAGTGGCGCGTCGGCAGCCTGCTGAGCGAACTTTCCCAGCATCGCGAACCGCAGCCGGCGATGGCGCCCCAGGGTAACTGGGGCTTTGCGCAGTCGGGCAACTGGTGGCCGTCCGAACTCGGCTCGCCCGCCAGCTCGGGCAGCCAGAACGACATGGCCTACGCCTGGTTCCCGGCGTCCCGCCGGCTTCTGCTCAAGCTGTCGGGTGATGTCTTCGCCTTCGATACCGGCGACCTGTCGATCTACGGTGTCCAGCAGCAGCAGGGCAGCGGAATGAGCTCCATCGTGCTGAACACCTCCAACGGGCCGATGAACCTGCTCGGCCTCAATCACGCCTGAAAACCTCAGGCAGCGCTCCGGCGCTGCCAGCTCAGGCAGCGGTTGTTGGCCGGCATGGCCAGGTCTTCGACCAGCTCGAAGCCGATGCCCCGGGCGAGGGCGTCAACGGCTTCGAAGTCGCGGATGCCGCGTTGCGGGTCGTCGGCTCGCAAGCCGGCATCGAAGGTGGCGTTGCTCGGGCTGGTAAAGCAGCCGCCGTAATTGAAGGGGCCGTAGATCGTCAGCCGGGCTTCGTCCGCCAGCACGGCGGGCAGGCCGGCGAACAGCGCCTCGACCTCCCGCCAGCCCATGATGTGGAGGGTGTTGGCGCTGAAGACGGCGTCGAAGCGCTCGCCGGGCCACGGGCCGAGAACGTCCAGCTCAATGGGCGGCGGCGTGTTGGGCAGGCCGGCTTCGGCCAGCCACAGGCGGATGCCGGGCAGCCATTCGGGCCGGTCGCTGGTCTGCCACACGAGCTGGGGCAGTGCGGCGGCAAAATGCACGGCATGCTGGCCGGTGCCCGAGCCGATCTCCAGCACGCGTCGGCGGTTGGCAAAGTGTGTGCGCAGCGCAGCCAGAATGGGCGCGCGGTTGCGCTCGCAGGCGGGGGAGAAGGGTTTGTCGGGCGCGAGATTCATGGTCGGGGTGGTGGTGAGAGTTCATGCGAACCGTTCGCATTTACATTTTATCAGACGCTGGCTAGACTCTTGAGCTGTTCGGGCTGCAAACCCTGCGGCCGCCAACCGGAGCGCCACGGATGAAGTTCAGGATATCGCTGCTGTTTGCTGCCCTCGCCGCAGCCCTCCCGGCCGGCGTTTCGGCCGAAGAGAAGGTGCTTAACCTCTATTCTGCCCGCCATTACCAGACCGACGAGGCGCTCTACACCAACTTCACCGCGAAGACCGGCATCAGGATCAACCGGATCGAGGGCAAGGAGGACGAGCTTCTGGAGCGCATTCGCAACGAGGGCGCCAACAGCCCGGCCGACGTGCTGCTCACCGTGGATGCCGCCCGCCTTGCAAAGGCCCACGAGCTGGGCTTGTTTGCGCCGGTCTCGTCGAAGCTGCTGGAGGCGCGGATTCCGGCGCACCTGCGTACCGAAGACTGGTTTTCGTTTTCGACCCGTGGGCGGGTGATCGTCTATCGCAGGGGCAGCGTGAGCCCGGATGATGTGAAGAGCTACGATGACCTGGCCAGGCCGGCGCTGAAGGGCAAGCTGTGCTCCCGGTCTGGCTCGCACCCCTACAATCTGTCGCTGGGCGCGTCGATCATCGCCCACCAGGGGGAGGCGAAGGCCGAGGAGTGGGCGCGGGGCGTGGTGGCCAATTTCGCCCGGGCGCCGAAGGGCGGTGACACCGACCAGATCAAGGCGGTGGCGGCGGGCGAATGCCAGGTGGCGTTGTCGAACACGTATTACGTTGCCCGCCTGATGCGCTCCACCAAACCCGAAGAGCAGAAGATGATGGAGAAGGTCGGTGTGGTGTGGCCCAACCAGGCCAGCACCGGCACCCACATCAACGTGTCCGGCGGCGGCGTGCTGAAGCACGCACCCCACAAGGCGGCGGCGCTGAGCTTCCTCGAATATCTGGCTTCGGACGAGGCCCAGCGCCACTTTGCCGACGGCAACAACGAATGGCCGGCGGTGGACAAGGTGAAGGTGGCCAACCCGGCGCTGGATGCCCTGGGCACGTTCAAGGCCGATGTGCTGCCGGTGAAGAACCTGGCGATGTATCAGATCAAGGCCCAGATGATCTACGACCGCGCCGGCTACAAGTAGGCTGGCCTGCCGCAGTTTCTCGAAACGCCCCTGGAACCCAGTGCGCCGGGGGCGTTTTACGTGGACTTGCGCCCCCGGGAGATCTGGCGCGACAGGGCGATCAGCGGCAGGAGGCCCACCGCGACGATCGCCAGGGCGGCCGTGGAGGCTTCGGTCAGGCGTTCGTCGGATGCCAGCGTGTAGGCCTGGGTGGCGAGGGTGTCGAAGTTGAAGGGCCGCATCACCAGGGTGGCGGGGAGCTCCTTCATCACATCCACGAAAACCAGCAGGGCGGCGGTAAACAGGCTGCCGCGCAGGATGGGCACGTGCACCCGGCGCAGGGTGGCGCCCTGGCCGAGGCCGAGGCTGCGCGCGGCGTCGTCCATGCTGGGGGTGATTTTGGACAGGCTGGCGTCGACTGTCTGCAGCGCCACCGCGAGGAAGCGCGCCAGGTAGGCGTAAATCAGCGCGGCGATGCCGCCCGTCAATAGCAGGCCCGGGTTGCTGCCGAAGGCGCTCTCCCACTGGCCGGCGATCCAGTTGTCGAGGCGGGTGACGGGGATCAGCACACCGACGGCGATCACCGTGCCGGGCACCGCATAGCCCAGCCCGACCAGGCGGTTGAGCCCCTGGGCGAGCAGTGTCTTCGAGAGCCGCGCACTGTAGGCAAGGAGCACCGCCAGTGCGACGGCGAGGAGGGCGGTGAGCCCGGAGAGGGTCAGGCTGTTGCGGGCGAGCATCAGGAAACGTTCGCCGAACTGGGCATCGCCGTCGCCGACGGCCATCCGCAGCAGCAGCCCGGCAGGCAGCAGGAAGCCCAGCAGCAGCGGCGTGAAGCAGGCCAGCGTCGCCGCCAGGCCGGCCAGGCCGTGCAGGCGCCCGGGCGGCGGGCGATGGCGGCTGGAGGTGTTGTGGTAACGGGCGCGGCCGCGGGTGCTGCGCTCAAGGGCGACCAGCAAGAGCACGAAGCCGAGCAGGATTGCCGCCAGCTGCGCCGAGGCGACCCGGTCGCCGAGGGAAAACCAGGCGCGGTAGATGCCGGTCGTGAAGGTGTTGACCGCGAAATAGGCCACCGTGCCGTAATCGGCCAGGGTTTCCATCAGGGCCAGGGCGACGCCGGCGGCGATCGCCGGGCGGGCGAGGGGCAGCGACACCGTGAAGAAGGCCCGCCACGGCCCGGTGCCCAGGGTGCGGGCGGCTTCCAGCACGCCGCCGGCGCGCTCGAGAAAGGCGGTGCGGGCGAGCAGGTAGACATAAGGGTAGAGCACGAAGACGAACATCAGGATCGCCCCCGGCAGGGTGCGGATGTCCGGAAAGTGGTAGTCGCCGTATTCCCAGCCGAAGAGTTCGCGCAGGGTGGTTTGCACGGGGCCGACGAACTGAAGGAAGTCGGTGTAAACGTAGGCCATCACGTAGGCCGGGACCGCCAGGGGCAGGACAAGGGCCCATTCGAAGATGCGCCGCCCCGGGAAGTCGTGCATCGCCGTGAGCCAGGCGGTGGTGACGCCAAGCACCGCCACGCCGAAGCCGACCCCGGCGCACAGGGCGAGGGAGTTGGCGACGTATTCGGGCAGCACGGTGGACGCGAGGTGCGACCAGGTCGTGCTGGTGCCCCCGAGAAACAGGTTGAAGCCAACGCTTGCCACCGGGAGCCCGGTCAGGAGTGCGACCAGGACGGCTGCGACAAGAAGCGGGGAGCGGGCGGGCAGCGGGATTCGGGAAGTCATGGTATCTGGCGGTTGAATGCGAATTATAATTGATGCCATGTCCAAACTTGAACTCAAGTCCGTCGTTCAGCGCTATGGCCGCCAGACCATCGTGAATGGCGTCGATTTTCGTCTCGAGCAAGGCAGTATCGCCTGCCTGCTCGGTCCGTCGGGCTGCGGCAAGACGACCCTGCTGCGTTGCATCGCCGGGTTCGAGGAGATCTCGGGCGGCGAGATCCTGATTCACGACGCGGTCGTCAGCCGCGCCGGGCTCCGGGTGCCGCCGGAGAAACGCCAGGTGGGCATGGTGTTCCAGGATTACGCGCTGTTTCCGCACCTGACGGTTGCGCACAACGTTGCCTTCGGCTTGAGTGCCCTGCCGGCCGCCGAGCGGGCTGCGCGGGTCGATGAGCTGCTCTCGACGGTGGGCCTGGCGGGGCAGGGGCGCAAGTTTCCCCATGAGTTGTCCGGTGGCCAGCAGCAGCGCGTGGCGCTGGCCCGGGCGCTCGCCCCGCGGCCTGAGCTGGTGCTGCTCGACGAGCCGTTCTCCAACCTCGACGTGGATCTGCGCGAGCGCCTGTCGGTGGAAGTGCGGGAAATCCTGAAAAGCGAGGGCATGACGGCGGTGCTGGTCACCCATGATCAGCACGAGGCCTTTGCGATGGCCGACGAGATCGGGGTGATGTTCGAGGGGCGTATCCAGCAGTGGGATACGCCCTATAACCTCTACCACCGCCCGGTCAATCGCTTCGTGGCGGATTTCGTCGGCAAGGGTGTCTTCGTGCCCGGCGCGGTGCTCGACGCCGGCAATGTGGAGATCGAACTGGGCGTGCTTGGCTCGGGGGTGCCGCCCGAGTGTTCGCGGGGTTGTGCGGCCTGCGGGCAGGGGTGTCGGGTTGATGTGCTGTTGCGGCCGGACGACGTGGTTCACGATGATCGCAGCTCGACACGGGCCGAGGTGCTGCACAAGGCTTTTCGCGGCGCCGACATCATGTATACCCTGCGGCTGGCCAGCGGCACCGAGGTCTTGTCGCTGGTGCCCTCGCATCACAACCACGCCATCGGCGAGAAGATCGGGGTGCGCCTCGAGGCCGATCACGTGATCGCCTTCCGCCGCGGAAATCCGCCGGCCTGATGTCGATCCCGGCCTAGAGCATGTTCTGAACGATGTTCATGGCATCTGTCAGATGGGGCAGCATGAGGCAGGCAAAGGCCAGATAGTGCAGTCCGGCCAGGGTTTCGGGCAGACGTTCGTAATCACGGGCCAGACGGCGAAAGCGGGCGGCCCAACCGAAGCTGCGTTCAACCACCCAGCGGCGCGGTAGCAGCACGAAACCCCGCTTGGCCTCGGGAAGCTTGACCACTTCAAGGGTGATGCCGTTCTCGAGGGCCGCATTGGCGGGGTTCTGGCCGGTGTAGCCCTGATCCACATAGGCCAGGGTGACCTCCTGATTGCTCACTTCCTGGATCGCCTCGGCCAACTGGCCGACCTGATCCCGATCCTGTTTGTTAGCCGGGGTGACATGCAGCGCAAGCAGGTTGCCCAGCGTATCGACGGCCAGATGGACTTTCGAGCCCTTCTTGCGCTTGGCCCCGTCGTAGCCGGCTCGGGCACCGCTGGTGGGGGTCGATTGCAGCGTCCGGCTGTCCAGAATGGCGGCCGAGGGATGCGGCGTCCGCCCATCGGCCAGACGCAACAACATGCGCAAGTCGTGCACGATGGCCTCGAAACAGCCGGCCTTGAACCAGCGCTGCATCTGCTGATGCACGCGCGACCAGGGTGGTAGGTCGTTGGGCAGCATCCGCCACGGACAGCCGGTGCGCACCACGTAGCGCAGCGCGTTGAACACTTCGCGCAGATCGTGCCGACGCTGGCCAGAGTCAAGCGGAAACAGAATCAGGTAAGGCGCGACGAAGGCCCATTCTTCGTCGCAGACATCGGTCGGGTAGGGGTTGCGGTCTGCCATAGCCAGCGAATCTTAAGGCTATGGCATCGTTCAGAACATGCTCTAGAAAGGCACCTCGCTGCGGAGGTGCAGCGGAGCGCCGGTGAGCGGGTGGCGCAGTGTCAGCCCGTTTGCATGGAGAAGCAGGCGCTCCGTGGCGCGGCGGCTGTCTGCGTCGCCATAGAGTTCATCTCCCAGAATGGGATGGCCGATCGCCATCATGTGTACCCGCAACTGATGGGAACGCCCGGTGTGGGGGCGAAGTTCGATGCGGCTTCGGCGCTGCGCTGCGTCATGGGACAGGAGCCTGTAGTGAGTGAGCGAGGGCTTGCCGAGTTCGAAATCCACCTTCTGCCGCGGCCGGTTGGGCCAGTCGGTGATCAGCGGCAGCGCGATCTCTCCTTCTTCTGAGCCTGGCTTGCCTGCGACGACGGCGAGGTAGCGTTTTTCGACCTGTCTCTGCTGGAAGGCGATGCTCAGCTTGCGCTCCATTTCCAGGCCCCGGGCCATGATCAACAGGCCCGAGGTCGCCATGTCCAGTCGATGGACGATGCGTGCGTCGGGAAATTCCACCTGAACCCGGGAAGCCAGGCTGTCCGCATGGGCGGGGCCCCGGCCGGGCACCGACAGCAGCCCGGCGGGCTTGTCGAGCACGATCAGGCTGTCATCCACGTGGATGATCGTCGGCATTCCGGGAGGCGGATGATATGGCGGGGCGGTCAGGGGCAGCATGGGCGGCGCAGAGGGCGATGGAGCCCGATTGTCCCACGGGCTCGCCGAGGCCGCGGCGTTGCCGCGTTTTCTCTGGAGGCGCGATGGGCTTCTATTGCACCGGGATGTGGCGTGATGCATTCACCAAGGAAGTGCGAGGGCACGGTTTTGGTGCATGCTTGGGCTGCGCTGAAGCGTCGACGTCTGTTTTATTTTGATTTTTTCGTTGGCACGTTTCTCGCTATACCTCTGTAGTGGTATTTGAGCTTCACAAACATAACAGGCGATCGCGAATGGCCCTTACTAAATTCTTCAACGAAATGACCGCGGACGACGGGAGCGTTCGTGCCCATTACGCCTCCTACGCCGCGTGGCTGAACGAAACGCCGCCCGACCGGATAGCGCGTAAGCGAGCTGAGGCAGATTCCCTGTTCCATCGTTACGGGATCACCTTTGCCGTGTATGGCGAGGAGTCTGGCACCGAGCGCCTGATTCCGTTCGACATCATCCCGCGCATCATTCCGGCCCAGGAGTGGAAGGGGCTCGAAGCAGGCTTGCGCCAGCGGGTCCAGGCGCTCAACGCCTTCATCCACGACATCTACAATGAGCAGGAGATCCTCAAGGCCGGGCGAATCCCGGCCGAGCAGGTTCTCGACAATGCCCAGTATCGCCCGGAGATGAAGGGCGTCAAGGTGCCCTGCAACGTGTATGCGGCCATTGCCGGCGTCGATGTGGTGCGGGCCGGGGCGGGCGAGTTCTACGTTCTGGAGGACAACCTGCGGGTGCCCTCCGGCGTCTCTTACATGCTCGAAGACCGGCGCATGATGATGCGGCTCTTCCCGGAGCTGTTCGCGCGCCACAAGATCGCCCCCGTCGAGCATTACCCGGACATGCTGCTCAATACGCTGCGCAGCCTGGCTCCCGCCGGTGTCAACGACCCCACCGTGGTCGTGCTGACGCCCGGCGCCTACAACAGCGCGTACTTCGAGCACGCCTTTCTGGCGCAGCAAATGGGCGTGGAGTTGGTCGAGGGGCAGGATCTCTTCGTGCGTGATGACCAGGTCTTCATGCGGACGACCCAGGGGCCGTGTCGCGTGGATGTGATCTATCGCCGGGTGGACGACGACTTCCTCGATCCGAAGTACTTCCGCAAGGATTCCATGCTCGGCGTGCCGGGGCTGCTCGACGCCTACCGGGCAGGGCGGGTGACGCTCTCGAACGCCATTGGCACCGGCGTGGCCGACGACAAGTCGATCTACCCCTACGTGCCCGAGATGATCCGCTTCTACCTTGGCGAAGAGCCGATCCTCAACAACGTGCCGACCTACATGTGCCGCAAGCCTGAGGATCTCGCCTACACGCTGGCGCATCTGCCCGAGCTCGTCGTCAAGGAAGTGCACGGTGCGGGTGGCTACGGCATGCTCGTCGGCCCGGCTTCGACCAAGGAGCAGATCGAGACCTTCCGGCGCTATCTCGAGGCCAACCCCGAGAAATACATCGCCCAGCCGACGCTGGCCCTTTCGAACTGTCCGACCTTTGTCGATAGCGGTGTTGCGCCGCGCCATCTGGACCTGCGCCCCTTCGTGCTGTCCGGGCGTGAAGTGCAGCTCGTGCCGGGTGGTCTCACCCGCGTCGCGCTGCGCGAAGGATCTCTCGTGGTGAACTCCTCGCAGGGCGGGGGCACCAAGGACACCTGGGTACTGGAGGCCTGACATGCTGAGTCGCACCGCTGATCACCTTTTCTGGATGGCGCGTTACATGGAGCGCGCCGAGAACACCGCACGCATACTCGATGTCACCTATCAGTTGACGCTGTTGCCGCGCAACGGAGAAGACGTCGAAAACATGTGGAGCGGCATGCTCAAGGTCATGGAGCTGCAGGATGCCTTCAAGGCACGCCACAGCAGCTTCAGTACCGATGCCGTGCTCGACTTCATGATCTTCGACCGGGACAACCCTGGCAGCATCTACCGCTGCCTGCGCGCGGCCCGCGAGAACGCCCATGCCGTGCGTGGCACCCTCACTTCCGAAATGTGGGAGACCACCAACGGAACGTGGCTCAAGATGCGTGACTTCAGCCCGGCAAAGATGCTGGAGGCCGGCCCGGGTAATTTCTTCGAGTGGGTGAAGTATCGTTCGCACATGTCGCGAGGCGTGACCATCGGAACGATGCTGCAAGACGAAGCGCTGCGTTTCATTCGCCTTGGAACCTTCCTTGAGCGTGCCGACAACACCGCCCGTATCCTTGAGGTGAAGTACCTCAACCTGCTGCCGGGCTCCGACGAAGAAATGCAGAGTGCCGATTATTATCAATGGAGCGCACTGCTTCGCTCCGTGTCGGCGTTTGAGGTGTATCGCAGGGTGTACCGCGATCAGATCAATCCGCTTCGCGTCGCGGAACTGCTGATTCTCCGGGCTGACATGCCGCGGTCTCTGGCTCGCTGCATGAAGGAGGTCTACTCGAATCTGGCTCATGTAGCCAACTCCCGTTCGGCAGAAACCGAACGAATCGCGGGGGAGCTTGAAGCCCATCTCCATTTCGGGCGCATCGAAGGAATTTTCGAGGGCGGCATGCGCAAGTATCTCGAGAATTTCCGCGACCGGATTTTCGATCTGGGCTGCAGGATTTCCGACGACTTCCTGATCCCCGCCAGCGCTTGAAAGCGTTCGAATCGGACGGACATCAAATAAATGAAATTAGTGCTTGGCAAACCCTGAAGACGTGTCTATAATGCGCAGCTTGTCGGGGCGTAGCGCAGCCTGGTAGCGCACTTGCATGGGGTGCAAGGGGTCGCGAGTTCGAATCCCGCCGCCCCGACCATTGATGTAAAAATAAAGCCACTCGTTTGAGTGGCTTTATTTTGTGAGAAGGTTGGTTTTGTGGTTGAAGTGTTGTTTTGTTGAGCGCTTCAAAGGGTGGTTTTGAAAGTTTGAAATTAATTTTCAAAACATGCTTGACAGGGTTTTGTGGCTCTGTATAATGCGCACCTCTTCGCTGCTGAGTCAGCGGTTCTTTAAAAAGATGAACAACCGATAGGTGTGGGTACTCGGTTTCCAGGGATGTTCGGCTTTGGTCGGACGTCAGAAGG
>Ga0075163_10003445_pt1 | contig 21243 bp, 26 predicted proteins | sample JI1023141ADNA_FD_71478 | JGI IMG/M metagenome (GOLD analysis project Ga0075163, IMG submission 71478) | Wastewater effluent complex algal communities from Wisconsin, to seasonally profile nutrient transformation and Carbon sequestration -... | ecosystem: Engineered > WWTP > Effluent > Algae... | reverse complement strand
AACGGCAGCTGGCGCTACCGCCACAAGCTGCGCAACGGCAGTGATGAAGTGCTGCGCCGTGACCAGGTGTGGCACCTCAAGGCCCTGAGCGATGACGGCATCATGGGCCTGAACCCGATTGAAGTCTGCCGGGAATCGATCGGTGGCGCCATCGCTGCCGAGACCTACGCCAACCGCTTCTTCGCCAACGATGCCCGGCCCACCAGCGGCTGGGTGGAGTTCCCCGGCAAGTTCAAAGACAAGGAAGCCAAGCGCAGCTTTCGCAGCCAGCTGCAGGAGCAGCAGGCCGGCGCCAACCGGGGCAAGAGCCTGGTGCTCGATGAGGGCATGAAGTGGCACGAAGTGGGCATGACGAACGCCGATGCCCAGTTCATCGAGACCCGCAAGCTGAGCATCAGCGACATTGCCCGCATCTTCCGCATCCCGCCGCACAAGATCGGTGACCTGAGCCGCAGCACCAACAACAACATTGAGCAGCAGGGCCTGGAGTTCTGGCAGGACACCATGCTTCCGTGGACCAGCAACTGGGCCAGCTCGCTGCTGTTCGATCTGCTGGGCGAGGGCGTGGAGGATCTGGAGCCGTGCTTCGGCTTCAGCCCGCTGCTCAATGCCGACAGCAAGACCCGCAGCGAATACCTGAGCCGCATGGTCACCGCCGGCATCCTCACCCGCAACGAGGCCCGCGAAATCGAGGGTTACAACCCGTTGCCCGGCCTGAGCGAGCCGCTGGTGCCCACCAATGAGCGCGAGCTCAGCGACAAGCCCGCGCCCACCAAGACCCTGCCAGCGCCGGTTGAAGACGACACCGAAGACGATACCGAGCCGGCCGATGCCCTGGCCGCCGCGCCCATCATCGCCCGCGCCAGCGAGCGCGCCCTGGCGCTGGCCAGCTCGGCGGCTGAGCGCCTGATGCGCAAAGAGCTGGCCGAAGTCACCAAAGCGAAGCGGGCTGGCGGTGGCGAGGCGTTGGCGGGTGTGTACACCCGGCATGCCGAGTTTGTGGCCGAGGTGCTGGGAGTCACCCAGCAGGCCGCAGATGACTACTGCCTGGCCATGGCGGACCTGGGGCCTGACACGCTCCTGGCGAATTACGAGCAGCTCGCCCTGGCGCGCCTCACCCGGCTGGCCCTCACCGGCAGCCATGAACTGAAAGGTTGACCCCCATGGACCGCTACCACGCCATCCTCGCGGAGTGGCTCAATACCCCCTGGGCGCTGCGCCGCGAGGTGCTGCAGGCGCATGTGCGCGTGCTGGCTGCCAAGCTGGCCGGCGGATCGCCCGCCTACCGCGCCATGGAAGATGAAGGCCCGATCAACGGCGGCGAGCACATCAGCGCCTTCGAGGCCCGCCGCCGCGATGTGCAGGCCATGGCCGGCAACGGTGGCGGCATCGCCGTGCTGCCGCTGCACGGCACCATCGTGCAACGCGCCGGCATGATGACCGAGTGGTGCGGCGGCACCTCTACGCAGCAGTTCGGCGCCGCGCTCGATGCCGCCATGGCCGACGAGACCGTGGGCCAGATCCTCATCGATGTGGACAGCCCCGGCGGCAGCGTGTACGGGGTGCAAGAGCTGGGCGACCAGATCGCCGCCGCCCGCAAGGTGAAGCCGGTGGTGGCCAGCGTCAACAGCCTGGCGGCATCCGCCGGCTACTGGCTGGCGGCGCAGGCCGGTGAGGTTTACGTCACCCCGGGCGGCGAGGCAGGCAGCATCGGCGTGTGGATGGCCCACGAGGATTGGTCTGCCGCCATGGCCGAGCAAGGCGTGAAGGTGACGCTCATCAGCTCGGGCAAGCACAAGGTGGAGGGCAACCCCTACGAGCCCCTGAGCGAAGATGCCCGCGCCTTCCTGCAGGGCCGCACGGACGAGTATTACGCCGCCTTCACCAAGGCCGTGGCCAAGGGGCGCGGCGTGCCGATCGACGCGGTGCGCAGCGGCATGGGCCAGGGCCGTGTGCTCGGCGCCGAGGCCGCGCTGGCCGAGAAGATGGTGGACGGCATCAAGACCTTTGCCGAGGTGGTGCACCAGATGCGCCGCAACGGCGCCAAGCCGGCCGGGCGCAACGCGCTGGCCAACGCCCGCAACCAGCTGGCGCTCCAAGGGGGCTGATAGGTGGCCGACAACCTCACCGCGCTGGACGCGGCGCTGGCCACCATCATCCTGGCGGCCAAGGAGATTGCGGGGGTCAAGTACCCGCGCAGCATCCTCACCGCGCCCGATGGCAGCGACCTCACGCCGCTGACGGACGCCCAGCTGCGCGCCACGGCGGTGCCGGTGAGCGGCCCGGTGACCGATGCGCAGATGCGCGCCACCGCGCTGCCCGTGTCGGGCCCGTTGACCGATGGCCAACTGCGCGCCACGGCGGTGCCGGTCAGCGGCACCCTGGCGCTCGATGCCCCCACGCTGGCCGCACTGGAGACCATCCAGGCCAACACCGGCGGGCTGACGGATGGCGAGCTGCGCGCCACCGCGCTGCCGGTCAGCGGCCCGCTCACCGATGGCCAGCTGCGTGCCACGGCGGTGCCGGTCTCGGGCCCGGTGACCGATGCGCAGATGCGCGCCACCGCGCTGCCCGTGAGCGGCCCGCTCACCGATGCCCAACTGCGCGCCGCCGATGTGCCCACCGCGCTGCGCTCGCTGTACTACCCGGCCAGCACCGGCAACAACACCACCGCGCAGCTGGCCGCCAATGCCAAGTTCACCGGCACGATCGAGACCGTGCAGAACCTGCAGGCCGCGCAGATCCAGGTGGTGTGTGATCAGCCCTACACGCTGACGATCAACCAGTACATAGACGCCGCCGGCACCAAGCTCACCGAGAGCACCACGCTCACGCGCCTGGCCAACCAGCCGCTGTGCCAGAACGTGCTGCTGCCCGGCAACTACTTCAATGTGGTGCTCACCAACCTGGGCATTGCCGACACCACCGCGCTGCAGATTGACACCACCTTCGGCATCATGGACACGCTGCCCAAGACGCTGGGGCAGAAAGCGCGTGATGAATCCATGGCCGTCACCTTGTCGGTGGACGATCTGGAGATGCTCTCCGACATCCGCCAGGCGCTGGCCCCGCTGATGTCTGCGCGCGGCACCGATGGTGCCCTGCGCATCAACTCCCTGGGCGGCACGCTGACCACGGTCTCCACCGTCACCGCCCTGGCCAACCAGACAGCCATGGGCGGCATGCAAGCCGGCCCGCACATCCCCTCGCTGATGAACCTCGCAGCGCAGGCCAACATTGCCAACATGATCGGGTAGACCCATGGCCACCCAAAACAACAAGCCTGTACTGCACCGCAAGGAATGGCAGTTCATGACGCCCGCGCCCGTGGCCTCTGCGGCGGCCATGTTCGTGGTGTTCGATCAGAACGATGTGGCCAACCTGGCGCTGTACATCACCAGCAACACCTCGGCCTACCTGTACCACCACGATGAAGATGCCTGGGTGCAGATCGCCAGCCCCGCGCTGTCCGGCACCTTTGGCGCGGGTGCCTGCGGCACCTCATCGCGGTGGAGCAACACCGTCACCGCCAACGGCGGCAGCACCACCACGGCCACCACCACCGCCGCCATCACCGGCATCTGCATCGGCCGCACCGTGCGGTTCCTCACCGGCGCCAACGCGGGGGTAGAGGCCACCATCACCGGCGCCATCATCGTGCCCGGCGGCACCAGCACCATCCAGTTCGCCGCCCTCGGCGCGGCGGTGGCCAATACGGATACCTTCATTGTCTCGGTCAGCACCTTCTACGTGCTGGGTGCCGGCACCCTGGCGGCGAGCAGCTTCCGCAGCTATGACGTACTGACTGCCACCTGGACCAGCCTGACCATCACCGGCCTGCCCGCCACCTGGGGCACCGATGGGGTGATGTGCTGCACCGCCGGCATCAGCCAGTTCGCCACCGGCACCGCCACCTCGGGCACATCCACCACGCTCACCAACTCGGCCAAGGCCTGGGCCACGAACCAGTGGTGCAACTCGCAGGTGCGCATCACCGCCGGCACCGGCATCGGGCAGATCCGCACCATCGCCACCAACACCGGCACGGTGCTGACCGTCAGCGCCGCATGGACGGTGACGCCGGATGCCACCAGCGTCTACGCCATCGAGAGCAACCAGGACCACATCTACCTGGTGGGCAACAACGCGGTCACCATGTACCGCTACAGCCGCAGCGCCAACACCTGGACCACGCTGGCCCCCACCACCGCCCGCGCAGCTGCCGCTGCTGCCGGCGCATCGCTGAACTGGGTGGGCAAGACCGGTGACGCCAACTGGGCGCTGGAGGCTAACATCAAGGATGGCCGGTACCTCTACAGCGTGCGCGGCGGCGCATCCACCGTGATTGACCGTTACGACATCGCGGGCGGCACCGCCGGTGCCGGCGCCTGGCTGGCCCTGGCCTACCCCGGCGCCACCGAGACCTTCACCACCGGCTCATCGGCTGATTGGTCGGGCCGCTACATCTACATCCGCAAAGACGCCACCAACCGCTTCTTCAAGTTCAGCGTGCGGGGCAACTACATGGAAGCCCTGGCCACCAACCTCTACGCAGACGGCGCCGCCGTGCTGGGCCGCAAGATCTGGGTGAAGGACTATGACGGCACCGACACCCTGAAGTGGCTCTACAGCCTGCGCAACACCGGCACCGAGCTGCACCGGCTGCCCCTGTTCTGAGGCGAGCGCGCATGTACACCACCCTGCTCATCCTCCTGCTGGCGCCGCGCCCCGCGCCGCCGGTGGATTACGACAACCTGCCGGCGCGGCAGCAGTTCGGCCAGGCGGCGGCGCGTGGCCGGGCCTGGGTGGAGGTGCAGCGCGAGCGGCACGCCACCGTGCTGGCGGCGGCGCGCGGGCGGGCCTTTGCCCAGGCAGCGCGGGCGCGGGCCTTTGCCCTGCAGGCGCGCGAGCGCGGCTGGATTGCGGAAGACCTGACATGAGCCTCCCCCTCACCAAGCGCAGCTTCGACAGCCTGCCGTACACCGTGGACTTCGCCCCCCTGTTGGAGGTGGGCGAGAGCCTGGCCAGCGTGGCGGCGGTGGTGATCGAGCCGGCCACCACGCCCGCGCTCACTGCCGGCACGCCGGTGGTGCAGGGTGATGGGCATACCGTGGGCTTCGTGCTCAGCGCCGGCAAGCCCACCACCACCTACACCCTGCGTCTGCGCGGCACGCTGGCCGCAGCGGCCGGGCAGGTAGAGGCCACGGTGGCGCTCTTTGTCACTGACAACATCATCACCACTTGAGAGCGAAGGCCCCACGCATGCGCTACTACGCCCCCACCGCCTTTCGATCTGGCGGGGTTGACTACCCGCAGGGCTGGCTGGATCTGCCCGCCAGCAAGGGCGACCCCCTGGTGGCCACCGGCCAGCTGTACCTCGAGGTGCCCGATGGCGGCAGCCAATCCGTGCCCAGCGGCGCGGCGGTGCTGTATGGCCTCTACGCCAACCGCCCGGCAGCCGGCCCGGCCTATCAGAACAAGCTGTACATCTGCACCGACAGGCGCGGCGGCGCGCCGGCCTTCTGCGATGCGGCCAGCTGGGTCAGCTTCGCGGTGCCAGACCGGCCCAAGAGCGAGGTGACCGCATCGCGTGCCCTCACCGCTGCGGATGATGGCGTGCTGCTGCTCGGCAACTCGGCCAGCACCATCACCCTCACGCTGCCGGCCGGCCTGCCGGTGGGCTTCCAGTGCCGGGTCACCCAGATCGGCGCGGGCAAATGCACCATCGCCGCCAGCGGCGCCACGGTGAACGCGCAATCCAGCAAGTTCAGCACGGCAGCGCAGCACGCCACCATCGAGGTGCTGCCGGTGGTGGCCGCTGATTCGTACACCGTCACCGGCCAATCCGGCCTCTGATCATGCCCATCGCCGGCTACACCCCGCCACTGGTTGCCGCCAACGGCAAGCCGTGGAACTTCATCATCATCAATGGTGATGACTGGTACCGCGACACGCTGCGGGCCATGCCCAAGTTCCAGCTCAACTACGCGGCACGCGGCACCTACTACCCGTGTGCCAGCGTCAACACGCCGCTGTGCTTCCCTGGCCGCGCCGCCACCTACACCGGCTGGCGCGTGGAGCGCCACGATGCGGTGCACAACGGCAGCGGCACCCGCTACGTGGCCAGCGGCGCACTCAACAACACCATCCCGGTGATCCTGGAGCGGGCCGGGTACTGGAACGGGTTCATTGGCAAGATTTACAACGGCCTCGGCGAGAACGGCAACGGCGGCTTTGGCGAGCTGCCGTGGAAGCACCCGGGCGTGCACTACATGGCCGGCCAGTGGGGCGCGCCGAATTACTTCGACTGGGAAGAGCTGCAGGCTGACGGCACCATCCGCATGACCCACGGCACGGCCGACACCAACGCCGCCGGCACCGACTACGCGGTGGACGTGGAGCGCCTGCGCTGCGTGGAGTTCTTCGACAGCGTGCCCGCTGGCCGGCCCTGGAGCCTGATCCTGGCCACCAAGGGCACCCACCAGGACAGCGGGGGCGTGGCCATCCCACCCGCCCGCTACGCCAACACCGCGGTGACGCTGACCGAGGATGCCAGCTTCGGCGTCGACCTCACCACCATGGGCCACGGCTCCTGGAGCCAGGCCGTGGCCACCGTGCCGTGGGATGAGGATGCGGTGACGGCCGCCCGCCTGGGCCACACCGAGGCGCTGCGCACCGCGCTGGCCGTTGACGATTGCATAGACACCCTGCGCACCGAGCTGATCGCACGCGGGTGGGAGCAGAACACCATCCTGATCATCAAGTGCGACAACGCGCACTCGGGTGGTGAGGGCTGCTTCGACGCCAAGGGCGTGCCGCACCAGAGCGCCACCGATTCGGTGATGTGGGTCTACGTGCCCGGCGTGCCCGGCGGCACCTGCCGCGCACCGGTGAGTGATATCGATGTGGCGCCGTTCGTGTACGAGATGGCCGGCACCGCGCCGCCCATCGCCTGCCACGGCATGAGCTTCTACCCCACGCTGTTCGACAAGGGCCACCCGCACCGCCTGGCCGCACCGATCAGCAACCTCGAGAAAGACAGCCCGGTCTTCTCAGCCATCCAGTTCGGCGGCAACCCCGGCCGCATGTATTACCGCATCCTGCCCACCAGCGCCAAGGGTGCCAACCAGGTGGGCGGCTATGTGGACGCCAGCCAGACCCAGAACGTGATCACCCCAGGTGACGCGCAGATCCTGGCCGCCATCGAGAACGCCCGCAGCTAGACCCGTTTCAACCCGCGCCCATCGGCGCACCGCCCCAACAGGCACCCCACGGTGCCACCCCCTACGGCCCGCCCGGCTTCACAGCTCGGCGGGCTTCGTCGTTTCTGGACCCTCTGAAGAAGGAACCCATCATGAACATCCGTGCACTCAAGGCCAAGCTGGCCACCGTCCTGGGCCAGGCCCGGGGCATCACCGACAAGGCCGCAGCCGAAGGCCGCGACACCCTCAGCGCCGAAGAGCAATCTGCGTTTGAGGCGCATATCAGCGCTGCACAGCAAGTGCAGGCGCAGATCAACAACATGGAGGCCATGGCCGATCTGGAGGCCGGCCTGGGCACCAGCGTCGAGTTGGGCGCCAACGCCAAGATCACCGCCACCAAGACCAACCTGGCGGATGACCCCAAGCGCGGTTTCAAGACCTTCGGCGAGTTCGCAGTGGCCGTCAAGGCTGCCGGCATGGAAGGGCGCGAGCCTGACAGCCGGCTGGTCATCGGCGCAGCCGCGCCCACCACCTTCGGCAACGAGGGCGTGGGTGCGGATGGCGGCTTTGCCATCCCGCCGGACTTCAGTTCAGACATCTGGACGCTTTCGCAGACCGAAGAATCGCTGATCCCGCTGACCGACAACACCGAGACGCGCCGCAACGCGATGACCTGGCCGCAGGACGAAACCACCCCCTGGGGCACGGACGGCGTGCGCGCTTACTGGGCTTCGGAGGGCACGGCAGGAACGCAGACCAAGCCCAAGCTGGGCACCGCCAGCCTGCGCATGGACAAGCTGATTGCCATCGTGCCCATGACGGACGAACTGCTCGAGGACGATTCGTCGCTGATGAGCTACCTGCCGGGCAAGGTGGCCGACAGCATCCGCTGGAAGAGCAACGAGGCCATCTTCACTGGCACGGCTGCCGGCCAGCTGATGGGCATGATGAACAGCCCGGCCATCATCGAGGTGGCGAAGGAATCGGGCCAGGCCGCCAACACCCTGCAGGCACTCAATGTTGCCAAGATGGTGGCGCGCCTGAGCCCCGGCTCATTCGGCCGCGCGATGTGGGTCATCAACCAGGATGTGCTGCCTGCGCTGTTCACGCTGACGCTCGGCAACTACCCGATCTACTTGCCGGCAACCGGCGCTGTGGGCGGCATCCAGGGCAACCCATACGGCACCCTGCTCGGCCGCCCGATCATGGTCAGCCAGCATGCAGAGACCTTCAGCGCTGCGGGGGACGTGCAACTGCACGATTTCAAGGCCTACCGCACGCTCACCAAGGCCGGCGGCATCCAGACCGCCACCTCGATGCACCTGTTCTTCGATGCAGACGTGACCGCCTTCCGCGCCACCTTCCGCCTGGGCGGTGGCCCCAAGCAGAAGGCCGCGATCACGCCGGCCAAGGGCAGCAACACGCTGAGCCCGTTCGTGCGCCTGGGCGCTCGCTGATCGGCGCTCCCTGAAGCGGCCCGGCTCAGCCCGGGCCGCATGCACACCCCATCCCCTGAAAGGAAATCACCATGTTCCCGAACGTCAAGCCCTCGGAGGCCATCGCCCTCCTGCAATCGCACTCGCCGCAGTCCCAAGCTGCATCGACCGTCAACACCACCTGCGTGGATGTCTCCAAGTTCCACACCATCATGGCCGTGATCCAAACGGGCGTGCTGGGCGCCAGCGCCACGGTGGACTTCTCGCTGCAGCAGGCCACCGACACCTCGGCCACCGGGGTGAAGAACATCGCCGGCAAGTCCCTGACGCAGATCGTCAAAGCCTCGGGCGATGACAAGCAGGCCATCATCAACCTGCGTGTGTCGGATCTGGATGTGGAAGGCGGTTACGACTGCGTTCGCATGAAGATCATCGTGGGCACCGCCGCCTCGCTGGTCTCTGCCCAGCTGTACGGCATCGGCCCGCGCTACGCCCCGGCCTCGGACAGCAACCCGGCCACCGTGGTCCAGGTGGTCTAAGGCCACCCGCCGGGCGGCATTGCTGCCCGGCCCCCATTCCAACAACTGAGCCGCCGCCATGAGCTACACGCTGACCACCGCGCCCAGCGCGGAGCCCCTGACCCTGGCCGAGGTGAAGACCTTTTGCCAGGTGGAGGCGGATGTGACGGCTGATGACGAGCTCATTGCCAACGTGCTCATCCCCGCCGCCCGCCAGGCCTGCGAGCACCTCACCGGCCGCGCGCTCATCACCCAGCAGTGGCGCCGCACGCTGGACAGCTTCGGCTGCGGCCCCATCGATCTGGAGCACGCGCCCCTGGCCAGCGTGGAGAGCGTGCAGTACCTGGACAGCGCGGGCGCCTGGCAGACGGCTGATGCCGCGCTGTACACGGTGGACACCGCCAGCCAACCCGGCCGCGTGGCCCTGGCCTTCGGGCAGGTGTGGCCCCAGGTGCAATACCAGATTGCCAGTGTGCGCATCAACTACACGGCGGGCTACGGTGCAGCCGGCTCGGCCGTGCCAGAAAGCCTCAAGCACTGGATGCTCATGCGAATCCGCGGCATGTACGAGCTGCGCGGCGAGAGCGTGGAGGTGATGCGCGGCCAGCTCGCCAAGCCCGGCTTTGTGGATGGCCTGCTGGACGCCTACCGCGTGGTGGGGCATTGATCCATGCGCTGCCGTAACCTGCCGCACCAGATCACCCTGCAGACGCGGGGCAGCACGGTGGACGGCCACGGCCAGACGGTGGAGAGCTGGGCGGATACCCGCACCTGCCGCGCCAAGTGCGAGCCGCTCACCGGCCGCGAGTGGTTCGCTGCCGGCCAGCTGCAGGGCAGCATCAGCCTGCGCGTGACCATCCGCTACTTCGCCGGCATCACCAGCGGCATGCGCGTGGTGTGGCGCGGTGACCCTTACGAAATCATCAGCGTGCTCGAGCCCGATGCCGGCCTGGAGTGGCTGGAGCTCATGTGTGCCAGCGGGGTGCGTGATGCCCGCTGAAGCCAAGGTGCAGGGCCTGCCCGACCTGCGCGCCGCGCTGCGGGGCATCGTGCCCAAGCTGCGGCGCCGTGCGCTGCGCAACGCGCTGGCGGCCGGTGCGCGTGTGGTGCGTGATGCTGCCCGCGCTGCCGCGCCGGTGCTGAACACCTCAGCGCGCAGCGCGCCCTACCGCAAGGCGGGCACCGTGCGTGGCGCCATCACCGTGCGCACCAGCAAGCAGGCGCGCAGGCGGGGCGATGTGGGTGTGTTCGTCAACGTGCGCCCGGCCAAGGGCCCGGCGCGTGGGGCGCGCAGCACCCGCGACCCGTTCTATTGGCGGTTCCTGGAGTTCGGCACGGCCAAGATGGCGGCGCGTTCCTTCCTGCAGCCGGCCGGCGCCAAGCTGGCCCAGGCGCTGGCCGTGTTCCTGCAGAAGATCGGCCCCCAGATCCAGAAGCTGAACGGCGGAAGGGATGTGCAGCTGTGAGCGTTGAAACCGACTTTCGCGCCGCGCTGGCCGCGCATGCCGCGCTCACCACCCTGGTGGGCACGCGCATTTCAGAGAACGCGGTGCCGCCCGGCGTGGCGCTGCCCTACGTGGTGTTCACCACCACCCACGCCCGTGACGGCGTGCTCTACGGCGCCGACACGATGGACTCTGCCCAGATCACCGTGGAGTGCTGGGACAAGACAGCCGCCGGCGCACTGGCCGTGGCCGTGCAGGTAGAGGCGGCCATCACCGCCCACGAAACCGCCACGCCCAGCCTCGCCGCGTGGAAGAGCAGCCAGCTCGGCGGCTATGACGGCGAGCTCGATCTGGATGCCTACGTGCTCACCTTCGAGTGGGTGGCCCAGTAGCCGCCCCGCCAACCGTTCCCCCATCCCAGCCGGCCCGCACGCCGGCTTTTTTTTTGCCCTGAAAGGAAACCACCATGACTTACGTCATCGGCCGTGGCGTGCGTGTCGAAATCGGCACCACCGAAGGCTCTGCCAAAACCGTCACCGCTGTGAGCAAGGCCAACCCTGGCGATGCCACCAGCACCGCCCACGGCCTGCTCACCAAGAGCGTGGGCTACTTCGACACCGTGACCGGCATGGACGAGCTGCTGGGCCAGGCCATCCGCCTGGGCACGGTGGCCACCAACACCTTCAACCTGGAGGGGCTGGACACCACCAACTACGGCACGTTCACGGCCGGCACCTTCACGCCGGTCTCGGCCTTCACCACCATCACCCCGGCCACCGAATACCAGGTGGGCGGCGGTGACGCGGATTTCATCGACACCTCGGTGCTGCTGGACAACATCAAGCAGCAGGAGGTGGGCCCGCTGAACGCGCAGACGGTGACGATCGCCATCAAGAAAGAGACCGTCAACGGCGCCGGCATGGCCGCTGTGGTGGCTGCTGCCCGCGCGGGGCTGGACAAGGTGTTCCGCATCACGCTGAAGGACGGCTCGGTGCGTGTCTTCCGCGGCGCGCCCAGCATCCCCAATGAGAACGTGAGCGTGGGCGGCGTGGGCACCGGCGGCTTCACCGTCACCGTGAAGCGCTTCCTGCAGGAAGGCGCGGCTTGATGAGCCCGGCTGAGCGGTTGATCAGCCAGCTGCGCGCGGCGCGGCTGAGCTGGTTTGCCATCGAGGGCACCGGCCAGCGCGTGCAGATCCTGCGGCCCACCGAGGTGGAGATGATCACCGAGCGTGGCCGCACCGCACTGGAGGCGGCCACCGCCCAGGTGGTGGGGTGGGACGGCTTCACGGAGGCCGATCTGCTGGGCCCCGAGCTGGGCAGCGACCAGGTGGCCGACTTTGACCCCGCCCTGTGGGCCGCCTACGTGGCTGACCGCGCGGAGCTGACGGCAGCCGTGGCCATGGAGGTGCGCCGCATCCAGGCGGATTACCTGCAGCGCCGCCAGGAGCAGGCAAAAAACTGAGGGCCCTGCTGGACGCCGCGCAGGCCGGCATCCAGTACGAGGGCGAGGCACCGCCTGAACTGACGGCAGAGCAAGCCATCGCGCGCCGCGTGTGGGCCGCGCTGGCCAACGGCAGCGGCGGCATGGATTGGGCCGGCCTGCCCCTGGTGGCCGCCTGGCTGGGCGTGGCCGATGTGGACACCCTGATGCACCACCTGAGCGTGATCAACGCATGGCGCCCGCCGCAACGCGGCGCGGCAGAACTGGAAGGCTGACATGGCACTGGCCACCCTATCGATCGACCTCGAGGCCCGGCTGGCCAAGCTCCAGGAGGGCATGGATAAGGCCGAGCGCATCGCGGCCAAGACGGCGGCAGGCATTGAGGCGCGCTGGGGCAAGCTCAGCTCGCTGGCCAGCGGCCTGGGCGTGGGCATTGTCAGCGGCTTCAGCACGGCGGCCATCACGGCCTTCACCCGCGCCACGGTGGATTCGCTGGATGCGCTGAACGATGTGTCAGACGCCACCGGCGCCACGGTAGAGAACCTGAGCGCGCTCGAGGATGTGGCCCGCCGCAACGGCGGCACGCTGGACGATGTGGCAGGCATCCTGGTGAAGTTCAATGCCGGCCTGAAAGAGGCGGACGGCAAAAACGGGGTCAGCCTGGCGCTCAAGACCATCGGCCTGAACACCGCCGAGCTGAAGAAGCTGGACCCCGCCGAGGCCTTGCGCCAGGTGGCAGTGGCGCTCTCGATCTACGCGGACGATGGCAACAAGGCCCGGATTGTTCAGGATTTGTTCGGCAAGAGCATCAGAGAGGCCGGGCCGTACCTGAAGGATCTGGCCGAGCAGGGGCGGCTGAACGCCACGGTGACCAGCGAGCAGGCGCGTGAGGCTGAGCGGCTGAACAAGGCGCTGTTCGCCTTCCAGACCAACATTGCCAACATCGTGCGCGGCGTGGCTGGTGATCTGATCCCGGCACTCAACGACATGCTGGTGCTGTTCCGCGAGCTGAACAATGGGCCGGGGCTGCTGAGCGCCACCGCCGAGTTCTTCAAGGGCAACGAGTTCAAGAGTGCCCAGGAGGGGCTGGACTTCTACCGCCAGAAGCTGGACGAGGTGGACGCCACGCTCGGCCGCATCCGGCGCGGGGAGGAAAGCGCCTCGGGTTTGTATGGCGCCGGCCGGGTGAAGAACCTGGAGGAGCAGCGCAAGAAGCTGGATGCCTTCGTCACGGCCTACCGCAACGCGGCCAACGCCACCGGCGCCGGCGCGGGTCGGGGCTCGGTGAACCCGGGCGGCTCGGCGGCGCCCGGCCTGCCCGATCTGGGCGGTGGTGGCGGCGGTTCCAAGGGCCCCGGCCTGGGCGCCATCCGCGATGCGGCGGCCCAGTACCGGGCTGATTTCCTGCGCAGCGAAAAGGCGGTCTACGCCGAGAGCGAGAAGCTGGCGGTGGAGAGCTTCGGCGCCATCCTGGACGCGAAGGAGCAATACAAGGCGGACTTTCTCAAGAGCGAGAAGGAGGCCTATGACACCGTGGCCGCCTACGCGGAGAAGACGGTCGACACCATCGATGACTTCGCCAAGCGCGGCCAGGAGCGCCTGCAGGATGCCCTGGGTGACACGCTGTTCCAGGCGCTCTCGGGCAACTTCGACGACATCGGCAAGGCCTTCGGGAACTTGATCAAGCGGATGATCGCCGAGAGCCTGGCGGCGGACATCATGGGCGCGCTGTTCGGCGGCGCCAAGGGTGGCAGCAGCGGCAGCAACATCCTGGGCACGGTGCTGGCGTTCTTCGGCGGCGGCCGCGCCAGCGGTGGCCCCACCTCGCCGGGCAAGATGTACGAGGTGAACGAGCAGGGCACGCCCGAGCTGCTGGAGTACGGTGGCCGCGAGTTCCTGCTGAGTGGCAAGCGCAGCGGCTACGTGCGGCCGCTCACGGCGGGCGGCGCGGGCGGTGCCGGCACGGTGATCAGCAACGACACCTACAACATCGGCCAGGGCGTGAGCGCCGGGCAGGTGGCGGCGGCCATCAAGGCGGCCAACGCCAACCTGGAGGCGCGCATCTACCGCCGCCTGCGTGAAGGAGCCCCAGCATGACCACCTACACCTGGCCCAGCGCGTGGCAGCCGCGGCGCTTCCGCATGCAGGTGATGGCCAACGAACGCGCCTTCACGGGCTACTACAGTGGGCAAAGCCAGGCGCTGGATCTGCTTGGCGAGTTCTGGACTTGCCAGATGGAGATGCCACCATCTCGTGATGAGGGCAAGGGTGCGGACATGGAGGCGTTCTTCGAGCGCCTGCATGGCCGGGTGAACCTGGTAAGCCTGTGGAACCTGGCCAGGCCTGAGCCGCGCGGCACTATGCGCGGCACGCCCACATTGAACGCTGATGTGCCGCAGTTGGCGAACGCGGTGCACATCCTGAGCACCCCGTATGCCACGCTGAAAGCGGGGGATGTGATCGGTCTGGGCGGGCAGGTGAGCCGCGTGATGGCGGACTACACGGCCAACGCCGGCGGGGTGCTCATCAGCGTGGAAATCTGGCCCCGTGCCAGGGTGGCGATGAGCAGCGGCGCGGCGGTGAGCTGGGACAAGCCCACGGTGGACTTCCGCCTGGTGGATGGCCAGGGTGTGCCGATCGACTGGGAGCCGGGCATGGTGTTCCAGGGCCCGCTGGTCTCGCTGGTGGAGGCCTGACCCATGCGCACCTTGAGCAGCAACGGCCAGGCGGCCGTGGCGGCGGGCGCGCTCTCGCCGGTGCTGCTGGCCGAGTTCGATCTGGACGGCGGCATGCTGGCCCTGAACATGACCCGGCTGGATCTGGTGATCAACGGCACCACCTACCTGGGCACCTGGGGCCTGGGCCAGGTGGGCTCGGTGACGAACACGCCGGGCGAGATGCCCAAGCTGCAATTCACCTTCAGCGGCGTGCCCAGCGACAAGATCGCCTTCGCCCGCACTGAGAACGTGCGCGGCCGGGAGGTGCGCCTGCGCACCGCCATCTACAGCCTGGCCACCAAGACCTTCACCGATGTGGTGACCCGCTACGCCGGCTGGCTGGATGTGCTGAGCATCGCGGACGGCAAAGACGGCGCCGCCATCAGCGTGACCAGCGAGAGCGGCACGCGCGATCTGCTGCGCCCCAGCGGCGTGCTCTACACCCACGAAGACCAGCAAGGCACCGCGCCGGGGGATCTGTTCTTCCAGCACCAGAACGCGCAGGTTGAGCGGCGGATTGTGTTCCCCGCTCAGAGCTGGTTCCTGAAACACAAGTAGGCCGCTGCCATGCAACGCTTCAAAGACTGGCCCAGCCGCCTGCAGGCCCTGCTGGATGCGGCGCAGGCGCGCCCGTTCGAGTGGGGTGTGCATGACTGCTGCCTGTGGGCAGCGGATGCCGTGCTGGCCACCACCGGGGTGGATCTGGCCGTGCCCTGGCGCGGCACCTACAGCACCGAGGGCGAGGCGGTGGCCCTGCTCGATGCGCTGGGCGGCCTGCGGGCGCTGGGCGCGCTGGGCGGGCCCGAGTGCAAGCCGGCGCTGGCCGGCGCGGGCGATGTGGGCCTGATCGAGCACGGCGGGCGCGGCTGGCTGGCCGTGCACGATGGCGCGGCGTGGCTCTGCCCGACCCGTGAGGGGTTTGTGCGCTGGCCCACGCGGGCGGCGCGTTGCGCGTGGAAGGTGGGGGCGCCCCATGGCTGAGGCGGTTTACTTCGCCATCGAGTACGTGGCCACGGCCATCGGCACGGAGATGACATTCACCGCTGCGGAGCTGTACTTCGCCAGCGAGGTGATCGTGGCGGCTGCGGCGCTGGGCGCGGCCAAGCAGCAGCAGGTGGCGGCCGAGCGCAAGGCGCGCCAGGCCTGGGCACGAAGCCAGAGTGACCGCTACCTGATGAGCCGGGGCACCCTGGAGCCGCGCCGCGTGGTGCTGGGCCAGCGCCGCGTGAGCGGCCCCATGGCCTACGTTGGCAGCTACGGAACTGACCGCGAACACCTGGTGTTCGTGGTGGCGATCGCCGCGCACGAGGTGGCTGAAATCGGGGCCGTGTACTTCGACGATGAAGAGGTGGTGCTGGACGGCTCCGGCAATGTGATCGGCATCAACCGGCTTGAAACCTTCAGCATCAGCAGCGCGAGCGACACCTTCACGCTGCAGGGCCCGCCCAAGAGCGGCACGGTGGAGGCCATCGCCCGCTATGGCACCACCACCATGACGCTGGGCACCAGCGTGGCCGGCAACGATGTCACCGTGACCGGCGCGCACGCCACCGATGTGGGCCGGTGCGAGATCCGCTACCAGCCAGACCCGTGCCCGTACAAGCCCACCGGCGTGTTCGCCGCGCAGCAGAGCACGGTGGCCACCGGCAGCAGCCAGGTGGTGGGGCTGGCGCACACGCCGGTGAGCGGCAGCGTGAAGATCGTGGAAGAGCTGGGCGACAGCGGCCAGAACGAAATCACGCCCACCAGCGTGGTGGGGGTCAACGTCACCTTCACCGGCACGGCCGGCGCCACCGTTTACATCAGCTACCAGTGGACCACCGGCATCAGCCTGGCGCGGGTGCGCAAGTACCTGGGCCGCATGGACGATGCGGCAGACAGTGCCATGGTGGCCGCGCTGGGCGGGCAGTGGACCACGGACCACCGGGGCGCCGGTGTGGCCAAGCTGGTGGTGGAACTGGACTATGACCGCGAGGCCTTCAGCGGCGGCATTCCCAACGTGTCAGCCGCTGTCAAGGGCCTGCGCTGCTATGACCACCGCATCAACGATGTGCCCAATGCCCTGTGCAGCGGCGCGGTGCTGGGCACGCCCGGCACGCTGCCCACGGGGTGGAGCCGCAATGTCAGCAACGGGCTGAGCAGCGAGGTGGTGGGCTACGGGACTGACGAGCTCACCGGCCTGCCCTACCTGAGCCTGCGCATCTTCGGCACCACCACGGCGGCCGGCACGGTGTACATCACGCCCACGCCCGATGCAGTGGCCCCGGCCGCCGCGCCGGGCGACACCTGGAGCTGCCGGGCCCAGGTGCGCCGGGTGAGTGGCAGCGCCTGGAGCGTGTGGAGCTTCCCGCGCCTGCAGGTGCTGCGCTATGACAGCGGCGGCACGGCCACGGCCGAGAGCAGCACCACGCTGACCGCTGCCATGGTGGAGGGCAAGCAGGATTGGGTGGAGGTGACTGACGCCGCGCTGGCGGCCGGCGCGGTGAAGGCCGGCATGCGCCTGGCGCTGCAGTACCCCGATGCCACGGTGATCGACCAGACGGTGATGCTGCTGCTGCCCCAGCTGTGGGAGGGTGACGTCGGCGACGCCACCGACCCCGGCGCCTGGAGCGAGAACCCGGCGCTGCTGGTGGACAGCTTTGCCACCCACCCGCTGGGCGGGCGGCTGCCGTGGAGCCAGATCGACACCGATTGGAACGGCGCGCAGGCCACCATTTGCGACGCCAGCACCACCTACACCGTGGGCGGTGTGGACTACGTGCGCCCGCTGTACACCGCCGGCTATGTGGCCGCCACCGACCAGCGCCCGGTGGATGTGCTCACCGATCTGTGCGCCGCGATGGGTGGCGAGTGGGTCTACCAAGACGGCAAGCTGCGCACCAAGGCCGGCGCGTGGCGGGCACCGGTGCTCACGCTCGATGAAAGCTGGCTGCTGGGCGATGCGCCGGTGCAGAGCCAGATGGATCTGGCCCGCGATGACAAGGTGAATTGCATCCGGGGCGGGTTCTACGATGCCAGCCAGAACTGGCAATCTGTGCCGTTTCAGCCGATCGAGCCGGCGGCGTACATCGCGCTGGACAAGGGCAAGCTGCCCACCGATGTGGATTACGGCGCCATCACCTTCGAGGGCCAGGCCGGCTATGTGAGCGCCTGCAGGCTGCGGGCAGACCGGCAGGGCGAGGTGTTGCAGGTGAAGTGCAACTACCGCGCATGGCAGGCCGAGCCTTTCGACGTGATCAACGTCACCCTGGCCCGCTTCGGCCTGGTGAACAAGGCATACGAGGTGCGCCAGGACGGCTGGACGCTGGACGGCGGCATTCTGCTGACCCTGCGCGAGACCGACAGCAGCGTGTTCGACATGGATGCGGAGTTCACCACCGCAGACCCCGCGCCCAACACCCGCCTGCCTGACCCGTGGAGCGTGGCCCCCATCACCGGGCTGGCGGCGGCCAGTGGCACCACGCACCTGCTGCAGCAGGCCGATGGCACCGTGGTGACCCGGGTCAGCGTGACCTGGGATGCGGTGGACGATCCGCGCGTGATCGAGCCCACCGGTGGCGTAGAAATTGATTGGCGCACCGCCGGCAGCGACAACTGGCAGACGGTGCGCGTGCCGGGTGACCGCGTGCAGTGGTATCTGATCGGGCCGAAGGATGGCACGGTGATCCTGATCCGGGCGCGGGCCATCGGTGCGGTGGGCAAGAGCGTGGACTGCACGCAGATCACCCACAACGTGGTGGGCAAGAGTGACGCACCGGCCAACGCCACCGGGCTGGCAGCCACGGCCATTGCAGGCGCCATCCGCATCGCCTGGGATGAGTGCACAGAGGGTGACTATGCGGTGAGTGAGGTGCGCCACGGCAGCAGCTGGGGCGCCGGCACCCGCATCTTCCGGGGCCGGGCTGACACCTACGATTGGGCGTGGCCGGCAGACGGCACCTACACCCTGCGCCTGAGGCATGAAAACTTCAGCGGCGTGCTGAGCGTGACCAGCGACACGCTGAGTGTGACCGTGGACGATGGGATTCTGATCACCACCAGCAGGCTGGCGGATGGCGCGGCCACCGACATGGTGACAACCTTCGATGCCAGCGATGTCTACAACTTCACGATGCCGGCGTCGCCGCCGCTGTACCGCAACCTGTGCACCACGAGCTACACCAACGCCACGGCGGCAGCGGTGGAGCTTGAAATCTCGGCTTTCGCGGTGCGCGAACTCACGGTGACCAGCGGGGCCACGCCGGTGTCGGTGTTGTCTCTGCTGCCCTACCAGATCAACGGCGGCGGCTACGTCGGCGGGCCTGGCACCTGGGAGTCGCACGAGACCGTTTCCGGCACGGATGTGCGCTGGGTCGAGAGCATCACCGACACCTACACGCTGGGGGCCGGCGACACCATCGATGTGACGCTGACGATGCAGATTTCATCGGTCACCACCGGGCAGACCGGCACGCTGACGACCAACGGCGCCATGGTTCGGATCACTGCCGTGAAACGCTGAGAGGGCGCGCGATGAAGGCCAATTTCTATGACCCGGAGACCGGGGTCATCAGCTCGCGCAGCTACAGCGGCCCAGCGCGCTTGCTTGCCGACAACACGCCGCCCGGGCTGCTGCCTGTGGAAGGCGTTACCGACTGGCGGCGCCAGCGGGTGGATCTGCAGAGCGGTGCATTGGTGTGCTGCGAGCTGCCGCTACCTGACCCTGCCGCCGAGCGCCAGGCGCTGGCGCGCAACGCGAGACGAGGCCGCGCCGGCCAGCTGGCTGCCACCGATTGGGTGGTGACCCGTGCCGCCGAGACCGGCCAGCCCGTGCCGCCCGAGTGGGCCGCCTACCGCCAGGCGCTGCGTGATGTGCCGCTGCAACCCGGCTTCCCCGATGCGATCGAGTGGCCTGCGCTGCCTGGCTGACCGGGTGCGCCCATGGCAGACCAGATCACCCGCACCCCGTGGGGGAGCGTGGAGCGGCGCACGCGGCAAGAGCCCATCACCACGCCCGACAGGCGCCAGCCCAGCAACCTGGAGCGGCAGATCGACTACCTGGCTGAACAGATTATCAAGATGGAAGCAGACATGATTGACCCGCGCGAATTTGGCCGCCTCGAAACCGAGGTGAAGGGGCTGAAGGACCAGATGGAGGTGCTATCGGCAGATGTGAAGACGCTGCTCGGCCTGGCCAACCAATCACGCGGCGCCATCTGGGCCGGCATCGGCATCGCAGGTGCTTTCGGAGGGGCTGTGTCATGGGTCATCAGCCACTGGAAATGAGAAAGCCAAAGCTCATCCCGCAATGGCGGCGCGCGTGGCGCATGTACTCAGTGAACGCCATGGGCTGGGGGGCTGCGATGCTGGCCGCCTGGCCAGCAATCCCTGAAGACCTCAAGGCCACCCTCTCGCCTGATTGGTACATGCGCGCCGTGGCGTTCCTGCTGGTGTCGGGCATTGTCGGCCGGCTGTTCATCCAGGAGAAGGTGACCCATGAAGATGCAGCTTGAGCGGGTGCAGCAGGATGCGGATGTGACCATTGGCGCGCTGGCGTGCGACGGTGCGTTTGTGTGCTGGGTGTGTGAGGACGCCGTGCGCGAGGTGCCCGGCCAGCCGGTGGAGGCGTGGAAGGTGCCCGGCAAAACGGCCATCCCCACGGGGCACTACCGAATCGAGGTGACGATGAGCGCCCGATTCAAGCGGCTGCTGCCCATCCTGGTGGCGGTGCCTGGCTTCGAGGGCGTGCGCATCCACCCGGGCAACACCGCGCAAGACACCGAGGGCTGCCTGCTGCCCGGCCGGGTGCGGCTGGGCAAGTCTGTAGGCCAATCGGTGCTGGCGTTCAATGACCTGTTCGCCCGCATCAACGATGCCCAGCGCCGGCGCGAGCTGGTGACGATCGACATATTCAGGGCGCCCGCGCCATGATCCCGCTGCCCTTCGCCGTGCCCTGGCGCCTGGTGGGCACGCTGCTGGCCTGCGTGGGCCTGCTGGGTGCGGGGGCCTGGGCTGAGCACTGGCGGGCGGGCCGCGCTGCGGCCATCGAGCAGGCCGCCGAGCTGGCCCAGAAACTGGAGGCGCAGCAAGAGGCGCAGCGCATCACCGCCCGGCTGGGCGCGAAAGCACAAGGGGTTCAAGATGCCTACGCCACCCAGGCGCGCAAAGAGCGCGCCGCTGCTGACCATGCCCGCGATGCTGCTGGCCGGCTGTATGACGACCTTGCCGCCGCCCAGCGTGCCGCCGACGATGCCGACAGTGCCTGCGGATCTGATGCGCAGGCCGGCACCCTCAGAGAGCTACTCGGAGCGTGCGCGGGAGAATATCGAGGCATGGCGGCAGAGGCTGGCGAGCTCGCCGGCCGGCTCGGTGCCCTCCAGCATTGGACCGGCGGCATCTGCGCCCCAGCGGTGATGACGCCTGAAGGCACGCGCGGGGACAAATGACCCGCGCCGCCCCGGTCACCATCGTGCGCCACCGGGGCGCCCGCCGCAAGCCAGCCC
>Ga0075163_10003443_pt1 | contig 21247 bp, 28 predicted proteins | sample JI1023141ADNA_FD_71478 | JGI IMG/M metagenome (GOLD analysis project Ga0075163, IMG submission 71478) | Wastewater effluent complex algal communities from Wisconsin, to seasonally profile nutrient transformation and Carbon sequestration -... | ecosystem: Engineered > WWTP > Effluent > Algae... | reverse complement strand
CTCTGCGTGCGAGTGGGAACGCGCCGAGGCCGCGGACTCTTCCACGTCTACGCCGGGTGGTGAGGGCTGATGCCGCGCCGCATGTCGTGCTCCATGACGATCGAAGCGGTCCGCGACCGCACGAAGACCGTCACCCGCCGCCACGTCGACACGTGGACCACCCTGCAGCCCGGTGACCGGCTCACGCTGATCGAGAAGGGGATGGGTCTCCCGAAGGGCACGGCGCAGGTCGTGCTCGCCGAGGTCGAGATCGTGTCCGTGCGCGTCGAGCCGATCCTCAAGGTCGACCAGGCCGAGGTCGAGCGCGAGGGCATGGCGGGCATGTTCCCCGACGAGTTCGTGGGCTTCTGGCTGGACGGGCACGGCTACTCGTCCGTGCGCCGCCACTGTGACGTCCGGGCCGTCCTGTGCCGCCGCATCGAGTGGCGCTACCTCGACGAGGCCACCTCGTGAGCACTCCGTGGCGCGACCCGGCCGAAGAGTCCCTCGGCCTGTACCCCGGCCTCGTCGTGGACGACGGCCGCCAGTCCGGATCGATCACCGTCGGCCGGTCGCGGCTGCCCCTGTGGTCGTTCATCGGCACCGCCCTCCACTTCGGCTGGGATGAAGTCGAGGCCGGCTGGTCTCCGACCGAGCACTACGGGTTCACCGAGGACGACCTCTCCGGGTTCCTGCATCACCTGCTGAACGTGCGCGGCGAGTTCGGTCGCCTGCTCCTCGTCCTCGCGAACGCCGAACGCCTTGAAGACGACCGCAGCGACCGCGCACTCGACGGCCACGGCCCGGTCGTGAACGTCACCCCCGGCGATCCGTCAGCGGTGCAGCTCCCGCCGTCGTGGTGGGAGGACGACGTCCTCGCGATCCCGGTCATCCGCGCTCTGACGGCGTGCCTCGATGCGCTCGGCCTCCCCTCCACGGCGCCTGAAATGCTCCCCGGGAGCCGGCCGTGACCGCGCTGCGCGTCCACCCGGTCGAGCGCACCGGACGCATCGTGGTCGAAGCCCCCGACACCTCAGGCTCCCTCCGCACCGTGTTCGTCTACCGCTGGACGACCAACGTCCTCGCGTGTGAGGTGTGGTCCGTCCTGCGCACCGTCGACCTCGGTGACGGCATCTCGACCGCGCGTCACTCCTGGCACACCACCCCCGCCGCGGCGTGCCAGGCGGCCGTCCGCGAGTTCATGCCCGCGGGCTACGGCGCGCCGCCGTTCGCGCCGTCGATGCTGCTCCGTCGGCCGATCGCGCCGACCGGGTTCCTGCTCGCCGATCAGGTGGCGGCGTGAGCCTGGTCGGATTCCGGGCGCGGAACCATCCGCAGCAGCTCGCCGAGAGCGGCGCCGCTCGCGACGTCGACGACCGCGAGACCGTGGCCGAGGTGTTCGACCCGATCGCCGCGCGCTTCGGCGGGTTCACCATCGATGTCGCCGCCGCGGCGCACAACGCGAAGTGTGACCGGTTCTACGACGTGACGTCGGACGGGCTCGCGCAGGATTGGTCCGGCGAGCGGGTGTGGTGCAACCCGCCGTACTCGTCGATCGCTCCGTGGGTCCGCAAGGCGTGGGCGTCGTGCCGCACCTCTGACGTGATCGTGATGCTGCTCCCGGCGAACCGGACCGAGCAGGGCTGGTGGCATGAGCTCGTCGAGCCGTACCGCGACCGGCAGGGCTCGCCGCTGCGCACCGAGTTCATTCCCGGGCGCCTCCGGTTCCTCGCGCCGGGCCAGGCCGCGATCCGTCCGAACGAGCGCCCCCCCTTCGGCTGCGTGCTGCTCATCTGGCAGCACGTCATCCCGGCCGCCCCACTTCAGCTGTTCGAAGGACGGACCCCGTGACTGCGACCATCCACGACGTCGTTGCGATGATGGTGCGCTCCGTGTGTCCGGTGTGGGCCACCACGGGTGACGCGTCACGTAGCGGCGAGTGTGGCGGCGTCGGGCCCGGCTACCGGTATGAGGCGTTCGGGGCGAAGGTCACCACATCCGGGTCGGGGTGGTCGCGTTCCTGGTCACGCCACCGAGTCGCTGCGGTCGTGGCCGACGTGTGCGGCGATCCGGACGTCGCGCCGCTCCTCGAGCACTGGCGCGCCCTCACCGCCGAGGCCGCCACCCTCCAGCGCTACGTCCCGTCCCGCGGCCGGCACGTCTCGACCCACCCTGACCGCACGGCCGTGCTCGACCGCGAACGCCAAGCGCTCCGCACCCACCTCGAGCACACCTACAGCACACGCGCCGCGGCCGTGCTCCTCGGCGTCACCGCCCAGCTCTCGCTGTTCGAGGCCGCATCGTGACCGCGTGTCTCGGTCTCGGCGAGCTCGGCGACCTGTTCCACCCGGAGCAGGAGAACCCGAAGCTTCCCGACTCGCGCCAGCCGCGCGCCGTTCATGACGCGTGGGCCGAGGCGCTCACCATCTGCGCCGGCTGCTCGACCCGCACAGCGTGCCTCGACGCTGAGCTGGCGATGATGCGCGCCGGGTACGTCACCGCCGGCGTTGTCGGTGGCACCACCCCGGGCCAGCGCCGCGCGCTGCTCACGCACGCCGAGCTCTCCCGGCGGCCGCCGTACGAGCTCGAACCGTGCGGCACCCTGGCCGGGTACGCCCGCCATCACCGCGACGGCGAGGAGCCGTGCGCGTCGTGCAAGCGTGAACACGCCCGTGCCGCTGCCGACCGCAAGCGCGCCCGCCGCGAGCGCGCCGGCCAGCTGGTGCTGTTCCCGCCGATCGACTGGTCGGTGATGGGCCCGCTCCGACGGGCCGCGCTCGCCGAGTCGTGGCGTCTCCGCAACACCTCCGGCTCCACCGCTTCGGCGGGATTGGTGGAGCCCCGTCGCTTTGAGCGCGTCCCCGCCAGGGAGGCGCGCTCGGCTTGAAGGACTCGCAGTCGCATCCGTGGCTGAAGATCGACCCCCGCGAGGGCGGCTGGCTCGACGGCGTGTCGCTCGACGCGTTCACCCTGTGGTGGGCGCTCGAGCTGTACCAGGCGCGCACCGGCGGCACCGCGCTCGTCCCGAAGACGAAGCTGCACGTCGCCACCTCCCGACGGATGCCACCCCGCCGCATCGACACCGCCGTGGCCGAGCTCATCGCTGAGGGCCAGCTCGTCGATCACGGCGACGCGATCGAGCTCGCCGTGTGGGAACAGCCGCCCGTCGAGGTGTGGCAGGACGACGTGCTCCGCCGGCGGTGGACCCGCAACAACCGGCTGAAGAAGATGACCGAGCTCCGCGAGTTCGTGAAGACCCGCGACCGGTCGCTGTGCGGCTACTGCGGTGTCCGCGTGAACTGGGCGGACAAGAAGGGCCACGACGGGGCCACCTACGACCACGTCGACCCCGACGGGGACAACACCCGCGAGAACCTGCGCGTCGCCTGCCGGCGATGCAACGGACGCAAACGTGATCGGACACCGGCGCAAGCTGGGATGTCGCTGTACCGACCGGGCACCACCGCCGAGCAGATCGCTGCCGGCGCCGCCCCGTTGCTGGCCGCACCCACTGCCACCGGGCCGATCCCCGACCGCGCGAGGGGAGGTGGTCCGCCACCACGCGCACACACGGATCTAGATCCGACCCAGGTCCGACCTGGGTCGGGAGCCAGATCTGCTCGTGCGCGCACGCGAGACCGGACCGACCCAGTTCCGACCCAGGTCGCTGCTCGCCTCGGCGAGCAGCCTCGTTCGCCGCGCCCCGACGACGGTTCCGTTCCACGTCTCCGTCAGACCGGTGGTGCGATCCGTCTGCATCCCGATGATCCCGCCCATCCCAACCACCACCAGTCCGAGGAGTAGTGCCATGCCGTCGATGTCGAAGCGCGAGGTGTCGTTGGTCGATCAGCTGATGGACCGGATCCGCGACTACACGGTGCGGCGCGTGCCGTTGCCGCCGGCGTGTTCGGATGATCCGCCTGCGTCGACCGACTATCTCTCGGTCCTCGAGGGGGAGTTGCGTGATCTGCTCGCGGCGGACGAGGTGCGGGTGCGGGTCGATGGGTTCGCGCGTCGCACTCCGGGGAACGGGTCGCCGGGTGGCGGGTCGAAGGGTGGCCGGCCGATGATGGTCGTGCCGGGCGAGGGCGGTGAGGATGACGAGCGCGAGCTCGTGCCGACGTCGTCGACGGAGATGGCTGCGTTCTCGGAAGCGTCGACGGCGGATCCGGTGCATCAGCTGGCGGTCACGGCGATGGGGGATCTCCACACGATCGAGCGTGGTCTCGCTGCGCTGCGGGTGACGTTGAACCGGTTCGCCGAGCTGCGTCGGGTGGCGGGTGTGAGCGAGTCCGGCTACTGCCACGTGGCCAACCGGGTGCATGGTCTGCCGTGGGATCCGGAGTGGGAGAAGTGGCGGACGACCGACTTCGCTGGTGTGCTCGAGCGGCCGTTGCCGGAGCGGGTCGGGGTGTCGCGCTACGTCTACTGGTTCACCCGGAACCACAAACGGGTGCCGACGCGCGATGAGATGCTGCGCCATCTGGCCGAGGTCGCCGAGCAGCCGGCCGCGCCGGTGACCGCCTGAGCTACTACACCGACGATCTCGGCTGTGACCAGGATGCTTGACTCCGCGAATCACATCGATGTAGTTTGCCGATCAGAGTTCCCGCCCCATGCGCGTGCGCAGGTCGGTCGCAGCTCATCTCTCGCACCACCCGGAGGTCGATCCATGGACGTCATCGTCACCGCTGATCGCGTGTTCACCATCGACCCGAAGCCGACGGCGACGGCAGGCTCGGTCGCCGAGCTGGCCGCAGCCGAGCACGGGGTGAAGGGCACGACCTTCACGCTGAAGGCGGGCGGCGATGTCCTCGCCCCGACCGATCGTGTCGCCGGCCGCTCCGGTCCGTTCGAGCTGATCGAGCACGTGCCCGACGAGTCGGCCCCCGTCGAGCCGACTGTCCCGGTGTTCAACGAGGGCGGGTTCGTCCCTCCCGCGCCGGGAGAGTGAAGACGTGCGCCGAGCCCGGCTGCCGTCACCTGACCGACGACACCCGATGCGATGAGCATCGGCGTGCACGGCAGGCGTCGAGCCGGGCCCGGTACGAGCGGAACAAGTACGGCCCGATGTGGCCGAGAGTTCGGGCTCGTCAACTGCGCGAGCATCCGCAGTGCGCGGTGTGCGGTGACCCGGCCACGGTGGTGGATCACGTCACGCCGTTCCGGTTCTTCGCTTCGGCGACAGCGGCGCATCACCCGTCGAACCTGCAGTCGTTGTGCAAGCGCGACCACGATCGCAAGACGGTGATGGTCGATGGAGGGTTCGGAAGACCCCCGTCGCCCCCGCCGCCACTCCCGGTGGCGGACACGGGGGGTGGGGAGGGGCCCCGAGACCCCCTCTGACTAGGGTCGCTGGGGGCAGCAGGTCCGCAGTCCGCCCAGGTATGGAGTCCGTTTTGGACCACGGAGAGTGGTGGAAGGGGTCGTGATGGGTGAGTGGCACGACGTCCGCACCGATCGGTGGCACGAGACCTGGCAGCCTCCGTGCGAGGTGACGGTCACCGAGAACCCGGTGGTCGGGGTGCTCTACGGTCCGGATGGGCGGGTCGTGCACGAGGTCCGCGAGCGCCGACCGATCGGGTTCCGCTGATGGCTGGGATCACGTCGGGTCCGCCTCGGAAGCCGTCGACGGACCGCAAGGGGCACCGGAAGTACGACACGGTGTACATCGATGCCGCGGAGGTCGACGTGCTGGCCGAGGTCCCGCACCTCGCTGATGCGAAGACGATGCTGGTCGCGACCCGCGAGGCGTGGGATCGGTTCTGGCGTTCGCCGGTCGCGAAGGTGCTCGTGCCGGCGTCGGATCTGCCCGCGTTGACGCGCATGTTCCATCTGACCGACGAGCTCGAGCGGTGCCGTCGCCTGTTCCGTGAGCAGCGGATCGTGAAGGGGTCGATGGGGCAGCAGGTGGTGAACCCGCTCGGGTCGTTCATGTTGTCGCTCGCGAAGGAGGTGCGGGCGCTCGAGGATCGGTTCGGTGCATCGGTCGTGTCGCGTCTGCGACTGTCGATCGATCTGAACGAGGCGCATCGATCGCTCGACGAGCTCAACCGTCGCAAGGCGGCCGAGGGAGCGCACGATGTCGAAGTCCAAGACCCGCGAGCGCTCGGTCGAGCAGCTTCGTAACTCGCTCGGCGCGACGTTCGTCCGGTGGTGCCCGCAGTTCGTGGTGCACGGCGAGGGCGACATGTGGGGTCAGCCGTTCGTGCTGCGCCCCGATCAGCAGCTGTTCGCCTGGCAGTGGTTCGAGACCGACGACGACGGTGCCTGGTGGTACGAGCGCTGCTACTACGAGGGCCCCAAGGGTGACGGCAAGACGATGCTCCTCGCCGCGCTCGCACTGTTCGAGTTGTTCGGGCCGCTCGCTCCGCCGCATCCGAACGTGCCGGTCGCTGCGGCCGGGCAGGATCAGGCACGGCTCGACGGGATCTTCAGTCGCATCGTGCAGATCCTCGAGCACGACAACTGCCCGCTGAAGCCGTTCGCCAAGGTCGGGTTCGATCTGATCGAGCGTGTCGACCGGCCGGGCCAGATCCGGTGCATCCCGGCCAACGGGTCCACGACCGACGGCGGTCTGCCGACGCTGTTCATCGCTGACGAGGTGCAGGACTGGAAGCACACCGCGGCCGACGCGCACGAACGCAACGAGAACTCGACGACCAAGCGCGAGGCGCCGGTCGGCCGGTCGATCTCGGCGTCCACGCCCGGCGAGTACGCCGGTGACGGCAGTGTCGGGTGGCGGCTGCACAACTACGGCGAGCAGATCCGCAAGGGCACCGTGCACGATGACCGGTTCCTGTTCGTCGCTCACCGCGCGAGCGACCGGTATCGGGGGAAGTACACCGACGAGCACGGTCAACGCCGCGAGCTCCTCGATCGGCCCGACATGCTCGAGGCGGCGTTGCGCGAGGCGAACGTCGGGGCGTCGCCCCGCAAGCTCGAGCGGCTCATGCGCCGCTTCCACGAGATCCCACGGCACCGGTTCTGCCGGTTCCACCTCGCCTGGTGGATGGCCGCTGACGGGGTCCGGTGGATGGACATGGACGCGTGGGACAAGATCGGTCCTGACGGTGAGGAGCGCCCGCATCCGCCGCAGGGGACACCGATCGTGGCCCTGTTCGACGGGTCGATCAACGACGACTCGACCGGCATCGTCGGCATGACCGCCGAGGGGCACATGTTCGTCGTCGGTTGCTGGGAGAAGCCCGAGTTCGGGCCGAAGTGGCAGGTCCCGCGCCATGAGGTCGATGCGACGGTCGCCGAGATGTTCGCCGAGTACGACGTCGTCATGTTCGGCTGTGACCCGTCGGGTTGGCGGACCGAGGTCCTCGACTGGCAGGAGCGGTTCGGCGGGCCTGAGAAGGTCGTCGAGTTCCCGATGTCGAACGAGCGGATGGGTCCGGCGTGTGACGAGTTCCTCGCCGATGTCCTGGTCGAGCGGGTCTCCCACGATGGCGATCTGCGGTTGTGGGATCACGTCCGGAACGCGATCGGGAAACGCACCGCGAAGGGCACGACGATCCGCAAGGAGGGCCCGGAGTCGCCACGCAAGATCGACCTCGCCGTGTGCGCGGTCGGCGCGAACGATCTCCGCCGCCGGTTCCTGGTCGGTCCACCGAAGAAGAAGCACCGCGCAGGCGGGTTCTGATCACGACGAGCCCGCAAGGGGGTGACGATGCCGACCGAAGAGCTGACGATGGAAGAGGCCGTCCGCCTCCGCGACGCGATGCTCGCCGAGCTCACCGCGCGCCGCCCGGTCACGGAGCGGTTCGAGCGCTACTACGACGGCGATCACGACATGCCGGCGGTGCACGAGAAGGTCAGGGTGCAGCAGCAGCGCAAGGGCCGCTGGACCGAGTTCCTGAAGCTCCTCCGTCTGTCGCGCGCGAACTGGTGCATGTTGGTGGTCGACGCGGTCGTGCAGCGGCTCACGGTTACCGGGTTCCGGTTCGGTGACCCTGAGGAGGCCGAGCCGACCGACCGGGTGAACGCGGCGTGGCAGGTGTGGCAGGAGAACCGGCTCGACGCCGTCGCGAAGCTCGTGCACCGCGATTCGCTGGTCACTGGCTACGGGTACGTCGTGGTTTGGCCGACACAGACTCTCGCCTGCGGGGTTCGGGTCACCGCCGAGCACCCTTCGCAGTGCATCGTCCGTTTCGATCCGGAGACCGGTGAGGCATTCGCCGGTCTGAAGGTCTGGACCGACGGTGATGTGGAGCGCAGCACCCTCTACCACGGTACCCATGTGTGGAAGTGGCAGCGCTCGCTCTCCGATGTGCAGGCCGCCGATCGCGATACGTGGGCCCGGCGCCAGCCTGACGGCGAGGAGTGGCCGCTCCCGAACCCGCTCGGGGTATGCCCGATGCACGAGTTCAAGCCGCGGCCCAACACCAGGGGCGTCGGCAAGTCCGAGCTCGCCGACGTGATCGACATCCAAGATCGGATCAACGTCACCCTGTTCCACCGCGTCATGTCGGCGTGGTACACGGCGGTGCGTCAGCGCTACGCGACCGGGCTCTCGATCGAGACCGACCCGGAGACCGGTGAGGCGAAGGAGCCGTTCGAGACGGCGATCGATGCCCTGTGGTACTCGACGGATCCGCAGACCCGGTTCGGCGAGTTCTCGGCGATCGACCTGAAGCCGTTCATCGATGCGTGCAACGACGACGTGCAGGCGATGGCGTCGATCTCGCAGACCCCGCCCGATCTGATGGTCGCGGGGACAGTGCAGCCGCCGTCGGGTGATGCGCTGAAGGCGATCCAAGCGTCGCACATCGCGAAGGTGGAGGATCGTGCAGCGTTCCTGGGGGAGGAGTGGGAGGCGGTGCAGCGCACGGCCGCGCTGGCGCGCGGTGACGCCGCCGGCGCCGCCGATCAGACCGCAGAGATCGAATGGCGCGACCCCGCCTACCGCACCGAGGGCGAGCTCGTCGACGCTCTGGTGAAGATGCGCACTCTCGGGGTTCCGCTCGAGGTGCTGTGGAAGCGATGGGGTGCGACACCGCGCGAGATCGTGGCGTGGAAGCGGATGCTCGCCGAGGAGTCGATGCGTCGCCCGGATCCGCCGCAGATGGCGCCGACACAGCAGATCGACTCGTCGTTCACGGTCGAGCCCGACCCGGCCGCCGCCAATGCCTCCGCCAGCTGACCCGGCCGACGTGCTGCGCCTCGCGCGCCGCCATCAGGACCGGATGATCTCGATCGCTCAGCGCACCAGCCGAGCGGTCGGAATCGCATGGGACTCGTTCGGTGGGCTCGACGACGCAGCGCGCTCGGCGTTCATCGACGCAGCGGCGCCGTACGTGGCTGCCGCTCGTGCCGAGGTCGCGGCGGTGACAGACGCCTACCTGGCGCAGGTCGCTGGGACCAGCCCGGTCGGTGTCGACGTCGGCGAGATCGCCTACCGCGGTGGCGTCGACATCGCTGAGGTCTACGCCCGACCGACGGTGACCGCGCGCACAGCGATCGCTCGTGGAGCGTCGTTCGCCGAGGCGATCACCCAGGGCCGCGGTCGAGCGGTGCAGCTCGCCGACACGGACGTGATGACCACGGCGCGCACGGTCGCCGATGCGGTGATGCGCCAGATCCCACGCGTGAAGGGCTACCGGCGGGTGCCGGACGCGTCGGCGTGCGAGTTCTGTCTCGTCGCCTCTACGCAGCGCTACCACGTCGGGTCGCTCATGCCGATCCATCCGGGCTGCCACTGCGGTATCGCCCCGATCGTCGGCACGACCGACCCGGGCCGAATCCTCGACCGGGCAGCGCACGCCCAACTGAAGGCCGACGGCGCGATCGACCGGATCAGCAGCGCCAAGGCCGTGGCCCGCGGGCAACGGACCGTGGACGGCTACCGCGAGAAGGCCGCCGAGTGGCGCACAGCCGCAGCGGAGGCCAAGGACCCGACCACCGCGAAGCGATACCACGCTCGAGCGGCCGACTGGGACCGTGACGCGGACGCCCGCGAGGCCCGTCTCGCGAAGGACAAGGCGCAGCTGAAGCTCATCCGGGCGGCCGACCCGAAGTCGATCGAAGTGCACGAGCACGGCGAGCTCGGCCCGGTGCTCTACCCGGCCGGCCAGCGGTTCACCACTGCTGTCTGATCACAACCCCCTCACGTCCCGGGTCATAGGGGCGGCCACTCCATCGGAGGAACCATGACGACCGAGAACACCGACCCTCCCGCCCCCAGCGGCGAAACCGGCGCACCGAAGACGTTCACGCAGGAAGAGCTCGACCGGATCATCGCCGACCGCCTCGCCCGCGCGAAGGCCGCGCCGCCGGCCGACTACGCCGAGCTGCAGGCCTCGGCCCGCGAGCTCGCCGACCTGAAGGCCGCGCAGCTGACCGAGACGGAGAAGCTCTCGCAGCGCGCCGAGGCCGCCGAGCGCAAGGCGCAGGAGGCCGAGACCCGAGCCCGTGAGGCGGCCGTGCGCGCCGCTGTCGTGGGCGCAGCAACACGAGCAGGAGCGGTGGACGCGGATGCAGTCCTCGCGCTGCTCGACCGATCTGCGGTGACCGTCGGCGACGACGGCCAGGTCACCGGGGCGGAGGAAGCGGTGAAGTCGCTCCTCGAAGCCAAGCAGTACCTCGTCGGTGCGACACCCTCCGGCCCGCCGGCGGGTGGTGGATCCGGGGATCAGGGGGCGCGCAAGCCGTCGCCGAGCCCGGTCAACGTCGACGGCATGTCGATGGCCGATTACATCGCCGCGCGCAAGGCCGGCACGATCATCTAAGGAGCGCCACCGATGGCGAACACCCTGCTCACCCCGTCCGTCATCGCCCGCGAGGCGCTGATGACCCTCTACGCGCAGACCGTGATGCTGCCGCTCGTCCACCGCGACTTCTCCCAGGAGTTCGCGAAGGTCGGCGACACCGTGACCGTCCGCAAGCCTGCCTCGTTCACGGCCGCCGAGTTCTCGACGACCATCTCGGTGCAGGACGCGACCGAGTCGTCCGTCGCGGTGCAGATGAACAAGCACCTCGACGTGTCGTTCGCGGTCACGTCGAAGGAGCTCGCCCTGTCCATCTCGGACTTCCGGACGCAGCTCCTGAACCCGGCGATGGAGGCGATCGCCCAGAAGGTCGATCAGCTGCTCCTCGGCCTGTACGTCGACGTGTACAACACGGTCGGCACCGCAGGCACCACCCCCGACGGCGTCGACGACATCACCGGCGTCGGCCGCGTGCTCGACATCGCGAAGGTGCCGCTCGGTGATCGGACCCTGACGGTCGACGCGTACGCGAAGGACAAGTTCCTGCAGATCGCGTCGTTCTTCGAGGCCGACAAGGTCGGCGACGACGGCACCGCCCTGCGGAACGCGAGCCTCGGCCGCAAGTTCGGCATGGACACGGTCCTCGCGCTGAACACGCCGGCCCACTCGAACGGTGACGTCGCCCACACCGGCACGTTCGCCGTGAACGGTGCCGCTCTCGCCGGTGCGACGACGTTCAGCCTCGACGCCTCGACGCTCACGGGCACGTGGAAGGCCGGTTCGGTGTTCACCGTCGCCGGCGTCAGCGGCTCGTACGTCGTCACCGCCGACAAGGCCGCCGCCGCCAACGCGCTGACGAGCGTGGCGTTCCTGCCGGCCGCCCCCACGGGCGGGTTCCCCGACAACGCCGTCGTGACCCGCGTCGCGTCCCACACGCCGAACCTCGGCTTCCACCGGTCGGCGTTCGCGTTCGTCACGCGTCCGCTCGAGATCCCGATGGGCGTCGGTGCAGGCCAGGCCGAGATCGTCAACTACGGCGGCCTCGGCCTGCGCGTGGTGTCCGGCTACGACATGTCGACGAAGAAGGACACGATCTCCGTCGACCTGCTGTGCGGCGTGAAGACGCTCGACGCAGCCCGCGCGACTCGGTTGCTCGGCTGATGGCCCGGTTCAGCAAGGTCGACGCCCTCCCGTTCGTGGAAGGCGTCGACCGCTCGCCGACCGAGGTCGCTGCCCTGTTCCTCGCCGAGAACCCGACCACGGCATCCGTGTCCGATGCCGTCGAGTTCCTCGTCGAGGCGCTCGGCGTGCCGGAGACCGAGGCCCGCGATGCGGTCTCGCTCATCCCCGGTGTCGACGCCTCACCGGCGATCCCGGCCGTCAGCAAGGACGCGCTCCTCGCGCGCGCTGCCGAGCTCGGCGTCGAGGTGAAGGGCAACTGGGGTGCACCGAAGCTCGCCGAGGCGATCGCCGCGGCCGAGCAGGCGCTCGCCGACGCAGCTGCAGCCGCAGCCGCCCAGGCGGCCGATGGTGGCACGCCCGCCAACGGGTCCGACGACGGCACCCAGCCGACGGTCTGACCTTCCCTGACCACTGCCCGACCATCCGACCGGAGGAGATCACGTGGACGAATCAACGGCCCGCGACCGTCTCCGGCGGATGGTCGCAGCGGACACCGATCCTCGCCTCGATGCCGAGGCGATCAACGACCTGATGACGGTCGCTGCGCGCCCGGACCGGGCAGGCAACGACCCGCGCTGTCGGGTGAGCGTGACGGCCCGGGCGGCGTCGACTCGCTACGCGGCGGGTGACGTGGTCCGTCAGGCATCCGATGTGGAGCGCTGGTGGATCTGCCAGGTGCCCGGCACGACCGGTTCGACCGCGCCCGGGTGGCCGGTCCTGACCGGTGTCCCGCGCGGCACCGCCCAGGTCGTGGATGGCACGGTCGTGTGGATCGATGCCGGGTCGCGGTGGTCCCCGACGTGGGATCTCGCCGCCGCTGCGGCGGACGGGTGGGAGCAGAAGGCTGCGCAGGTCGCGCACCGGTTCACGTTCACCGCGGACGGTCAACGGTTCGACCGGTCGCAGATCCATGCGATGTGTCTCGACATGGCCGACCGGTTCCGCCGGCGTGGCGGTGTCGGCTCGACGCACACGGGGTTCTGATGTTGACCGACGACGAGCTCACCGACATGCGAGCGTGCCTCGACGAGTCGCTGCCGGACACGGCGACGATCCGGCGGCGCACCCTGACCGTCGACACCTACGGGGGTCGTACCGATGCGTGGGCCACCGCGGCGACGGTCGCGTGTCGGGTGTCCCCGGCACCGCTGTCGTCGGGCGAGCGGCCGGTCGCCGGTGGGGAACAGGCGATCGGCGAGTGGCTGGTCACGCTCCCCGCGAACACCGATGTCCGGTCGACCGATCGGATCGTGGTCGGGACCCGCACGTTCGAGGTGACGATCGTCCTCGCGCGTCGGACGTTCGAGCTGCACACCGGTGTCCGCTGCCAGGAGGTGACCTGATCATGGCCGACGATGTCACTGTCGTGGTGGTCCGCAACGACCTGCAGGCGCTCGCAGTGCAGCTGCGCGCCGAGGCGGAGCAGGCGGTCGCCGCCGCCGCGAACCAGATCGAGGCCGCGATGAAGTCCGGGTCGGACCGCATCGCGAGCACGGTCCGTACCCGTTCGTCGCGTGGTGGGCTCACCGCGACGGTCACCGCTGGCGATCGGGCGCGTGCGATCCACGCCGGGTTCGAGGAGTACGGCACGGTCGGCCGGCCGGCGCACCCGTTCGCGACCCCCGCGGCGGAGGACGCCCGCCCTGAGTGGGATCACACGATGCGGGATCTGCTGAAGCGGGGTCTGTGATGGCGTCGGAGACCCTCGGGATCGACGCATGGATCCACGCGACGCTGACGGGTGACGCGACGATCACCTCTGCGGTCGCCGCCCGCGTGTACGCGGAGCAGGCGGAGCAGGGTGCCGTGTTCCCGTACATCGTGTTCCGCACGATCGATACCCGCGACGTGACGTCAGCGTCGGCGGATCGGATCATGGTCACCGAGGTCCGGGTGATCGAGGCCGTCGATGAGGGTCAGTCGTTCGCCGATCTGAAGGCGATCGCGGAGCGGATCGACGTGTTGTTCCACAAGCGTCCGGATGCCGGATCGCAGACCGCCGGCTCGACCGCTGGGGTCACGATCCTGGCGTCGTATCGGGATCGCCCCCACCGTCTTGCCGAAGAGCAGGACGGCCGCCACTTCCGCCGCCTCGGCGGCATCTATCGCATCAGCGCTCAGTGAGAGGAGCCACCCACCATGGCCGAGCGGACCACCGTCCTGCAGACCTGCCAGTTCGGCGCCGAGACGACGCCGGGCACGGCCGTCGCAGCGAACCGGCGTCTCCCGTCGATCAGCGTGACCACGTCGATCGAGGGTGAGACCACGAAGATCCCGGCGTCGGGACTGAAGTTCCCCGTCGGCTACGTGCCCGGCAAGGAGTGGGCGTCGTCGAAGCTGTCGGGTCAACCGACGTACGACGAGCTGCTCTACCCGCTCACGTCGCTGATGTCGTACGCCGCCGGTGTGCAGCAGGCCGCGACGACGGCGTACAAGTGGACGACCGATCTCTCGTCGAGCGTGGAGGACACGATCAAGACGTGGACCGTCGAGTCCGGTTCCGCGGTCCGCGCCCACAAGTTCGCCTACGGGCTGGTCACCGATCTGACGATCAAGGGTGACCGGTCGAAGATCGACCTGTCGGGCACGATGCTCGGCCAGCGGATCACCGACGGGATCACGCTCACGTCGACGCCGACGGTGATCGATCAGATCCCGATCATGCCCGGCGAGGTGTCGATCTACGCGGACGACACGTCCGCCGGTCTCGGCGGCACGAAGCTCGCCCGGGTGCTGTCGTGGGAGTTGAAGATCGCCGGCCGCTACGGGCCGCTGTGGGTCGTCGACGCCGCGCAGACGTCGTGGGCGACGCACGTCGAGCTCCCCGTCGACGTGTCGCTGAAGCTGCTCGTCGAGGCCGACGCGACCGGCATGGGGTTCCTGTCGACGCTGCGGACCGGAGCGAAGAAGTTCCTCCGTGTCGGCGCGACGTCGCCGACGCTCGCCGGGACCGCGATCCCGTACGCCTGGCAGTTCGACCTGTGTGGCGAGGTGCAGGCCGGGTCGAAGGAGTTCAAGGACTCCGACGGGGTGTACGCCGCGGAGTGGACGTTCGGTGCGGTGCACGACGCCACGTGGGGCAAGGCGCTGACCACGTTCCTGATGAACAAGCGGGCGACGCTGTGAAGCTCTCCGAGATCACCGCGCGGACCGTCACTCGCACGATCGACGTGCTCGGCGAGCCGGTCGAGGTGCGGCTGCGGCCGGCTGCGCACACCTCCGCGTTCGATGACCGCACCACGACCGCGATGCGCGCCAACGACGCCAAGGCGCTCGCTGACTGCCTCGCGGAGCTGATCGCGTTCATCGACATCGTCGACGATGACGGCCGGCCGATCCCGTGCACGGGCGAGTCGTTCTATCGGCTGCTGCCGTTGACGGTGATGGCGTCGCTGTGGGAGCGGGTCGGTGAGGTGTCACGCCCGGGGGAACCGAAGGGCGCGACCTCGGCCGCTGGCTAGCGACCGACGGTGCGCTCGGCGCGCCGCCGGACTGGTGGCGGCTGATCGCCGCCGCCCGCTACCTGAAGGTCGCGCCGTGGGATCTCGTGGAACGCCCGGTGTGGTGGATCGACGTCGCTCACCAGGCGATGCGCGCTGAGGCGCACGCCCACGAGCAGCAGATGGAACGGGCCCGGTCCCGACGATGACGTGAAGGGGAGGTGGCGATGACGATCGAAGCTGCACGTCTTTCGGTCGTCGTCGACGCCGACACCTCGGGCGCCGAGTCCGGTCTCGGCCGGGTCGGTGGCATCGTCGGTGGTGCAGGCCGTGCGATCGGCGGTGCTGCGCTCGCGGTCGCCGGGTTCGCTGCGACAGCGGGCGGCGCGTCGGTCGCTGCAGCGATGTCGCTCGAGGATGCGTGGGCGCCGGTCGGCACTCTCGTTGGGACGAGCTCGCAGCAGTTCTCCGACCTCACCGCCGGTATGGAGAAGTTCGTCGCGTCGTCACCGACGAACGCGGACGAGGTCGGCATGGCCGCCTACATGGCGCTGTCGGCTGGGATCACCGACACCGCCGACGTGATGGGTGCGCTCACCGCGTCGCAGCAGCTCGCGTCGGCGGGTCTCGGTGACATCGGCGGGTCGATGGATCTGGTGACGTCGGCGATGAACTCGTTCACGAACGAGAACCTGACCGCCGACCAGGCCGCACAGATGTTCTTCGGGACGGTCGCGTCGGGCAAGACCACGACCGCTGATCTGGCGAACGGGTTCGGTCAGATCGCCCCGCTCGCCGCGTCGGCCGGTGTGTCGTTCAACGACCTGTTGGCGGCGACTGCGGCGATGACGTCGACGGGCATGTCCGCCTCGGTCGCGTACTCCGGGATCCGGGGTGCGCTGACCGCGGTGATCGCTCCGACGAAGGACGCGATGAACGCGGCGAACGAGCTCGGGATCAACTTCTCGCAGGCCCATCTCGCTGCGGTCGGTCTGCCGGCGTTCCTCGACGAGATCTCGGTCGCGACCGGCGGCAACGTCGAGATGATGGCCTCCCTGTTCGGTGGGGTCGAAGGCCTCAACGCCGTGCTCGCCCTGACCGGCCCGCAGGCCGACGCGTTCGCGTCGAACCTGGGGAACATCTCGACCGCCGGGGCGAACCTGTCGGACCGTGCCGCCGAGATGGAGTCGACCACCTCGAACCGGTTCGCCGAGATGAAGAACAAGGTGACCGTCGCGCTCGGCAACATCGGCGAGAAGGTCATCGGCTACATGCTCCCGAAGTTCGAGCAGGCCCAGCAGTGGGTGTCCGACCATTGGCCGGAGATCTCCGACCGGTTCCGTGACGTCGCGCGCTGGCTCGGCGAGGCATGGGAGCAGTACGGGCGCCCGGTGTTCGATGCCCTCGTCGCTGGCGGCAAGGCCGTCGTGCAGTGGGTGATCGAGCACTGGCCGGAGATCTCGGCGAAGGTGTCCGAGGTCATGCAGTGGATCTCCGATGCGTGGACGAACTACGGGCGACCGGCGTTCGATCAGATCGTCGAGACCGGCTCGACGATCGTCGATTGGGTGGTCGAGCACTGGCCGGAGATCTCGGCGACCATCGAGAACGTGATGACCACCATCGGCGAGGTCGTCGGTGCGGTGCTCGAGATCGTCGATCGGGTCTGGACCCAGTACGGCGACAAGATCATGCGCTACGTCACCATCGTGTGGGATCAGATCAGCGGGGTGATCAACGCCGCGATGCAGATCATCCGCGGCGTCGTCGACGTGGTGATGGGCATCATCCACGGTGACTGGTCCCGGGTGTGGGAAGGCATCAAGGGCATCGTGCAGGGCGTGTGGGACGGGATCGTCGCGATCGTCGACGGCGCGATCCGCGGTCTGCAGGTCATCCTCGAGACGGTGCTGCAGGCGATCACTGATGTCGTGCAGGGCGCGTGGGACGGGATCTCCGGTGCCGCGACCACAGCGTGGAACGGCATCAAGACCGGGATCTCCACCGCGATCGATGAGGTCGTCGGGTTCGTGACCGGCATCCCCGACCGGATCGGCGACACCGTCTCCACCATGTGGGACGGGATCAAGACCGAGTTCTCCGAGACGAAGGCCTGGCTGTCGCTGCGCATCGATGAGGTCGTCGGGTTCGTGACCGGGCTCCCCAGCCGGATCGGTAGCGCCGCGTCGGGCATGTGGGACGGCATCAAGAACGCGTTCAAGTCGGCGCTCAACTGGGTGATCGACAAGTGGAACGGTCTCGAGTTCAAGATCCCCGGGTTCTCGATCATGGGTGTCGGCTTCGACGGGTTCACGCTCGGTGTGCCGGACATCCCCCGGTTGCACACCGGTGGCAAGGTCCCCGGCCCGCCCGGGTCGGAGTCCCTCTACTGGCTCGAGGGCGGTGAGCGGGTCATCACCGCTGGCCAGGACGCTGCGCTCGCCGCGATGCTCGCGACTGGTGGCGGGTCCCGGACGTTCAACGCGTCGTTCACGGTCGTCGCCGAGTCGGGTCGCGAGGAGGTGACGGCCCGCAAGATCATGGATCTGCTCGGCGAGTTCGAGCGGTCGAACGGCCCGCAGTTCGTGCGGGCAGGCACCGGGGTGATCTGAGATGCCGTCGTATCCGACGCTGAAGGTGGAAGTCGCGCTCGGTGTCGGGTCCGGCGGGTTCCTCGTGCTCGACGACCCGATCCTCGGGGTGCTCGACGCAGGAACCCTCGGTCCCGACATCGTGTGGAACGACATCACCGAGTACGTGCGCGGCAGCCGGTCGCAGTCATCGCGACGCGACCGATCACTCAACGCCTACCAGGCCGGCGACCTGGCAATCGATCTGATCGACAAGGACGCCCGGTTCGACCCGACCAACCTCTCCGGCCCGTACGTGGTCGGAGGGCTGTCGGTGCTCACCGCCGGCCGGCCGGTGCGGGTCACCGCGACGTGGGCCGGGACGACCTACCCGATGTGGTCCGGGTACGTGAAGGCCTGGGCGGCGGCGGATCGCGACGGGATGGGCGGCGACCAGTGGTGCACCCTCACCGCGGTCGATGCGTTCACCCTGCTCGCCCGGAACAACCCAGTCGCGCAGGCGGCCGTGGGTGCCGGCGAGTTGTCCGGCGCGCGGATCACCCGGATCCTCGACAACGCGCGCTGGTCGCCCGATCTGCGGTCGGTGGCCGCTGGCAACTCGACGTTGCAGGCGACGACCCTCGCGACCAACACGCTCACCGAGCTCCAACTCACCGCCGCGTCGGAACAGGGCACCCTGTTCGTGGACCGTGAGGGCCAGGTGACATTCGTCGACCGGTACGCCGCAGTGACCGCGACCCGTTCCACGGTGTCACAGGCGACGTTCGCCGATTTCGCCGCAGACCCGGCGACGTCGACGCCGCTCACGTCCGCCCCGATCCGCACCGACGACGAGACCCTCATCAACCGGGTGCAGCTCGGCCGTGCGGGTGGAAGTGTGCAGATCGTCGAGGATCCGACGTCGATCGCCGTGCATTCGGCGGACGTCCCGCGCTCGTGGGGTCGGACCGATCTGCTGTTGCAGACCGACGCCGAGGTGCTCGACGCCGCCGGGTGGATCCTCTCCCAGTTCAAGACGCCGGAGAGCCGGTTCACCGAGGTCACCGTCCGCGGTGCCACGAACCCGACCGCGATGTGGCCCGTCCTGCTCGATCTCCGTCAACGCGACCGGATCACCGTGAAGCGCAAGCGGCGCGGTGCGGACATCTTCGCCCAGGACGTTTTCGTCGAGGGCATGAGGCACACGATCACGGTCGACGGGTCGGGCCGTCTCGACTGGGTGACGGCCTACACCGTGACCCCGACCACCGGCTACGGAGGGTTCCTCGTGCTCGACGACGCCACCCTCGGCAAGCTCGACACCGGGCTCCTCGCGTTCTGACCGTCCTCCACTTCGGGAGTGTGCTGTGCCTCCTCTGCTGTTCGTTCTCCACCCACAGCACGACGGCTGGCGGTGGGCGGTCCATCACTGCTGGGAATCCCAGCTGAACGACAACCCGCTCGACCGTTGCGTGAACGCCGGATGGTGCCCGACCCTCGAGCAGGCCGACGCCGTCGGGCAGCTCGTCCTCTACTCGATCATGAGTTGGCTGCGTCTCGCCGGTCTCACGACCGAGGTGGTGGCGCTGACCCGTGACGTCGACATCGTCGCCGGCCTCACCGTCGAGGCCATCCAAGTGTCCGACAACCTGCTCGTGATGGGAGTGCTGCAGTGAGCCGAAAGACCTTCACCGCCGGATCGGTCCTCACCGCGTCGGACGTCAACACCTACCTCGCTCACGAGGGAGGCGCGTGGACCACGTGGGCGCCGGCCGTCACCCAGTCCGCGGCGCTCACAGCGACGGTGAACGAGGCCACCGTCGCGAAGGACGGTCGGCGCGCCACCGGCACTGCGACGGTCACGATCACCGGTGGGGCCGCAGTCGCGGCGAACAACATCTACGTGACGCTGCCCGAAGCCGCGAAGACGTACCCGGCCGACTCGCCGATCGGTGCCGGCTACCTGCACGACACGACGTCAGGGAAGCGGATCCCCTTCCAGCTGGTGTGGCGGTCGGCGACGACGGCCAACCTGCTCGGGTTCCCCGGCACCGCCGGGTTGTTCCACCTCGGCCTCGGCAGCTCCGGCTTCTCCGGCGCCCTCGTCGCCGGCGACAACATCCGCTTCACCTTCAGCTACGAGACCGCCGCATGACCGCCCCGGTCAACGACGGCCACGACGTCGCGCACTACCAGGGCGACTTCCCGTGGGACTGGTCGCGCGCTCGTGGTCATCGGCTCGGCGCGTGCAAGGCGACGCAGGGTGTGTCGAGGGTCGATCCGAAGCTCGCACGGAACCGGCTCGGGATGGCGGTCGCCGGGTTCCGCTACCGGGGCCTGTACCACTGGTTGTCGATCGCGTCGCCCGCCGCCCGCCAGCTCGCCCACTTCCGCGCGACGGTCGGTGACCTCGAGGTCGGGGAGTTCATCCAACTCGACTGCGAGGAGAAGCTCCCGACGGGGAAGATCCTGTCGGTCGAGCAGATCGCCGAAGCGTGGGCCCTGTGGAACGCCGCGTATCCGGGCCGTGTGATCGTCTACGGCGGCCGGTTCTACAACGGCTGGCTGTTCGACCCCCGGCTGCGCGAGGTGCCGTGGTGGCTCGCCTGGTACCGGCGGTGCACGTGGGCCGAGCTCGTCGCTCACGCCGCCCGCACCGGGGTCTCGTTCCCGTGGCTCCCGGTCGTCTGGCAGTGGGGTGGCGGCGAAGAGGGCGACATCGTTCCCGGCGTCGTCGCACACGGCGGCCGCTGCGACTCCAACACGATCCTGCGGGTCGACGTGCTCGAGCAGCTGTGCGGCTACCCGCCGCCGGCGCCAGAGCCCGCCCCGCCCGTCATGTCCGAGGAGGACCCGATGCTGAAGCTGATCTACGTTCCCCGCGACCCGGCCGTGTGGGCGACCGACGGGCTCACCGCCCGCTCGGCGGTCTCGCACGACCACATCGTGCGGATGCAACGAGCGAAGGTGTTCGACCCGGACGCGTTCGCCGAGGTCACCCGCGACGATCTCCGCGAGCTCCACCTCGTCGGTGATCTCCCGTCGTACGACGGGCTGCTCCCCGACGTCGCCGCGTTGAACCCGGATCGCACGACCCGCGACCACTTCGCACCCGACCGGCCGATCGTGCTCGGTGGCCAGATGGCCATCTCGGGCAGTGTCCGAGTGGTGGGCTGACGTCGTGCGGGCGGCACACGTCCTGCTCGCCGGGCAGCAGCAGACCGTCGTCTCCGCCTGGGTCGCGGCGGTCGCGCTCGTCCTCGGCATCGTCACCACCATCGCCGCCGCCTGGGCTGTGGCCCGGTCGGTCGCCGTGCGCGCCTCTCTCGACACGATCGTGGAGGCCAACGCCGAGCTCCGC
>Ga0075163_10003441_pt1 | contig 21249 bp, 17 predicted proteins | sample JI1023141ADNA_FD_71478 | JGI IMG/M metagenome (GOLD analysis project Ga0075163, IMG submission 71478) | Wastewater effluent complex algal communities from Wisconsin, to seasonally profile nutrient transformation and Carbon sequestration -... | ecosystem: Engineered > WWTP > Effluent > Algae... | reverse complement strand
CTACAGCCACGGGGAAAGCCTTTGTGGCTGAAGCGTGGGGTCGCGACGTCGTGAGCAGAACACGAAACTGTCTGGAAAAATTGGCACTACAACATGCACGTATTGCTGGCGGCGCTAAAGTCGCAGATGCAAACGTTGCTGCCAGTAGCCTCAAGGAAGGCGACGTTGTGTTTATCGATCCCCCATATTCAGGCGTGCATTACAGTCGCTTTTATCATGTTTTGGAAACGATTTCATCCGGTGAATGCGGCGAGGTGACTGGAGTGGGTCGTTACCCTGATCGAACACAGCGTCCGATTTCTCGTTACAGCATGCGCGGACAATCCACAGCAGCATTGGAGGAGCTGTTTTCGAGACTTGCAAAATCCGGTGCAAAGGGCATTCTCACTTTTCCGGCTCATGAATGCTCCAATGGGCTCACGGGGGCCTCTGTGAAAAAGCTTGCCAAAGATTCCTTCTCTGTAACCGAGAAGATCGTCACTAGCAGATTTAGCACCTTGGGTGGGAATACATCCGCGCTCCGCCAAAATGGGCACCGTCCAGCTCGTCAGCAAGCCAGTGAGCTGATCCTCATTCTGAATTGCAAGTCATGAACCATCCTCCAGTGTGCTTGAACGCATACCCTTAATCATGCCGCCCTCCCCCAGCCACCCACAAGAGGTTCTTGGCCCTCTTCTGACCGATGCTCGTCGTATGAAGCGTGAGGCGGTCAAACGACGGAAGGTAGTCGATGAGAAGGCGTTTGGACCCGAGGATGTTGAAGGGGCTATTTCTGACGGCTGGAGGGTCCAGAAAAATGGGCGGAAAAAGAAAGCCAAACTTGCGCGGGATAAGCCTGGTGACGAGCGGCTCGAAAATAAGTTTTGGTATTTGCTCTTCAAGCTTCAATACCCGGAGATGAATGAGGGACGCAAGTTCACGATCCTGATTGAACGAAAGGGGGCAGAACCTCTTCGTAAACAAGTCGATGTTTTTGCCAAGGATGACGAGACCGTAATCGTAGCGGAATGCAAGTCGTCCAAGGAGATCGGACGCCGCTCCTTACAGAAGGACATCGAGGAGTTCGCAAACCTCAAGGGTCCGATCTCGACTGCTATCAAGAAGCACTATGGACGTTTGTTTACCCCGAAGATCATTTGGCTCTTTGTAACTGAGAATATCGTCTGGTCGCAGCCTGATCGCGAACGTGCTGCTGGTGAGAATATTCGAATAATTACCGACCGCGAGCTCCGATACTACATCCAAATAGCCGAGCATTTGGGTAAGGCGGCGCGCTTTCAGTTCCTTGGAGAATTCTTGAAAGATCAACAGATACCAGGGCTTGCCAATAGGCAGGTGCAATCAATTCGAGGTAAGCTTGGAGGACGCAAGTTTTATTGTTTTGTCTCGACCCCTCGTAGCTTGCTGAAAATATGCTTCGTCAATCACCGTTCACTTAATGACCCCGACGGCGCGCCCACTTATCAGCGGCTTATTAGTCGAACGCGATTGAGAGAAATCGCAGATTTTATCAAAAAAGGGGGCTTTTTCCCAAACAATATCATCGTGAATTTCACGAAGCCAGTGCGCTTCGATAAGGTAGCGAATGACAACGAGACAAACGTGGTTTTTGGCACGCTTACACTGCCCGATAAATATCGGTCAGCCTGGGTCATTGATGGCCAACACCGTCTATACGGTTACGCGCCCTTGGATGATCGCTTCCTCGATCAAAACATTGTGGTCCTTGCATTCGAGCAAATGGAGAAGGTTGATGAGGCAAACATTTTCGTGACTATCAACCACGAACAGAGGTCGGTTCCAAAGCATCTTCTTGACGACTTGGAGGGTGAATTGAAATGGGGTTCCGCAATTCCAAACGAACGAATTGGGGCCATCGCTGCACGGTTGATCAACGTAATGAATAGCGATGTCGGCGGACCATTTTACAGCCGCATCACCCAGCAGGGCTTGAGATCTACCAACAAGGCATGCCTCACGATACCAGCAATCAAGGACGCCTTGCGTCGCTTTGGTCTCCTTGGACGCACAGTATTAAAGAACACCTATGTTCCAGGTCCTTTGTGCGGCGACAATGACTCCGCAACGCTGGACCGTGCGCAGCGTGCACTTACCCGCTATCTTGAAATCATAAGACGCGCGAATATGGGGCAATGGGAACTAGGCCGTGAAGGAGAAACGTGCACGAACGTTGGAATTCAGGCATATGTTCAGCTCCTTGCCTCGCTGATTAAATACTGGGAAGGCAATACAGCATCCGACCCCATTCAAATGGAGCCCGAAGAGTTAATCGGGGAAATCGAAGAGTTTATGTCACCAATCGTCGAATTCCTCGAATCGGCTGACGAAAAAATGATCGAAAGTGAATTTAGCTCAGTCCCATTCGGCTCCGGTGGGCCGCGAGCCTATTACTTCGTGCTCTGCAAGCGTGTGAAATCGAAGATCGCGGACTTTGAACCAGACGGCCTTGCCGATTGGGAAGCGGAGCAGTCACAGGAGACAATCGAAGCTGCGACGAAGCAGATACGTGACCTTGAAATTGAGATGAAGAACACCCTCTTTGGGGGATTTAAGGTGCGTTATGGCGAAGAGAACAATGCGTATTGGGAGCGCGGTGTCCCAATGAAGGAAGTAAAAACGAAGGCGTATGACCGAAGCCAGGAAGCGGAGTTCGATGAACGGTTGTCGCTTGAAACGTATGTCGATTTGATCGATCTGAAGAAGATCGTCGAGCACAAACAGAACTGGGAGTTCTTCAAGCCCGTCTTTAACATCCCTGATCCTGGTGAAAAGGGGTTGGCAAAAAATCTGAAATGGATTGATCGGCTCAATGAACTCCGTCGTATTTCAGCTCATCCATCCGACAAGCGCCACTACAAGGCAGACGATCTGGAGTATGTTCAGTTCATCCATGATGAATTCTTCAAAAGGCTTGAATCATGGGATCCCGTCGAGGCCGACCAGTCAAATGCGCCCTCGTGATGCCGAGCTGCGAGAAGTTCGATGATCTTACGAAGGTGGCCTCGAAAACAGCAGCGAAATCGTTCAATGTCACAAAACACCAAGTCCGAAGTAGCTCAGTTGTTCTCCAAACACGGTGCGGTGCTGGTGCATTGTTCTGGAGAAGTGAAGGGAACTGGCAATGATGAAACGAACAATCACACGCCAATTGGACGCATCGTTAATGCTTTCGAGACGAGACCTGATGTTTGTTGTTCAACCGTTCAGCGCGGAGACCAGTTGAAGAGGAAAAACTACTATGGTCCATTGGGTCTTATAATCGACCCGGTTGAGTTCGGCAATATCACTGTCAGTTGGCCCGGAGATGCAGGAACGTCCCTGGACCCAAGTAAGAAGCGGATTTCCACAAGGGGCTTTGGTTGTAACACCTCCGCTGATGTGTCTCGTGCAATCACTGAACGGGGCTGTCCACAACTTGATGAAATTAACGGCGACCCCTACAACGAGATTTGCTGCGTCAATTTTAAGGTAGTCGGGCTGTTCGCGGATGGTCTGAGCCTGGAGTTTGCGACCGACAAGTGGCCTGGTTACGTTCGGCATGAGATTGACGAGGTAGGTTCGATACTTCCAGAGTTGCCTCTGTTTCTTTGGGCAACGCAGGAGGGCTGTTTTTTGAGGCTGAGATTCGATCCCTCAATGGGCCGCTATGATAGGAACGCAGAAGCCGTCTCCAAAGTGCCAATTGGAGAAGTGTACGATTCGTGTTGTCTCTTTTAACCGAAAAGCTCGTCCTCCACGACCTTCAAGTTCTCGTTCACATAGAAGTAGTCCGGCTCATTGCGAGCGGCACGAACTTGAATGTCGAAGTCCGGCTGCTGTTTGTTGTCCGCGTCGAACAGGACAAGGCCGATGCCGAAGATCTGAGCAAGGGCTGTGAGACGGTCGCGATCTTCCTGCTGGCTGGCCTTGGGCACGACGATGTAGGAGCGGTGAGAGAAGAGCTTGTAGGCGCAGGCTTGACCGAAGGCCGTAATGAGCCCCTGCGTGTCGATCTTGATTTCTACGCTCGTGACTTCAACGGGAGGCTTGATGATGTCGCTGTGGCGGGGCATACGAACACCGATGACATCGGGTGTGCCCCACTTGTTGCCGAATCTCGATCCGCCGAGGGGGATGGCTTTCGTGCATTCCTCCAACTCATTGACGAGCCAGTCAGCAAAGGGTTCGTAGAAGTCGTCTTCTTTGATCTTTGGCTTCTTCGCCACAGCCGCTGCTTCCTGTGCTTGCGTGAACTTCACATGCCGATAAAGACCTTTAGCGACGAGTTGAATGCCAGCGGGGAGATTGCTGCGGAACTTGTGAAGGGCACCGTGAATGGTGTTCTTTGGGATGTTCGGGTAGATGTCCGCGATAGAGCGGTGCAGGTCCATGTAGCGAAGGCCCTTGGTTGCCTCAGCGAGCAGTTCTACGGCCTTCTGGCGGACTTTGGCTGTGCTGGTATCGGACATGGCGCAATCAATGCCCCTGCGAGCGCCACCACACAAGAATGAAATGCTCTCGGCACCAGAGCATGAAAAACCCACTGCCGCCAAGATGACAACAGTGGGTCTTCGGTTTTCGGTTTTGGTATCTGATTCTCAGGGTCACACTTGCTGCCACCCAACCGCAGTGGGAAATCCATAAAGGCCCGGTCTTTTCGGATCAACTATGGTCCCGTCCGCCTCCTTAACATAGCCCTTCTCGGCAAGGAGACGATCCGTGCTATTGAGATAGCAAGGCGCGATGGCACCCACCAGAGCGTCTCCGACCGAGGGCTCTGGGTTCGGACGCGGCGGACGTGTATCAGCCACCGTTGAAGCATCCGAGGCGGTATTTTGATCTGATGCCTCTTTGGGAATCTCAACTGCCGGAGCAGTTGAAGAACCGCGTCCGAGGCGTCCGACGATTTTAATCACCTTCGGCGGCGTATGCGTGATGCGGCGAACCGAAACACGATAAACCTCCGGCTTTGCCACCTGGACACCGACCAATTGAAGGATCATTCGATTATGATCCTTGTCCTTGGAAAATGCGGCACAGCCAAATTTTCCATGGTCATAGACAACGAGATTGTTGCCCGTGGCATCGCCACCCCGCGCAGCACATGCGGGACAACGAGCCACAGTTTTACCGTCCTTTTTGGCGACGTTGGTGAGCTTTGACACATCAATCTTCGACATGTTTCTGTCCTCCAAAGTGGATCATGACACCGGCGTAGCCACGAAGGTTCTGCTTCTCACCAAGATCATGCCGTTGACGACTGTGATGGATCTCCAGCATCGCTTGCGGAAGCTGGCCTGCCACCTCAGAGGCAGGCAGAGGAATCCAGCCATTATTCTCGCAGTAATTGAGATAGGACTGCTTCAATTCCTGCACAGTCACAGTCGAACCTTTCTGAGTGACGACACAACGATCCACGAAGTAACGAACGCTATCCGACTGCGCGAGAAGCCCATCGACACGAGCACGTTGTTTTTGCGTGAGCCTGTAATCACCGGTCTCCTCAATGTCATCGAGCAACACGATCGCGCCTTCCACCATCCAGCGCAGAATTCCAGGGCCTTCCTCCGCCAGCAGCTTATCTGCGAAATCCGTGATGCGACGCGCAGGCGGTTGCTTGTCATACCTGACAATCATCATGCGGCGACGCCAAGCACCAAGGTCACCTTCAAGCCTGACGTTCAGATCAGCGTTGCACGTCACGCCGAGATTGAAGTCTCCACGCAACGGCACCGGCTCACTGTGACCTTTCTTCTCGGCGCTCAACAGGTCATGACCGACGAGTGCCTTGATGACATGTGCGCTTTTTTGAAGAAGGAAGTCGGCTGGAACATCCTTGCCTGCGAGCAACGTTTTTCCAACGAAGCCATACAACTCGAACTGCTTGCCAAGATGTTCGGTCCTGAGCTGTCCTACGTTCTGGATGCCAATCACGCTTTCCAAGACGTTCATGAAAGTGCTCTTGCCGCCGTTGGGTGTGCCGAGCAACAACAAGAACCGTTGAGCCTCGTTACGACCAAGAAGACAAGCTCCCGACCATTTCTGCATCAGCAGAATATCATCGGCGTCCAGCGCTACACCCAGCAGCTCCGTTTTGAAGCGAGGGCAGTCCGCCGTTTCATCAAACTCATACGGGCAGACGTTCCTTGAGTAAAACTCAGGAGCGAACTCTTTGAGCACGAGATCATCTCCTTCGCGGCAGAGCATTCCATTTTTGACGTGGATGGCCTGTGGACGCTTCGCGAAAACATCATGCTGTTCAGTCATCGTGCGAAGAAGTCCCGCGAGCGATACCGCGAGACCCTCACTCAACTTGAAGTGAAGCCCTTTGAGATTGGCAGCTCGCGCTGTCTCCTCCAGGTCATCCATGAAGCGGCGTTTGATGGTGTCCTGAGTTTGCTTCCCCCAGACACCGGTCGCCGCCTCGTATTCGTAGAAGTCGTCCAGCGCGGAGTCGAAAACAACCGTGTGCTCTGCCATGTATCGGCGCACCCAAAACATGTGGTTGAGTTTGATCGCACCGCTGTCGCTGACCTCGTAAGGCGGCCCGGCGGTATCGACAAGATCATCCTGGGGTTCACAAACCCAAGGCAGCTTCAGACTATCCGGCCACACAATGTCCTCGAAGCGAGCTTCAATCGGAGTCGCCTCATGGATGAACTGATAGTGTGCGCCGGTCGGATGCAGACCGTGAATGACTGACTGACCACCATCTGCACGCCACTCACCCCACGGTTCACCAGCAGGGGAAACCAGCTTTGTGAGCTTTGGGTATTCATCTGTAATACGAACCCAGAGCTGCTGACCACGAGCACCTTTCGACCTCAGCGTATTGCGGAGATTTGGATTGAGTTCGAGGAACGGTTCAACCGCCGCGTCATCATCAATGTCAATGGCGCAAAGATTACCGGATGCTTCACCGAGGAGCACGCCGATGTTTCCCTGCTGCAACGCGGTGGTGTATTCAGCGCTGTCCATATCAGCAACGGTTGTGCGCTGCCAGCTTGGAAGACTTGGTGCCTTCTGCCCGCGATTTACGGGCAGGAGCACAACATCATCGCCGAGAAGATTTCGCAGCTTGATAACGATGTCCTGGTCTGATTGAGGTGATGCTGGTGCCGTCGATGCAGCACCGTTAGAAATGGAAGGCTCGCTCATAATTACGCGACCTCCTTCTCTGAGTTCGAGGTCGTCGTATCGAGGAACCTCTTGAGTTCATCTGCGCTGATCAGGACATGCCTGAACGCGGGGGATGGTTTAATATGGCCGCGATCAATAGCGCGACGGATTGTGTTTACGGAGACACCGAGCAGAGCTGATGCCTCATTGAGTTTATAGGCCAAACGGCCTTGGGTATTTTCAAATGTCTTCAAAGCGAGTCCGTGAGACTCGCAGGCAACCGTGGACATTCCAGGTTGCGCCCACCACGACAAGAGAGGTGAAGAATTTTATGCAGTCAGAGGCCAGAGATGAATCTCTGTAGCGTGCTGCATGGCGCGCAAAGGCACCAATAGCTGTCGCCCCCGTTTTATGGGGCAAGTGGTTTGAAGTTGGAAAAATCTGAGTCAAAATCGAGGTCGGCCTTCAGAGTTGAAGCTGCGGGTCAAACGTAGATGACTATATGCGCAGAAACGCATAAAGTCAAGCGGTATCTCATGTTTCCGCAATTGTTCCTGTTCGCTCCTCGGCTGCTAACGCCTGCGATATTAGGAGGTCATTTTATCGGATGCAGGATTCTCCAAGGGGTCGTTTCGATGCAGACCGCGTCACGCCTATGTGACTCGGAAAAATCTTCGGTGAGCTGTAAACAACTGGTAATCAAAGGTTTAGGTCAAGTAAGACCGGCTGACTCGAAATCAGACGTGGGTGAAAGCTCACCGTGGGTTCAAATCCCACCCTCTCCGCCAATACCCATCCGATCAAGCGGCCCCCAAGCCTGGGGCGATCCTACGAAGAGAGGCATAAACCAGGCGTGCATCGTGTGATGCCTCGGGAGGAAAAGACGCGCCATGTAGAAACCACAGCCACGAGTCCACTTTCCGCAGGGTTTTTGAATCCAGCAGCTTGATGCCCGGTGAAGTTTCGTGAGATATGAAGGACGGTTACATGGACCCGCTACACTTTGTTGTCGGAAACCCGCTTGAGCCTGCGGCGGATTATTTGGCTTGAAACCTTTCGCCGGATCGTGACAGAATGTGCGCCGCTCAAAATTGAACTCAACTCCGCAGCCATCCCCTATGAAATCCACACGCCATCGCATTGTCGCAGGTGCCTTGCTCATCTCCTTTCTCAGCAGTTGCACGAACATCAAGGACGACCAGACGCGCACCCGGGCAGAGGGTGGCCTTGCAGGCACGCTTCTCGGTGCGGGCGTTGGAGCCATCATCGGCAATCAATCGGGTAACGCAGGACGCGGGGCCATCATCGGAGGCATTGCTGGCGGGCTCGCAGGGCTCGCGGTCGGAGATCAAGTGGCCAAAAAGAAGCAACGCTACAAGGACGAGGAAGCCCGGCTCGATGCCGCCATCGCTCAAGCGCGCGCGGCCAACAATCGCGCGCGTGACTACAACAATCAGCTCTCCAACCGTCTGGCCAAACTGGAGCGTCAGGCTGCGGCAGCACGCGCTTCGGGCGACAAGGCGCAGCTCGCGCAAGTCGGCGCCGCAATCAAGCTGGAGCAACGGCAGGCCAGCTCGCAGATCAGCACGCTCGACAGCCAGATCAGCACGCAGAAGTCCACCCTCAGCGGTGCCAGCGAGTCCTCGCGCTCGTCGCAGTTGCGCCAGGAAATCTCCGGCATGCAGACCACGCGCACGTCGCTGAAATCCAATTCAGACCGTCTGGCCAGCCTCGCCAATTCCGTGGACGCCTGATCATTTCCTTCCACTCAAACCACAGCATCGTCATGAAATTCCTGCCGCTTCTCACCATCCCGTTCCTCCTGTGCTCCTGTGAAACCACCGGCGACCCCAGCCAGGGCGGGCTCTTCGGTTGGTCATCATCCAAGGCTGACCAGCGCATAGAGCAGAAACATGCCACGCTGAACGCCCTGGAGGGCGACACCAACAGCCAACAGCGCCGCTCCGCCCGGATGCAATCGCAGCTCGACAATTGATCGCTCGCGGTCGCGCGCTCATCGTTTCCGAGATCTCATGTCTGCCGCCTTCCGCTGTGCCCTCATGCTTGCCCTCGCGGTCGGCGGGGCGCGGGCACAGGAGGTGTCGCCAGCCTTCGCCCTCGTCGATGAGGTGGCCCAGAAAATCGAGACACGCTGCTTTTATCCCGTAAAGCCCGGTGCAATCTACGAAGGTGTCCTAGCCTCGGCACACAAGCGTTCCGGCGACGAAACTGCACCCGACTACGGGCTCAGAGGCCTGCCTGCGGAAGCAGCATCCGCTGGCTTCCGAGTGGCGCTCCAGACTCTCGCCGAGCGTCCGGGCCAGCGGCTCGACATCATGGAGCTCGCCGAGACTGGCCTCTCCGACTACTGCCGCACCATCGATCATTGGAGCCGCTACTACACGAGTCAGGACACCGCGCGGATCGAGCAGTTTCAAAAAGCCGACAGCATCGGCATCGGTGTGAATCTCCGCGAGGAAGGCGGCGCAATCTTCTGCCATCCCTTCCCCGAGAGTCAGGCCTCACTCGCCGGCATCACCAGTGGAGACAAGCTCCTCTCCGTCGATGGGCGTCCCGTCGAGGGTCGGCCGCTCGAACTCATCGCCGCATGGATCAAAGGCGTGCCCGGCACCCAGACCAAACTGCGCGTCGAGAAGACCACCGGGCGCAGCCAGCTCATCACCGCCCTGCGCGAGGCCCTGAAGATGCCCTCCGTCATCATCGAGAAGGATCTCACCGGCACACTCATGAAGATCCGCTTCTTTGAAAAAGACACCGCAGCCCAGATGGCAGCCGGACTCAAGGGGCAGCCCGCCGGCCGTCGGCTCACTCTCGATCTGCGCGGCTGCATCGGCGGCTACATGCACGCAGCCATCGAGGTTGCCCGACTCGTCGTGCCCCCCGGCCAGCGCATCCTCTCCCACGTCGAGCGCGGAGCCCCGCGTGAGGACTTCATCTCCACCGAGCCCTCACTCAAGCCCGGCAGCATCGCCATCCTGCAAGACGAAAGCTCCGCCAGTGCCGCTGAGATCCTCATCGCCGCCCTTGTCGAGACCATGCCCAAGCAAGTGATCAGCCGCGGCGAGCAATCGCACGGCAAAGGCGTCGTGCAGGAGGAGATCAAGCTCTCCGGCGGCGGCTTCCTCAGACTCACCACCGGCATGGTCTTCGGCCCCAGTGGCCGCTCATGGGACGGCCCCGGCCTCCGCCCCTCCTTCAGCCCCGACGGCCCCGTGGACATCTTTTCCCCCAACGCACCGACTGTGCCCGGAGATGGCGCGGCGAAGTGATCCGCGTCCTGTCCCTTCGGCGTTTCCCGCCGTCCTCCCCGACAGCTAGATTAAATCCCCCACCAGCGCGGTTGTACCCAGCGCCACCCCAGTTGTACCCTCCGCCAGCCGCGTTGTACCCAGCGCCAGCCCGCTTGTACCTCCCGCCAGCCCCGTTGTACTCCCTGCGCGCCCGGTTGTACCCGCTGTCAGCGCCGTTGTACCCACTGCGAGCCGACCCGGATCTTCGGCGTAACCCGTTCATTATCAATGATTTACGTCCAAACTGGGCCGCAGAGTTTGATGGGCCGAATCAGCTAGGCCATCAAGTTTGAAATCACCGTCCTCGCCGGGAAGCCCACCAACCTCCCCTACACCTCCCTCGGCACCCAGTTCAAAGGCCGCGATGAGTTCCTCGCCGAACTCCGCCAGCACCTCACCGCCGAAGGCCCCGTCGTCATCAAAGGCAAGCGCACCATTCACGGCATCGGCGGCGTCGGCAAGACCCGCGCCGCCATCGAATACGCCTAGGAACATGCCGACGACTACCGCGCCCTCCTCTTCATCTCCGCCGGCACCGATCAAGATCAGTCCACATCAACCTTGCAATTTGCTCCCTAAAACCTCACGCTGTTCGTCATGAGTTCTTCGGGTCAACGCCGTCCATTTCACATCTTCATCAGCCGGGTGACAGGTGAGTTTGGCGCTGTCTCGGAGGCTCTGGCAGTCGACTTGCGAAGCAAATGCGTCATCGGAAAGGTTCAGATTGATTTCCGTCAGGAGGAAAACACCGAAACCACGCTGGACAAGCTTGAGCAATATGTCCGCACGGCAGACGCGGTTATCGCTCTCATTGGACAGCGGAGTGGTTCTTACCCACCAGAGGCAGCGGCTGCCAAGTGGGCCTAGGTCCTTCCTGATGGAATAGCCAAGGCGACCTATACGCAGTGGGAGGTCCATTTTGCACGCCATTACAAGAGGCGCTTGAGCATCTACTTTGGGGTCGATCACGCCGAGGCTACAGCGCATTTCAAACCCGAATCCCCACCTGATCCGAAGAGCGACGATCTTCCTGGGCAAGAGGCCTATGCCCTCTGGCTCACCGAAACGGTGGGCATGAATCGTAACTATTTCACGATTGAAAACCATCTCTGTCGTCTTGTTCTCAAAGAAGCCTGGCCTGTAGAGATCATGAGCGGACCTGCGGTATTGATTCACCCGCAAGACCTGGAAAACCTCATTCTGTTTTTCGACTCGAATGTCGATTTGTTCGCCGAGCTAACGAGCGCGACTAATGACCCTGAGTTTGCGGCTCCAGCGCTGAAGGCAAAGAATAAGATCAACAACCTGAGTGAGGAGTATTTTCAATCGAGTGTCGTCGATGACATGCCGCAGTTTAAAGCGATCCAAGGTTTCCTGATGGACCCAAGGAATAGGGGATGGCTGGGGCGATACAACAACGTGGCCCAACAATTCAAGAATAAATATCAGACCCATCGTAGCGAATTTGGTGCCTTTGAGACGATCTTTGACGACATATTTGATCGTCTTCAAGCAAGGGAGCGTTAGCCGGTCAGGATGCGCTGATTTACACATTCTTGCATTACATGTATTGCACCTGTGACCTCGGTCGCCGAACCCCGGAGGAAAAGCCATGATCACGCCGGAGAAGCATCTTGATCTTAACCTCTGCATCCTCCGTGCGGGTGCCGAGTTGTTGAGCTATTTGCGGCGTGAGAGAGTCGCATCTGTTGCGAAGTTGCGGGATCGGCTGGTTCGATCCATGGGGCCTGACGCAAACGTTAATTTTCAGGCTTGTATCAATTTCTTGTTTCTGGTGGGTCGGGTTGAATGCCATCCGCAAGCTGATCGCATTGAATACATTGAAGCGGCTCGCGCTGATGTCCAAAATGATGGAGGTGCGTCCCAATGAAGCTTGTGCGGCTCTATGCCAACGAGAAGGAGATATTCCCCTAGATTCCGTTTGGGCCGGGACTGAACGTGATTCTTGCCGAAGTCCGTGTTCCTGATGACGGAACCAAGAGTGATCATAACCTCGGCAAGACTTTGCTGACTCGCCTTCTCGATTTCATGTTGCTCAAGGAGGTCGATGGAGAGTTCTTCATGCGGAAGCATCCAGATCGATTTGAAGGGTTTGTCTTCTTCCTCGAAATCCTCCTGCCAGATGGAAAGACACACGCTACTATTCGCCGTGCGGCCTAGGGCGACACAAAGATTGCTCTCAAATTACATGGCCCATTGGATGATTCCTCGCCGCTTCTAGCCGCTGAAGAGTAAGCGTCCGCACACATCCCCACACATCCCCACACATCCCGCTTCAATACGATCGACCTCTCTTGCATAAGTGTGAGAGATCGGAGCCCTCTCACACTTCTGCTACTACGTTCTCATGGCACCGTGGCGGACGCTTACCGTCTGCCGGTGGCGATGACGAGGGAGCGGCTCGTGACGAGGGCTTTGCAGGTGCGCGGCAGGTGACCGAGGAAAGCGAAGAGGCTGCGCTGGTCGGCGTCGGTGAGGGTTTCGAGGTTGTCGAGTACGAGGAGGGTGCGGGTGCCGGTGAGGGCATCGATGAGGAGGCTCACTTTACGGTCATGCCGGGGCCGGCCTCTGTGCGATTGATTGGGTTCTGGCCCGGACCATCGAATTTGCAATCGTCCAACTGCGGCTCTGCGAGTTCAAACACCGCAAGGCCATCTGGAAAATTGCGCGACATCAGCGCGCGCACGATCACCGGCCGGAAATTTGTGCCGGCAATGACCAGTCCTTCAGCGTGGTTGTCCGTGATCTGACAATCCTCCATCCGCAACACAGTGCTCGCAGCGCCGTAGATGATGACGCCAACGCCCTGATTCTTTTCCACTCGGCAGAGAGTCAGGGAGCTGTTGGATTTCGGATACTTCATGACCACTCCCGCTTTCCAATTCCCAGCAACGAGCGTTTCCGTGGCGGAAAACCTCGCGCCATCCTTCTCGACCACGACACCCTGCCCGCCTCGCTCGGACACACCAGCGATTCCTCCACGGAAACTGACCCCATTTCCCTGGATCACACCTCCCTGCCAGAGTGCTTCGCTGTCCGCGCCCAGAACCGCCACACCGTTCTCCGAGTTCTCCACGCTGTCCGACTGAGTCGCTGTGATGCAAGCGCCGTTCTCGGCTACCAGCCCGGTGTCGCCATTCCTTTTTGACGCAGTCTTCTCCGCCTTCACGACGCACCCTGCGCCGTATGCACGCAGGCCGTCGTTGAGGTTATTCTCAGTCAGGCAGTCCCTGAGTGTTGCGTCTGACCTATTCAGGAGGAAGCCATGGGCACCGTTCCGAAGAGCCTCGCATTGGGTGAAGGAGACGGTCGCCGATGTCGTGCGGATGCCGGTGCCTACGCCTTTTTCAAACACGCAGTCGTCAAAGATCAGCTTGCTCGCCATGACATTCACCACGGGTGGCGCATTGGCATCAGGCGCGTCTGTTCCTTCATGCGAGAACACGATGCCTTTGATGGTAGATCCGGTCTTGCAACCGTCAGCATCGAGCACGCTGCCAACTTTGCCATCGATACTGATCGTCACGCTGCGGCTCTCTTCGGCCGCGAGCGAGACACCGTCGGGGAGACGAATCCGTTCTTTGTATGCGCCGGACCTGATGCGTACAGTGTCGCCGGGCTTGGCGGCAGCGAGCGCGGCTTCTATTGTTAAGAATCGGTCTGGAACGGTGAGGGCAGGAGGCTGCACAGCTTTCGACAACGACATCTCAGGCGTGGCCACTTCTGGCCCGGACACAACGGGCTGTTGCACGAGTTTCAATGGAGGCACTTCCGGTGAGGGCAATCTTGGCGGTGTTGAAATCGTCTTCGTAGCCCCCTGCTGGCGGGCGATGATTTCAAAGAAGTCCTCGCCCTTGTCCCGCAGCACGAAATGGCGGACGAGGCCGGTGACGGCCAGAAGCACGCATGTGGCGAATGCTGCAAATCGAAGTGCGGACTTCCGCGTCATTCCGCGCAGCGTTTGGTAGATTTCTGATTCACTCTCGGGCGATTGCGAGGTAACTACACGTCGTCCAGGGTTTTGCTTCGGGTCAGCAGGTGCAAGCGGCACCCGGTTGTTCGGCTTTGCTCTGTCTTTGTCGGAGAGTTGAAGTTGTGTTTCCAGAGGAAGAGCAGGTGACACACTCTGCTCCACGATGAGGTCGTGTCCGACGATGCCCACGATTCGGTCGGCGAGCGTGTCGATATGACGCTGAAGAGGCGGACTAAAGGCGTCGAGCCAGTGAGTGCCTGAGAGAAAGAGTTCGAGCGCTTCCGTGGGCACCGCATCCTCAATCCGAAATGGAACGACGGTCAGGTTCTTGTTCAACGCACGTTCGATCTCACACCGGACAGGGCGCGACCGATTGGCATGTTGCGAGAAGATCAGCACCATCACACGGCTGCTCTCGATGCCCCGCATGATTGCCGCCCCCCATTCGGCACCAGGCGGTATATCACGAGGTGCCACCCAGCAACGGAGCCGACGTTGCTCCAACACGGCGCAGATGGAGTCAGCCACGATCTTGTCTTGCGACGAATGGCTGATGAAGACGTCGAACGGAGGCATGGCTGGATGGAAAGTTCACACTCACTTCACGGTCATGCCGGGGCCGGCTTCGGCGCGGTTCATGGGGCCTTGGCCGTTTTTGTCGAGGGTGCAGCCTTCGAGCTGGGGCTCGGCCATCTCGAACACGGAGAGGCCGGTGAGGGTGCTGCCTGCGATGACGGTGCTGACGATGACGGGCCGGAAGCCCGCGCCGGAGATGACGACTCCTTCTTCCTGATTGTTGGTGATCTCGCAGCCTTCGATGCGCATGGCGGTCGTGGAGGCACCGAAGATAATGACGCCGCTGCGGTGATTGTCCTGCACCATGCACTTGATGAGGGCGCTGTTGGACTTGGGTGTCATCATGACCACGCCGTGTTTCCAGTTTCCGGCGATGACGGTTCCCGTGGCGCTGAAGAGTGCGCCGCCCTCCTCAACTGATACGCCGAGCCCGCCCTTGCCGGAGTCACGCGGGCTGCCTCCGATGATGTTGACGCCATTGCCCCGGATGGTGCCTTCCTGCCAGGTGGCCTCGCTGTCTGCGCCTTGCACGGCGATGCCGTTCTCGGAGTTCTCGGTGCTGTCTGTCTGCGTGGCGGTGATACGCGCGCCGTTCTCGGCCACGAATCCGGTGCCGCCGTTTCGTTTGGCGATGGTCTTCCCGTTGGTCTTCACATTGCAACCTGCACCAAACGCGCGGAGGCCATCGTTGAGATTGCTCTCGGTGAGGCAACCGGTGAACTCGGCGGTGGCATTCCGGATCAGGAACCCGTGTGAGCCGTTCCGCCGGGACTCGCATTTGATGAGCGTCACGCGCGCCGCTGAGCTGACGACGAGCCCCTGGCCCAGGCCTTTCTCAAAGACGCAGTCGTCAAAGGTGACGGTGCTGCCGATGACGTTGACGATGGGGGCGGAGTTGGCAGCGGAGGCGTCTGCGCCGCTGTGGGAAAAGACGATGCCCTTGATGGTGGAGCCGGTCTTGCAGCCGTCGGCATCGAGCACGCTTCCGACTTTGCCGTCGATGCTGATCGACACGCGGCGGCTGTCTTCGGCCACGAGGGAGACGCCGTCGGGGAGACGAAGTTGTTCTTCATATGCGCCGGACTTGATGCGCACGGTATCGCCGGGCTTCGCGGCGGCGAGGGCGGCCTCGATGGTGGGATAGCCGTCGGGCACGGAGAGCGGTGGCGCGGGCTTGGTTGGGGTGGGCGGCGTGGGTTGTGGCTTGGGGCTTGGGGGCGGAGTAGGGGCGGGGTCGGGCTTTGAGGGCGGGGATGCCTCGGGCTTGGGCGCGACGGGGTCTTCGCGTGGTTTTTCAGGCGGGACGGTTTGGATTTTCTCGATCTGGTCGGCGAGGTCTTGGCGCTTCTTCGGCATCAAGAAAAATGCCGCGACTGCTGACACGACCAGCAAGGCGACTGCGGCAATGATCCAGCCCAACTTGCCGCGCCGGGGTGTCTCCTCGAAGCTGTAGGCTGGGGGCTCGGGGGCGTGCTCGGCGGCGGATGCCTGTGTCTTTGAGCGCCACGATGAGGCGTGGGCGGATGAGGCGCGGGCGGATTGCTGGGAGGATGACGATGAGTGCCACGGGGGCGGCTGATGGGCGGATGCCGAGGCGGAGTGCGCTGCGCTTTCTGACGAGCCTACGCTGCCCATCGACGCGGCGGTCGCTCCGGGTGCGGCTGCGATGCGAGATGAACTGCCCTTGGTCCGGCTGCTGCCGCGCCTAGATCTGGGGACGGCCGATGCATCGACTGACACGCCTTCGTTGGCGCAGAGTTCGTTCAGGATCAGGCTGACGGCCGACCACTCGCGCTGCTTGCAGAGCAGGTCGCGGATCAGATTGTTCGAGGCGTTCTGGAGGGAGACGGAGGAGATGTAGCCGTTTTGCCAGCGGTCGGCCGCATCGGGTACGTCGGAGCCGCTGAGCGTGCGGTACACGAGACGGAGGAAGGCGGAAACAGGAGGGCGCAGGGAATCGGCGGAGGAAAGTGAGGAGTCGGCCTCGGAGGTGGAGGCATAGAGCATCTCCGCGCCGGTGTCCTTGCCCTTCTGCGGGGGCACCCACATGCCGCTGAATGTGACGCGCAGGCCGGTCCACTCGTCGAGCGGTCGGCACAGGACTTTTCGATCTTCGGGCGCGGCGGCCACCTCGGGATCGGAGAGCCACACTTCCTCGCACGGCAGGGAGATGAGATCCCAGCCGTGATTGATGAGATGATCGAGCGCAGTGGCGATGGGCCTGAAAATCACCTCGGCCTCCCGGAACGAAAAAGGCCGGCGCGAAGCCGTGCGCGCCTGGAGCACCTCGGACAAGGGCACATCTCCTGGCATGTCCTCGGCGTAGGCCAAGGCATCCGCAGCCCACACGACATCCTGCACGGGCAGCAGCGTGGCGGGCACATCCGCCTGCCGCAGCGTATGCGCCAGGGAGAAGACCTTTTTCACCACATCGTTGAAATCAGGTCTGATGTTTTCCTTGTCGTCGAGGTCTTCGACGATGGTCACGCGCGCACGCTTTTTCATGGAGCAATTCTCCGCCTCGAACCGCATCCGACCGATGCTCTTGAGCGTGTCTCCACTGAAATTGAAAAACGACTGGAGGTTCTCCTTCGACTGGACGGGCGTCAGCGCCACGGAGCGGACGCGTGCGGATTTCTCCAGGTAGCGCTCTAGTGCGACGGAGAGATCCTTCGCGCTGGCAAAGCGGTCCTCGGGTCGCTTGGCCACCATGCGGGCGAGGATGCCGCGGAATTCCTTGGTCAGATTCGTCGGCAAGCTCGGCTCGTGCTCCTGGCTGGAGAGATGCTTCTGCTCGGCCTCGGTCACATGCGTGAGTTCGTCTCCCCGGTCATCAAGCAGCGGTCCGCGCCCCTGCACGAGATACCAGAGCGTCATGCCGAGCGCGTAGATGTCCGTGCGTCCGTCGATGGTTTCCCGCTTCAGGATCTGCTCGGGGCTGGCATACATCATCGTGCCCGCAAACTTTTGTGTCACCGCCGGATCAGCCGCGCCGGTGTCCTTGATGATGGTGCCCACGAGACCGAAGTCCACGATGCGGCAGAGGTTGTCGTTGTCCTCCAGCAGCAGCGTGAGGCCATCGAGCGTGCAGTCGGCAGGGACCGCCTCAAAGAGCATGATGTTCGGTGGCTTGATGTCGCGGTGGATCATCTCGCGCCGGTGCATCTCACGAAGGCCAGCGGCCGCTTGATGACCGATGAGCGCCGCCACGCGCTCGGGCAGCGCGCCAAAGCGTTTCACCAACCCCGCCAAGTCTCCGCCCATGCACAGCTCCATGGCAAAGTACACCTCGCCATTGTCCTCGCCGCACTTGATCGAGTGGACCAGGTTCGCGTGCTTGAGCCGGGTGAGCGCCGTGTGCTCGCGCACGAACTGCACGCGCTTTGACTCACTGTTGAGCAACTCGGGATTGAGCACCTTCAGCGCCACGTTCTCCTCGATGACATTGCCCGCCACGGAGTCGGAACGCACGGCCTCGAATGTCTTCCCAAAGCTCCCCTCTCCCAACAGCTTCGGCCGACCGTCCGCCGCGCCGACGATCCTGAACTCGCCATACTGTTGCCGCTGTCCCCAAGTTGAAGGCATGGCCCGATCAAACGCGAGAATGCCGGGGAGCGTCAACCGGTAAATCAGGCTGACCGCGCGGGTGAATCACTTTGTCGGAGTGGCGAGCGGAACGACGTCCACACGCAGGAACGCCGCCTGCAAGACATCACCATCCAGCTCCGGCGTGCCGCTAGGTTTCCAGATGGAGATCCCATGGAGGCGGAAAATGCGCCAATTCTGGTGTTGTCACAAATGCCGCAAACCGATAAACAATATCACCGGTATGCATGACGCCGATGACACCGTGATCACCCCGCCGCCGAATTCGGGGGAGACGCCGACTGGCTTTCAACGTCAGCCGGGCGGCGGCTACAGGTGGCAGCCGCCGGGGGTGGAGCATTTGCGGGAGCTGCTGCCACAGTACGAGATTCATGGACTGATCGGCTGCGGCGGGATGGGCGCAGTGTACAAGGGCAGGCACAAGTCGCTGGACCGAACCGTGGCCATCAAAATCCTGCCGCCCGAGATTGATGACGACGAAGGAAGCTTCGCCGAACGATTCAAGAATGAGGCCCGGGCGATGGCGCGGCTCAATCATCCTGGCATCGTGGCGGTGCATGATTTTGGCGAGACGAGCGAGGGGCAGCTTTACTTCTCGATGGAGTTTGTCGATGGCACGGATGTGGCGCGCATCATCCATGAGCAGGGACGGATGCCGCCAGAGCACGCGCTGGCCGTGTCGGCGCATGTGTGTGACGCGCTCGGATTCGCCCACCAGAGAGGTGTCATTCACCGCGACATCAAGCCCGCTAATGTGCTCATCGATGTGGATGGCGCTGTGAAGGTGGCCGACTTTGGTCTCGCCAAGCTCCACGATACCTCTCAGACGACGGGCCTGACAAAGACCGGAATGGCGATGGGATCGCCCGACTACGTCGCGCCGGAGGCGATCACACCTGGGATGCAGACGGACGCGCGAGCTGACATTTATTCCCTCGGCGTGATGCTCTACCACATGCTGACGGGCGATGTGCCGCGTGGCATGTTCGACATGCCGAGCCGCCGCTTTCCGGAAATCGATCCGCGCTTTGACGCCATCATCGCGAGAGCGATGAAGCACGACCGGGAGGAGCGCTATCAGACGACCGATGAGTTGCGGCGTGATCTCGATGCATTGATGACGCAAACTCCTGTTGCGGCTTCTTCTGCGATGGCGAAACGCGCGGCCGGATCCAACAGTCGGTCGCAGCCAACTCAAAGACCGTCGCGCAAGACTGCACTCGTGACTTGGGTGGTGGCGTTGATAGTGCTGGCGGCAGGTGGTGCTTTCTGGCTGGTGCAGCACCAGCCTTGGCTTGGGCCAAAAGCTGTGGAGAAACCAGGTGCGAAGGTCGAGGCGAAGATGAAGTCGATCTTATTGCCAGAGGTGAAGCTCTCCCGAACCAGCTTTGAAGATGCCTTCAAGTTTTTGCAAAGGCGAAGCCGCGAACTCGATACGACGGAACAGGATGCTGCAAAGAAAGGCATCAACTTTATCTTGAACGGAGCCTGGGGCTTCTACACCACCAAGATCACCGCTGAATTGAGGTCCGTATCGCTCGATGATGCCGTGCGGTATGTGGCAGACAAGGCGGACTTGAAGGTTTCCGCCGATGACCACGGCGTCTCTCTCACGCCAAAGGTGCAGGAGCGGCTACAGAAAATCATTTTCCCGAGCGTCCAGTTCTCATCGGCAACCTTGGGTGAGGTCATCACGAGATTGCAGGAGGACAGCGCCAAATATGACAATACAACGACCGACCCCGCGAAAAAAGGCGTCCGCATCAGCCTTTATTCGAGCGAGGGTACCCAGGATCGAAAAGTGACGCTGAACCAGAAGAACATTTCTCTCGGCGACATCCTTGATCAGTGCGCATGGCAGGCGATTCAGGTGGTGGAACTCACCGATCTAGGAGTTGTCGTCACATCCTTGATCGAGTCAAAACTCAAGAGAATCATCCTGCCGGTTGTTGAGCTGAAGGACGCAACCGCCGAACAGGCGATTGAACAAGTTCGAATGATGAGCAGGGTAGCAGACACCTCCGAGGACGATCCGTCCAGGAAAGGAGTCAACATCATCCTTAAAGTAGGTGAATTTCCGGGCAACACCCGCCTCAATCTCGATCTAAAGGACGTACCGCTTGGCGAAGCAGTCCGCTATATCGCTGAACTGAGTGGACTGAAAATGCTAGTCCAGCCATACGCGGTGCTCGTTGTTCCTCTCAGTGAGTAGAGCCGTGCGATCATTCTGAAAAAGAAGTGACCACACACTCGATTGCTGCGCAGAGTTGCCAATGATGCTGGGAACTGGGTGCAACCTTGGCCACCTCAATACACGTCGCGCCTGTAGCGTTTCGCTTTTTTGAATTCCTCGACGTAGGCCGCAGCCTCTTCGGGGGATTTGCCGCCTTCTTTCTCGATGATCTGATGGAGCGCCTTGTCCACATCGACGGCCATGCGGGAGGCATCGCCGCAGACGTAGAAGATGGCTCCTTGCTCGAGCCACTCCCAGAACTGGCGGCTGTTCTCCAGCATTTTGTGCTGGACGTAGATCTTCTCGGCCTGATCGCGCGACCAGGCGGTGTCGAGCTTGGCAAGTGTGCCGTCGGCAAGGTAGGCGGCGAATTCGTCCTTGTAGAAATAGCAGGTTTTCTCGCTCGTCTC
>Ga0075163_10003440_pt1 | contig 21256 bp, 14 predicted proteins | sample JI1023141ADNA_FD_71478 | JGI IMG/M metagenome (GOLD analysis project Ga0075163, IMG submission 71478) | Wastewater effluent complex algal communities from Wisconsin, to seasonally profile nutrient transformation and Carbon sequestration -... | ecosystem: Engineered > WWTP > Effluent > Algae... | reverse complement strand
GGCCGCACCGGCGCGGGCGATTTCCTCGGCGGAAAAATAACCGCGGACGACGACGGCGCCGTCGCGTTCGAATTCGGTAAGCTGAGCGGGCGTGAGTTGCGCGGGATGGATGGGCATGGGCAAAAAACGGGGGCGGGCTCAGCCGCCGCGGTGAAAGAGCTGGGCGGAGAGCTGTTCGTCGAAGGACTTGTGGGCTTTGACGGCGGCGAGGAAATTTTCCTTGGAGAGCGTGAAAGTGGAGACCGGCGTCAGGGCTTGCACGGTGGCGTTGCGGGGCTGGTCGCGGAGCAGGGCGACTTCGCCGAAGAAGCTGCCCTCTTTCAACGTGGCGACGCCGCGCGTTTCGCGGCCGGACTCGATGACGACCTGCGCCTCGCCCCCGGCGAGGACGTAGAATTTATCACCGGTGTCGCCCTGGCGAATGATGGTGGTGCCGGCGGCAAAATCTTCCGACCGCATCTTCTGCGCGATGTCGGTGAGGTCCGAGGGGCTCATGTCTTTGAAGACGGCGCACTTTTTCAGAATGGCGCAGATGGCCATCGTTTCCTTCAGGCGGATATCGGAGACGATGTGACCATCGACCATGTTCACGATGCGGTCGGCGACGTTGAGGATGCGATTGTCGTGGGTGACGATCATGACGGCCGAGCCGCGTTCGTCGGCGAGCTTGCGGAGGAGCGCGACGACGTTGGCGCCGGACTCTTTGTCGAGGGCGGCGGTGGGTTCGTCGGCGAGGACGACGCGTGGCTGGTTGACGAGGGCGCGGGCGATGGCGACGCGCTGGCGTTGGCCGATGGAGAGGTTGCGGGGCTTGTAGGTGAGCCGGTGAGACAGGCCGACGGCGTCGAGCATGGCGTCGGCGCGACGGTCGAATTCCGCGCGGGGCGCGTCGGTGAGCTCGATGGCCATGCGGACGTTTTGCCGGGCGTTGAGGGCATCGAGGAGATTGTGCGCCTGGAAAATGAAACCGATGTCGCGCCGCATCTTGACCTGCTCGAGCGCGGAGAGGCCGGCGAGCTCGCGGCCCCAGACTTTGATGCTGCCCTCCTGCACGCCGCGCAACGTGCCGATGAGGGTGAGCAGAGTGGTTTTGCCGGAGCCGGAAGGGCCGGTCATGATGACGATCTCGCCGCGATGGATCGTGAGATGGTTGTCGAACAAGGCCTGTTTGCGCGCCTCGCCCTTGCCGTAGTGGTGGTTGACGCCGGCGACTTCGATGGCGACTTCGCGTGGGGCAGCGTGATTCATGGTGCGTGGAAAGAGGTGCGGTTCAGAACAAGTCCGCGGGATCGGTGGCCTGCACTTTGCGCAAGGCGAGGCGGCCGGCGAGGAGGCACATGCCGCTCGTGAGCGCGAGGACGAGGACGGCGCGCGGCAGCGTGAGATCCATCAACAGCGCGGTCTGTTTTTGCAACAGCGCGTAGAGCCCGCGCGACGCGAGGAAGCCGACGAGGTAGCCGCCGAGCGAGAGGATGAGCGCCTCGTGCAACACGAGCGCCGAGAGGAAACGCGGGAGGTGGCCGATGGCTTTGATCATCGCGAACTGCGGGAGGTGATCGCTGACTTCGTTGAACAAAATTTGGTAGCAGACGACGGTGCCGATGGCGAAGCCCACGATCAGACCGAGGCCGAAGACGATGCCGACGGGGGCCTTGCGGGTCGTGACATCGGATTCGCGTTGGACGATTTCGCGCGGCGTGAGCACCTCGACCTGCGTCGGGAGCCGCTCGCGGATGCGCCGGCGGACCGTCTCGATATCCTCGCCGGCGGCGACGCGCACGAGGCCGAGGTCGACATCTTTCGCGAACTGGTTCGGCAGCTGCATAAAATTTCGCGTGCTCATGAGGACGTGGCCCTCGTAGGCGAAATTCGGCCCGAGCGTGAAGAGGCCCACGACCCGCACGGGCCGGCCCGCGAGGCGCGAGCGCGTGCCGGGCGCGACTTGCCCCAACTCCTCGCGCGCGAGCCGGTCGAAGAGCACGGTGTCGGCCCCGCGCAGCTCCGCGCCGTAGGTCGCGATCTGCGGCACGCGGAGCATGGGGTTGTCGAGATCGACGCCGATGATGAGCACGCGGTTGCGGCCGCCGTCCTGGGGATTGGCCCAGTAGTTCGCACTCGTGTAGAGCGGGAGCGCGACGGCGACGCCGGGGACGTCGCGGATTTGTTGCAGGTAGAACAGCGGAAATTCGACGCCGGACTTCAGGTGCTCCTGTTGCGGGTGCACGACGACAAGATCGCTGTCGAGGCGGCGCGCGAAGTTGATCGAGCTGTCGGTGACGCCATTGAGAAAACCGAGTTCGGTGAACATGATCACCACGGCGAACGCGACGCCGAGGGCGGAGAGCGCGAAGTTCCCCGGGCGATCTGCGAGGAGGCGCCACGCGAGGAGAAATTGGCGGAAGAACCACATGGCGCGTCAGAAGAGATCGGCGGGATCGGCGCGGCGGATTTTCCAGAGGGAAAACACGGCCGCGAAGGCGCACATCGCGAGGGCGAGCACGAATACAAAACCGGCGCGACCCGCATCCATGTAGAGCGGGAAACCGGAGAGGTGCCGCGCGACGCGGTAGAGAATCGCGGCGAGCAGAAGCGCGGGGCCGTAGGCGAGCAGCGCGTAGATGAGGCCCTGCTGGATGCCGATGGCGTAGATGGAGGCCGAGGGATAACCGAGCGCCTTGAGCGTGGCAAATTCGCCGAGGCGGTTGTTCATCTCGCTCGCGAGAATCTGGTAGAGAATCGCCGCGCCGGCCGCGAAGGCGACGAACATGCCGACCTGAAACATGATGCCGACGGGCTTCACGTTGATGAAATAGTTTTGTTCGCGGCGGATGATCTCGGCGCGCGGCACGACCACGACATCCTGCGGCAGCCGTTCGCGCAGCGCGGCGGCGACCTGCGCGGGATCGGCGCCGGGCGCGATTTTCACGAGGCCGAGATTGGCGAAGCGCGCGTTCCACGGGCCCTGGAGGCGCTCGTAGGTATCGTCGCTCACGATCACGCTGCCGTCGGCGAGCAGGCCGAGGCCGAGCTCGTAGTCGCCGGTGATGGTAGCGGGCTGGTTGTTGAGGATGCACTTATCGCCCACCTGCCACGGGCCGTAGCTCGGGCGGCATTTGCGGTCGACGAGCGCGGTGAGCGTGGGGCGCACAGTGGCGAGCTGGGCGTTGATGCGCGGATCGAGAAACGCCCGCGAATCGGCGGGCACGGCGAGCATAAAACCGCCGGCGGTGGACGCGGTGCGGGCGTTGCGCCAGCCAAAGGTATCGGTGAGGAAACGCGTGACACTCGCGACGCCCGGGACCGCGGCGGCCTGCGTGAGCCGGAGCCGGTCGAACGGATCGCTGCGCGGCAGCGTGAGGTAGGCGCGCGAGTGGATGACGAGGTCGAAATCGAGGGCGGAATAAATGATCGAGACATTGGCGCGCGCGGCGCCGAGAAAACCCGCCTGCATAAAAATGAGCAGGAGTGCGAACGCCATGCCGCCCACGGCCGCGGCGGTGCGGCGGGGCTGCTCAATCGAGTTGAGCCAGGCAATCGGAGTGCGCATCGGTGGAGGCCCGGACGGGCGCGCGGCTCAGAGGTCGATGACGACGTCGACCTGGAGGAGGACGAGGCGGTCGAGCGGCGAGGTTTCGGCCATCTCCACGGTGACTTCGACGATGCGCCCCTGGGTGCTCTCGTTGGGATCGATGCTCTCGATGGAATTGCGAAACACGAGGCTGCTCACGGCGGCGACGGTGCCGGTCATTTTTTTCGGCAACGCGGCGGAGCTGATCGTGGCTTTCTGGCCGGGCTTCACCTTGAGGACATCGGCCTCGTAGATTTCGGCGACGACGATCATCGCGGAGGTGTCGCCGAGTTTGAGGATTTCGGTGCGGCCGGCGGTGGCGCCGACGCGTCCCCGGATTTTGAGGACACGGGCCTTGATCGGCGCGCGGACCTCGGCGGCGGCGAGTTGGGTGCGGGCGGCGGTGACCTCGGCCTCGGAGGCGCGGATCGCTTTGTCGGCTTCGCGGCGGGCTTTTTCGACATCCTGGCTGGCCTGATCGAGCTTGGTGGCGGCGGCCTGCCGGTCGAGGGAGCGCTGCTCGACCTGGTCGGGCGAGACGAACTCGCTGTCGCGGGCGCGGTGCAAACGCTCGAAACGGTCCTGCGCAAATTTGGCCTCGGCTTCGGCGAATTTTACGCGGCCGAGCGCGATCTCGATATCGCGGGCAGTGCTGGCGCGCGTGGCGGCGAGATCGGCTTCGGCGCGCGCGAGGCGTTCGGTCGCGGCGGTGGCGGAGGAGAGGCGGGCGAGCGATTGGCCGGCGGCGACGGTGTCGCCCTCTTTGACGTGGATCGCCTCGATGGTGTCGCCGGAGATGCCGGGCAGATCGACGATGCCGGAGCGCGGCAGCACGCGGCCGAGCGCGGTGAGGGTGGCGGCGCCAGACGGGAGCGCGAGCAGCACGCTGCCGGCACCGAGCGCGAGCAGGAGGCGGAGATTATTTTTCATCGGCGGGAGGCGTGGAAAGGTCGGCGAGTTGAAACGTTTTGTCGGGCTGATCGGTCGTGAAGATTTCGCCGACGGAGAAACGGAGGCGGGCCACGGCGATCGCATAACCGGCCTGCGCGTCGATCTCGCTGAGGCGCGCGGAGCTGAGGAGATTTTCGAGATTGATGACATCGAGGACGCTGGCCTCGCCGGTCTGGAGGCGGCGTTGCTCCTGCTCGACGGCTTTTTGCGCGATGGCCGCGGTGGCGGCGGCGTTGCGCATCGTGGCGGCGCGGAGCCGGACGGCTTCGAGAGCGGTGAGGACATCGGCGGCGATCTCGCTCTGCGCCTGCGCGGTGAGCAACTCGGCCTGGCGCTGGGCGGCGCGGCGACTGCGGACGACGCCGCGCTGGAAGGTATTCGCGGCGGGCCACTCGAGCGCGACGCCGACCTCGCCGTTGAGGCCGGTGAGACGTTGCGAGAGCGGGGCGAAAATATTTTCGCCGCGGTGCAAACCGGAATAGCCGCCGCGGACGCTGAGATCGACGCGCGGGCGGAGATCGAGTTCGGCCTGACGCGTGAGCACGCGCAACGGGACTTCGCTCTGGCGCGTGGCGAGGTAGTCGGCGCGTTTGCCGTAAGCGCGGTTGATCCAGCGCAGGCGGGCTTCTTCGCCGGGCGGCTCCGCGGACACGGCGATATCGAGCGGCAGCGACTGGTCCGGCACGGACGCTTTCACCATTTCGGCGGGCTTGAGACCCATGATGCGGCCAAGTTGGAAACTGGCGTCGAGCGCGCTGAGTTCGGACTGCTGACTCGCGGTAGATTTCTGGCGGAGATTGGCCTCGGATTGGAGGAGCAAATTCGGCGCAAAGACGCGGGCGTCGACGAGCACGCGGATGCCCTCATGGAGGCGTTGCGCGCGGAGCTCGTCGTCGCGGCGCACGAGGAGCGCGGCCTGCGCGGCGCGCGCGGTCCAGTAGGCCTGCGCGGTGCCGTAGGCCTGCGTGGCCAACGTGTGGCGGTAGAGCAGCCGGGCGACCTCGACATCGCCGCGCGCGGCGGCTTCGGAGGCGCCGGTGCTGTCGGCGCCGAGCCCGCGCAGGAGGGGCACGACGATCTGCAGATTCAGTTGCGAAGAACCAAACGTGGGCGCGGGCGGCGAATCGTGGCCAGACACGCCGACCTCGACGGAGGGCTGCACGATCACGCCGTTGCGGAGTTTGCGCGCGCCGGAAACGGAGTAGGCCGTGGTGTCACCGGTCGTGACGGCATCGCGGCCCAGCGGATCGACGGTGGGGCTGCGCTCTTTGACGCGCGAGACGGCGGCGGAAGTGAGCCAATCGAATTCGCCGGCGGCCTGCTCGCGCACGCCTTCGCGGCGGTCGATCTCGGCCTCCTGCACGCGCACGGCGGGATTTTGCGAGAGCGCCTGGCGGACGGCAGCCTCCAGCGTGAACCGGGGGGCGGGCGGGGTGGCGGGATCGGCCGCGAACACGAACGCGGCCGTTGAAACAAAGGCGAGCAGGCGGACGCAGGAAGCAGCGGAAGTCTTCAAGGCGGCAAATGGTGAGGGCGCGAAAACTGGCAAGTCAACCGCCGGGCCGTCGCTACCGCGGGACGGCGTGCAACGGAGAGGCACGGGCGAACGGAGCGCGGCCGGCAAAACCATTGACGAAACGAGAAGCGCGCCGCTGAACTGCGGCCCTGTGCCGATGCGCGTCCTCCTCACTACGCCCTACGATCTGGCGGTGCCGGGTGGCGTGAATCGCCACGCGCGCGACTTGCTCGCGGCGCTCACCCGACGCGGAATCGAGGCGCGGTTGATCGGACCTTCGTCGGCGGCGACGGATGGGCGTGGGGTGACGCACGCGGCAGATGCAGCGGGTGAAAACGACGACGGAGAAAACGATCCGCGGGTGGTGGCACTCGGGCGCGTGCAGGTGACAGCGATGAACGGGGCGCAAAGTCGCGTAACGCTGGACTGGCGCATTGGCGGCGCGGTGCGGGCGCTGCTGTGCGAATTTCGCCCGGACGTGATCCACCTGCAGGAGCCGTTTCTGCCGCTGCTGAACACGTTTTGCCTCTGGCATGCGCAGGGCGCGGCGTGCGTGGGAACGTTTCACACGTTTTCCGAAACCAGCCGTGGCTACCTCTGGGCGTGGCCGTGGTGCCGGTGGGTCGGGCGGTGCTTGCACGCGCGCATCGCGGTGTCGGCGGCGGCGCGGGATTTCGCGGCGCAGTTTCATCCGGGCACGTATGCGCTCGTGCCGAGCGGCGTGCGCGCCGTGGCGGCGTCGCAACGCCGGCCGGCGGGCGGGGTGCGCCGGCCGGTGCGCGCGCTGTTCGTCGGGCGCTGCGACGAACCGCGCAAAGGCTTCGGCGGGTTGCTCGCGGCGTTGCGACGGCTGGAGACGGAGACGCCGGGGGAATTTGCGCTGACGGTGGCGGGGCCGGGCGCGGGGGCGTGGCAAGGCGGCGCGGCGGTGGTGGGGCTGCCGGTGCGGTTCGTTGGTCGGTTGACGGACGCGGACTTGTCGGCGGCTTATGCGGCGGCGGATGTGTGCGTCGTGCCCTCGCTCGGCGGCGAGAGCTTCGGGCTCGTGGCGCTGGAGGCGTTGGCGCACGGCGTGCCGGTGGTGGCGTCACGGATTCGTGGTTACGCGGAGTGGCTGGAGGGCGCGGAGGTCGGCCTGCTCGTGGCGCCGGGTGACGCCGCGGCGCTGGCGGGGGCGTTGCGCAGCGTGGCGGCGGAGGCATCGCGCCACGCGGCGTGGGCACAGCGCGCGGTGGCGCTGGCGGGGAGTTACGAGTGGGACGCGATCGCGGAGCGGACGGTGGCGGTATATGCGGCGGCGCGCGCGGCGCGGGCTCCGGCGGGGTGAAGAAACGAAATGTGCAAGCCGCGGTCCGCTGCGCGCGGTCGGCGCGCCGGGCCGCCGGAGGTTTTCACGATTTCGGCAATTCGCACAGTTCCACCGAGCCGCCGTGCAGCACGACCGGATGCTGCTGCAAAAGCTCCCGCAGCTTCGCCTTGTCGCCCGAATCGAAGCGCATGTAGCCGACGAGGTGGTCCGACGAACCCACCGGCGTGCCGTCGCCCACGATTTCCCGGGCGCCGATTTCGCTGCCGCCGCGAAAGGCCCCGCTCGCCCGCGCCGCCGCGAAAAAGCGGTCCCACTCGTCGGCGGTGGTGGGCGTCTTTTCGTTTCCGTGGATGAGCAGGAGATATTCGGTCATAGTCCGGAGAGCCCAAAAGGGATCGGGCCTCGTTCGTCGTGGCGAGCTTCCGGTCGTTTTTTCCGTCGCCGCTCCCCACCGCAGATGCGCGAAACACGACGGGCTTGTTGACCGATACAAACCGACGGCTCCCACATTTCTAACCCGTATCCATCGCACTTGCTCGAAGATTTTTTTATCACTGAGGGCACGGAGGAGTCACAGAGCTTCACCGAGCAAGACAGAGTGCAAGGCTCCGTGGCCTCTGCGGCGAAACGAAGACTGTGCTGCGCCGCGTCCCGGTCGGCGGCGGAGTTCACCCCCGCTCCACCGGAATCTGGAGGCAAAGCTCGAAATGCTCGTAGCCGTGCGCAAAGGGCCGGCCGATCCAGGCTTCGAAGCACGGTTGCTCCGTCGGCACGTAGCCGCTCGCCGGCAGCCAGGTCCCGAACAGCCAGTCGAGGGCGCGGATTTCCAGATCGAGGCCGCCGCGAATTTCGAGCTCGGCCACTTGCATCGCGGGAAACTCAAACCGGCCCACTTCGCCGCCGGGCGCGAGCGCGGGGACTTCGAGGCCCACGTCGTAGCGGCATTGCTCGTGCGGCACGATTTCCGGATCGTCCCACATGTAGCCGAGCCACCGGCCGTCGGCCAGGCCGCGCGCCTCGGCCCACTGCCGGAGCCGCCCGACCGCGTCTTTCACGCCATCGCCGGAGTAGGAATTGTTCACGCGGAGGTAGGCGACCGTGCGCGCGGGCAGGCGGCGAAGTTTCACTGCAAAGCCGTCCGGATTCGCACCGGGTTTCAGCCGCTGCTGGAAATTTTTCGGCCAGCGCGGGGCGATAGTCCGGTCGCGTTCCTCGCGCCGCTTCGCCCGGAACGCCGCCACGTCGAACCGGCTTGCCGCCACGCCGTAGCGCTCCTTGAAGCACCGGGAAAAATCCGACGACGAACCGAAGCCGCACGCGAGCGCGATGTCGGTGAGCGATGGGCGTCGCCGCGTGGCCCAGTGCTGCCGCGACATCCATACGACCGCCCGCTCGAGCCGCACGCGCTTCACAAACTCGTTGAGCGATTCGCCCACCATCAGCCGAAAGATCCGGTGGAAGTGAAACGGCGAAAATCCCGCCGCCTTCGCGACGACCTCCAGCTTCAGCGGCTGATCGAGATTTTTCCGGACGTAGTCGATCGCGAGGTTGATCCGGCCCACGTAGGCAGATGACTTGCTCCCGGATTTTTTGAGCGTGTTTCGCAAGATTTGTGAAGTTGGGCTCCGCCAGATCTGCTAAAAAGTAGCCGTGTTGAACATCAGAAACTCCGACCGCACCGGTTGCGCCCACCTCCGCAAATCGCGGCCAGTCTACTCCCCCTCTCCCCATGAAATCAACCTGCTGTCTCGGCCTCGCACTGTGCGCTGCGCTCCAAGCCTGCGCGGCCAGCGCCCTCCAAAAAACCAAATCCATCCCATGAAACTCGGAGCCTTTTCCGTCAGCCTCGCCGTCAAGGATATCGCCGCATCGCGCGCGTTCTACGAAAAACTCGGGTTCACCCCCGTCGGCGGCGATCCCGCCCAAAACTGGCTCATGCTGCGCAACGGCGAGACGACGCTCGGCCTCTTTCAGGGGATGTTTCCCAACAACCTACTGACCTTCAACCCCGGCTGGACGAGCCGGTGCGAACCGATGCAGGAGTTTACCGATGTCCGCGAAATCCAGCGCCGCCTCAAGGCCGGCGGTCTCACGCTCACGGCGGAAGCGGACGAATCCACCGTGGGTCCCGCCAGCCTGTTGCTGACCGATCCCGACGGAAACCCGGTGTTGATCGATCAGCACGTGTAAGGGCAGCGGAGCTTTGCGGGTGGAAAGCACACACCCCCACCGGCGCGCGGTTGATTTCCGGTCCGACTCTGTTGCGCTGGTTGCGCGGAACCTCCCCTCCCCCCTTTCCAATTTCAACTCCCCTCTCCGGTCCCTCCTCTCCCATGAACCTCGATCAAGTGATGGCTGCGCTCGCGGCCAAAGGCAGCGAAGCCACCAAAAAACTGCTCGTGAAACACGGCGCGCAGGAGCCGTTTTTCGGCGTGAAGATCGCCGATCTCAAGCCGCTCCACAAAACCCTGAAGGGCAATCAGGCGATCGCGCTCCAACTCTACGCGACGGGCAACGCCGACGCCCAATACCTCGCCGGCATGATCGCCGACGGCGCGAAGATGACCCCCGCGCAACTCACCACCTGGGCCGAGACCGCCAACTGGACCATGATCTCCGGTTTCACCGTGGCGTGGGTCGCCTCCGAACATCCCGACGGTTTCGCGCTCGCCGCGAAATGGATCGATTCGAAAAAAGAACCCGTCGCCGTCGCCGGCTGGAAGACGCTCGGCGCGCTGGCGGCCATCGTGCCGGACGACGCGTTGCCCGTGAAAAAATTCTCCGCGCTGCTCGCTCGCGTGGCCAAAACGATCTCTGCCGAGCCCGACGATGTCCGCCTCGCCATGAACGGCTTCATCATCGCAGTCGGCACCTACGTGGCGCCGCTCGGAGACCAAGCGATCGCGACCGCGCAGAAGATCGGCCGCGTGGAAGCCGACATGGGCGACACCGCCTGCAAAATTCCGGAGGCCGAGAGCTACATCATGAAGTGCCGCCGCGGCGCCCCGATCGCACCGAAGCGCAAAACCGTGCGGTGCTGAGGACGGCAACGCGCCGCGGCAGCCGCGGCCGGATCGGGCGGCTGATGCTCCGCGTGTAAGGCCGGTGCGGCGGCCGACGCCGATCCCGCGCCAACCCGATCGAGAATGCGCGCACGGCACGCCCCGCGGGGGCGGGTGCGGGCAGAGGGCTGACGTGGTTAGGCTACCTCAGACACGGAGGGGAGCGCAGCTCCCCGGAGTTGTCTGTGGCGGCTGGATCGGCCTCTTGCTTTTCTGGAGAGAGCGCATCGATCACAAAGTATCTGAGAGCGCGAATTAGATGCTCGTGAGGATCAAGATTCCACCGAGGACGATCAGGACTAGGCCGCCGACTTTCGTCTTCGTCGGGTGGCTTGGACGGAACGCATTGTAGGCGCCGAGCAAAACAAAAAAGCCACCAAAGATCGCAGGAGTAGTGACGTTCATTTTGGCAACGTTAAAGATGAGCCACGACGCGACCTGGCGTGATTCCTGGCTCTGCAGGAATCATGACAGGTCGTGGCGTTGGCTCTGGCGCCTTGTTGGGCTTTTCTTTCATGGACGCCGCCAAAGAGACGTTCGATTTTCGGCAAATGGAGGCTGCGCGACCCGACTAAACCACATTGGATTAAGACTGAAACGCCGCTCTAACTCGGCGCGGAACGGGGCAAACTCGCCATCGTCTTCACCGACTCGGACGTAGTGCCCTGAATCATCGAAATAAAATTCGAGGCAGATTTCATCGACGGAAAACAAGTCGTGCTTGAGCGCGACAATCTCGCGAACGTCCGCCCAACGCACCGAGATTGGGACTTTCTCGTAAGGCACGACTGCGAATCCTTCGCCATCGAAGCGCACATCACGCTTCAGGGTCTTCCCGGACATTCGATCGCGAATCTTGGTGAGGAGCTTCATCTTTTGCCCAACGATTGAGGTCAGACACGACCGGGCGAAGCCCGGTCGTTGTCTGTGCCGTCTGGTTCTGCCTCTTTGGTTTTGTCCATCAGTCGCTCAACATCGATCATCCGGGCGTAGCCTTCTCCGCCTGCTGTCGCGGCAGATGCGCACCATCGTGCTCTCCACATCGCTTCTCTATACATCCGCGTCTTCGTAGGGCCACTTCCATTCAGATCAGCTTCACGCTCCAAAACCAACGCGCCGAAGTCTGAATCCCCACTATACGGGAAACGCCCCGCCAAGTTATGAAACTCTGCGAAAGATACGTCTTTTTGCTTCGCGTCCACCCTAAGCAGGAGATTCGCAAGTCGCTCAAGAGCATCTACAGGAAATCCTTCCCTCTTCAAATCTCGTCGGGATGCCTCAAACCGCTGTGTGAGTGAATTCATCTCTTTTGCAGAACGTCAAAGATGAGCCACGACCCTGCTTGGCGTGACTCCTGGCTCTGCAGGAGGCATGACAAGTAGGGTCGTTGGCTCTGGCGCCTTGTTCGGCTTTTCTTTCATCGACGCATGAATGCCACGAGGCCGACTCCAATGATGATTACTGCCAGCCAGACGACCGGATTCTTTAAGGGCCAAGTGAGCGCGACTATCCGAACGCAGCGGTCGCACCATGCACCTGTATATGGGACAGGTCCGGGAAAATGCTGAGTGTGGCCTGGCTTCCCGCAGCGCTCACAAATTCCGCAGTAGCCATCCGGAATCTTCTGCTCGCGTCGAAACTCTGCACTCAACGAACCGCAGTAGCATTGGCGCTTCCTGGCTGCTGCTTCACCTCGGGACTCTGCGACCGCGATTTTCATTTTGCCGAACGTTAAAGGTGAGCCGCGCGCGGGAGCGCACAAGCGGCTTTCTTCGAGCGAAAACGCAGCGTCGAGCGGACTCGGCCCGCTGAAAACCGCGGCCCCAGCAAGCGCGTTGGCTCTAACGGCTGGTTCGGATCTTTTTTCATCTGCGCTAAATAGACAGCGCGCCAACAAGTGTGCCGAGCAAAACTACTGCACCAATGAGAGCTAAGACGGCGACAGCCGCGTAAAGCGTCGCCAACACTCCAAAGGCTACAGGCTGCTCTTTCGCGTGAATCATCTTACTCTTTGTTGGCACCGCACCCTTCCGAAACGCCACGAACGCGAACCACGCAAACAGGCCGGATGTGCCGAGCAGGACCACCGGAAAAATAAACGATGTAACGCCTATACCGGGAATTGTCGCCATGGGGCATTGAGCAAACTCAACGTGAAGCACGCGCGTCTTTCTTTGCCGAACAGTGTTATTAGCCCTTACCCGAAAGCCTTACTCGCGTGGTGGGCAGACGGGGCGAAGGAGGGTGTAAGTGGTTCATTGCGAGAGGCGGCGGGTGGCCGGTAAGGCTTTTAGTGGAGGAAGGGCAGTCCGCGAATTGCCTGGCTGGGAGTGGGTGGACGAAGGCGAGCGCATGAAGTGAAGGGCAAACGACTGATCGAGGAGACGGGTGCGGTCGGAAAGTGGCCACGGGTAGGCGGCGGCGATGACGCGGTCGCACCCTCTCAACCTCAGTCGACGTCGATGGCGCGGCCGCCCTCGCGTTTGTCGTAGCTGCGGAAGGCGAACATCGTCTCGCTGCCGACGATGCCGTCGAGTTTCAGCAGGTGGTCGGTGATCACGCCTTCGATCATGTCGACCGAGGCGCACTTGATGATCACCAGCAGATCGAAGCGGCCGGAGACGGAGTAGACTTCGGTCACGGCGGGGATATCTAAAATTTTTTCGGCGGTGCCGGTGACGACCTTGTGGTCGATCTTCAGGAGGATGATGGCGGTAGGCATGGGCGAGGGAGGTTTTTTCTAGGAGGGAGCGGTGGTGGCCGCGCGACCGACCGCTGGCAGCTTGGGAGGAGCGCCTGACTGGGTCGAGTGCGCTCGTGTCGGGGTCGGGAGGAATGCGGCGGAGGAGCAGAGAGTTTTTTATGTCAGAAAAATGGGGTCAGAAAGATGCGGACAGGCGGCGGCGAGGGGTGGTGGGGCGGAGCGGGGGCGGACGATTTTGGCGGTGGGCAAAGCGCCGCGGCTTTACGGGACTTCGTAAACTTCGACGAGAGCGGTGCCGCTGGCGGCGGGAGTGGTGCTCGTGACTTGGACGGTGTAGGCGCCGGGGGCGAGGGTTTGGAGGAGCGCGGCGTCGCGCGAGGTGGGGGCGAGGGCGAAGGCGCCGACTGAGGCGAAGGCGGCGGTGAGCGCGGGGGTGCCGCCCCAGTTGTCGTTGGCGCCGATCTGGGTCTGGCCGGAGTAGAGCGCGAGGCGCGGGTCGGCGAGCGCGGCGTCGAGGCCGAAGAGGCTCGCGAGCGTGGGGCCGATGGCGCGCACGAGCACGGTGCGGGGGCTGGAGCCGCCGATGACGAAGCCGGCGGTGACACCGGTGCCGATGTTTTTCAGGACGGAGACGTTAATGAGGCGCGGGGTGGTGGCGGTGAAGGTGCCGGTGGGCGTGGCGTCGTAGAGTTCGGCGATGACGGTGCCGGCGCCGGTGCCGGAGATTTTCGCGGAATTGGCGCCGCTCGCGAGCGTGGGAAGCGAGATCGCGGCGTCGCGCGACGCGGGACCGGTAAAGGGAAACGCGCCGACGCCGGCCATCACGGCGCTCGTGGAGGCAGCACCGCCCCAGTTGTCGTTTTCGCCGACTTTGGTGGCGCCGGTGTAGAATTCGAGTTTGGGGTCGGCGAGGACATCGGCGACGCCGAGCGAGGTGAGCGAGGGGCCGGCGGCGCGGACGAGGAGCGGTTTAGGGCCGAGGGTGCCGGCTCCGCCGACGACGACACCGAAAGTGAAGGTGTCGGCGGCATCGGTGAGGGCGGTAAGGATGGAGAGGTTGACGAGGCGGCCGGGGTCGGTGGCGGTGGCGAGGGTGAGCAGGGCGGGGGCGCTGGTGACGGTGCCGGTGGGACTCGTGATGGCGACCGTGTAGGCGCCGGTGCGGGCGGCGGTGATCGCAGCGAGGGTGTAGGCGGGGGTGTTCGCGCCGGGGATCGCGGTGCCGTCTTTGAACCATTGGTAGACGGCGTTAGCGGCGTGGGACGCCTCGACGGCGAGCGTAACAGTGGCGCCGGCGGTGACGGAGCCGACGGTGGGTTGGGCGGTGATGGCGGGGGGCGGCGTGGTGTCGACGACTTCGAAGGTGAGCGTGGTGCCGAGGTCGCCGACGGCGACGATGGCGGTGGGGCTGGCGGCGAGGCCACGGAGGGCGCGATTGGCAGGGAGCGCGGCGACGGTCCAATTCGCGCCGTCGAGCGAGGTGAGCAGGGTGCCGTTGGCACCGCCGGCGGCGACGTAGCCGAGGGGAGTTTTGGCGAGCGCGGTAAGGCTGTCGGTGATGCCGGTTTCGAGGGCGGTCCACGTGAGGCCGTCGGTGGAGGTGATCATGGTGCCGGAATCGCCGGCAGCGAGGAAGCCGAGGTCTTCGTAGTAGCCGATGGTCTGGAGTGCGGCAGTGACGGTGCTCGTGGCGGCGGCCCAGGTGGTGCCGTCGGCGGAGGTTTGCACGCGACCGCCATCACCGACGACGACGAAGCGGCCGGCTCCGTAGGCGGCGGCGCGGAAGGCTCCGCCGAGGCCGGTGGCGCGTTGGGTCCACGTGGTGCCGTCGGGCGACGAGTAGATCGCGGCGCCGCTGCTGGCGGCGACGAAGGCCGCGGGGCCGGCGGCGACCGCGGAAAGCGTGGAGGCGATGGAGAAGGTGCGCTGCGTCCAGGTGAGCGCATCGGTGGAGGTGAAGACGCGGCTGCTGTCGCCGACGGCGACGTAGCGGCCCTGGCCGTAGGTGACATCGTTGAGGTTGGCGAAATTGGGGTTGGCGTTAGCGCGCGTCCACGTGAGGCCGTCGGAGGAACTCCAAATGGGGGCGCCGGTGGTGCGGGTGACGGGATCGGTAGTCTGGCCGACGGCGACGAAGCGACCGCCAGCGTAGATGAGGCCGAGGCGGGATTCGCCGGTGCCTTGGCTTAGGCGGCGCCACTCGGCGGGGTTGGTGGCAGTGAAAATCTCGCCCATGCGGCCGAGCAGGAGGCCTGTTTCGCCGCTGCCGGCGACGAAGAGTGCGCTGGCGGTCTTGTTGTCCATCGAGGCGGGGGCCCACGTGACGGCATCGGTGGAGATGAGGGTGACGGAAATATCGCCGGCGGCGACCCAGGAGCCGGCGACGGAGCCGACGGTGTTGAGGGCGGTGGTGATGCCGGAGGTGCGGCGCGTCCAGGTGACGCCGTCGGGCGAGGACAGGAGGGCTCCGCTAGCGCCGACCGCGACAAAGAGGCCGCGGTCGAAGGCGACGGCGGAGAGATCGGTGGTGAGGCCACTGGTGCGCGAGGTCCACGTGGTGCCGTCGGGCGAGGTGAGGATGCGGCCGGCGTTGCCGACGATAACCCAGGTGCCGGCTCCGTAGGCGCCGCTGCGGAGAGACGTGGTGAGGCCGCTGATCTGGCGCGTCCAGGTGACGCCGTTGGTGGAGCTGAGGATGAGGCCGGCGGTGCTGGCGGTGACCCATTTGCCGGCGGAGTAGGCGACGAAGTTGAGGTTGAAGTTGTCGAAGACGGTGGTGAGGAGAGGAGTCCACTGGTAGCCGTCGGTGGAGGTCCAGAGGGCGCCGATGTCTTCGCGCGAACCGGCGTCGAAATACGGGCCGGAGACGACGAAACGGCCGTCACCGTAGGCGATGCCGGTGAGGTGTTGGGTGGTGGGGAAAGTGACTTCGGCGATGGTGCCGCGGTCGTCGAGGGTGAAGAAAGTGCCGGTGGAGCCGACGATCCACCATTTGGGGCCGACGCGGACGGCGCTGCGGAGATCGACACCGTAGGGAAGCGGGTTGCGCCAATTCCATTGCGAGAAACCGGCGACGGCGGGGACGGCGGCGGAGACGACGCTGGCGCCGCTGGCATCGGTGCCGCGGACGACGAGCGAGTAGGTGCCGAGAGCGGAGGGCGTCCAACGGAGCGGGCCGGCGGTGCCGGCGAGTTCGCTGACTTTGGTGCCGTTGGCGTAGAGCTCGAGTTTGGTGAAACCGGTGCCGGTGGCGGCGAGGACGTTGGGGCGGCCGACGGAGACTTTGAGGGAATCGGCTTCGTTGCGGAGCGCGGGGGCGGTGATGGGAGCGGAGATCGAGGGCGGCGAATCGGCCGTGAAGATGCGGCCGCCGGAGCCGACGATGACGATTTTGCCCACGGCTTCGGCGATGCCGTAGAAGGTCACGCCGGCGGTGGAGACGACTTGGTGTTGGGCCCACGTGCGCGGCTCATCGGCAAAGGCGACGCTGCCGTTGACCGTGGTGGTGAGGAGCACGCCGGCGACAGAGGCGAGGCGCGAGGTGTTGTTGGTGCGGCCGGAGGTGGCGAGACGGGTCCAGGTCGCGCCATCGGCCGAGGTAAAGCATTCGAGGGTGGCAGAGGAGGCGAACCAAGCGCCGTTGTGGCGGGCGAGCGCGCCCAGGGTGTTGGTGGTGGACGTGGGGCGAAGGGTCCAAGTCAGGCCGTCGGTGGAGGTGAGGATGCGGCCGCTGTCACCGGTGGCGACGAAGAGACCGTCGGCGTAAGCGACGGCGCGGAGGGGATTGGTGACGGGCGAGGTGCCTTCGGTCCAGGTCGCGCCGTCGGGCGATTGGTAGATGCGACCGGTATCGCCGACGGCGACGAAGCGACCGGCACCGTAGGCGAGCGCCGTGAGGAGGCCGACGTCGGAAGGGAAGGTGGCGATGGTCCACGTGGCGCCGTCGTCGGAGTAGGCGCCGGTTGCGCGGACGATGGCGCCGGCGACGGGAACTCCGACGACGGCGTAGCGCGTGCCGCTATGGGCGATGGCGCGGGGGAAGTGGGTGTTGGGGATGCCGGTGCCGCGGGTCCACGTGACGCCGTCGGGAGAGGTGGTGACGGCGCCGTTATCGCCGGCGACGACGAAGCGTCCGCCGGCGTAGAGGGCGGCGTAGAGGGATTGGGTCGCGCCGCTGGTGCGCTGGGTCCACGCGATGAGCGGATCGACGATGGTGAGCGGGAGCGTCTGGGTGGCGATGCCGCCGCGGCCATCGTGGGCGGAGACGCGGAGATCGTAGGTGCCTCCCTTGGTGAAGCGGCGGCTGATGTTGTTGAGGTTGGGATTGAGGGACCGGTCGCCGAAATCCCAGCGGAAATAAACGGAGTCGCCGTCGGGGTCGGTGGCGGTGGCGTTGAAGATGAGGTTGGTGCGGGCGTAGAGGGTGCCGGTGGGGGCGGTGGCGGTGAGGACGGGGTTGCGGTTGCCCTCGAAGGCGCCGAAGGCGACCTGCACGTCGATGTATTCGGCGGGAGCGGTGCCGCCGACGGCGAGGGGGCGGATGGTGACGCCGGCATCGGGGTCGACAAAGGTGTCGCCGATGCGGACGGGGGCATCGTTGGCATTGCCGGAGGAGCCGGGCGTGGCGTCGACGAGGTAGCTGCCGACGCCCGTGGTGGTGGCGGGGGCTTTGCCAAGCCCCCAATGGAGGAGGACGCCGCGGCGGAGGCGGTCGAGTTGGGCGCTGTTGAAGGCGGTGGGGCCGAACTGGCGGTGCTCGATCCAGTATTCGTAGCCGAGGTCGGCGGGGGCTATTTTCAGGGCGCGGAGACCGGTGGCGTTTGCGTGGTCGTGGCGCGCGAGGCGGTAGGTGCCGGCGGTGGTGATCGTGGCGATATCGTCGGCGACGAGGTAACCGAGTTTGGTTTTCTGGGCGGCGTTGAAGTGGTTGTTGTTACTGCTGCCGGAGCTGCCCATGGCGTCGAAAACATCGCCGTATTCGACGTGGGTGCCGGCGCCGATGGCGCTGTTGCCGGAGGGGAGCCAGTAGTGCGAGTGCGCGAGGCCTTGGGTGTGGCCGAGCTCGTGCGCGACGGTGCCGGGGGCGATACCACCGTTCATGCGGACTTGGGGACCGGTGAGCTGGGCCTGGCCACCGAAACTGTAGGCGGGCATACGGCGGAAGAGGACGATCCAGCGGTCGTAGCGGTCGGGGTTGTAGGTGCCGGCGGCGCCGTTGGCCTCGTCGTAGGCTTTGGCGAGGATGGCGGCGTCGGCTTGGAGCGTGCCGACGGAGGAGCTGGAGGCGTTGTAGACGCTTTTGTCGCGGGGGAGGCGGAGCGTGGCGGGCAGGAGGGTGAAGGCCATGGTGGTCTTGCCCTGGGAATTCGCGGCGTAGAAATCGCTGACCTGGGTGTTGGTGACGGCGATCTGTTCGGCGGTGGCGACGGCGCCGGGGTCGTCGGCGAAATCGACCTGCACCCAGAGCACGCGTTTGGCGCCGAGAATCCACGGGGTGGTCGCGGCGGTCTCGGGAGGAGCGAAGGTCGGGTCGGAACCGCCGGCGTTGAGCGAGGGGACGTGGGGGCCGACCGACGACTCGGCGGCGAGGAGGGCTCGGGTGAGTTGGGCGAGGGCGACGGGATTGGCGACGGAGGTGACTTCGGCGCCCACCGCGAGAGCCGGGCGATCGGCGGCGAGGCCGCGGGCGGCTTTTTCGGCGGCATCGAGGAGGCGGTAGGGGGATTCGGCCAAGGCGAGGGCGCTATCGATGGCGATGCCGTGGAGCGGGAGGCCTATCTTGGTGTGCTGCGGCTCGCGGCGACCGTAGACGAAGGCGTCGAAACGCTCGCTGCCGACCGAGACGGAGCGTTCGAGGCGGGTGATCAGGCCGAGGCAGGAAATGGAAACATCGAGCGTGCCGCGGGCGTCGAGGCGACGCTCCAAGAGCGAGGCGATGGGAGCGGGCAAGCCGATGCGTGCGGCGAAGGGCACGGCGAGCTCCAGTGCGAGCCGAGGATCGACAGGAATCAGTTCGCGGAGGGCGTCCCGGCGGTCGGCGGCAATCACGCGGCCGGCGGCGGTGAGGGCGGAGCGGGCGGCGGGGTCGGCGTCGCGCCACGCGGCGAGCCACGTGTCAAATGCGGCGGCGTGCGCGGTGGCTTGCGCGCGGATCTCGCCGGGATCGCGCGACGGAGGCGGCGTGGCGGGCGCGAGCGTGGGAACGGAGGTGGCGGTGGCGAGGGCGTCCGGGGTGGGCGCGAGTGTGGCGGCGGGCGTGGGCGCGGGTGGCGGGACGGCTGGCGTGGGGCCGGAGGCAGTGCGTGATGACGGCGTCGGTGGGGTGGTCGTGGTCGCGAGGGCGGAGTCGGGACGCGGGCGGAGGGCGAGCAGGAGGGCGAGAGCGGCGAGCGTGGCGGCGGCGAAAAGGACGGGCCGGTTACGGAAACGAGGGGACTTCATGGGCGCAGAAGGGGCGGTTGAAGGAACGGCGGGGTGCGGGCAGTGAGCGGCGGTTGCGCGGGGGCGACAAGCGGAATGAGGACAGAGGCGGGCTCGCGAGGAATCCCGCGTTGACCCCCCGGCGGGCACGGATAACTAGGCCCGTCCCACGGATGAATCGGGTCCATATCAAAACCTACGGGTGCCAAATGAACGAACGCGACAGCGAGGCTGTCGCCGCGATGTTGCGCGCCCGGGGTTACCGCATCGTGCCGGACGAGCACGAGTGCGACGTGCTCCTCCTCAACACGTGCTCCGTCCGCGACGCCGCCGAGCAAAAGGCCATCGCCAAGGCCGAAAACCTCTCGGCCCGGAAAAAAAAGCAGCCGGACTTCGTGTTGGGGATTCTCGGCTGCATGGCGCAGAACCGCGGGGCGACGCTGCTCGACCAGTTGCCCGACGTGGACTTGATCGTGGGCACGCAGAAATTTCACCAGGTGCCGGGGTATCTCGACAACCTGCGCGCCGCTCGCGACGCCGGCGCGCCCATCGGCGCGACGATCGTCGACATCGGCGAGGAGGCCGGTTCGCAGAACACGATCAAAGACCACTTACTGCCCGAGGCGGGCGAGGTCGATGCCCACGGCGTGGTCGTCGAGGCGACGCGCCAGATCACGGCCTTCGTCTCGATCCAACAGGGCTGCAACATGGATTGCGCGTTCTGCATCGTGCCGAAAACGCGCGGCGACGAACGCTCGCGGCCCATGGACGACATCGTGGCCGAGTGCCGCGCCCTCGCCGCGCGCGGCGTGCGCGAGATCACGCTGCTCGGTCAAATCGTGACGAGCTACGGTCGCCGCGACTACACGCACACGGACGGGATTTCCCCCTTCGTGCAGTTGCTCGAAAAAGTCTCGGCCATCGAGGGCATCGAGCGCATCCGGTTCACCTCACCACATCCGCGCGGCTTCAAAGACGATCTGGTCGCGGCGTATGGCCGACTCCCGAAACTCTGCGGCTACGTGCACCTGCCCATGCAGAGCGGCAGCGACCGCATCCTGCGTGCGATGAACCGTCCCTACACGCGCGAACGCTACCGGGAAATCGTCGACGCCCTGCGCGCCGTGCGCAGCGACATGTATTTCTCGACGGACGTGATCGTGGGTTTCCCCGGCGAGACCGAGGAGGAGTTTCAGCAGACGCGCGAACTCTTCGAGGCCTGCAACTACGACATGGCCTATATCTTCAAATACTCGATTCGCACCGGCACACCGGCGGCCGAGCTCGGCGACCAAATTCCGGACGAAGTGAAGGAGGCGCGCAATCAGGCGCTCCTCGAAATCCTCAAGGCCAATTCCCTCCGCCGCAGCGCGCTGCTCGTCGGCACGGTGGAAGAGGTGCTCGTGGAAGGCCCCGACAAAACCGGCACGCGTTTCACCGGTCGCACGCGCGGCAACCGCGTGTGCATCTTCGACGCCCAGCCGCGCCTGATCGGCACGCTCGTGCCGCTGAAAATCGAACGCGCGAGCGTGAGCACGCTGTATGGCTCGCTGGTGCTGGGGGGAGTGGAGAGCTGAGGGTTGAGAGCCACAAACCTCACCAGCCCCACGCGTATTCCACGGCTCGACTCTCAGCTCTCGGCTCACAACTCTCAGCTTTTCTATCTCCGATGAGTCTCACCCTCGCCACGCTCCTTCCCGGTTTGCTTCTGCTCCTGCTCGGTCTG
>Ga0075163_10003439_pt1 | contig 21259 bp, 36 predicted proteins | sample JI1023141ADNA_FD_71478 | JGI IMG/M metagenome (GOLD analysis project Ga0075163, IMG submission 71478) | Wastewater effluent complex algal communities from Wisconsin, to seasonally profile nutrient transformation and Carbon sequestration -... | ecosystem: Engineered > WWTP > Effluent > Algae... | reverse complement strand
CATTGTCCAGTCGGACATATGCGTGACGATAATCTGTTTTGATCCGCAGAAAGGGCATGGCCGCGCATCGGATCGTTTACCTATTAGCCTTGATTCCTTCCCGCCGTCTTTCTCAGGTTTACCGGATTTCATATCTTGCCGTCCTTGAACTGCTGGAATTTTTCCAATAGTGAATCAAGACCGCAGTCACATTTTGGGGTTTCATCTATTGGTCTTGATTTGTACCACTTGCCTCGAATCTTTGTCCTGTATCCACCATCTTCCGTTGGCTCTCCCGCTTCCCATCCTGAAGATGCACAGCGTTCTTCGTGCCTAGTGTATTCGATCAAACTCTGCACAGCTTCCGAGCTGAGGGTTCGGGCCCGTTCTTCTAGTAGTGCTTTAGCGACCTTCTCCCTGGCTTCTTCCCATATAGTCCCGTAGTATTTCTCTAGGGGGAACATTTCTTGAGATCGCTTGAGATCGTCGATGGTCATGGTTTCACATCTCCGTCCGGCTCGATCTCTTTTACTTTGATGTTGAAGGCGTTGGGGCCGATGAGAAGACCGTTTTGCCATTCTTTATGTGGCGGAAGATTAACGGATAAATTCCCCGCAGAAGTAGGAACCCAGACTTCTTTCCCAGCAAATAGCTCCACATCCTCCTGCGTTTTCAGCTTTATCGACTTGTCCACGGTTTCGACGGTCCATTCGTCTGTGCAAACCTTCACTAACATGGGATTCTTTTTATCCGCAGTTACACACTGTAATGCGTACTCCTGCCACGTAACAATAAACAGAAACGCTGCAACAATGTGCTTCATGGTTTTATTTCTCCGTCCGGCTTGGGGGAGTACAAGCGGGGGATGTACTCTTTAAACATCGAATTTTCTTCTAAATACTTCCCGCATCTCTGGATAGTGGACTCCTCGACACGGGCAGCGATTGATCTAGCCCATGCAACCAACTGAACATTGCAAGCAAGAAATTCCGTATATGGGATAATTTCTTCAAGCTCTTTCTCAAAGTCTATCTTCTCACTCACGCCATCCTCCCTGAGTCGCTGGTCATGGATTTTTATTCTTAATCAATTCCTTCACCAACGACCTCAGCACACGAATACGTAACCCCTCTTGTATCTCTAGCTTGTAGGCTTCACAGGAACAGGTAGAAACAGTGTGTTTGTTCTCGCACTCTTTCAAACCGGCGGCGTGGCCTGCGATAATGCCCCAGGCATAATTATGAATCATGAACTCATCGCAAGGATACCCACCACATTCCTTAGCAACGATTTCTTTCGCTCTCTCCAACGTCATCTCCGGCTCGGTCATATTCTCCCCTTTTCGGGTTGCTTTCTTCATGAGTTTGCTTCTTTTGGATGAGATTGTTCCCATTGACGAACACAAGTATTGTCACAAAAGAATCTGTCGTATTCTTCGATGGTAGTATTCGATTGAGAGCGTTCCGGCTTATTTACATCTAAGCCACAATTTGCACATTTCATATCATCTCCGTTGCGTTGCTCACTTCTAAAATGTTGTGACAGCCGAACGTCACAAATTATTCCCAATACGACCAAACCTTCCTAATTGCAAAAAATAAAAGTCCGTAAGTAAAAATTATCGAAGAAAGAAGTATTAGGCACCCTCCGCATCCAGCGTTCTCTATTTCTAAATTAAAATCTTCTACTGGATGGCTGTGCCAAACCATAAATTTCTTGGAGTACTCGGTCATTTTTAAACTGTGGCCATCCCAATCAACGCGATACTTTTTGCTGTTAAATTCAAAAGATGTTGACGCTGGCCTTCCATCTACAGAAAAGTAAACTGGATGCGGAGCAAGCGTGTTTGTGTTTTCTCTTAAATTATCGCTAATCACTTGCACCACTTCCCACGATCCAAACACTCAACAATTGCAACGGCTACAGCGGCGACTTGGATCAACTCTTTTCGGTAGTGTTTTAAACTTTTTGACCAATATCCGTTTTTCCAGTCATAAGCTTCGTTTGCTGCCTTGCACGCTTCTCCGAATTCTTCGCCGAGGATATTGTTGTATTTAAACGGATAATGATTTTGCTCTCCCCATTTCTTGTCCTGGTACTTACGTTCTTTTATGACGTCTTCTAATACGCGATACGTTTGCTTGGTTGTTTTCATTTTGTCCTCGTTAAAAAATAATCCAAAAGTCTCACAAACGGCCACAACAGAACCACACACAGCATCACGAACAAATAGACCAACCACATCCAAAACCGATGAAAATATATCTTCATTTTAGGCTGTCCATTTTTAGAAGTCTTAAATTTTCAGCGTCCGCAAAGCCGTTCAAATACGCGGCCAACTCTTCTTTTGTTAAATCGCTTTTCTCAATCTCATTGGCGGCCATATAGACACCATGGATTACGCCTTCCTCAAACGCTCTGATCTTGCATTGCTCATTGGTTTTTATTGAAACGCATCCGGTAAAAGTACAACCGACAAAAAATACGACTAAAACAACAAATCCAAATAATGAATCACCTTTTTGTGAATTTGCAGTGACATTTGTTTTCATTCTTTTCCCCTCACAACAATAAAGTTTTCATCGTTTAATAGAACGTCTTCATAACCATCGCCTCGGTCAATCAAGATTTTTCTTTCTCCAACGGCGGTAACGCGAACTATCGCGTTGTTTTCCCAAGTTTGTTTTGATACCCAACTTCCAATATGCTCGTTCGTTATTTTCATTTCTTTTTCCTCGAAAAATATCGGTCAAGAGCAGAACCACTGGAAGACGTGAAATCCTTCCGTAACGACTCGACCTCAACCTTTCCAACATTCCGTTTTCGTTCGATCTTGTCTATTGCTTTGCGCTGTGACTCTGATTTCGTTTCGCTTGTAAGCATCTTGTGCGGACTAAGAAACTGAGCTCGACATGGAATGCACTTATTATTCTTTACTGCCCTGTCGCATCCTGGACACTTCACGATTTCACACATTCCAAGTAAGTTTTAAACGCCTCTTCAACCCATGCAAAATTGATCGGATCAGTTCCTTTTTTCGTTATCACTCTGTCACGCATAAACAGGCTTTCGATACGATAAGACCGATCTTGTTTCTCTTGCATGTTCCTTGATTGGAAATACCACTTGACCATCAACGGGTTATTCTTTGCCCACTTCTTATATTTTGAAATCTTCTCTCGTTTGGTGCTTTGCAATTTACTCTCCTTAAAAGTGTGCCGCCTTTCTAGGCCACGGGCGGCGCGTGGGAGACGTTCAACTAGGAGGCTGAACCCTAAAACGGTACCTCGCTATCCGATGCCGCAGCCCAAGTCGATCACGAACGTGCGGGGCCGGACCAGTTGGCCGGACGCGATCATCTCTCCCAAACTGATCTGATCAGCGCAGTTGTTGAAAATGTTTCGGAGCGATTTGCCATCGCCGCGATTGGGAGTGGCGGTGACGCCGTAAATTTTCACACGACCATTCTTTGATTTGGCGGCATCTATGATGCGTCGGTAGGTCGCAGCCTCGGCGTGATGCGCTTCATCAACCACGAGAAGATCCAAATGCGGCATCTGCGATAGATTGTTCTCGCGCGAAAGCGTCTGAACCATCGCAAAGACAGCGTCGCCGTCCCATGATTTTGTTTTCGCGTCAACCACCGAGACATTAAGGTTGGGATTAACTCTGCGAAACTTGTCCATGTTCTGCGCCGTGATCTCAGCTCGATGCGCGAGAATCGCCGCCTTCCCGCCGTGGCCGTTCAGCACTTGACCGACCACGGCGGAGAGCATGATTGTCTTGCCCGATCCGGTGGGCGCCACGCCGAGCGTGTTTCCGCGTTCAAGAAGAGCTTTGACACTCTTCTCGACGAATTCCTTTTGTCGAACCCGAAGAATCATCGGGCGATTAGAATTTGAGATCCGATTGAGCGGGTGCGGCGACTACCGCTGGTCTTTCAGTCGCGGCCTTCGGGGTCGATACTTTTCCTTTGTCGGCCTCTTCACCTTCCACGAAGAATTTGGAAATCTTGTTTCGTTTCTTTCCTTCGTATTCGTCCACAATCACATGGGCGCGGCAATATTTGTGGAGATACTCGTCGGTGTCGAAATCGAGAGATCCGTCATACGGCAGCCCGAGCGCGTGATTAACCCTCAACCAGATTCCATGCCCCGGCTGTTTAGCAGGGATGAACGTCACCGTGTGAAAACAACGGCCCACGGTTTTACCTTCGAAGGTCATGATGTCGAAGGTGAGATCAACTTTCTGGCGTTTGGTTTCGTTGGTCAACCCGTCATCTTTATCGACCACCTCGACGATATAGTCGCCTTCGGGGGCCAGCGGGAAACCCGCGCTTTCTTCTGCGGCGTCGGCTTGAATTTGGACTCTCATGATTTTCCTCCTGCGGCCGGAGCCGCTTCTTTTGGATTTGTATTGGTAGTCGTTGGTTTGAAAACGGCTTCAAAGGCGGAATAAGGGTTTTCTCTGGGGAGCATGATGGTTTTGTCGTTCAGTTCATCCACGCGAGAGCCCCATGTGCCCAAAGGCCCGCCTTGAAACGTGATGTAGTAAGCGGTGCCGGACCCGAGCGGTTTCTTGAACACGTATCCGATCATGTCCGCTTGCGCCGCGATGAAGGCCCCGGCTTTGCCCGGCATGTTGATCCCGGCCGGCGTGATCGGTGTTCCATTCGCATCCAGCTTCGGCTCTTTGCAATGCGCGATGAGGATCACGAGTTTCTTGGATGCCTTGAGGAAGTGAGTCAGGCTTTCGACGCGGCGGCGATATTCGCCCCACAATTCAAAACCGTCGACACCTTGCTTGCGCTCGGTGATGGTTTCAAGTCCACGCGAGCGAGCGATCTCGTCCTCAAGCCAATCGCTCAACACATCAATCGTGTCCACCACAACCGTCTTGATGGATGGCTCTTTCATCACCGCTTTCAGCACGTCGCGGAAATCATTCAAGTCATTGATGTTGTGGATCCGTCCCGACACACGATCACCGCCACTCGTCTCCAACTCCAAGACATAGGAATCAGGAAATGACCCCGCGAAAGTGGACTTGCCGGATTTCGGATGGCCGACCAAAATAAACAAACCCTCCGCCGGAAGTCCGGTTTTTGGTTTGGTGCGGTACGGAACCAACACCGGCCCCGGACTTTTCGCCTCTTCTGTTTTTTTCTCTGTCGTCATGCTGTCGCCTCCTTAATAGATGTGTGAATTCAAAACATGAAATGGGGTTTATCGAGCGATTCCTTGAGGCTCTTCGCAGCCAGAAATGCTTGGAGCGAATGGTTGATGTCGAAGAGTTCCTTCGCCTCAAAATCGATGGGCGGTTTTTTCCCGAAGCGAACGATGATTGCCTCCTCAACTGGAAGGGCAAAGGTTTCACGGAACGCTTGGGCATAAGCCGCGACCTGAAGGGCATATTCCGTCCAAATGCCGGATGAGGTTTTCCAATCGAGGATGATGAGTTTGCCGTTCCGCCGGCCGAGCGCATCCAAACTTCCGCCGTATCCGTGTTCAATGCTCGCCACTTTGGTGTCACCAGCGACCAGCTCGATGCCAGATTTCATCCACCAGTCCCGGAAGGATTGGACAGGCCCCTCGATCGCTTCCGGGACTGAATCAGGTTCTTTGCCGTGGATGATGAGATCGATAAAAGCGTGAGCTTGAGTGCCGAGGTCGGCGGCTTGATTTTTGATTTGGTCGGGACGTTTCTTGGCTTCTTTGATGACAGTTTCAATCCACGGCTTGTTGAGAATGATTTTGGTGATGTCTTTCCCGTCCAACCGTTTCAGAAGTGCCGACTCAACCGACGAGAGAGCTTCTTTCTTCGCCCATGGCACAAGAGCCGGCTTATTGATGACGGAGAGAAATCCGGTGACACCCGGATAACGTACAGTCACGTTCTCCGCCGTTACATCGTATAGATGTGCTTTGCCCTCAACGACCAAATCAACTCGGTACTTCGGCGTTAAAGGGATCATTTATCGCTCTCCGTTTTCACATCGTGCGAGGACTTCATCTCCGTTGCCAGAAGGCGCTTTTCTTGATTTGGTCGGTCCATAACAAGGATAAGGGCAACTGTTTTGTCTTCAAAATCTTGGCGAATGTTCATGCTTTTACCACCAGCCAGCACAACATACCCGCAGACAGCATCCCTACACACGTCGCAATTAATTCCATAACGCCTCCTAGATTTTGCCGTGGCTCTTGGTTGAGATCGCCCTAACGTGATCAATCCCCGACAAGCCACGGCGTAAATTATTTGTTGATTGATGCCTCGTACATCGATTGGCCCATTAGCGCGTGTCTCGTGCGCTTCATTTCAGCCCTGTTTTCTTCTGCTTTCTCAAATGCAAATTCGAAACATTCATCGGAACCGCAAACGTCATAACCACCGGCAATGTAATGTGCTTGCGTTCCGCATTGGAAACACTCGCCGCCGTTTCCGTTAATCTTCAAAACTTTGATGTCATCCATTGTTGTGGTCCGTAAGGAACTGCATCGCTTCGTCGGTCGCTTTACGTGCATCGGACATGGCTTTGTCGAATTCCCGCTTTGCATCTTCAAGCCGTTCAAGATATTTTTCGATGTCCATAGCCTGTCTCCTTGCGCTTTGTTTAATGTATTAGTATGATACTCGAAGTTCTTTCTTCAGTCAAGATCTTTTTTGCCTTTTTAGAACATGGGAGATGAAATGCGAATAAATTTGGTAAACAACAAAGAAGTGATTTCAACTAAGTACGCTGCACGATATTTGAAGGTTTCTTATAACGCTCTTATCAAGGAGATCGATACAACCGACTCCAATGGGGGGGATATCTGCTGGCAGGCTAGGATTGCTGACAAGTCTATCGAACGCCCTATTTTGGGATTTGACGTGGATTATCTTCGCGAAGTGCTAAATGTTATCGGTAATGTACGTCAACGTGGGAAGGCTATCTTCACGAACGACGTCAAAGAAAAACTAAAGCCTATAAATAAGAGGTGGCGGGCCAGAAGGTAACCGCCATGTGGAAAACAATACCGAGATTTAACGGTTTTTACGAAATCAACAAATCAGGTAAAGTAAGAAAAACAGAACCTAAGCGGTTACTTAAGCCATTTAAAAATTATGGCTATTTAAAATTTGGGATTAATAAAAAATCGTGGTCAGCGCACCGGCTTGTAGTTGAAACTTTTATTGGACCAATCCCGCCTAAATATCACGTTAATCATAAAAATAAGATCCGTCACGACAATCGTCTTTCTAATTTAGAGATCTGCACCCCTCGCCATAACGTTTTACACCGACTTGGATTAACAGATAAAAGAATTAAATTTAATGTTTCACATGCGGAGGCATCAAAGATACTGGGAATCACTCCACTAACCCTGGTCGTGATTTCGCAGGGAGGATATCTTAGGTGTAAAAAAAATAAAATTAGCAACTGTAACGGAATGTTCTCTTATCGAAAGCCTGATCTCTTTAAAATTAAAAAAATAATTGAACGCTTAAAAAAACCTGTCAGGTCATATGCGTTCTGTTTTAAGAGATTGGGCATAAAGCCAGCTTGGAAGGGAACCGGTATATTTAATAACCAACCTTACTCAAAAGCTGAAATAAAATGCCTTAAGATGTTTAGGATGGATCCCTTAATATTAAAGGAATGATTTAAGGCTGGCAGGGTTCCTTTTCATTTGAAACAACCTTGTTGAAGGTCTGAAGCCGCCCGGACCTGTGTTCAGCAAGTCCGAAAGGAGAACTTCAAATGAAGAAAGTAACGAACCTCGACCGTTGTTTAGAGGTGTTACTTAGATGTCTCATACTTCTTGAAAAAGAACTAAAGACTAATAAGTAAAGGATGTATCCCCTGCCAGCCTTCCTTAATTTACCATAAGTCTCAATCCTGTAACACCCAATCCAAATGAGGATCTGGGACAAACTCCATCGCTTCCGAAGCTTTAACGTCTTTACCGCCGATTATTACCGTCGTGCTCTTATTTACTAACCAACCACCCGGAACATGGAGCCTTTGCGTATAAGCGTTTACGGGCTCCCATTCTCGCGGGTACTTCTTCCCGTTCATTTTGCAGGGATAGCGGCGTAAATCCTTAAAGCTGTTTGGACCGCATCAACGATCCATTTCGCCTGTTCTTCACTCGACATGGAATTTAATTTTTGCTTTTCGGCTTCGATCTTTTGCGCGAGCGGTTTCTCGAAGTTGTCCAGCAGGTCGATTGCTTTGCCCACACCGACATTTTTGATCTTCTGAATAATCGTTTTTATCAATCCCATCTTTTTGTCCTCCGAATTTAAACTGCAATAAAACGTAAAACGTTTTGCTCTTAATTTTCTCTAGAGCGGCCTTAAGCGAGCTTTTGATGGTAGTCATACGCTTCTATACGTCTCTCTACCTCTACTGGAACCTCTTTCGTCCTACGCTCGACTTCTGGGCTTGACAGTATCTTCATTGCTACCGTTCGCAACCGCTCAGACGCTTGGTGCTTCTCTTCAAGTCCAGCCGTTCGCATCGCGATCGATTTTTTTTTGTCTACCCACTTTTGAATATTAAACATCAGGCCCTCCACACTTGATCTTGTAACGGATCTCCTTAATTTGATCCGATAGCTTTTCGATAGCGTTTGCCAGTAAAGAAACCGACTCCGCTTCCTTTATTCTGGCCTGCCACGCACTCTCCGAAGCTTTCGCCTGCGTTCTTTGAGTCCAGAACCGTTCGATAAGTAGAACCAAGGTAAAGAACACCCACCCGGCGATTGCGCCCATCTTCGCCAAGGCTTCAGTGCTCCCTAAAAGGTGCTTAACCACTTGTTCAAATGTTTCCATTTAAAATTTTCTCCCGCCCGTTATGGTTATGTGCATCTCACCTTTAACGGCTGCCAATTCATTCATGATGATTTCAAAGTATTTCCTAGACGAAGAAACAAAGTCAGGCGAGCTGGGATCGTAAATCCCAGGAGCAATACATCCGTCCAGTTCCTCGGCTCGGTTCGCGGGATGAATCAAAATCCCTTCGCGGCCTGGAACGTCAATCAATCGTGGAGTTAACCTCTTCAGGCGCGGAGACTCATTAATGATAATGCGGTAGCGACCTGGCGGGATCGCCCTCAACCCCTTCTCATCACCACGGCGACAGCTAAGCTCGATGCTGTTGCAAAGCGGTTTCCCCAAAAGCGTGAAATCGCCTACGGTGCTTATGTCCGTATAGATCATTCGATTCACAACTATCTCATCCATTGAAAACGTTCCTATTTCTCGCATCGTTAATTTTTCTTTTTTTCTTATTTTCCATCCGGTATACTCTTAGATAACGCACCGAAAGGAGGCGGCATCAAATTGCATTACACACACCTAACACGCCCCTGGTAAATGAAGACTGTTTGTTATTCGCCGTACGTATTTCGAAGAATGGCCGAAAGATGCATAACGAAAAAAGAAATAGAGCAAGTTATTCGAGCTAAAACTGGTTATATTGAAGTGCCGGGACAAAAATTCCCGCGCCGAAGTAGATGGATGACAATAGGTAAGCGTAGAATTAACGTAGTCTTTGTAGAGACCGCAAACACGTTTCAACTGGTGACAATTTATGACAGAAATGAAAAATGAACCACACATCGACATTGATCCAATCAATAAGCTGATGTATGTCCGTTTTAGAGATGGGATTTGCTCTAAAACGATAGAATTCTCACCTGCTGTCTTGGTTGACGTATCAAAAACCGGGGATTTGCTTGGAATCGAATTCTTGGAGTTAGATGTTACGCGCAAGACACTGCATGCTCTCGCAAAGCGGTTCCATAACCCTTTCATAAGAAAACTGCACCCTAAACAAGCCGCTGCTGTTTTTGCGTAGGGAAGGCGCAGAGGAGAATTTATGGAGCTAATTTTGCAAATCGCACTTGCAATCGTTCTTATCCCCATTGCCGCATATGTACTTTTCTGGATTGCGCTTATTGGAATGGCTTCGCTAACCAAAACCTTTGAAATACTCAATCCGGCAATTACGTCGCTTGAAAATTTCTTAACACGACTAGAAGTTAAGTTTGTGTCATTCCTACGCATGATTGGTCTTCCAAAGATTATGCCCTGGAAATTTTCTCCTATCTCTTCCGGTCCGAAAGACTCTGCGAAAGTAAAGAAATAAGTGGCGATGTATAATGGCCACTTGCAGTAGCATTAACTAATCTAGGGTTAAGTGTTGCGAGCAAATTGGCTAATGAGCTAGAACCCCTGCGTTTTAAAAGTTCAACAAGCCCCAAAGAAGCAGCAGCACCAGGCAAATTTCCCGTTGCTGCTTGAGAAATACCTGTAATCGATGCTATCGGACCAAAAAGGTTGTTACCTTCCTCTGCGGATCTCGCATTATCAATGCCCTCCATCATTTTCTTAGCTGCACCAAACTTTTCTTTGGATGTTCGATAAGCCTTTAGATCTGCTCCAGCTCGTGACAGCGTTTTTTCAACGCCACGTTCAATAGACCGAACTACTTGTTTATTTGTTTTCTGACTCGCATTGTCAGCCAGGAAATTAACGGTGTCGCTAATCTCTTTTTTAGCTCGCTCAACTTCTTTTAATGGGACCGCTTCGTTTTTGTTTGTTAATCCGATAATGCTTTCCTGGGCCGATTCGATGCGCTTTCTTATGCCGTCCCAAACTCCACCAGTCTTATCTCCAACTATTTCGTTTTTTAGATCTTCGAGTGAATTGAAAACATCGTCAATCTTCTGCGGTCCAACGGATTCCCGAATATCGCCAAGTCGCTTACCTTCTCTCTGCTTTAATTCAAACGCACGTCGTGCCATATCGTCGCGATTGCCTAGTTTTGGAAGGATATTTTCCTGGAGAGCAATTTCTGCGGCTTTAGCGGCCTGCCCACGCGCAAATGGTGTCTTTAATTGTGCCTTGGAAAAACCTAAAGCGCGTCGCGAAAACTCTTTTGCTCCACGTCCCAAAGCGTCAGAACCTTTTACGGCCGGCCCTGCTGGTAACATCCCGCTAGCAAGATCTGGAACCATGGAAACCGTCGTTCCAACGCCCGCTGCAATACGAGGGTCAACGCCCTTCTCGCCAAGGCTCTCAGCGGTAATTTCGCCGCCTTTCTCGAAGGCTTTAGTAACGCCTTTGTAAACACGCTGGGCTACGTCGATAGGATTCCCAGGGATACCTCCTCCGCGCATAACAAAATCAAGAACCTTAGATCCTACCCCATCATTTTGTGCAGGGTCATATTCCCCGTTTAGCTGTCTCAGTAATTCTGGATCTGTGATTTCTTTGTTACTCGAAGATGAATTGCCTTCTAGCTGCGCTAATAGTTCTGGATCTGTTACAAGTTTCATTGTGCGTACCATTTCCCGTCTTTTTTTATGTAGGTAGTTCCACCGATGATTTTGGATTCAACATTTGAATTTGAGCCAGATTGTTTATTAATCCCACCAGCCGATTGAATCAATCGAATTGCTGTTTCTCGGTTTTGACGTTTTTGGGCAATAACTTCTGGACTATCTCCAGTTACAGGAAAATATTGTTTGTCACCAACCTCAAACTCGGATGGCTGAATGGTCGCGCCAGATTCTTTTCTTAATACAGCAGTAAGAAAGTTAGTTTTTGCCTGGTCGTAAATTTGCGCTTCTTTGGAACGTAAAAGATTCCCGCCAACTACATCGGGGATTTTATTTTTGACTGATGCAATGCTCGAAGGATCATATTGCCCAGAATCCAGAAGCTTATTTATTTGACCATTGGCCTCATCTGCTCGAGTTCCAAATAAACGTGAATTCGACTGGCTTTCAGTTTGCTTTGATTCTGCCGGTCCACCTGGGATTGGTTCGAGTGTACCGTCTGGCTTATATCGAAATCCTGAAGGCGCAGTCTGAATGCCACCACCGCTCCGGTTCTTAAGCTGGAAAGCTTGTTCAATTGTCATTTGGCCTGAATCAACCATTGCGCCAAGGCGATCTTCAAGGCTTGTGTTTTTTGGCTCAATTACCTTAACTTCGTAACCATCTTTGCCTTCGATAACGCGCTCTTGAAATCGTCCGGCTGGTATCGGTGATGCTGGTCGTGGAGCGATAGAATTGAAAGCGTTTTTATCGGCGGCGTCTTGTTCTATTTTTCGCTGCTTCAATCGGTTTTGAAACTCAATTTCCTGCTGCGCTTTCTGTGCAGCCTTTTGCCGCACCAAGTCTTGAATTGCTGTACTCTTTGCCGCCTGGTATGAGTCAATGCCACCGGCTAACGATTTAACCAGGCCAATCAACGGGCTTTCATCCCGTTTCGCGTTTGCCGCTAAAATTAGCTCTTGTACCGAAGCCATGATTAGATCCTCCCCCCGGCCTTAGCTCCAAAATATTGGCCCGCTGCTGGCAACCCGATTTGGAGCAACTGCATCAACGTCGAAGGTTCGCTTGTAGTAACAGAAGGAACGCCGTAATTTGGGGTCGATCCGAGCACGGTTCCTGCGGCCTGGATCGGAAGCTGCAATTCTTGGCGTCGGCGCAAAAGCTCAGCGTTGCGTTCCGCTACCTTTGCGTTGTTCAAGTTGCGCGCCAAAGATCCGAACTCTTGCGATGCTCCAATTCGGCCCATCCTCAGGTTTTCCTGATCCGCTGCTGATTTGTACGCCAACGGGACCGCGTTCAATTTTCGGTTCAACGCGCCTTCCGTTAAACGTGCCAATTCAGCGGCCATGGTCTCGTTCCCGCGTGCTTCTACATCGCCAAGGCCACGAATCGTGTTTGTTGAATAAAGGTTGCCAGAGAAAGCGGCGTTGCGCTTAACAGCGTCCGACGCTTCACGTGTGTTACGTGTAACGATGTCTTTGAACGGGTTAAACATCGCTTCAAGTCCAGCGGGCGAAGTATCAAGCAAGTCTTTAACCGCCGCATCGCCTAAACGATATTGATCCGGAATCCCACTCGAAAGAAGATCTCCCAGCTGCGTTTGTCCCTGTTGCTCATAGGGCGTCATTGAATAGTCGCCGTATTGAACCGGGATTTCTGCGCCTGCTTTGAAATCTCCGAATACGCCGCTGTTCATGTAATCGTAAAGTTTTCTTCGGGCCGCTGATTGCTCCGGTGTTTCAAGCGGAACTTGATCTTGCGTAGAACGTTTCGGGCTTAATGGATCCCACCCTTTTGCTCCAAGAGCCGTACCGACACCAAACCCTGCGGGTCCAGCTACAATAGATCCCAAGGTTCCACTCTTCAATGATTTCTTAATGTTAAATCCCATAAATCACCCCGCGAAAACGATTTTTGCTCTCTTCGGCGTCCGTGAGCCGTGGGATATTTAAAATGGTCATTGTGCGACCTCGATTGCCCAAATAACGGCAGTCGGAGTACCCGCTGAAACAGGGAAGAAGATACTTCCACCTCCGTCTGTCCTCATCGCTGCTGTGTACGTTGTCGCAGAGGTAGTTGCGGGTGAGTCGTAATACATCAACGTTACGTTGTGGTTAGTGCTGGCCGACATAGTGTGTAATCCGTTCGAGTTCCCAAGGTTAGTGGTGCCGCGAAAGAGCGTCATGTATCCAGTAGAGCCAGCCCCGGTTTCTGCGGGCCCGTTGGCAATCACCATTATTTTGCTGGAAGATGATTTCGGCGTAATCGTTACCGTCAACAAAGAGTTAATGAATGATGCCTGGTTTGTGTTTGACGATGTAGCAATTGTTCCCTGCTGGATTTGGAGAATTGGAAGAATTCCGAAACTGTTCCAAGTGTAGGTAGCTGAGTTAACGCTCGTCGGAAACGAAACAGCGTTTGCGAGTTGGGCCGTCCCAATAGAGTCGGCTATGATCGTCACCGTGTCATTGGTAATCGTGAACGTGTTCGAATCAACGTTAACGCGAAGCGGAACACCGCCAGCGCCTTCAAGACCGGCACCGGCAACGTCAACATTTAAATCTGCCGCCGCGATACTCGAAGATCCAACCAGGTCGTATGCTTGCCAAACGTTGCTACCTTGCGAGATTTCAAGCGTCCCTGAACTTATGTTGATGTAAGGTCTTCCCGCTGGTGCCGCGTTCCCTGTCGGCCTTAAAGCGGTAGTTCCCGTCGATATCATCGGGATAAATTGTGGTGCGGTCGAAGGGCTCGAACCGGGAAAAGCGTTTGGGTTTACATATTGCAGAGATTCTTGGATCGCCGTTTTCATTTCGCGGATTCGGTCGTCACCAAGTGACTTTGCTTCCGATCCAAGCGGCGTAGTTGTGTCCCAAACACCAGCTTGCGCGGAAGAGTAACCCGCAAAAAGTAAAAAGAAAAATAATCCACGTTTCATCGTCGGCTCCTAAAAGACAAGTAATTTAATTGCCGCCGACGCCACATCGCTTTTCAAGTACAGATTGTTTTTATCCGAAGCGGTTGTGCTGTAAACGTCGGCTGCTTTATCTTTTGTAACCGGGATGTAACCCGTGGGAACTCTTCCTAAATCATGGGCAACTGTTGTTTCGTTGCCAGGTGTTGCGTGCGTCGTAAATGATACGAATACTGCATCGAAATTGTCACCGAAAGTTAGCCCACGATCAAGCATTGCTCCGAGGTTGTCGTCTTGCTCAGTTAACGAGCGAACCAAATCAACGTCAAACTTTCGTAACTCTTCGCGCAAAGTCGTTAGAACGCTTCGAAGCAACCCGCGCTTGTAAATCATTTCCGAACCTCACGCGGTTTCGCTGAAATCCAGAACTGTTTCATGGTGAACGTTTCGCCTAGTGTGCTATTTCGGAACCGAAACCGGATCTTCGAAGAAACTTTATCGAAGTAGAGATAATCTGGCGCGTCGTCCGTCGGATAATCGGAATCAAGCGAAAGCGTGCTTATAGTGTTCCACGTAGAACCGGAATCGGTCGAATAATAAACGGTTACTCCACTACCTTTCGCCCACACTTCCATCCGATCAAACCGAATCAGTGTCCCGATTGGACGACTAGGGTCAATGTCAAGAATCGTGAAATCTTTGGAATCCCAAATACCGTCAATTGCGACTCCGTTATCTTCTGCTGCTGAAGTTCGCATTGTCACAACGCCGTCTTCATCTCCGAATACAACTTGCTTGTGCAACGAAAGAGAGTTAACCGAATCCCATCGAGTCGTATCCGAATCCCATGCTGCTGCGTCGGAATCCCATGTTTCATCGGTGATACGTTTGCTCAATGCAAGCTGAGTAAGCCCTGGCCGGTCGTCTTTGTAAACCTGACCCGTTCGATAGTTGTATTTGTAAACGGTTGACGGGTTCTCAGCGCTACCAATCGGGATACCAACCCAATACTCATCCAAGTCCTTAACGAGTGTCGAGGTTGCACGGTAAACGTATTGCGGGTTCATTGAGTCACGCAATTCGTCGATGATTGGGCTATCAATCAATTCAGATGTGACTCCGTTGAAAATTCGGATACCGTCACGAGCTAGAAAGATCTGTTCGCCCGTCGGTAGGTTCTGGATTGATTTATTTGCAATAGTTCCCGCTCCGCACTCTCTCCGAGTGAATCGAAACGTATCTTGGCTGGTAACCAATTGACCCAACCAAATGGCGCTCTCTTTATGAACTGCGACATAATCACCAAATACGCTGATCCCGGTAATCGGCAAACTGTCTTCTAAAAGTTCTTGGCTTCCCGAGTTACCACCTGTCCATGTTTCTGGATCTCCGCTGTCCGACCATTGAACACGGCTAAAATAATCCCCACCGTCGATAACGTAAGCAAGAATTAAGTAGCCCGCGAAGTCGAGCAGGAATTTGCATTTAGGCGGCGTCCCGCCAAGCAAAGCGGTTGTAGTTCCGCTGGTCTTGTAAATCGAATCAACGCCATTCGTGAACACCATATTCCGAATGGCTGAAATAAGCGGGAACGCAAAATTGACTTCGTCTTCTTCTGTCCCAGCAAGTGCCGCGTGCGCAATAGACGACCACGTATCGGTGCTCTTATTGTAAAGCTCAATCTTGGTTGTGCCTACACGAATTAACGCACTGGTAATGCCAGACTCTAGCTCAGAGAGTCCCATTACACGTTCAGAGAATCCGGTTCCTAAATTATCAGTACCGAGACGCTTCCGAAGAACCCCGCGAGTTATTTCAATGTTCGAGCAATTGGACGTAGCACGAACATCAATGAATTCGCCGGGCCTTGAAACATCGATACCACGGATCGGCTGTATTACTTGCGTTTTAAGCGCAACCATTTAGCACCCGAACGGGCGAACGTTAAAGAAACCTTCGCCAGAGTTGTGACGTTCACGGCTTTTCGCTTGCGCGAAATATTCCTCAAACTTTGCTTTGTGACGGTCCGATTTGTCGTAATCCTCTAGACCGTGGTACAAGCGAGAAAGAACGTTTTCGCATAGCGCGTCACGGTAAAGGTTCGTAAACGGAACTCCCGTCGTTGAACTTGTTATCGTTCCAGCTCGGCGCGAGTAGCCAACACGGTAAACGTATGAGGTTTGATCTGGAATAGGTCCAAGGTAGATTTGGCCCGCGTAAACGCAGTAGGCTTCCGGGTACCCTTTGTCGCTCTCAACGTTAACGCTCGGATACATTTGGTCGTATTGCGCTTTGGTTACTTGTCGGAGCACCGTACCCGTGTCGTCGTCTTCAAGCACAACGTTAAGTAAAAGCCCAAAATCAGATTCAACAGTGAGTTTAAAATCACCAAGAGTCGTAATAGTGTCAGTCGTAGTAGTCTCATTCTCGGCCTCGTCAAACATGAACCGGCGTCGCATCTCTTGAACGGCGTCCGTGGTCGCTTCGTAAAGTTCGGTATCTTTATCCGTTCGTTTAAACCCGCATCGAAGAACATAATCTCGCCAATCGGACCCCGTCATCGAACCCGTCGAAGCCGATGTAGACGCGCTTCCTGTCCAGTCTATTTTGGCGGTGTTAACTACCTGATCGCCTTCCGCTGCGCTTGTGGTAGTGCGATGGATGAAAATCTCGTAAGTTCCGCCAGAAGTTATGGTTGTAGGGAAATCGGCAACGTAAACACTGGAATTCCCTTGCTCCGTCATTGCGACTACATAGGTAGAATAGTTTCCAGAAGAATAAGCCTCAAACGACGAACCATTCCACCAAAGCCCTGAAGCGTTGATGATTCGTGCGTACAATGTTCCCGATGGTGCTACGCCTCTTATCTCGCGTGCCATAAATTCTCCTTGAACAACAAAAAAGCCGGTCACCGCATTTGATTGCAGTAACCGGCTCCTAAAAACCGTCCTATATTTAAGCGAGGCTTTTGGCCTCTAAATCGGGGCTACCCGAAACTTTTACTTCAAAATCTGAAGGTGGGGTCAGGCTTGAAACCCAACCCCACCTGGTTAATTAGATACCTGTACGACCAGCACCAGACTGAGCAACAGCTGGCGAAGATTCCGGCAAGTCCAAAGGATTCGTCGGAACAATGTAGTCAGATAAGAATTTACGGCATTTCGCGACAATGCTACGCAAGCGAGCGCTGTCGAATTTGTTGAGGCCAGCAGCATCACGAGCCGATTGGCTGTTCACAATTTCGTCACGAGCAATAGTCAACAAGCGAACAAGGTCATTGATCGAATCATTTTCGACAGTGATCGCCGGAGCAACTTGAGTCAACGTAATTGCGCGTGGATGAGTCTCAGGCAAATCTAGGTTCGGTTGCGCAATAACCCATCCATGATATGTGTCGATAGCATCAAGATAAGTGATCAAACGCTGTTGATCGAACTGATTCAATTGAGAAGTACCGCTCGAAACGCTTTTAATGAGTTCTTCAATAAAGCGATTCATGCGAGAGTTTAAGCCTGCAATGTCATGATTGTTAACTACCACTACGGACGTCGATGTGTCTGCCATTTGATCCTCCATTTTTTATGCGAATTATTACTTTGTCACCAAAAACATTAAAAACCACCTACGGAAATTGTCATGACAGTGGCGGCACTTGCCGCACTCGATCCGTTCGTATGTGCTCCGCCATCGATGCTGTTGGTAGCCGTCCCCGATGGCCATGCGTTATAAGGCATCGCGTCGACAACTTCCGCCCCAGCCCCAGCCGTACTATTTAGGGAGAAATCATACGCAGCCGCACTTGTATAAGGACTTCCTGTTAAAGTTACATTTGGAAATATCTGGGTGACACGACCGGTATTGTTGATCTCTCCACTGGTGTTGGAGTGGAAAAAATTTTTGTCAACCGTCAGAAATGTAGTTCCACTTATGGCATTCAGGACATTAATTCCATAACCACCGTTTGAAGTTATGAGGTTATTGGATATCCCAACATAGCCATGTGATCCACCATCAAAACGAAGCCCGTCCCCTGAATTTCCGTGAATCGTGTTATGCGCAAAATCTTCTATGGCGGTGAACGCGCTAATATCGATCCCATCGCCACCATTGCCATAAATCCAGTTATTACGAACTGGCCCGAGAGACCGATATCCTCCTATGCTAAGACCGTCCCCTGTATTGTTATTAATAATGCTGAACTCAACCCGATCCGGATTTACTTTGGCGCCTGTACCTGTTCCTGGGCCGGTAAAGCTGGAAATTTGGCATCCAACAATAGTTGGATTGAAATCCCCAAATCCGGATGACGAAAAAGATGCGGGGCTGCCTGTTGCAGACCCCTTAAGCAAACGACAATTAAACAAATAGATATTAGTTGCTTGGGCAGCGTAATTAATTGCTTGGGTGGTCGCACCCTGTAAAACAAAATTCAGCAGCATGTTATAGTTGCAATTATTTATTTGGACGCACGAAGCACGAGTGTTTCCACCTTCAATAGTGACTCGCCCCCTATCTCCCGGAGTGGTCGTATACCCTTCCCATCGTACGGGAGAAGAAGCTGTTCCAGTAGATCGAAATATAAGAATCTCGTTGTAGGTTGCTGATGCTTTTACGTAAATCGTATCTCCAGCCGTTGTCGAAGTTGATGCTTTTGTCAACGTTTTCCATGCAGCCCCAGTAGACGTACCAGCATTGCCATCGCTACCAGAGGCACCATCTACATAGTACGTGGTAGCGACAGCTTTCGCTGATAATCCAAATAGGACTAGAATGAAAAGAAGAACCTTTTTCATTACTGAATAACAGCAGGTCTCACACAAGCACGTTGCAAAACAGCCCATTGTGCCGCAGCGTTATTTGCTTCGTCTACATTCTGAAAAGTACCAGTCATAAACTTCTCGAAAAGAGCCAAGAAGGTGTTGTAAACGAGCATATCGTCAGGGCTAGCGCTAGCACCGGATTGCAATAACCGTGGCGGTCCATCACGTCGATTATCTGACCAGCGATCTGATCCAACTGCTCGTGCATAGACATCTTCGATCGCTCCACGATCATCTGAACATGCCGCCCGTAACGCCCGAATTGCTTCGGCTCGAACGCGTACACGCGTATCTGCATAAGCCTGCATTTGCTCATTTGTTGCTTCTGCCATACTTCCCTCCTACCTAATTACCCATAAGACTATTGTCGCCCACTTAACTGTCGAAGCAGAGTCGACTACGAATGCTAAAACGGAACCAGCATCAATTGTGGTTTGCGTCCAACCAGAAACAGCAGCACCACGTTTAGATTGGCTGGAAAGAGACGGGCCGTTACCAGCTCCGGTGATATTTGTGATGGTTGGATAATTGTTGAACGTGGACGAGGCGAGATGAACCGCCAGGCTGCCTGACGCATCTGCAACAACTGACCAACTTGAAATAACGCACTGGAATGGGACTGTTATTGATCTCGTGCTTCCTGCGACAATTGCACTACCTTGCCCGTCGATGGTCATTGAGATGGTTGTGGTGGTGCCTGTGATACCAGATCCAGTTGCTGCAATAGTTACGATACCTGAACCATTTGTTACGGAAATGCCACTACCGGCAGTAATTACACCCTGCTTGGTAACGCTAGATCCGCTGATAAGCGAATTGGGAATTAATCCGCCGCTCAACTGAACTAGATTAGATCCCGTGTTAAAAGTGTTACCTTGTAATGTAACCGAAGAAGAGAGAACACCAATGTTAATTTGGCCAGAAGGTGAGCTGGATGCAGTAAGCGGAGCGGTTACGTTGATTGTGGAGACAACGTTGTCGAGGGCGGATCCGTCCAGCTTGCTCCAAATGGTCGCCCCACCTCCACCGCTGCAACTTCCTGCTTGAACATTACCTGACGCATCTGTTCCGATGCAGCCTTGTGATGGCAGGCTTGCTATTGTCAATGTTGATGTTCTGATACCGCTTTGAAATGTTGTGCTGCTCTGGAATATAATAGGGCTGTCAAGATCAAACCTTTTTCCCAAGTTATTCCATGTCAATGTTCCATGGTTGGTTGCTCCATAAAATCTAAGGCCAAAATTTGTTGAGGAACTCCCAGACCCCGATATATCGCCGATAACCACATTTGGGAAGTTGGACCCATTATTCAAAGGATTTAATACCAATCCATCTCTTGCGTCGGAAGATCCAAATGCAGCACCTTGAATTGAAGAATTTGCAAGCTCAATTCTTTTGCTTAGAGAAGAAGATACGGGTCCGATTACAACGGAATTCCTGGGTGAAGACCCATCAAGGGTTATGAATTGGCTAAGTGATCCTCCCACGGAATGATAGATCCTGGTCCTTTCCGAGGAATTATCTGCTTCTATTTGGAAAACGTCTACATTGTCTCGCTGCATGGAAAACTGTGTTAATATAGAACTGGTATTTAACCTTAGAGCTTTTTTGAATCCAGCGGAATTGATTACCGCAGAATACTCACCATCATCAAAAAATGTCCTGGCATCATTGATAACAGTAATACTCCCAACACTTAATGCTTGGTCAACACGCAGATTCTTATTCCAAGTCAAAGTCTCATTCCCATCGTTAAATCCAGCGATTCCGGTATTAACTCCGTTAAAAACAATATTCTTATTGCTTGTATTTGTTGATCCAATTACAAGTTGTTCGGCGGGACTTCCTGAACCGGTGTCCATGTTTAAATGAATTTCACTTCCACCAGCCCCGAAATCGTTGTAGAAAACGCGTGCCTTGTTTGCCCCCCCCTGTGAATCTGTGATGCTAATCGTGGAAACGTGCAAACCAGAAGGGAAAAAAGCTGTCGAACTTGCCGGATAAATTGATGAACCGCTCCCTCCACCGCTAGCGGATATCGTGGTTATCCCAGAGCCTGGTGTTATAGTTATATTCGTACCAGCGACAAGGACTCCAGCTTTAGTAATGGAAGACCCGTTAATTGCAGCGTTAGGAATAGTGGCGGTTCCGGTAATCTTCGTACCAGAGACTCCAACAATGGATGCGTCCTGAACAGCATTAACAGCAATGCTGGA
>Ga0075163_10003438_pt1 | contig 21262 bp, 12 predicted proteins | sample JI1023141ADNA_FD_71478 | JGI IMG/M metagenome (GOLD analysis project Ga0075163, IMG submission 71478) | Wastewater effluent complex algal communities from Wisconsin, to seasonally profile nutrient transformation and Carbon sequestration -... | ecosystem: Engineered > WWTP > Effluent > Algae... | reverse complement strand
ACACACACTTCCGGCCAAATGCGGGCACCGCGACACGGGCAAATTGTTAGCCACGAACGACAGATAAGCAATCCGGAACCCGCCACTCGCCCCCGTGACTGCTCCGCCTGCTCATCGGCCTTATGTGGAGCGCTACATAAGGCCGATTATGTAGACCGTACGATTATGTGGACTACCGAAGAGGCATGCATCGGATGCCTTGCGTAACCTAGCTTTTCGACGATTGATGTAACGGCACACTCGACATAATTTCAGTGGCCGACTGAAGTGATGGCTCCACTTCAGGAGACCGTTATGAAATCGACTGCTTCGCACCGGGCCACGCCGAAGGCTCCACCCTTATCTGACTCATTCTCGGCAAGCATCACTGACGAACTGCATCGCTACGACGAACACCTTCGCGATGTCAGAGGATTGGCGGCAGGGACGCGCAAGGACCGGCTTCTCATCGCAGGTCTGGTCCTGCAACAGAGGTTCAAAGAGCAGCCCGTAGACATATCGAGTCTGCGACCCGATGATGTTCGTCAATTCCTCGCCAGGCAGTTGGAAACTCACAGAACAGCTTCCAATGCATCGCGCCTGGCGGCGGCACTGCGGAGTTACTTTCGCTACCGGGCCACGTGTGGCGATCAGGTAGGCAAGCTGACAGCCGTCATCCTCAATCCCGTTCACTGGAAGCTGGCCTCATTGCCACGTGCGCTCACACCGGACGAGATCGAGCGCCTGCTGAATTCCTTTACCGCCGAGTGTCGATGGCCGAAGCGCGGCTACGCCATTATTCGTTGCGCATTGGACTTGGGACTGCGGTCGTGCGAAATAGCCAACCTGAATATCAGCGATATCGACTGGCGTGCCGGCACGGTGACACTGAAAGGCACCAAGTCGCTGCGGCAGGACATCCTACCCTTGCCGATGGAAACCGGGCAGGCACTGGCCGATTATCTTCAGAACGAGCGGCCGCGTAGCGTCAGCCCCTCGCTCTTCGTTCTGCACCGCGGTAATCATGACCGGCCAATGACGGCAGGTGCAGTTCGGGGTGTGATCCGGTGGGCGTATTGGCGCATCGGCCTGACGCATACGCGCTCACATGCACTGCGCCACGCCTTTGCCTGTCGTCTGGTTGAGAACGGTAGTTCGCTCAAGGAGGTAGCCGACCTGCTGCGCCACCGCTCTTTCAACACCACACTGATCTACGCCAAGCTTGATACGCCCAAATTGGCAGCGGTTGCCCTGCCGTGGCCCGGGAGCAAACCATGAGTCCGCGCATCAGTTTGCAGCAGCGGATCGATGACTACCTTGCTGAACGGCGACGCCTCGGTTTCGAACTACGTTCGCGGGATACCCTGTTGGCTGCATTCGCCCGTTATGTCGCCAGTCGTCATCACCGTGGCCCCCTGACGGCTGACCTCATGGTGGATTGGGCACGCCAGGACAAGTGGCATCGGGATACGCAAGCCACCTGGGCCGGTCGCCTAGCGAGGGTTCGCCACTTCGCCCGCTACCTGAAACAGTTCGAACCGGATACAGAGGTGCCGGAGGAACTCGCCTTTGGCCCCGAGCCGGGACGCGTCGCGCCGCACATCTTCCATGAGAACGAAATCGTTGAATTGCTGGCGGCAGCCCGCCAACTTGGACCACAGGGGAGCATCCGCCCAGCCACCTACGAGACCTTGTTTGGCCTGATGGCATCGACCGGCTTGCGGGTTTCCGAGGCGATTCACTTGTGCGATGCCGATGTCGATCTCAAGCATGGGATGCTGACCATCCGGCAAACAAAGTTCGCCAAGTCACGCCAGTTGCCCATGCATCCAAGCACCGTCGCCGCATTGGCATGCTATCGGCGGCAACGAGCGCGGCATATTCCGGCGCGTGCCGACATGGCCTTCCTTATCAGCAGTCGTGGCCGGCGATTGGGGCAGCCACTCAGCGATAGGCAGGCACATCGTGTCTTCAATGAACTGCGTGACAGCTTGGGCTGGGTGAATCGTGGCGCCCATGAGGCACCGCGCCTGCATGATCTTCGCCACACCTTTGCCGTCCGGCGCATAATGCTCTGGCATGCCGATGGCACTGACATCGACCAGATGATGCTGGCGCTGTCGACCTACATGGGCCATGCCGAGATCTTCTACACCTACTGGTATCTGACGGCCGTCCCGGAATTGATGGCTCTGGCCGGCGGCAAGTTTGAACGCTTCGCCGATCTATCGGGAGACGGCGATGAGTAAGCAAGCCAAATTGCCACCTTCGTTTCCCGCGCTCGTGCAAGCCTATTTCGCCGAGTACCTGACCCAACAACGGGCGCTGAGCGCGCAGACCATTGCCGCCTACCGTGATGGTTTCGTACTCTTCCTCGGCTTTGCCGAATCGCGCCTGGGCAAGTCGCCAGCCGCGATGGCGCTGGCCGACATCACGCCGGAACTCATCATGGCATTCCTCGATCATCTGGAGCGCCAGCGGCAGAATTCCGTGCGCAGCCGCAATGCACGCCTGGCGGCACTGCGGTCATTTCTGAAGTTCGCTGCGCACCGGGACGTGGCATCGTTGCAGGTGATTGAGCGTGCCTTGGGCGTTCCGGTGAAGCGGTTCGAGCGTCCGATGTTCGGCTACCTGTCACGCGACGAGATTCTGGCGGTGATCGGTACGCCGGATGGCTCATGGCTGAGCCAGCGGGATCACGTCATGTTCCTGCTGATGTACAACACCGGGGCGCGTGTATCGGAGATCGTCGGCATCAAGGTTGGCGAGGTGATCCTCGACGATGGTGCAGCCTGTGTCCATCTGCACGGCAAGGGGCGCAAGCAGCGCAGCGTGCCATTATGGCGGTCAACCGTGAAGGCGGTTCGCGCCTGGTTACGTGTGAACCCTCAGTTCGTGGCCACGTCGCCGTTGCTCCCGAATCGTAATGGGAGTGCGATGACGCGCTCGAATGTAACGAAGCGGCTTATGCTGGCAGCAAAAGCGGCTGCGGCGCAACATCCCCGCCTAACGCTACAGCGCGTCTCGCCACATACAATTCGCCACACCACGGCAATGCACCTGTTGCAGGCTGGCGTCGATATCAGCGTCATCGCACTTTGGCTGGGCCATGAGACTCCGGTTACTACACATCATTACGTTGAGGCCGACCTGACCATGAAGGAGCGCGCATTGGCCAGACTTCACGAACCAGATGCAAAAATTCAACGCTACCGTGCGCCTGACTCTTTGCTCGACTTCCTGAAGACGCTTTGATTATGTGGCCTGAAAAATACGCGTCGACCTTGGTACATCAGCGTTTGGCGCGTATCCGCAGACTCAATTCCACATAATCGTACAGTCTACATAATCGGCCAAAGCTGCCGGAGACCTACCCGGAGGGGAATGGCCGGTTCCGATTAAAGACCGGCCATTGGTGTTTCCAGAGTCAGATAGCTAGATCCTCACCTGGCTACAAAGTGTCGAAAAAAGCTCAGGCGATTCACTGGCAGGGAGCCGCCTCATCTGCGGCGATGCTTACGCAGGGGGCCGGACCCGGCGTACGTCCTGCCGAAAGTTGAGGAATGCCCGCCGATCGCTCGGGTTTGAGGGCGCGATTAGACATGCCGCACGGTTGGGGTATTGACCTCCCCCGCTGAAACAGCCAGCCATCGCGGACCAATTGGCGGACCAGGGTGTTGATCTCTTTCGAGGCGCTGTAGCGTTTCATGCGGCTACCTCGTCAAGAGACCCAAGGTAGCGCGCGCAAAACTTGGCAGGGTCCATGCCAACCGCTGTAAAAGCCTGATCGACGCCAATCTCCGGAATCGGGCGACCGTAGCGATAGCTGGATTGGCCTAACGCATTCTGAAAGAAGCGGCCAAGAGGGTCGATCATCACGTAGGACTCAACCATTTCGGTGTTGTCCTCGACGCACAGGATGTCGCCTAGAGGCTGATGGCGAGCTACAAACCCCTGAAAATCAGAATCGCTGACCATCAGTTCGTCGGTCACCACCGGTAGCATGCGCAATACCTTCCAGCGCTGAGGCGCCAAACGCCGAATCAATGCGCTGAGATACTCATGGCAATTGAGGGCATTGACGACAGTGTTGAGCTTGATCTGCAGCTTAGGATTATGGCGTCTGTACTCTACACAAAGCTAGCTGAGCGTTTTAACAGTCTTTGCGATGCAGCAAGACTAGCAGGGGTATTTATTCAGGCTAGACTGCCCGCAGAGCCAATTGTCCGAAACGCTATTCCAATGGCACTGAAGTGCCTGACAGGGGCGGCGAGGATGCCGCTGGTTTGCTCGCGACCGACGCCTTCGAGGCCCGGTTGAAGAAGCGTTCGACAACATGCTTATCGCGTTGAAGGCAGCCGAGACCAGCAGCGCTCACGTCGCGGAGGGTGTCTGACGTCAGCAGGTCGTCGCTTAGGTCGTTGTGCGTATCGAGGCGCCCTGGCCAGCCCTTCGAGGTACGGCTCCATGTCCCTCCGGCAGCAGCACTACCAGCATCTCGGCATTGACTCCCTGGTGCCGCGGCATGACCTGTTCGGAACGACGAGCGCCGCGGCCGTGTCTGGGGGCAACGTCTCCTTGCGCCACTGGGCGAAACCGTCGATGTCGGGGAAGTTTACTCGAGCTTCGTCAAAGCCGAGTGTGTGGGTGATGGTGATGGGCAAATAGGTGGTCTAGATGAACCGCCTGTATAGACATCGGTTTAGCCACCCAGCGAGACAGGGCCAATCTGGTTCGCGCACAGGTGCGCGGACGTGTCGTCCGACAGGTTTTCGTAGTGCTGCCAATGAGCTCGTCGTGGCTCATGCGCGGCGCGCTCGCGCGAACAGCTTCTCCAAGTCGCCCAATGCAGCAATCAGCAGATCAGCAAGCTTGACCGACACAGCGGTCTTCCTTTCAACGCTTGAAAACGACGGGCAACTGAACACGCAAGATCTCTACTCCTTCTTGATCGCGCCAGGCGAGCTCCGTTTCATGTTCAAGCGAGACGACCTGGGAGGGGCTGATTTGGTCAAGTATCGTTGCCAGCTCAGTTGCCGGCGCGGGCGTCAAAACCTGCCGTGGCGCGTCCACCTGGCGCTCCGCGATCCGGGTCACCAAGGCGCCGTCGCCGTAGCGGAACGACAGGTCGGGCAGGGTGCGGCGGATCACAGGATGCAGCGAGAATCCGTCAGAGCTCATCCACTCGATCGGCCACAGCGTGTGCACTTTGCCGCCCGACGAGGAATCGATGAAAGCCGGCTCTGAGAGGCAGCTTTCCAGCGCGAAGCCAAAGTCGATGGTGGCGGTGGCGTTGCTGGTTTTGGTCAGCCATTCCCGAATCCGGGTCTGTTGGTCGCTGCCGGGCGGAACCACCCGCAGTTCGCGCGAGGCAGGCGGCAGCGCGTCCCAGTTCGGCGTGTGCGATCCAAGGAACATCGGCTGGCGCAGTTCGCTGACCCAGTCGGTGTAGCGCTGCGCCAACAGCAGGTCGAGATTGATATCGGGAACTTCGTCGCCGTCCAGCGAGCGCCAGTTGCGCAGCGTGCGCAGACGCGCGCGGCTCACGTGGAATGGATGATCCAACACGCTGATTCGAACCAGCGCCGACAAATCCTTCAGCTCCACCACGTCGTCATAACGTCGCGCACTGCCGTCCGTGTGTGGACGCGCAAGCACTTCGAAGCCGACAACCGCGCCCATCCCGTGCTGGAGCAGACTGGCTAGTTCGCTGATCTTCCATCCGCCGCCCTCGTCGCGCGCGATGCGAAACTTGCGCGACCAGGCCGGTCGGTCGGCGGCTGTTTGCGCACCGGTGTCTGGCGACTTTTCCAGCAGCGTGTGTCCTTGCCATGGCATGCCGGCCGGCGCCGACACAAGCCACCGCTCCAGCAAAGCTGGCAAGGTCGCAGGATCGATTTGCGGCGCAGGGCCGGCCAGCCCGCCTGTCTGCCCGGTGCGCCAGCGCCGGAATGCGCGCAGCAGCGCGTCTTGGTCGGCGGCGGCGACGTCGTCTTCAGCTGCGCCGGCCGGCGCGGGCGGGGCGCCGGACCACATTTCCACTTCCACCTCGTAAGCGTTGTCGTCCAGGTTCTCGACCAGTGTCGCATCGCGTTTGTCGAGCGCCATCTCGAACCAAAAATGCGACAGCTCGGCGGTGAGCGTGTGCCAGCCTTCGATATGTTCGCGCCGGCTCGAATGCACTTGCGGCAGGTTAATGATGGACGGGTCAGTGCCGGTCGATGCGGGTGCGATGCGCACGAACTCGCGGCGCGGTGCGTCTTTCTCGGCGCTGGCGGTGTCCACCCGGGCCAGGCTCGCGATGGCGCGCGCGTAGGCGCCTGGATGGCCGAGGCGGCCGTCCCATTGCGCTTGCAGGTCGATGGTCGGCATGTTGCCGGTGATGCCAGGGCTGATCTCGGAATGCGCCGCACGTTTGCCGGGTTGACCCGCAAGGCACACGTCAACCGGACGCGGACGCGGCGGCATGCGCCGCTCGGGCAGCACATACGGATATATCAGGCCGGTCGCATCGCGCCGGCGCCATTGCGGGAATACGTGCACCACGTTGATGGAGATGCCATTGCCGGGCGCGGGATCGGCCACTGTTTCGCCGCGCCGTGCTTGCGCACCTACTGACGTGTCCACGTCGTTGTGCCGGCGCGGCAGGCCGAATTGGCTCGCGTCGTTGGGGTCGACGCCATGGAAGCTGGTTGACACGATTTCGATCGTGTCGTCGTAGCGCGGGTCGGGCAGCACGTCCAGCACGTAGGTATAAAGGGTGTTGTTGGCTGTGCCGCCGCGCAGGTCGGCGGCTGAAAAACGGGTCGCGTCCGACTGCCTGGCGCCACCGTCGGCCACCAGAGTCTTGTTGATCGTGAAGTCGTACAGCTGGGTGCTGAAGGTGGAATGATTGACCGCAGCACCAGGGTCGGCGCCTGTGGTCGCAACCCTGGTGTTGAAGGGGGCGATTGCGATCGCGCGGGTACTCTGGAACAAGGCGGGCGTGGCGGCCAGCATGCGCCGAATCGCACTGCGCGGGCGCTGGTCCGCTGGGACGATGGTTTCCAGTTCATCGAGCAGGCGGCCCGCGTGCCAGTGCAGCTGCTGTTCGACGGTGGTGGCGGCCGACGCGGCCACGTCGACCCGCACCAGCAGCGCCATCAGGGCGTCGGCAATGCCGTCGGTCCGCTCAAGCAGATCGCGCAACGCTGCGCGCAAGTCAACCGCGCCGGTTGCGTCGCTCGCGGGGAATAGGGCGATGCGCTCGCCCACCTCGCGCCCGGCCAGGATATCGTCCATCAAGGTGAGCAGAAAGCCGGCGAAATCCATCGTGGCCTGGCGGTCGCCCACCGCGATGTGGGTGCGCGGCAGCGCGAATGCGTGCGGCATGTAGAACAGGTCCAGCACGCGCTCGACCAAGGAGGTGCCCGAGGAGGGCCGCAGCAGCTGGCTGCCGCTGGCGCCCGCGATGGCCTGGTCGGCCGGCGGCAGGGGACTGGCCCAGCCCAGGCCGGAAACCGCACGCGACTCGGGATCGGACAGATGTGCGGCCAACTCAGCGCGCGCCTCGTTGGCCAGCGCCTGTCCGGCGCGCGGGTCGCTGTCGAGGTCCACTACAGGGATGAAGGCGCCGTCCGCCCAGCTGGCTGCGGCGCGCACCCGCGCCGGCCGCACCAGCCGCAGGCCGGCGCGCAGGTAGGAGCCGGCCACGCTGAACGGGGCAATCGGGGTGTCGGCCAGCAGTGCCAGTTCGTCGCCAACCGCGGCGTTCACCGCCTGCCGCAGCTCCGCGACGAAGTAGGCAAAGTCACGCTCCAGCGCCTTGAACAGGCGGACCAACTGCGGGTGCGCGCCGACCACAGTCAGGGCGATCGTGGCGCTGTGGTCGGGCACCAGCCCGGCCGCCAGCGTCATGCCTTCGCCCGCACCGCGCGCTGACGCGGTCCCGACCAGCGCTGTGTTATCGAAGCGCCAGGACTCGACTACCACGTCCGCCGCTCCGTCCGTGGCGGCGTCGCGCAGTTCGGCGAGGGCGCGGTAGATCGCTCGCAGGCCTGCGAACGGATCGCGTTCGGGGCCGCTGGCCGTGTCTGCGCTGTCGAACAGTGACAATGCCAGTTTGGCGGGACCCGTGCTGACCGATACGCGGAGCGCCGCGCCGCGTTCGCGCACGACTACGAAAGGCAGACGCACACCGGTCTCCGGCGGCGCAAGCGCGTTGGCGTTGGTGGCTCCCACGTGCACATCGGTGGGCAGCGCGATATCGACTCCGCGCCGCAAGTCGGGCGCCAGCGATTGGCGCAGCGACACGCGATGGCCGAGTTGATGTTCGACGTACCCAGACACGGCAACCGCCTCGCCCGCACGCACCCATGCACCGAAGCGTGTGTCTTCACTGCTCAGGCCGTCGAAGCGGTCGTGATCGAAGTGCTCGGCCAGCCAGTAGCCAGCGTGCGCTACGGCCGGCATGGTCGGAGCGAAGCGATTCCAGGGGCGGGGATCGTACCAGTGGAGGGGATCGTACTGCTGGGGCCTGTCCGGCAGCGGCAGCAGCGCGTCGGGTTCGGCCAAAGCGCGTGTGAGGCCGGCCGGTCCCGTCATGTGCAGGCGCAGTTTGTTGGCGTCGGCCGCATGGTCGACCTTTGGCGTGGGGCTGCCATCAATCCGGGCCCCGTTTGCCTCAAATCCGGGGCTCCACGTCAATGCCAGTGAGTGCGCAATGCGGTCGGCCGACATCGACAGGCGCGTGACCGGCGCAACCGCCAGCGCGATAGTATCCTTGGTCGTCGGTGCGGCAAATTCGATCAGGTCGAATGGATCGCCCTGAGCCGGATCGCACTCGAACACGAGGAAGGGCAGCTGCGCCTTGTTGCCGGTGGTGCTAGAAGAAGGCGGGTCCGGCTCTACCATATTGGTCAGGGAACCGGCTTGCGAAGGATGGGGATCGGCAACCAGCAGCACACCGTCGATGTCGCGCGCGAGGATGGCCGGCGTCAGTGCGAGGTCCACGGTGTAAGGTGGCGTGCCTTCCTGAGCGATCCACAGGCTGGCGCTGCGCGCGCCGGCTGGCAGGTCCGCCAGCCATTGTTCCAGCATGCTTTCGGCCGGATGCGCGGGGCTACGCATGGTCACGGCAAACGCATTGCCGGCCAAGCCGGCAAGCTGGCGTCGCGTCAGCGTCACCGCCAGCCGGTAGGCGTATCGGTTACCGGTCATGGTTAGCGCGCCGTAGGGCAGCAACTCGGCGGCGAAGAAGCCGCGCCGCGGTGCCCCGGGCTGGGCCAGCTGACCGATGCCATCGCTGCCGGCGCGGGCCAGGTCGTCGACGATATCGAGCAAGGCTTCGGGCACGACGTGTAGCTGCCGGCCAGAGGGCACGGAGGTAGCGGCCAGTTGTTGCAGCGGCGCCTCGCGAGGTGCAAACATGACAAAACGGTCCGCCATGGTGGCGGGCGGGGACTGGCGCCCGGCTTCGCTGCCCCATACCGCATTGACGCTGACGGGCGGGCTGGTCAGGTCGGCGGCGAGGGCCACCAAATAGGTGTTGATCGATTGCGCCAGGGCCGCTGCGTCTGCGATTTGCGATGCTCCGACGAAGAACTCGGCCGTGTGCAGGCGCGCCGGCGGATCGGCCGGATCGAAAGGCGTAATCCGGAAGACCAGTCCCAGTAAGGACACAGCGTTGGTGGCGAACCATCGTGCCGGGTCGATCCAGGCGGGCGTGCCTGTGACATGGGCCAGGCTGGTGCGCAGCGCCATGAAGCGGCGCGAGTCGGCCAGAGTGCCTTGCAGGCGCGCCAGCGGCCAGGCCAGCCGTTCGCCGAATCCGAATAGCCGGCCAAGCATGGCCTCCGCTTCATGGGGATTGCCGGCGCTGATATCGCGCATCGTGGTCCACAGCGCATCGATGTAAGAGCGCGCCTTTAATGGCGGCCCGCCAGATTCCAGAAACAGGCGCCCTTGCCCTTGCAGCGCATCATCGGACCAGTGATAGCGCGGGGCCGACATGTGGGGTTTGCCATGCTGCGCCAGCGCTTCTTGCTCGCTGATCAGCAAGGCGTAGGCCCAGCCGATATTGGTGATGCCGGCCGCGTGCGGCTGGTCCAGGAACGATTGCCACCAGACCGGATCATCATTGAGGGGATGGGTGGTGTAATGCGGCTTGACCAGCGTATGCCACAACTGCCCGCGCGCGTCGGCCGGGGGCGGCGCGCCGTCGCTGTAGACCTGCACCAGCGCCGAAAAGTTGCCCAGCATGGCGCGCAGGACGGCGGTTTTCTGTGGCCCGGCGGCAGCTCCCCCATCAAGGTCGGCGTAGTCCGTGACCTGGGGCTGGGCCGAGGACAGCACGGCGAAGCCGGGCCACCCGCCTGCGTTGCCGTCGAGCAGATATTCGTCGGCGATGGGCCAGGTGGTGCTGCCGCCGGTGAGGATGCGCTGCTCGTCCCAGTCGACCAGCACGCCGGCCAAAGTTGTGCCCTGCAGGTGCAGGCGCAGGCGTACGCCGGGGGGCAGCGGCACTGGCACCGCTTCTATATTCCCAAGCTGGAGCTGTTCACCGATAGCGGCGTCGATGATGGCCACGCCATTGGTGTCGATGGCGGCGGAATCCCAGTGCGCGAAATAGTCGGCCACACTGATCCGGTCAGGATGGGCGGGGCTGACGAAAATGAAGGGCTGGGCGACCAGGTAAGTGGCGTGTTCGTCATGCGTGTACGTTTCGGTGCCCGGCGGGCTGGTTTGCAGCAGGGCCGGGTGGAAGTGCGACAGCGCGACATACAGCTTGGCCATGAAAACGTCCTTTCTTCAGCCGAAGGCGGCTTGTCCGTTAATTTGCATCTGTACGGCGCCCGACACGCTGAAGGTCCAGCTGAACCAGCCGGAACCGATGCGCACCGATGCTGAATAGGCGGCCGACAGCGTGGCGTTCCACTGGATGACGCTGCGGGCGTTTGGCACATAAGCCAGCGTAACTTCGACGAACGCCTGGGCCGAGACGCGAAAGCACGCCGACAGCACCCAGACCTCCACTCCGCCTTCGCCGTAGGCATAGATGCCGATCACGCCCACCACGCGCAGTTCGACCAGCGTCCCTTTGAGCAGAGCCAGCGCGCCGCCGCTGGCGTCGGTGCGCAGCGTGGCTGAGCCGATCATGACGCCGAAGATGCCGATGCCGGCGCGTACCCAGGCGATACCCGCGTTGAGTTCGAAAAAATAGCCGAGGTAAAAGCCGGCGCCGGCGCTGAAGGTGACGTAAGCGTCGTTGGCTGGTACTCCGGATGGCGGCTTGAGGCTGGTGCGCTTTTCAATGAAGAAGCCGAATTTGGCTTCGTAGACGCCGACCGGCATCGAGAATGCGCGCTCCCACTGGTAGCCGTTCGGCCCGCGCCAGGGCTGGCCAGCGTCAATCAGGAAGTCCCAGTTGGGGCTCCACTCGAGCGCCATGTCCCCCGAGCGCATGCTGGCCATCATGTCCAGCGCGGCGCATCGAAAACTGGTGCGGAAACGGTCCATGTCGGGCGTGGGGCCGGGAATGTAGGCGAATGTTAGGTCCTGTTCACCGGTCAGCAGAAGGGGTATCAGGCCGCCGAGGCGAATGCCGTAGTAGCGCCCGTCCTGCAGCAGCAGGCTGCAAGGCTTGAACAAGTCGCCCAGCTCGAACCTGATGCCGAACAGCCACGGGGCGTCTTCGACCAGCGCATTGAGCCGGTCGCCGGGGGGGAAAATATCGCGCACCTTGCCCAGTTCGGTGTTCAGGTCGTCACCGCTAGTGGAAATGAGGCCGTCCTTGAGGCCTTTGCCTGGATCGAAATTGCGGGTGAGGATCAGCCACTGGAGGCGGAAGAAGCCGGGCTTGCCGCCGGGCGCCGCGTACCACGCCAGCATGCCTTTCACGCCGCGGTCGGAGTGCGCCATCATCAGGCGCCGGTCGTCGGTGTCTGAAAACAGCGACCAGCTACCCAGTTTGAGATTGAAGCCGTTGACGTAAAAGGCGCCGGCGCGGCCGACATTGACGCCGGTATCGGGGTGGTACAGGTCGACCTTGCTGACCTTGACTTCTTCGGCTTCGATGGTCAACAAGCGAAACAGTTCAAGCTTCAGGTTCTTCCCGCTGAGTGACGCGAGGCCGGCGCCAGGCGCGCTGACATTGGTGCCGGGGGCGGAGATCGGCGCGCCGATCCGCACCACCAGCGACAGCGCGCCGCTGCCTCCCAGCACCGGGCTGTTGCCGAAATCGACGCGGGTGTCGATGTAGGGGTAGACGTAGCGTGCGTCCGGATCGTTACCAAGATCGGGCGGAGCCAGTTCCAAAGTGGCCGCCTCGAGCGTGTCACGAATCACCTTGGCGCTATCGCGCAGCAGGCCCACGCCGACCGGGCGCAACTCGATCCCGGCGATGGTCAGGTTGCGCTGCTCCCCAAGCGGGAAACCGATCGCGCCGAAATCGATGTCGAGGGCGCGCTGCAAGCCCATCGGAAGGGCCAGGCCACCGCTCAGGCGCGGCATGCGCACACGTACATCGGACAGGCGCACCGGCGACTTCGGCACGTCGAACGTGAAGCTGCCGATGGCCCATTCACGGCATTGCAGGTCGGCGTCGATGTCGAGCGTGGTGTCGCCATCGTGCGAGCCCACGCGCACTCCGCGCAGCTGCAGCGCCTCGATGAACGCGACGTCGACCGGCACCACCAATGCCTGTTCGAGCGTGCCGACGAAGGTGAAGTCGCGCGGCTTGCCGCCGCTGCTCCCGGACGGCATGGGCGGTAGGCTGCCGCTGATATTGAGGCGCACCACGTTATCGAGCTGGCGGCCGAACAGCTCGCGCAGTTCGAGCCGAAATCCCACTTCGGCCGACAGCACGGTTGTGTTTTTGACCGATACTTCAAAGCGCGTCATCGACCAGGCCACGTCGCCTTCGCCCCATTGCGGCGGCTTGGAGATCGGCCGGCCCTGCGAGTCGCGCCAGCCGTCGGGCACAGCGCGGTGCTCGATGCGTGCATACACGTCGAGTTCGACCTCATCGAGCCGCCCCGGACGGTCGCCGCCCACCGCCGCGAAGCGGGCGCCGATATGCGAAAAGCCGCACAGGGTGGTAAGCACCGTGTCGCGTTCGAGGTCGACGGTGGGATTGATGATGAGGATGCCGCACCAGGCGCGTTCGCGCAGCGCAGCCGGCAGCAGCGTCAGGAAGTTCTCCAGCGGCTCGCCCGGCGAGCCATCGGCGCCGGCCAGCAGGAAGGGATCGGGACGCTGCGGCGTGGCGTTGGCCGACTGTAGCTCGGTCAGTATCGCGTCCAGCGCGCGGTCGGTGCCGAGTTTGATGAGCAGCGTGGTTTCGTCATCGAGGAACATGTCCCAGGCCTTGCCGCCGCCGAAGGTGCAGAAATCGAAGCGGTGGTTCCACAGCGCCGCGGCTCGTTCGATCGGATGCAGTCGTTCGCTGTCGGCTGTGGCGTTGCGTCGGATGCGGCGCGTGACCAGCAGGTAGTCGGGCGGCTCGGCGCTCAACTCCTCGAGCCTTGCGAGCACGTATCCCAGACCCTGCAGTGCTTCGAGAAGCGCCTGGGCGTCGTCCGGGTCAGTACGGATCGCGTCGAGCACTTCACGCGTGAGCACGGGGCCGTAGCGATCGCGTAGTTCTTTGACGGTTTTTTCGAGCACGCCGCGCGGGTTGCTCCAGATGTCAGCAAGATATGCATAAGGACCGGCGATGCCTTGTACCAGTTCGGCGAACATGCCCTGCAGTTTTTGGGCCGCGTTGCCACCGCGGAAGATGGCGTCGATCGCCGCCTGCAATTGCGGCGAAACGACGTTCAGCAAAGTGGGGACATGGTCCTTCAATTCCCGCGAGGGAGTGGACTCGAACACCGCTTGTACGGAGCGGGTGAGGAACGCCATCGAAGGCGGTGCGTAGGCGAATTGGAACAGGCGTGCCAGTTTGTTTTCGAGTGCGGCCGGATCGCGCAGTTCCTCCACTTCGTCAGGCAGCGCATATTCGAGCCTCGAGTCGAGGCCATCGAAGTCCATAGATACGCTTACGCCTGCCGCCAATGCCTCGCGAGCTGCTTCGAGGCGCGCCGATGCCTCGACCAACTGCTCAAGATCCCAGCTATCAGGATCGCCTAGCGCAACGGGCTCGCCGGCTAGATAGTTGCGAAGCGCGCGGCGGGCGTCTTGCCATGCTTGCTGCGTGACCGTGCCGGGCGCGGCTTCTACCCCGGCCCAGAAACGCTGAAAGCGTTCAACCACATCGTGCATCGCGACGCGTCCGCCTTCAAGCACAGATTCGGCTTTATCTAATGCCAACTGGTCTGGCGGACCGCCGAACAGGAACGGAGTGGCCTCACGAACTGAGAGTGTCGACAACGACTCGGGGGCGGAGAGGATTGCGGCCACTGGGGCCATGCGCTCGACCACACGCTGGCCGGCCGCGCCGGTCGATATCGGCGCCACCGGAAGTACGCGTGCGAAAGTCTGGGTGACTGGTGCAGCGCGGTGACCACCAGTGTGACGGTAGCGGGCCATGTCTGACTGCGGGAAGGCGCTGGTGGTGATGACGTGGTCCATGCCGTCGACCCACGCCATGCAGACGCCGGCCAGCGCGTGTGCGGTGCTGCTTTTACCCAGCATGTCGCCAAAGGCCCAGCGCACGTCGATCAGCGGCAGCGAAAACGGGGCGCCGCTGGCGGGGCCGATGCGTCGTTCCAGCGGCGCTGCGCTGCCGGTGACGGTTTGTTCGGGCACGTCGAAGGCCAGCGCCATGCCGCCGCTGTCGTCGAATGCGAGCGTGGGCAGCATTGCCGCCAGGGCGAGCCCGTCGCGGTGGGGGGTGAGCACCAGACGGGCGGTGCTGGCGCCTCCTGGTGCGGCGCTCAGGGCCACGTTGCGCGCAAGTCCGTGCAGCGTTTGCAGGCCGGATGGCAGCAGCGCTGGACGTCCGGCTTCGATCCAGTAGGGCGCAGGGATCACGCGCGACTGCAGTGCTTGCGGCGCGCGCGGCCGTCCATACAGCACGGCCGGATCGGCGCTGACCACCTGCACCGGCAAGTCGATGGCCTTGTCGGGCCGACCGAGCACGATGGCGATGTTCAGACCCGAGTCAGGATGCGGCTGCGTCAGGCCGGCGCGCACCGCCAGCGGCAGCGTGGCGTCTGACTGGAGCATCAAGGGGTGCCCCTGTTCGTCCTGGTAGGCGGTGACGGCCATGGTCCAGTGGTGCGCTGCGGGAGCGATTTGCCATCCGGTATTGGTCCAGTTACCGGTGGCGAAACGATAGCTGCCGACCAGTTCAGCATCGGCCAGCACATGCTGAAACAGCAGGGCGTTGTGGCTATCGTCCTGCGCGGCGCTCGCATCGAGCACATCGCCATGCAGGAACAGGGCGTGGTTGCGCGGCACCAGATGCAGGTCGAAACCGTCCGGCGCGACGGTGGCGGCGCGCAGACGCAGTTGCTGCAGGATGGAGTTGGCGCCACCTCCGCCGAAGCGGTTATCGATTTTCAGTTGCGGCTCGCTCACTTCCAGCGCAAGGGTGACGGTGGCACTGTCGATGCGCAGGCGTAGCAGGCTGGCGGACCAGTAATTCAGATCTTCGTAGCCAGCGAAATGGCGCAGGATATCGTCGGTGGCCACGCGCAGCGCCTTGACAAGCGTGGCGCCGTGGTGGCAAATGTCGATGCCGTGCGGTTGCGGCTGGGCCGGCGCGACCAGCGTGACGGCGTTGTCGCTCTTGTCGATGTCGCCGCAGGTCATACGCAGGGTGCCGCCGGCGTCGATGCTGGCCGCTGTCAGCACGACGGTGTCAGCATGCACGGTGCACGGCAGCGTGGCACGCAGGGTTGTGAAGTGCAGGCCGTGCCAGCTGCCGTCGAGGGTGATGGCGACGCTGGCGTCGTCGGCGGCCAGCGCGGCGGTCAGCGTGAAGCCCGGCGCCAGCTGGCTGGTGCTGGACGCGTGTGTGACGGTGACAGTGATGCCGAACAGACGCAATGAGGGCATGGGATGCTCCTAGCGAAATTGCAAGCAACCGGCCGGCTGGACGGTGTGGACGGCGCTGCCAGACGGGGCGCCGACCCATTCGAGCTGCCTGACGTCGGCCTTGCGCAGCCGTGCAAGATCGGCCCTGGCAACGGAGGCGAACGGCCAGTCGTCCCTGTCCTTGACGAGGCGAGCGGCGATGCCGTCATGCGCGATGTGATGGGTGGGGATGCGCGGGTCGCCGGCGTCGAGCACGTCGATACTGCGTCCGGCGCCAGCCAGACGCAGGCTCACGATGCGCGTGGGTTCGTCCGGTGCCACGCGGCAGATGCGCGAGGCTTCCCATTCGGCCAGCGACCAATCGGGCGCGTCTACACGGTCCGGCCTCACGCTGTCAAGTGCGACGGCGCCGCCCGTGACGATGATGCTGGACTGCGCGTTCAGGCCATAATAGCTGCCGGAGCCATTGCCATAGGGTGCGGTATCGAGCGCGCCCGCGATCCAGTCGCTGCCGATCTGTTCGTCCGCGAGGCCGGCTATATGGCGGTAAGCCTGGCCTTCGCAGGCCGGGTCGCCCGGCGTGAGGTAGGCCTGGGCGAAGATTCGTCGATACGCTTGCGGAAGAGCGCGGCAGATGACCGCCATGTCGGCCACCACGGCCAGTGTGCGGCCCAACCGCGGCGCAGATGCATCGGCTGGCGGGGCGATGTCGCGCACTTCCACGCACAGGGAACTGGTCATTGCATTCCACACCAGCGCCTGATGCTGGCGCAGCGCCGCGGCCAGTTCACGACGTTCGTTGGTAGTCGGCGTCTCTGCGCCGGGGAGGTGCCATTTAGCGCGGTTGGTGATGAGGAAGGTGGACAGTACGCGCTGCTCGGTGGCGTCGAGGCGGGCGCCGGGCGCGATCATGCGGAGCGCCAGCGGCAGGTAGTCCACCTGCGGCGGCGCCTGATTGGCGCGACCGGGATTTTGATCGGGCAGAATGCCGCTGCTCCAGAAGGCCAGGTCGAGGCGGGCACCTACGCCGGGCCGGATCGCGGCGAACGGTGCCGGATCGCTGGTGCGGCAGCTCAAGGCGATGGCCGGCCGCGGTGTGGCGCCCGGCCCGAGCTCCGGTAGAACCGGCGCGGTCGGGGTGGCGAGGGCGAAGGCGTCGAGCGGGCGCCTGGTGGCCAAGTGGCCGAGACTGCAGCCGGACAGCAGCGCGGCCGCGAGCAGGCACATGAAGCTGTAAAGATGCGCGCGAAGGTTTGTCATGGTGCGGCTCCAGGCAGCGGTGGTAGGTCGGAATGGTCAAACTTGAATGAGTTGCGGCTCAGACGTAGGCCGGGCGTAGCCACCGTTTTGTCGAGTGTGAAGCGGCCTTTGCCGCCGCCCCAGGTGAAATCTTCGGAATTTGGCCAAGCCAGCAGCAGGCGCACATCTTTGCGCAGCATGTTTTCGCTGACGGCCTGCGCCAGCGCCTCGCGGTGCAGCGGCAAGTCGATCAGCTTGACGCCCTTGAGCATTTTTCCCTCGGCCTTTGACAGACCGGCGTAGGCGGCCGAGGCGGCCAGGCCTTCGATCAATTGCAGTTCGTGGGCATCAGTCCATTTGGTGACATCCTTCTCGGCGATGCCCGCCAGCGCGAGCGCCAGGCGCAGGCTGGGCGCATTGAAGGTTTTGCTGCTGACGTAACTGGACTTGCGCACGTGCAGGCGCAGCAACAGGGCCACGCCGGCCTCGGAGGTGATAAGCGTCGACAGGGCGACCTTGTTGGGGCCCGGGTCCTGTCCTGGCCGGTCGCTTGGGTCGATTTCGTAGGCCAGCAGGTCGCGCAGCCGCAGGCGGGCCATGTTCCATTGACGTTGGCGGAACGATTCGACATTGCGGATGACGGCCAGGAAACGCCAGTACCACGGCAGGGTGCGAAACCATGCGAGCTGGCCGAAGGTGTCGAGTTGCTCAACGCCGCCGGCGGCCTGGCATGTCATGTAGCCGGTGTAATTGCGCGCAGCTTTCCAGCCTCGGTCTGCGCTTTTTCCGCTTTCCCCTTTCTTCCAGGCAGGCGCGAAGGCAACGCCGAATGGGCGCGACAGCATGCGCTCCACATCGACCGGCGCTTCGCATGCCCAGTACGCCAGGTAAGCCGGCAATTCACCGGGCCCGACTTTCTGGGTAGGCGGCGGCGGTTTCGTCACGCCGCCCAGTCCCAACGTCCAGTGACATGGGCCAAGCGACATCCAGGCGTCGTCATACCCGTTGATTGACTGCAAGTAGCCCAGGCATTCCCTTTCAGCCACTGCGCGCACCACGCGAAAGGTGCGCTGGGCTGTGTCGCCGAGGGCGGACCAGTCCTTTCCGGTCATCACTTTGGGCAGCACTTCAGAGTCGCGTCCGATGACGGCCGAGTCAGCCAGCGCCGCGCCGGTGAAGCCTAAGTGCTTTTGCAAGCGGCCGATCTTGCGCAGCGGGCGATCGGGTAGATGGGCTGCTTCGAAGTGGCCGCTCATGTCGCACACGCGTACTTGCAGCTTGGTATATCTAAGTGCGGCATTCGTGGTGCCAACGAAGGTCAGGATGCGCGGATCGTCGTAGCGCCAGAAATTGCCGACCACGTTGTCCTGGCCGTTGTTATCCAATGGCGGCCATACTTCTTTGAGACCGATGTTGACGAACAAGTCGAACACCACGGGACAGCGGAAGTTGTTCGTGCGCCAGTGATCGATGAGAGCCTGAACATCCGGCGTAAGCACGCCGTCGATAGGACCGGTGTAGACCCGCGTGTTGGCGGCGGACTCGAGGTTTTCCAGCCAGCGTTTGCTTGTCGAGCCGGTTTTCTTCCTGGCCAGTACCGGCATCGTGCTGTGGGCTTGCAGCTCGCGCAGGGCGACCGTCAGCCACGGGGTCAGGGTGTCCGCGCCATCGTCATCGAAAAAGACGTTGAAACCGAACTCTGCGAGGGCGCCTTTAGCCGCGCGAAATTGACCGCTCATGTACGTACTCCCAGATGGCTGCGACAACAACTTGGCGTGAGCGCGGCGATTCGGTCCGTTTCTTTCCATTTGATCAATTGCAAACTTGTTGCCCTCTTCAAATAACTGGTTGGGTCCGACTCGTTACTACCCGGTTGCCATGAATACTAGTCTTTGTCATAGTCGGGACGCATCATCCGTATGGATGATCGTGATACGCTGAACCAGGATCGCGGGGGCGATGGATCAACGGCGTCTGATGACGCGGGGGGACGCAAAATTGAGCAGTCGGACAACGGGCTAGGGCCCGATACAACGCCACCGCAAGAGATCGGCGAAAGGCGGTCAGGTAACGCGCCCGCTTGTCACGGCATTCGTCCGAATTGCGTACTCGCACCCCACCAGGAGCCGGTTTGCGCGGACTGTTCGTTTCTCCATGAACGGAATTTTAAGACAACGGAATATCTGGACTTTCTTCAGCATTGCCGTGCCATTCGCCAGTATGTCGATCACGGTGGCGGCGCCCTCTTCTCTCCGTACGTGGCCGCATTTCTGGTTTCCCCAAGCGGGCGCATCCTCGATATCGATGAACGCTCAGTCGCGTTCCTGCGCTCTGGCAGCGCACTCGAGATTCGCCACAACCAAATCTGGGCAGCGAATCCCGCGTTCAATGGCGTACTGGCGAAGTCCATCGAAAGGGCCGCCCAGGGAAGCAAAGCGGAAACCTTGATTTGCCAAGGCAATGCACGAGCACAACCGCGCTATACCGTGCTGCTTGAACCGAGCCAGCATGGGGCGAAAACCCTGCCCGGGCAGTCGCAAAATGTAGCGTGCCTGGTGTTTCCGCTGGGTCGGCGCCGTATAGCCAGTGCGCAGCAACTGATGTCCATGTTTGGGCTTTCGGCTGCCGAGGCCCGATTGGCGCGTGCTTTGTGCCATGGCGAAACGCTAGATGAGTTTGCCGGAGCGCAGGGCGTCAAAATCCCCACTGTCAAGACGCAATTGAGATCCGTCTTTGCAAAAACCCAGACGGACAGGCAGGTCACGCTGGTTACCCTGATTGCGGGAATCCCCCCACTACGCTAACAACTGTGCAGCAGCAGGTGTCGATGAAGGACCGCTAACGCGTGGCCCGGCTGCTTGCACCCTTGGTAAGCAAAGCGTCCAGCCAATCTTCCCTTGAGCAGATTGCCGATGACATCGCCACCTCAATCAGGTCCTGTACGACACGGCGGGCCAGACTGCGGGCGGTGACGCGATCTTCCATGGAGATGGGCTGCAATGGTCAACCGTGCAGGAAAAGGCTACGTAGCTTGAATAGATGGTCTTACGTGATTCCATCGGCTGACGATCCCAGTAGGCTTTACCCTGGTGACCATCCTTTGGGTGGCGCCCCCCAAGTGCTTGTGAGGGTCCGGTTTCGGTCTCGGCGGGTTGTCGCGCACGGTGCCTAGGGCCGCTTCGAGCATGGTCATGTGAGCCAGGAATTCGTCGATGCCATCGGCGAGATAGGCGCGGACCAGGAAGTGCGCCACCGGCGTCTCGAACAACGGGGATTGAAGCACCTCTTGCAAATCGGTCAATGTCGTTTCGCACAGCATGCCGGGCAGTTGCGAGACTGTATCTCGCAGCGGTAGCTCCACCGGGGCTTCCCATTCGATTTCGTCCCCGTGGCGGCTGGTGCCCATGCGAGGCTCCCAAATGAGACTGCGCGCCGAACGGGGCAGGGAGGGCTGCGCGAACAGATCGTCGCAGCGCGAGTACACCCAGGGCATGGTGAAGCCGCGCCAATCAATGCCCGGTATTTCTGCCCAGTCTTCCCACGGGGCCAATAGCAAGAAAAACAATGCCCGCTCGACCGGCGCAGGCAGTCGGCTGATGTGCGGATCAATACGCGCCGGGTCGGGAGCGGACAGAATGGTCTCCAGGGCAGGGAGGGCACGTGCGCTGGCGGTCGATTCGGCTGGTCTGATCTCGGATACGACCAGTCACTGGAATTGCGCCAGATCGCCCAGGTCGGGCGGGCCGGACGGGTACCGGGCTTGGCTTGACCATCAGCAAGCGTCTGGTCCACATGATGGATGGTGATATTGGCGTTGATAGCCAGATCGGCTGCGGTAGTGCGTTCTGGTTTACGGCTCGCTTCCAGACGCTGGAGAGGCTTGAAAAATCGACTATGTCGGAAGCGTTATCAATTGAAGTTCAATTAAAAACAGAGTTTCCTGTAAGTTGTATTTTATTGGTTGAGGATGAGCCGATAAATCAGGAAGTGGCCAGAGCGCTTCTAGAAGAAATTAGTTGCAGTGTCTGCTTGGCAGAAGATGGCTTGGCCGCGCTGGAAATCATCCAGCAGCAAAAATTCGATC
>Ga0075163_10003437_pt1 | contig 21265 bp, 16 predicted proteins | sample JI1023141ADNA_FD_71478 | JGI IMG/M metagenome (GOLD analysis project Ga0075163, IMG submission 71478) | Wastewater effluent complex algal communities from Wisconsin, to seasonally profile nutrient transformation and Carbon sequestration -... | ecosystem: Engineered > WWTP > Effluent > Algae... | reverse complement strand
TGGTCAGGTGGGCGGCCGAAGTAACGCCACGCAGCGGCCTCGAGGCCCACCACATTGCCACCGAAGGGCGCGTGCCCGGCATACAGCGCCAGCAGCTCCTGCTTGGAATAGCCGGCTTCCAGCCGCAGCGCCAGCAGCGCCTCCACGCCCTTGCTCCACAGGTTGCGGCGCGGCGCCTTTCCATCGCGGCTGCGGACCAGCCGCGCGAGTTGCATCGTCAGCGTGCTGGCGCCACTGACCACGCGCCGCGCGCGCCAGTTGTCGCGCACGGCGCGGCCCAGCGCGAACACATCCACGCCGGGATGCGACTCGAAGCGATGGTCCTCGTACCTCACCAGCGCCTGCGCGAAGCGCGGTGGCACCTGCTGCATTTCCGGGAAGCGCCACTGGCCATCGGCCGCAATACGCGCGCTCAGCAGCTCGCCATCACGGGCCTCGAGCACCGCCGACAGCGGTGACTTGAAGAGCGGACGCGGTGCCAGCGACCAGAACCCGACGCCCGCCGCGACCAGCACGGCGAGCGCGATCCATCGTCTACTGCGCCACGACCTCGGTCCACTGGCCTGCGGTATGGGCCTGTTTCGACGCATCGTACATCGCCTCGACCAGCACGCCGGGCAGGTAGTACCGCCCCAGGTACGCCGCGTTCACGCGGGTCTGGAAGCGGATGGTTTCCCCCGGACGCAGGCTGAAATACTGCAGCACGCGATCATCGCGGATATCCACGTGGTCGGCGCGGCGCGCGGTCTGCGACAGCGAACCGTCGAAGCGGTTGCGCGCCTGCGGCTCGCGCTCGCCGGTGGCATTGCTTTCGCCCGCCAGGCGTTCGTTATGGATCTCCCATCCCGACGGCACGATCTGCGTCAGCGCGATGTTGTCGATGGCCACGCTGGTGCCATTGCGAACCGTGAGGTCCACCGCAAGATCGCTGCCCTGCTTCAGTTTCGCCAGATCGACCGGATTGCCATCGGCATCGGTGTAGCCCACCTGCAGCGACAGGCCGCTGGCGGTGGCCTGCTCCACCTGTGGCGGCGGCGTGCCGCGCACGGCCAGCGTGGCGAACAGCGGACCGCCCGAGGTGTTGCGCAGCGTGACGGGCGCCCCCGCATCCGGGAAGCCCGCGAGCGTGGCCTGGTGAACCGGCGTGCGCGCAGTGACGGCGGTCTCCTTGCCACCCACCACCTGCACGAAGCTGAACGGCCCCGCGGTGCGCGCGCCGGCCAGCTGCGACATCGCCAGCAGCGAATAGGCCACGGACTGCGTCGAGTACCAGTTCTCGGTGCCCAGCTCATCCGAGATCGCGCGGATCAGCGGTTCGGCCTTGTCGAGCTGCCCCAGCTGCACCAGTGCCTGCAGCACCAGCGCATGGTCGCGCAGCGAAGAACCAAAGGTGTAATCAGTTCGCCGGTAATCGCGCACGGCCAGCGGATCACCGGTGGCAAGCTGCTTCGCGACATCCTGCAGCCCGGCAAGCTGGTACGCGGCCGCCAGCACCCAGCGCGCCACGGCATCCAGCTCGCGCGTTTCGCGCAGCCGGTTCATGGCGCCCACTTCCGGCTGCCCCGCGCGGGCGAGCACATACAGCCGGTAGGCCTGGTCGAGCGTGCTGCCCTTGCTGGCCGTCCACTCCTGCGCGGTGCTGCGCAGGTTGCGGATCATGCCGGCGCGCATCGACTGCGGCACCGTGAAGCCGCGCTTCTCGGCCTCGACCAGGAAGTGGCTGGCATAGGTGCTGGCATACACCGCATAGCCTTCCAGGGAACCTGCGGCGAATCCGCCACTGCCACCCGGCCAGTAACTGAACCCGCCATTGGCCAGCTGGAAGAATCGCAGCCGCTCGATGCCGCCCCGGATGTTGTCCTCGATTTCCTTCGTGCGCGAATCTTCCAGCTTCACGAGCGAAGACAGGAACAGCTGCGGGAACGCCGCCGAGGTGGTCTGCTCCAGGCAGCCATGTGGATACTGGATGAGATAGCGCAGCCGGTTTTCCAGGTTCAGCGGCGGCAGCGCGGAAACTTCCAGTGTCACGCGGTTGGTGCCGGGCAGGCCATGCGGCGCCAACTGCGTCGTCCAGCTCTCGCCATCGCCCAACAGGTGCGTCTGCACCCGGGTGCTGGGCGGATTGGCGCTGCGCACCTCGATGTCGATCTGGCTGTCGGCGCGATGGCTGCCGCTCACGGCCGTGAACTTCACGCGGCTCGTTCCCAGGCGGCCACCAGCCTTGAGCTTCAGCAGCCCCAGCTTCTCGTCGATGCGCGTGAAGGTCACTCGCGTGGAAGGATCGCCCACCACCTGGAACATGCGATCGGGCGTCACGGTGAGCGTGACATCGCGCACCGCATCGTTCATCGCGAACACGCTGACCGGAACGGTGATCTCCTCGTTCGGCCCCACCACCCGCGGCATGGTGGGCAGGATCATCAGCGGCTGGCGCACGAACACCGACTTCTCGACCGAACCGAACGCCGCAGGCGTGCTGGCGTTGTTGCCGGCCACCACCATCACGCGCACCGCGCCTATGTAGCGCGGCAACGTGATGGCCTGTGTCTGCGTCTCGCCCGCCTTCAACTGGAAGGGCCCCAGCACCTGTGCCACCGGCGGGAAGCGCGACTGCGGCTTCTGCTCGTTGCCCGCGCCGGCTTCATCCGATCCGCCCAGCGCCAGCAGGCGCTCGAGATCGGTGCCATAGGCCCCGATCACCTGGTCGTACAGATCCCAGGTGCGAACGCCCAGCGCCTCGCGCCGGAAGAACTCCTTGTGCAGGTCGGGCGTCTTGAATCCGGTGAGTGACAGCAGGCCTTCGTCCACCACGGCCAGCGTGTAGGTCATCGGCTTGCCGGCGGCCTCGCGCACCTTCACCGACACCTTCGATTCCGGCCGCCATTCGTCGGCGGCCTCGAGCACCGGGCGCACATGCGTGCCCGGATCGGCGACCTCGAGCGGAATCACGCCATACAGGCGGATGGGCCGGTCGTTGGTCTTGCCCTCATGTGGCTGCACCAGCGTCACCGCCACATAGGCATTGGGCGCCATCGCCGCTGTGATCGGCACGCTGATGCGCGTGTTCTGCGGCTTCGGGAGCACCCAGCGCGCATCCAGGATGCCACTGCCGTTCTCCACCGTGACCAGCGCACGGCCCTGCGAGGATTCCGGCAGCTGGATCACCGCCGTTTCGCCCACCTGGTAGCTGGCCTTGTCGGTGGTCAGCGAGAGCATGCTGGCCGCGGGTCCGCTCTGCTCGCGCTGCTTGCCCGCCCACGAGGGCCAGTCGATGTAGAACACGCTGCCCGTGCAGTGCCCACCGTCTTCATCGCAGGCGCGCACCAGGTAGCGGCCCCACTGTGGATAGTTGATCCGCAGCGTCCACTGCGCGCGACCTTCTGCATTGGTGGCCACCGTGGCCTCGGCAACGCGCGTGCTCTGCTCGCGCGCCACGTACTGGGCCAGCGAGTCCTCGGTGCGGTCCCACCACCAGCGCCACTCCACCTTATAGAGAGTGACCTGCACCTTCTTCACGGCCACCGGCTGGCCCTGCGCAGTGAGCGTGCCGATCTCGACGATGTTGTCCTCGTCGGTGCGCAGCATGCCGCGCGCCACATCGCCCTTGGGCAGGCGCAGCCCGACGAAGCGCGAATACGGGGCGAAGGGTCGCGCCTCGTTGTTGATGCTGAAGGCGCCGCCGCGCTCGAACACGCGCGTGGCGAACAGCGCGTTCAGCATGCCGGGCGGCTGGGCCGCCAGCTCGATGTCCTTCTCGAAGCGGGCCTCGCCTTGCGCGTTGATCTCGCCTTCGAACAGATCCTGCGGCTCGCTGCGAAACTCCCGCGCCGGATCATCGAACACGTAGTCGGTGAACCGGTCGAAGCGCGTGCGCGTGGGCGTGAGCCGCAGCTTCACGTCGGCCTTGAGGCCCGCCGCCGACGCGCCGGACAGCCACTGCGACTGCACGGTGCCGCGCACCGGCCTGCCACCCCCCAGCACATCATCACCCATGTCGAGCGCCACCTTGAGCCGGTTGGGCATCACGGTCTCGACCTTCAGCGACTTGCGGAAACTCACGCCGCCGAGCGTGACGCGCGCGGTCCAGTCACCGGTGGGCGCATCCTCCGCCGTGCGCACATCGAAGCGGTAGAACGCATCCACCGGCGAGGTATTGACGAGGGTCTGCACCGTGCGGCCCCGCGGATCGATGAGATCCAGCGTCGCCGGATGACTGGCGGGCAGGCTCTTCTCGCGATCGCGCAGCACGAACGTGAGCAGGATGTTGTCTCCCGGCCGCCACACACCGCGCTCGCCGTAGATCGCGCCCTTCAGTCCCTTGCTGACGGCTTCGCCACCGACATCGAAATGGCTGACCGGCAGCGCCGCGCCGCTGTTCAGCTTCAGATACCCCTTCTGCCCGCGCGTTTCGGCCACCAGCAGGAATGGCGTGCCAGTGGGCGTGAGGCTGGCCATGCCGTTGTTGTCGGTGCTGGCCTGGCCCAGCGTCTGGCCCTGGAAGTTGCGCAGCGTCACCGACACATTCGGCAACGCCTGCGCGGTGCGCAGGTCCGTCACGCTCACCAGCAGCCGGCCGCGCTGGTCCGCCTTGGCAAGCAGGCCCAGGTTCGAGGCCAGCAGGTTGCGTTCGGCCCGCGTGCCCTCGTTGTAGGTGAAGTAGGCGGGCTTGCACGGGTTCTCGCGATCGCGCCAGCGCGCCTGGTAGTCGATCTCGCCGTTCTCGTCGGTCTCCACGCCGAACCAGTCCTCGGCGAAGTCCCAGCTCGAGGGCATGGACGTGTCGCCGTCCTCCTGGTCCTGCAGCGCGTTGTCGGCCGCCGGCGAGGCACGCGTGGCGTCGTCGCCCGCCGCCGCGCAGGCATAGGCCGAATCGGCCGGCGTGAGCTGCAGCGACAGGCGGAACATCGAGCCCGGATACTTGCGCATCAGCTCCGAGACATCGATCTCGTAGCGCTGCCAGCGACCGGTCATCGGTCCGGTGAGCGTCAGCGACTTGCGCCACAGGTAGCGACCCACGCGACCGATCTCATCCTGGCCGCCCAATGCGTTCACCTGCAGGAACTGGGCGACGTTCTCAGGGAAGATCCGCGTGGCCACCACGCGCACGGAGCGCGCGCTCACCGCCTCGAAGGGCACGGTGAGCGTCTTGCCCTCGGGCAGGATCACGCCATTGCCGACGAAGCGCACCTGCGGCTTCTCGCTTTCCATCGTCAGCGCCTGCACCGACTGCGCGGCGAGAGGCTTGCCGCGCACGTTGCGGATGCCGGGCTCGAGCGTGACGGTGACATCGCCCTGCAGCTGCGCCGCCGGATAGAGCGTGAGCGCATTGCCCTCGATGCGGGTGGTAAAGGCGCCAGCGGAAAGCTGCACCAGGCCTTTCAGATCCTGCTGCTCGTCGAGCAGATCCGAGAACACGACGCGGATCTCGCGTCGACCATCGGCCTCCTGCGCGCCGGCGGAAACCACCGTGAATTCGGAAATCGCCGGCACCCTCGCCTCCAGCGAGTCGTTGCGGTCACTGCCGATGGGCTGGCCCTGGAAGTCCAGCTTCACGGCCGCGGCTTCGGCCTGGCGGGTGAGGCCCGTGAGCGAGAACTGATGCACGCGGCCATCGCTGGCATGCGACCACACCGATGGCGGTGAGCTGCCACGGTAGTCGGCCTTCAGCATGCGCTCGACCTTCGCACCGTCTTCCGCATCGGCGGTGACGATGCGGCCGTGCAGGCTCATCAGGTCCGGACCGGATTCATCGGTCTGGAACTCTCCCAGCTCCACGTCGTACTGCGGCGTCTGCACGCGAAATGAAAACGTGTAGGGCCCGATATCACGGGGCACACCTGCGAGCCCCTTGGCCACCAGCGTGGCCTGGTATTCCTGTCCGGGTGGCAGTTCGCGATCCGGCACCAGCACCAGTTCGCGCGGACCGCGAAACTCGAGCTTGCCCGCGATGGCCGGCTGCAGCTGCAACGTGTTGGCGGGCACGGCCGCCTCACCGCCCACATCACCGGCGAAGATCACGCGGATTTCCGCATGCCGCGACACGATGCCACTGGTGTGGCCGGCGATCACGCTGGCCCAGGCATCGGCCGATCGGGCATCCAGCGCGGGTTTCTTCTGGCAGCCCGCCAGCGCGAGGACACAAAAGAGGATCAGCCCGGACGTCAGGGTCCGGGACCAGGGACGGGTGGTGAGGTGCATAGCTGTTGCCGTGGATGGCAGGGGGATAGAATCGACTCCAATCCTACTACCAGCAGGCACCATGAATCACTGTTCACGCCGGCAGTTGCTGCTGGGACTGGCCGGCGGCGCCACGCTGCTGGCAGCGACGGGAAAGGCTGCCGAATCATCGATCGGCCCGAAACTGCTGCTGCTGGGCACGCAGGGCGGACCGAACTTCAACGCCACGCGCGGGGAAACGGCGAGCGCGGTGCTGCTCGATGGACGCATCTTCATGGTTGACTGCGGCTATGGCGCGCTGGGTGCGCTGGTGCGCGCCAACCTGAACTACCGCGACGTCGATCATGTGTTCCTCACGCACCTGCACGATGATCACGCCGCCGACCTGGTCGCGCTGCTCGGTCACCAATGGACGGGCGGTCGGGTAACTCCCACCACGGTTCACGGCCCTGCAGGCACGCGCCGGCTGGTCGATGCGGCCATCCGCTACAACCAGGTCAACGAGGAAATCCGGCTGGTGGACGAGGCGCGCAGCGTGCGCGTGGCCTCGATGTTCCGCTCGCACGAGGTGCCAGCCACGAACCAGCCCACGCAGGTGCTGCGCGCGGGCGATCTGACCGTGCGCGCCGTGCAGAACACGCACTACCCCGCCGCCACGCTGCGCCGCGTGTCGCACCGCTCGCTGGCGCTGCGCTTCGATGCGCGGGGCCGCAGCGTCGTGTTTTCAGGCGACACGGCCTATTCCCCGGCGCTGGTGGAACTGGCCCGCGGGGCCGACATGCTGGTCTGCGAGGCGATGCATGTGGCCGCCACCCGCCGCGGCTTCGATGAACGCGTGGCCGCGGGCGCCTATGCCGACAACCCGGAAGGCATCTGGCAGCACATCGTCGATACGCACACGCCGCTCGACGTGGCCGGCCGCATGGCGCGCGAGGCGGGCGTGGGCACGCTGGTGCTCAATCACATCATTCCCGGCGGCTGGAATCCGGAACTGGACGACGAGTTCTATCGCCGCGAGGTCGCGCGTGAATTCGCGGGGCGGATTATCGTGGGACGTGATGGCATGCTGATCGAGGACCTGAAATGACCGTGAAACTGCAGAACCCTGCGGGGCTCTACGATTCCTCTCCCAACGCGTATTCGCAGGTCGCGACCGTGCCTGCCGGTCAGCGCCTGGCCTTCATCTCGGGCCAGGGCGGGGACAATCCCGATGGTTCATTTTCGCCTGATTTCGCCGCCCAGGCGGCCAGCGCCTTCAGCAACGTGGGCCTTGCCCTGGCGGCGCTCGGCGCAGGCCCGGAGAACGTGGCCAAGATCACCGTGCTGATCGTCGATCACGACATGGAAAAGCTGCGCATCATGCAGGCCGCGCAGCGCGTGCTGTTCGGCGCGCACCACCCGGCGGCCACGCTGATTCCCGTGCCCTGTCTGGCGCTGCCGCAGATGCTGATCGAAGTCGAAGCGATCGCCGCGCTGCCGGCGTAGCGCCGGCCAGCCTCCCACTCCTTCCGCACAAAAAGGCTCGCCGCGACTGGCGGAGAGGGCGGAAGTCGATAAGGGGACGTCTTCCACCCCTCGCCAGTCGCGGCGAGACAATCACCAACCCAGTCGAGTCCTAGGGCGCGGCACCGGCCTGGATCCACGCGCGGATCTGGTTGATATCGGTCTGCGACAGGAAGGGTCCACCCACCGGCATCCGCGAACCGACGGTCTGCGTGCCCTCGACTTTGTGGATCACATAGCTGTTGTTGGGGTCTCCCGCCGTGACGCGCTTCAGGGCCGGCACCTCGAGGCTGGTCACGCCCACCAGTGCCGCATGGGTCGAGGCCGACGAGCTCATGTTCATGACTCCCGGCAGCGCGGCACCAGCGCCGTTGTGGCAGACCGAACACACCGGTCCGAAGATGTTCGCCTGCAGCGTTGCCAGTGACGGTGCATTGACGACCGTGACGGACACTGCCGTGCTGGTGGTCGTATTGCCCGCGCCATCGCGCGCCACGGCCGTCAGCTGCTGGATGCCGCTGAACGTCGCGGTGTTCCACTGCACCGTGTAGGGCGCGGTAGTCGCGGTGCCGATGACCGTGGCGCCGGCCAGGAACTGGACCTGCGACACGCCGATGTTGTCGGCTGCGGTCGCCGTGACACTGACCGTTCCGGAGACATCACCGCCCGTGGGCGCCGTGATGCTCACGGTCGGCGGCGTGGTGTCCGGCACGTTGTTCACGGTTACCGCGATGCCGGCCGACGTCGTCGAATTGCCATAGGCATCGAAGGCCACGGCTGTCAGCGTTGCCGCGCCGTTGGCCACCGAGCCGGTGGCCCAGCTCGCGCTGTAGGGCGCGGTGGTATCCGTGGCGATCTCGGTGGTGGTCGTTCCTACACGCACATTGAAGACCACGCGCGTCACGCCGATGTTGTCGGTGGCACTCGCGGTGACATCGACCGTGCCGCTGACCGTGCTGGCGGCCGCGGGCGCCGTGACGGCGACGCCGGTCGGCGCGGCGATATCCGGCGCCGTGGCGCCAAGGTCGATGCGCGCGTACAAGCCGTTCACTTCACCGTTGATGCCGGCCGCGATGTACAGCACGTTGGTGGGCTGGTTGCGACCCCCATTGCCGAACCACAGGCCCCACAGGCCCGGGGCCGCGATCGGCGCGCCGGCGGCGTTGCTGATTGCATGGATGAAGGCGCCGGTCGAGGCATCATAGCCATTGATCCTGCCGTCGCCGAAATTGCCGACCAGCAGCGCGTTGCTCAGCGTGCCCCAGCTCGCTGGCGCCACCGCCACGCCCCAGGGGGCATTCAACTGTCCGCCACGCGGGATCAGGTGCTTGAGCAGATTGCCGTTCAGATCGAAGGTGTTGACGAGACCTTCACCGGCGCCCGGCAGCTCAACGTGCCCGGTGCCATCCTGCTTCGCGTAGGTCACGACCAGCACCGTGGTGCCGGCCAGCGTCAGCGTCTGGATGTTGTAGGGCGCGAAACCAACCGGCAGCGTGGGATCCGTGAAGCCGCCGGCGACCGTCACCTTGGTGAAGGTGCGATCAAACACGTCGATCTTGCGGTTGCGGAAATCGGCCGCGTACAGGAAGTTGGCGCCGGCATTGCTCGCGATGGCCAGGCCCTTGTAGTCCGCGCCATCGACGCTGTTGTAGGCCACGATGGCCGTGTTGGCATTGACGGTGGGCGCCCAGCCATAGAGTGAGCCGGACTCGCTGACGAACATGAACCGCGCCGACGCGGTGGTCGTGCCGTTGGTCAGCTGGAAGTCAGCGGTCGAACTGCTGGCAACGATGCCGGTGACATCGCCCGGGCCATTGGCGCCCGCGGGAATGCTCACCACCAGCGCCTGCACCAGGCCCGTGCCGTCATACAGCGTGGAGGTGCGGTCCAGGTTGTTGCTGGTCCACACCGGGCCACCGGGCAGCGCAGCCAGGCCCCAGGGATTCTTCAAGTGCACGTCGGTGCTTACCGCCGGCACTGCGCCGTCGGACACCAGCGAGCTCATCGTGTAGGCGCTGGGGATCGGCGGATCCACCTTCAGCACCAGACCGAAGGTGGTGCTGCCGCCGGCGTTGCTGGCCGTGACGGTGTAGGTGGCCTGTGCCGTGACGGCGGTCGGCGTGCCGCTGACCGCGCCCGTGGTGGCGTTGAGGGCAATTCCCGCTGGCAGTGCGGGCGCGACCGTATAAGAGGTCACCGTGCCGGTGACGGTGGGATTGAGCGTGGTCATCGCCGTGCTGACATTGGTGGTCACCGGCGAGGTGTAGCTCAGGCCGCTGGGCGCAGGCGGGGGAGGAGGAGGCCCGCCTCCACCGTTGCCGCCGCCATCACCGCCGCCGCAGGCGGTGATGACCAGCATCGTCGCCACTGCCAGCGCTCGCGCGACCGAACGGACCTTGCTGCTGAAAACGTCCCTCATGGCCTTTCCCCCGGGTGATGCGGTGATGTGCATGCAGATGAGTGCCACGCGTCACGATTCCGGTTGCCTGTCGGGTTTCTGTTTTTTTCAATGCAACCTTTTGGCGGCGGCGCGCTACTTACCACTCAAAGTGGGCGCCACGAAGCCCGTTCGGGAGACTTGCGATGAAGAAGAGACTGCTCGGGCTGGCTGCACTGGTGATCACGGCTGTCCTTGGTTCCGGCTCGGCAATCGCCGAGCCCTACCTGGCCGTGGTCACGGGGCTCAAGTGCGGCGGCTGCCACGTGAACCCCACCGGCGGCGGCATGCGCAACGCCTTTGGCACCATCTATGGCCAGACGCAGATGCCCGCGCGCCTGCTCGACATGTCCTCCACGCCGTGGACCGGCGACCTGGGCCGCTACATCGGCATCGGCGCCAACCTTCGCGGCGGCGCCACGTTCATCAATTTTCCGGGCGGCCCGTCCATCTCCTCGTTCGACCTCACCAGCCTGCGGGCCTACGTGGACCTGCGCGTGATCCCGGACCGGCTCTCGCTGTACATCGACGAGCGCCTTGCGCCCGGTGACGCCAGCAACGCCGAAACCTACCTGCGTCTGTGGAGCAAGGACCATCGCTTCTACGTGAAGGCCGGACAGATGTACCTGCCCTTCGGCATCCGCCTGCAGGATGACAGCGCCTTCACCCGCGAACCGACCAGCATCAACTTCAATACGCCGGACCGGGGCGTGGAGATCGGTTTCGAAGGCGGGCCGTGGACGGCGCAGCTGGCCGTCAGCAATGGCACCTCCGGCGGGCCGGAGGTCGACGACGGCAAGCAGTGGAGCCTGCGCGCCGAGTACGTCAGCTCCCGCTGGCGCGCGGGCGCCAGCTTCAACCTCAACGACTTCGATACCGGGTCCCGGCGGATGCAGAACGTGTTTGCAGGCCTCAGGACCGGGAAGATCGCCTGGCTCGGCGAGGTCGACTACATCGTCGACACCACTTCACCGCAGCGTCGCACGCAGGTGGCCGGCCTCCTCGAGGCCAACTGGAATGTGCGCAAGGGCCACAATCTGAAGTTCACGGCCGAGCACTTCGACCCTAACCGCGATGCCGCCCAGGACCGGCAGACGCGCCTGAGCTTCGTCTACGAATACACGCCCATCCCGTTCCTGCAGCTGCGGACCGGCATCCGCAACTATGACGACGTCAACGAAGTGCCCTTCCTGAACCAGCGCATCGTCTTCGTGCAGCTGCACGGGTTCCTGTAGCGCATCGCTTCGCGTCCGGACAGGCAGTCTCGGCCTACAATCAAGCCATGATTCGCCGGCTGCCCTGCCTGTTCCTGTGCCTGCTGCCACTGCCGGCGCTGCAGGCCGCGCCCCCGGACTGGGGCGGAAGCCTCGTGCTGAGCAGCGACAACCTGATGCGCGGCACGTCGCGCAGCAGCAGCGAACCGGCGCTGGCGGCGGAACTGCATGCGCAGTTCAGCAGTGGGTGGCTCGGCGCGCTGTGGGCCACCACCAGCCGGGTGCGACCCTCCGACCCGACCACCGTCGATATTGCCGCGACGCTGGGCTATGGCGCCGCCCTCGGCGATGACTGGTCGCTGCGCGGCAGTTTCACGCACTACGAAAGCCCGTGGCAGAACCCATCCGGCTTCTACCGCTACGACGAACTCACGCTGGACATCCGCTACCGCGAATCGCTGCTGCTCAGCGCCAGCTTCTCCCCCGACACCTCCCGCTTCGGATCCGCCTTTGGTCCGGTGTGGAAGCGCAACGCCATGGCCTACGAGGCCACCTGGCAGCAGCCGCTTTCCCGCAGCCTGCGCGGCCATGTCGGCATAGGCTATTACGACCTTTCGGACCTGTTCGGGCGCGGCTACTGGTACGGCAGCACGGGCCTTGCCTGGTCCCGGGGTCACTGGCAGCTGGATGCGGCTTATGTCATTGCCGGGCGCCGGGCGCAGGACCTCTCCTACGTCGGCGATGGCGGCAGGCGGGGCCTGTTCTCCATCGGGTACTTTTTCTAGGCCCGCCAGGCAACCATCGGCCCGTCCGGTGGTACAAACAGACATGCCACGACCCTCGCCGCAATCCGCCGAAGCGCGCGAAACCCTTCTGCTGCAACGCGTGGCAGAGCGGGACCGTCAGGCATTCGAGGAGCTCTACAACGCCTACCATCGCCGCCTGTCGCGATTCCTCATGCGGCTGGCGCCCCGCTACGACTTCGCCGAAGAGATCATCAACGACACCTTCTGGGTGGTCTGGCGCAAGGCCGGCGAGTTCCGGGGCGCCTCGCGCGTCTCCACCTGGATCATGGGCATCGCCTACCGCCGCGCGCTGCGCGCGCTGCGCGATGAGCGCCAGGTCACCAGCATCGACCGACGCCTGTCCGAAGAGTCCACGCCCGACAGCGATGATTCGGCCGCGACCGCCGACATGCAGGACTGGATCTCCCGCGGGCTGTCAGAACTGTCAGAGGAACAGCGCCTCACGCTGGAAATGGCCTATTTCCTGGGCCATTCCTGCGAGGAGATCGCGGCCATCACCGGCTCGCCGGTGGGCACCATCAAGGCGCGCATGTTCCACGCCCGCGAGAAACTGCGACTTTCCCTTCCCCTGCTCGGTGGCCTGGCGCCACGGGGTCCGACATGAACCACAAGCACGCCTGGGAGCTCATCCCCTGGTACGTCAATGGCACCGTTGCCGAGTCCAAGCGCGACAACCTGCTGTTCCACCTCGAGCACTGCAGCCAGTGCCGCGACGAGGTGGCGGCGCAGCGCGCGCTGCTGCAGGCCATGAAGACGCGGCCGCAGGTGGAGAGCATGCCGCATGCCTCGCTGCAGAAGCTGATGGCGCGAATCGACTCCGAGCCCGAGGTGCAGCACGCGGCGCCGGCCCGCTCATCGCGCACGCTGCGCTGGCTCACGGCGGCGGTGGTGCTGCAGGCGCTGATGCTGGGCGCGCTGGCCACGCTGCTGCTGCGCGCGCCGCGCGGCGAAGTGCCGGTCACCTACCAGACCGTCAGCTCCGCGGCGCCGACGCCCGGCGCTCCCAGCGTGCGCGCGGTCTTCTCGCCGGACATGACGCTGGGCGAGCTGCAGGCGCTGCTCGAACGCGCACGCCTTCGCATCGTCAACGGCCCCTCGCCCGACGGCGTCTACACGCTGGCCACCGCCAGCGTGGCCGATGATCCGCGCCAGGCCCTGCTCACCGTGCGCGCCCACCCGGCCGCGCGGTTTGCCGAACCCATCGGGCGCTAGGACCATCCCGCCGTGACCAGGCACTCCGGCTTTCTGGCAGCGCTGCTGATCCTGGCACTGGGTGGCTGCGCGTCCCCGGCCACGCGCGACGCGCTGTCCATCCCGTCGACGGGCAGCGCGATGGATGAGCAGGATCTGATCATCCTCGCCGTCGAGAACGACAGTGCCGGCACCGCGCCCCGCCCCGCCAGCACGCGGCCCGGCTATGCCGGCACGGCGTACCGCGCCAGTGATCGCGCCCGCGCGCAGATGCGCGACCTTGCGCGCGAGTATGGGCTTTCCGAAGTGGCCGCCTGGCCCATCCAGGTGCTCACGCTGCACTGCGCGGTGCTGCGCATTCCCGCCGGCGCCGAGCGCGATTCGCTGCTGCAGAAGATCGCCGCCGACTCGCGCGTGAAGCTGGCGCAGCCGATGAACGGCTTCGAGCCGCGCACGCAGACCTACAACGATCCGTACCTGGCCGTGCAGCGCGGCTTCCAGAGCATCGATGCCGCCGGCGCGCAGCAATGGTCACGCGGCGAGAAGGTGCGCGTGGCCGTGATCGACACCGGCCTCGACGCCGCCCATCCGGATTTCGGCGGGCGCGTGGCGGTCCGCCGCAATTTCGTCGACCGCGATGCCAGGCGATTCGGGCTTGATCGCCACGGCACCGCCGTGGCCGGCGTCATCTCCGCCTCGGCGAACAACAACCTGGGCATCGTCGGTGTTGCGCCGGGCGTCGAGATCATCGCGCTGAAGGCCTGCTGGCAGCTCGACGACCAGATCGACACCGCGCACTGCAACTCGCTGACGCTGGCTCAGGCGCTGGCCGCGGCCATCGCCGAGAACGCGCAGGTGGTGAACCTCAGCCTCGCCGGTCCGCGCGATCCGCTGCTCAACGCGCTGGTGGCCGCCGGCACGCAGCGCGGCGTGATCTACGTTGGCGCGGCGCCGACAGACGCTCCCGCGGATGGATTTCCCGGCGGCACGCCGGGCGTGATCCCCGTCGACATGGCCGAATCCGCTGCCGCGCGCAGCGGCGTGCTGCGCGCTCCGGGCCGTGAGGTGGTCACGCTGGTGCCGGGCGGTCGCTACGATTTCGTGTCGGGCTCATCGCTGGCCACGGCCCATGTCAGCGGCGCCGTGGCGCTGCTGCTGGCTCGCGATCATCGATTGAATCGCGATGCCGTGTACCGGTTGCTCGCGCAGAGCGGAGCGGGACCTGGCCTGGCAAGTGCGGCGGCGATCAATGCCTGCGCTGCATTGGCACGACTGCTGGAACGCACTGCCTGCACGAAGGTGGCCACTGTTCCGGCCACCGCTGCGGCAGCCGCATCGGGCACCGCGCCCTAGGCCTGGTTGCGCAGCTTCACCACCTGCAGCGCCACCGGCACCATCGCCAGAATCAGCAGCGCGCAGAGGTAGTACGGCAGCAGCGGCAGCGCGCTCACGCGCCGAATCTCGGCTCCGGCAGTCCGCGGATGCCCAGGCCTTCGATCACGAACGTGGACCCGTCCAGAGGATCGGCCGGTCGGCCGAGGAAGGCCGGGCTCAGCGTGGGCACATAGAGCAGATCGAGCGCGGCGCCGCCGAACATCACGCTGCCGGGCAGCTTCAGCGGCATCGTCACGATTCGCTCGATGCTGCCATCGGGCCGGAACCGCACCAGCTTGCCGCCCTCGCAGATCGCGCTCCACACATGGCCTTCGGCATCGACCGTGGCGCCATCGGGAATGCCGCCCAGTTCGGCGGTGCTCGCGAAAGGCCGGCGGTTGCTCACGGTGCCACGCTCGATGTCGTAGTCGTAGGCGTAGATCAGCTTGCGGATGCTGTCGGCGTGATAGAAGGTGCGATCGTCGGGCGACCAGCACGGGCCGTTCGCCAGGAAGATGTCGGTATCGATGATGCGCAGCGCGCTCGCGCCGGGATCCAGCGCATACAGCTTGCCGCGCGCTTCCTTCATGCCGCGGTCGCTCGACCCCACGATGAAGCGCCCGCGACGATCCACCTTGCCATCGGCCAGCTGCACCTGATCGTTCAGGTCGGGGCTGGTGGCCAGCATGCGGCATTCACCGGTGGCGAAGTCGAGCGTGTGCACGCCGTTGGCCAGCGCCACGATGGCATTGCCATCGCGCGAGATGGCCATTGAACCGATGATGTTCGGCACCGGCCAGCGCTGCGTCTTTCCGGTGGCCGGATCCAGGCGATAGACGGCCTTTTCGAGGATGTCTATCCAGAAGTAGTTCTGGGTCTGCACATCCCAGACGGGCCCCTCGCCCACCGAGCACTGGGGAACGTCGAGCCGCCGGATATGCATGCGGGGTGCCTAGGGTTTGCGCGCTGATACCAGCGAATAATACCCGCCGCCGGTCTGCACGGCTTCCACGTCGGTGAATCCCGCATCCTCGAGGATGCTGCGGAACTCCGGCAGGCTGTACTGCTTGCCGCGCGTGGCCAGCAGCATCAGCACCGAGAATGCCGCGGCCGGCAACGGACCGCAGCCATCGTCATCCATCAGCATCTCGTGCAGCAGGATGCGCCCGCCTTTTGGCAGCGCGTCGAAAGACTTCTTCGCCAGCAGGCGATTGGTGGCATCCGACCAGTCGTGGAACACGTTCGAGAAGAAATGCGCGTCGTAGTCGCGCGGCCATTCCTGCTTGAACATGTTCACGGCCTGCGTGCGCACGCGAGCACCCACGCCCGCCGTGGCGATATAGGGCTCGGCTGCGGTGCACACCTGCGGGATCTCCATGATCGTGGCCGAAAGCCCGGACCATGCCTTCGACATCTCGATGCTGTAGATGCCCGAGCCGCCACCCACGTCGAGCACGCTCTTGATGCTGGCCAGCAGCGGCTGCTGTGCAACCGCCTTCGCGGCCGCGCGACTGTGCGCGTTCATGAAGGCGGTGAGCCAGGTGGCCATGTCCGCCGGCATTTCGCCGCGCTCCCACTCATCGGCGGCGGAAACATGCCCTTCGGCCTTGTTGCCGGTGCGCAGCGTGGCCAGCAGCTGCGTGTGCAGCGGCTGGCCCTCGCTGTAGCGCCGGATCAGCGGGCCGTAGTAGCCCTCGGCATCCGGATGCAGCCAGGTGCGCGTGGTGGCCGTGGCGCGCCAGCGACCCTCGCGCCGCTCCACGAAGCCCAGCGCCGCGAGCAGCCCCAGGTGGATGCCCAGCGCGCGGGCGTCCACATCAAGCTGGGCCGCCAACTCGCCGGTGGTCAGCGCATGGGCTGATGTCGCGGCGAACAGGCCGATCGTGTCCGCCACCGTGACGATGGGGAAGCGGTACATCGCCAGCCAGTTGTCCCAGATGGCGCGGTCATCGCGCGTTGCCGGCAGAGCGCTCATGACGGCCTCAGGCCTTGACCTTGCTCGGTGCGGTTTCCTTCAGGAACAGCGCCACGAAGAATCCGACCACCAGGCCGCAGGCCGCGAAGTACAGCGCACCCTTGAGACCATACGGACCGCTGGCGATCCTGCCAGCGATGATCGGGCTGATGCCACCGCCGAGGAACTCACCGGCGAAGATCACGAAACCCGCCATCGAGGCCAGCATGCCCGGGGGCGCCGCCTCCGCCGCGACGGGACCGGCCAGGATCGCCAGCGCCGCGAAATTGAACAGCGAGGCGAAGAACAGCAGGATCCACAGCGTGGTGGTGTTGTCGGGGCCGGCCTGCGTGAAGAAGTACAGCGCCACGGCAGCCAGGATGTAGGAGGCGAGCGTCGAGAGCTTGCGGCCGATGATGTCGGACAGCGCCGGCATCGCGAACTGGCCGATGGCGCCGCCCACGCCCACCGCCGAGAACACATTGCCCGCGGTGATGGGATCGAGCCCCAGGCCCGCACCCACCGGCGCGGTGAGATAGCCCATGAGCATCGCGGCGATCACGAAGATGCCGCCCATCGCGCAGATCAGCGTCAGCGGGGCCACCTTGGCGTTGCGATGACCGAACATGCTGAGGAAAGGCGTGCCGCCGCCGCCGTGCCCCGTGTCGGCGCGCTTCGCCGGTTCGCGCACCACCATCCACATCAGGATGGCCATGATCACGCCGGGGGCGCCGACGAGCATGAACACCGTATGCCAGCTATGGGAATCGAGCAGCCGCGTGGCGATCATGGGACCCAGCGCCAGGCCGAACAGCGAGATCATGCACTGGAAGATGCCGTTGTTCATGCCACGACGCGAAGGCTTGGAAGCCTCGACGGCCACCGCTACGCCAGTGGAAGCCACGGGACCCTCGGCGATGCCCATCACGATGCGGACGATGATCAGGCCCATCACGGTGCCCACCACGCCGCTGAACACCGACATCAGCGAGAACACCAGGATGGCCGGCGCCAGCACCAGGCGGCGCCCGATCTTGTCGGCCAGGTACCCCATCACGAACGCCGAGACGCCCCAGGCCATGCCGAGGTAACCGGCCATCGCGCCGCCGTCCTGCGGCGTGAGGCCCAGGTCCTTGGCCATCGTCGAATTCGGCGACTGCAGGATCACGGGAAGAATGAAGCGGTCGAGCCCCACCAGGCCGAAGGTGAGGCTGAGCAGCAGGATGATCTTCCACTCGTAACTGGTGTCCCAGTTCTTTTCTTGTTGTGCCACGGTGGCCCCCTTTTTTGGTGTTGTTGTGCGCGAGTCTACTTCAGAAAATCCAGGTCGGCGCCTCGAAGGTCACATCGCGCACCTGGTCCGACATGCCCTGCTCCCAGGTGCTCCAGCCGGAGTTCATGCCGTAGGGCGAGCGCTGCAGGAAGGCGTCGATCTTGCTGATCTTGCCCTTCTCCAGCTTGAACACCTCGGCGATCTGCCACGTCCAGGGCTGCACGGGACCGGCAACCACTTCACGCCCATCCGGCGCCTTGAACCGGCGCGTTTCCCCGCCCGGATGATCGAAGAACCCGAAGGCGAACACGATGCCCCGCTCCTGGTCGACGGCCACGAAGCGGCGGTCACGGATGCGGTTCACGAAGTGGATGAGGCCGGACTGGAACTGCTCGAGGCAGCTCCACTGGCCGGAATACACCAGCGAGGTCTTCGGATCGGGGCGAGTCTGGCCCGCGGGCGTGGGCGCATTGGTGGCACGGCCGCCGTTCTCGTGGCGCTCGCAGTCCGCGGTGAAGGGATAATCGCCCTTGCCGTCATTGCGCTGCATGCCGGTGAAGTACTTGTTGCCCTGCGCGATCAGCTCCGCGCGCGACATGCGTTCGCTGGCCGGCACGGACTGCAGGTACAGCGGATGCGTGCCGAGCTTCTCGACGTTCTCGTAGGCGCGCAGGTTGTCCGGACGCACCACGATCTGCTCGATCTCGGCGATCTGCCGGTCCTGCACGCGCAGGCGCAGCGCCAGCAGCGAGCCGTTGAACTTGTCGGCCTCGCGGTGATCTTCCTGGATGGTGGCGAGCACCGTCACCTGCTGGGCGGGCACGTCGGTGACGAACAGCCGGTACTTGCCCTTGGCCTTCATCGTGTTCCACAGGCCATCGCCGATGAGCAGTCGCTGGCCATCCTCGGTGAAGCGCACGTTGGGCGACAGCGGCACGGCCTTCGGGTCGTTCACGACCACGGCATCCATGTAGCGCTCGACCATGCCCTCGAGGCAGGCCCGGTCACAACCGGCTGGCTGCGCGGCCTGAAGGGTCCCTGCGGCAATGGCCGCCGCGAACGCGTAAAGCACCCTGCTGTTCTTCATCGCCCCCTCCGCTGTTTGTTTGCGGGGCATTCTGCCCCATCGCCCCTGCGGGGTCGACGCTATCAGGGCGGCGCCGGGGGCCGCTTCGTGATCAGTTCGAACCGCAGCTCACCGTCGTCGTACAGGGTGCGCGTCATCCGGACATTCATGCCGGGAACGAGGTTGCGCGCCTTGAGGATCCGCACCTGCTCGCCCGTGGCCATGCGGACCCGGCAGGTCTGGCCTTCGCAATCCAGCACCGTGGCGGTGGTTTCGGATACCGACCTCACCTCGGCATGCCCGCCCCAGATGCCCCACCAGACCAGGAACATGCCGAGCGGAATGCCGATGCCCAGCACACGCGCCACGCTGTGGCCGCGAGCGAATCCGGAGTTGTCTAGGTTTTCCGGGGCGCGGCGCACAGGGTCTTCTCCATGAACACGCTGTTCGGATCAGGAAGATAGTGGCCAAAGGGCGCGCGCTCGGCATAGCCGGCGCGCGCATACAGTCGCAGCGCCTCGGGCTGCCGGTTGCCGGTTTCAAGGCGCAGCAGTGGCCGCTGGTGGGCGAGCGCCTGCCCTTCCAGGAATTCCAGCAGCGCCGCGCCCAGGCCACGACCCCGGGACTGCGGCGGCACGTACATGCGCTTGAGTTCCCCGTAACCGTCCATCAGCACCACCGCGCCGCAACCACAGACCTGTCCAGCAGTATCGCGCGCCACCGCGAACACCACACCCGGCGCGGTCAGCGCGGCCATGTCGATGCCATGGTGGCTCTCCGCCGGATACAGCGGCTTCTGGTAGGCATCCAGCGCATCGATCAGCGCGACGACCTCGGGCTGGTCGGGCCGCTCGATGGCGATGCGGATCATCAGAACGCCGGTGCCGTGCGTGCCGCTGCGGCCTTGATGGCAGCAGCATCCTCGGGCGTGAGGCGCCGCGCGGTAGCAGCCTCGTCCACTGCCGCGCCGAAGCGACGAATGAACTCCGCGCGCGTGCGGTACAGCGATTTGAGCGCGCCGGCACCCAGTGGCTGCATCGCCCCGGTCAGTGCGCACACGCCCTGCGCGCGCGCATCCGTGTTGCGCGGCGTGCTCCGGCCGCGATACGAGGCCAGCGGCACGTCGACCTGCGGCAGGCGCAGTCCGCCCAGCGCATTGCCCAGTGCATCGCGCTGCACTTCGCCGGCCGCATCGGTCTGGATGCGCGGCTCGCGCGTCATGGGCATCTGCCTCACCAGCAGGTCGTCGAACTGCTGCCAGATGCCGTTGAATGCGTATCCCACCGGGAAGTCGCTTCGCGGCTCGAGGCACAGGTCGGCCGCCGGTGCCGCGTGGCCTGCAATGGTGAGGTCCGCGGTGGCCGGCTGTCCCGCGGCGAAGGGACCGGAGTGCGCGGCGCCCGCGATCTCGTAAAGCCGCCGCACACCCGGCGCATCCGCATCGTCGACGCGGCGCTGCAGCGCGCGCTGGAAATCGGACTCAGTCATCACCGAGACGAACGGCACGCCCAGCGCCGGCGCGGCCCGGCGCGGATCCGCATCCGGCAGCGCCGCGGCGCACTGGTTGATGAGCGCGGCGTTGGCACCTGCCGCATTCAGGTAGCCGTCGAACACCGGAGTGCCGTCTCCCAGTCGCAGCACTTCATGCAGCGCATGCGCATAGGTGGTGATGTATCCGCCAGTCTGCGAATAGCCCGCCGCGATCACGCGCTGCGGATTCAGCTGCAGCAGCGGATTTTCCCTGCTGGAACTCCTGAGCAGCGCGCCCACCTGCGCGATGAGATCCCAGGCCAGGCCATTCTCCGCATCGGGTAGATCAGCCGCGGCAGGCGTGACCGCGCAGGCCTCACCGCGCCGGTGCGCGAACGACAGCCTCGCGTAGCGCACGGCATCGAAGCGCTGCAGTGTCGCGGCCGCCACGGGCTTCACGGTGACGCCCACCCAGGCGTCGCCTCTTGCCAGGAAATGTTCCCAGGAAAATCCCCACAGCGGCGCGAAGTCGTATTGACCGGTGGGATTCAGCAGCTCGACCACCACGCGGCCGCTGAACTTCGCAGCCTCCTTCGGCCGGCGCACCAGCAGGCGCGTGGCGTAGGGCACATCCGCCGCCCGGACCACGACGCCATCGCCGCTGCCGGCCCAGTCGTACACATTCGCGAAGCCGCTGACCAGCAGCTCCGATTCCACATAGCCGCGCGCGGCCAGGTCCACCGGCAGCAGCGCGTGATCCGCGCCCAGGAAGGGCCGGTTGGTGGCGCTGGCGGGAATGA
>Ga0075163_10003436_pt1 | contig 21269 bp, 19 predicted proteins | sample JI1023141ADNA_FD_71478 | JGI IMG/M metagenome (GOLD analysis project Ga0075163, IMG submission 71478) | Wastewater effluent complex algal communities from Wisconsin, to seasonally profile nutrient transformation and Carbon sequestration -... | ecosystem: Engineered > WWTP > Effluent > Algae... | reverse complement strand
GAGCTCGGCCGCATCGTCGGCAGCTACGGCATGCTGCACTTCGAAACCTACGCGGCGACCCCGGACCGCACCGCCAACTCGCGCTGGTGGAAGGACGACCCGCCGCCCGAGGGCCTGCGCAACCCCGCGAACTACCTCGAGCGCATGGTCGGCGCCAAGATGTCGCTGCTGCAAACGCGGCAGCGCCTGCAGGCGCTCAAAGACCTCGGCCACTACACCGGCGACGTGAACGCCGCCTGGGACGCCGCCGCGATCGACGCCCTCAAGAAGGCCCAGGCCGCGCTCGGCGTGACCGTCGACGGCAAGTGGGGCCCACAGACCGAGGACGCCATCCAGAACGCGCTGACGCAGCCATGCACCGGCAACTGCGACGCGGACGAGGCCGAACCATCCGGCCCATCGAGCGACGCGCTGAGGCCGATGCGCCTGCTCGGCGGCGTCGTCGCGGGCGTCGCCATCGCCAGCGTCACCGCGGCCATCGCCGTGACCCTGCGGTGGCGACGCAAACCCATCCAGCCGGAGCTTGAAGACGGAGGCCGCCGTGGAAATTAGCCTCGCCTTCACGGACCGCATGCAGCTCTCGGCGCTCGTCATGCCGCGCGGCGAGTACGTCGTCGAGATGCTCGAGCCCGGCGACAGCCTCGGCCTGTTCCTCGTGCGTGGCTGCCTGCAGATCACACGGCGGAGGACAGGCGAGCCGGCCAGCTACTCGCTGCACGCCACCCCGCGCGCCCCGCTGATCATCGTCAATCCCGGCACTTACACCATCGTCGCCGAGCGCACCGCGCTCGGCTTTCGTGGCTCTCGGCGTTCTCGATAGGAGATTCCCATGCACCCGAACAACAACGGCCCAGCGCACTACGAGCTCATGAGCATTCTCCACGAGGGGCTGCGCAACTTCCAGCAGCGCCGCGACCACCGTCGCAGCCGCCGCACCGAGACGATGGCCCCCACACCACCGCCATCACCTCCATCGTCCCCCACGGGCCCTATGCCAGCGAGCGCAGCCGGATTTCCCGCGGGCGCTGCATCGGCCTTTTTAGGACCCCGCGGCTTCGTCGACCTGGACGGCCACGCCATCGTCTCGATGGACCCCGAGCTCATGCAGCATCTGCAGGACCAGATCCGCGGCGTGAAGCCCATGTCGCCGCGCACGGACGCCGCCCCTCCCGCGGCCAACGTCGGGCCCGCCACGTCGAACGCCGAAACGAGCATGACGCCGACCCCGACCTCGTCGGCCACCACCACCTCGCCGCCGAACGCCGATAATGGCTCCTCCTCGGACCACGTTGAAGCAACCACGGCGCAGGCTGCTGCTGCAACGCAGGCCATGTCCTCCCCGCAAGCTGGCTCACCCGCGCAGCAGTCGAAGCCCGATGAGGTCAGCGTCGACACAGGACCCACCAGCGAGCCTGCGCCGACAAAGACCGAGGCCGTGCCCTTCGCCGAACTGCTGCGCGAGCATCGTGAGCTCGTGTCGAGCCTTCTGCACGAGCACGAGGCGACGCTCAAGGAGCAAGCCGAAGCAGCAGCAGCACAGCAGGCCGCGCTGCTGCGCGAGCTGATGGCCGCCCACCGCGCACAGCTGGACGAACAGGCCGCGCGGCACACCGCGGTCGTCCGCGACATCCTCCGCGAAAACCAGAACACCCTCGACGAGCAAGCCAGCGCCGCCGCCAAGCGCGAGGCACAGCTGCTCCGCGAGCACCGCGAGGCCCTCGCGGCGGCTCAAGAAGCGCATCGCCAGAGCCTCGAGGATATCCAGGCGCAGCACAACGCCGAGCTCCGCACGACGGAAAGGGCCGACGACAGCGGCACAATGCGTCCACTTCAAGAGCTGCTCCGGGAGCACGCGAGGGTCCAGCACGTCGCCCAGCAGCGCGCCCGCGAGGACCTTCAAACCCTATCCCGCATCGTCGAAAAGCAGGCCGAGGGCCTCGCCATGCTCGCGGTTCATCTCGCCCAGCAGCAACAGGACGCCTGGCTCCCGCCTCCGAGCTTCGCCCCACCGCCCGAGATCCCCAGGGTCCCTGTCACCGCGGATGCCCCCGCCGGTCTCGCGTCGGTCTCGCCGCCGTCCATCCCCGTCGATCCGGCTGTCGCCGCGACTCCACCTCTATCGCCCCGAACTGAGCCGACGCCGCAGCCCGCAAACACGATCCCACACGCAGACGACCCGCCCGTCCAGCCTCCAGCCCGCTGCACGGACATCCAGCTGCGCGAGGAAGAGGCCAGTGATCGGGCCCGCGTCCACGCCCTCATGGACGATGAGGACGCAGTCGACGCGGACGAGGCGGACCCCGATCTCGACGAGGACGAACCTGTCCTTTCGACCAGCCGACGCCGCACATCGTGGCCGTCCTCGCAGTTCGAGGAGGACGACCGTGGCTGACAACAGGGACATCGCCGTCCTGGCGAAGAAAGTCTACGAGCTGTCCGTGCTGCCGGTCGCCGAGCTCGACGCCCGCAAGTGGGAGGCGCTGCTCATCCTCCAGGGCGTCTACGCGTCGGCCACCCCCGGCGGCATCGACCAGGCCAACGCCGACAAGGAGACCCGCTGGCGCCCCAAGATCGACAAGGAGGGCCTGCTCTCCGCGCTCCACCCCAAATGGCACCTGCGCACCGACGACGGCAAACCGCCTGCCGTGCGATTCGCCGTCGCAAGCGCCCTGACGAACCCTGACCGCACGCTGCAAGCCCGCCACGACGCGCTCCGGCGCATCCCCCAGGCAGACCGCGAGCCGCTCACCGACCTGGTGCGCGCGCTCAACACCGATGCCTGGGACGGCGCCACGGGCGACGCACGCGTGTTGTTCAGCCAGAAGATGCGCGAGATCTCGACGACGTGGACCAAGGACCCGTGGCTGACGATCGACCTCCACGGCAACAACATCCCGATCGCGATTCTAATCAAAAACCAGGGCGTCACCAACGACGGCGGCGTCTGGGACAGCGACCCGACCGACGACACGCTCTCCGCGAGCTGGAACCGGGCCATCCAGGTCTGGGACATCGACTTCCTGCGTGACAACTCCTTCGCGCAGCTGTTCACCGCGGTCGGGAACGCGGCCGGGACGGCCGTGGAGACCGCCGGCGACGTCGCCGGAGGTGCCAATCTGGCGGCGAAGCGCTTCGCCAAACTACTCGCCTGGATGCCCTACATCGTCGGCGGCATGGGTGTCGTCGGCGCCACCGCGGTCGTCGTCGCGGTCGCAAATCGGCGGCCCACACAACCGCCGCCCCTGCCACAGCCCACCCGCTGAAAGATCCTATGCAACGCACCGCCGTCACCGAGTTGTTCACCCAGCTCCAGAAGTTCTCCACGCAACCTGGAGCGGACCTGTCATGAACCGTACCGCTCTCATCACCGTTGCGACCGGCGCCGCTCTCGTCGGTGCCGGCTATCTCTTTCGCCGCACCGACAACCGCGGCGCCGCCCTGAGGGCCGCATCCGAGGTCATCCCGATCATCACACCGTTCATCGACGTCGGCGTAGCACAGGGCGTCCTGACAGCCATGGAGCGCCTGCCTGGCGACCGGATCACCCTCGTCCTGCACACGCTCGGCGGCTGTGTCACGGCCTGCGTGCTCATCTCGAACGCGCTGCGGCAGTTTCGCGACTCGGTCGCCGTCGTGCCCTACATGGCGATCTCCGGCGGGACGCTCATCGCCCTCAACGCCGGCCGCCTCGAGATGGGCCGTCACGCATCGCTGTCCGCGGTCGACCCGGTGATCATGGGCCAGCGCGTGCGCCACCTCGCCGACGGAGGGGAGAACAAGGCCATCGCCGCGCTCGCCCGCGAATATCAAGTGTCGATGACCGGGTACCTGCGCGAGTCCCTCCGCACCCACGTCCCCGAGTCCCGACTCGCCGCGGCGATGAGCCTCTTCAACGGCGAGCACGCGCCGCACGCCTGGCCGATCCGCCGCAGTGACATCGAGGCCGTGGGCATCCCCGTCAAGCTGTCGGAGAGCCGCTGGTCGTCGCTCGTCCATCGTCACCGCAGCCACACGCTGCGCCTCGCGGAGGAGCACGTCCCATGAACAACTCGCGCTTATGGCTCCTCTTCTCCACCGCAGTCAGCGTCGGGCTCGGATTCGTCGGCGGCATGATGATGCGGTCAAGACGTCCAGCCTCCGTCGATCCCATCGGACGGCTATACGAGATCGGCGGCGAGGCCTACGTCGACGGGGCTCTCGTCGACTTCCTCCGCCCCCGCGCCGACTCTAACGAGACGCTGCCCTGCGGCGTCAGCCTCCCGTGCCCGGGCGAGTGGAAGGTCCTACGTTTCCGGGCTGTGGTGCTGTTCGTCAAACACTTTCTCGGCCGTCCGCTTCTTCCGCATCAGAGGGGCGCCCTCTACATTGTGAGGCACCTGCGCGGCAACGGCTCAGAGGCAAAGAATGATCAGGAGGTCCGAAGATTCCTGCAGGAGATGATCGACCTTGGCCTCGTGGAACTCGGCGGTCGCTGGAAAAGCTGGGAACAAGCTACATCGCTCTCCAAGAGTTCTTGAAGGCCGAAAATACTGAGTCAGCCGTCACTCAATCGCATATGATCTGCCGCGTGGCAGCGCCACAGATGATCCAGAGTCGAGCGGAGGCGTGGCGATTATGGCGCGGCCGCGATAAAATTTCACCTCGTAGCCTCGCGCTCGGCGAAAGCGCCTTCGCACACGATTCTTGAGTATTCTCCAGGGCAGCCGATACGTGGTCCGCGATGGGCTGGACCTGGGGTCCTCCTCGTGGGGGACTGGGCACAGTACGGGGGGCGGGGAATGGCACGAAGCGTGGAAACGAGAGGTAGGCCGTCAGGGCCATTGGGTGGTGGACATATTCGCGCAGGGGTGATAACGCTCCCCCTGTCAGGCGAGTGGGCGCATGCACTGGAGCAAGCGCCGTGATCACGAAGATCGACCTTCGTCCCTACCGTCATCAACCCAACACCTGGGAAGCGGACATCACCATGCTCATTCAAGGCCACGAGGTTCGCCGACGATGGAAATCGCCGATGTCCTCGCGCTCCGCGAGTGAGCGGTGGGCCCGCGAGAAAGCCCTCGGCTTCCTCGCCGACGAGGCCAAGCCCAAAAAGGAAGAGAATCCACAAGACCTCCCGAAGAAAGAGATCCCCACCTTCGCTAAGTTCGCCGAACGCTGGATGGAGCAGTACGTCGTCGCCAACCGCCTGCGGGACGCGACCGCGGACAACTACCGCCAGGACCTCAACGCGCACCTCATCCCCATACTGGGCGACCTCCGGCTCGACCAGATCGACGCCGAGGCTGTGCAGCGGCTGAAGGCGGCGCGCGCCGATCGCCACATGGCCTCGACCGTCAACAAGGTTCTGGCCCGGCTCAAGACGATGCTCCGCTCGGCGATCGAGTGGAAGATCATCGCCATGATGCCGCCGATCAAGCGGCTCAAGGAGCCCAAGCTCGAGAAGCCACACTACAAGCAGGTCGACGACGAGAAGTTTCTCGACGCGGCCCGCGAGGCGGACCTCAAGCTGTACACGGTCATCCTGCTGGCGGACGACGCCGGCATGCGCCACGGCGAGATCATCGCCCTGCGCAAGGAGGACATCCGCCTCGATGACGGCCCCTGCGGGGCGATCGTCGTGACGCGTAGCTCGTACAAGGGCAAGGTCGCAGCGACCAAGGGCAACCGCTGCCGCCGCATCCCGCTGACGCCGCGACTGCGAAGCGCCCTGATCGAGTTCCTCCCCACGGTGCAGGGCGAGCTCGTCGTGCTGTCGAAAAAAGGTGAGCCGATCCGCAGCCAGCAACCGCTGCGCCTGTGGCTCCGCGAACTGCAAGACCAGCTCGGGCTGCAACGCGGCGTCCACATCCTGCGCCATACGTTCGCCACCCAGGCGCTCCACAAGGGCGCCTCATTGCGGGAGGTCCAGGCGCTCCTGGGCCACACCAACATCGCCACAACGGAGAAGTACCTGCACACGGACTCCGACAACCTCGACCAGGCCATGCTCAAGGTGGCTCGCGGCCGCACCACGGCGAGCGACTCCACGCCGAAGCACGGCCCGAATCGCTCCCCACGACCCAGGAGAAATTCTGGAGAACCGAAGTCGCCTCCCCGCAAACTGCCGTCTGCGCAGTCCAGCAGGGGTTGATCGCCTTTCGACTTCAACGGCGATCTTGCGGCTTAGCGCGCGCCAGACGGCCCTCTAGCCGTCCTCAGACCTCGAATTCCCACGAATCCAGCGTTCGGATCCACCCCGTTCGCGCCCGCTCGCCTGACAGCGCGGTTATACACGGGAATCGAGAGTCTGAGGGACTGCTGGAGTGCCCACCTGGCCACCCCAGGCCAGGAGAAATTCTGGAGACGGTCTCACCGAGGGCGCCCCTGGATCAAGCCCTCCCCGACGGTTGCGTGCGCGTTCACCTTAAAACCCCTGGCGCAGCGGTGCCGGCTGCGGCTGCGGCTGCTACCGCCCCGTGGCGTATTGCGGGCAGTCCCACGGCCAGGCGATTGTAGAAGGCCTGAGCGTCTCGCGCCGGAGCTGGAGGCGATCCGGGCGCTGCACGACGCGTGCAAGGGCAACCTCGTGCGCGTGCATGAGGAGCTGGAGGCGCGCGGCGTCCAATCGTCTTACACGTGATTGATCGCGTGTTGTGGGCGCCACGGCATCGGCCAGGTGACGCCGGTGCCGGCCGGCGCGTACCACTTCGGGCCCGGCAAGGAGATGCCGTGCACCGAGTAGCGATTGAGGTGGAGGTGGAGGTGGAGGTGGAGGTGGAGGTGGACGTAGCCCTCGACGTCGACCCGGCGCGTATGCAGGTCGAGGTCCGGGAGACCGCGCGGTGTGTCCGGATCTACGACAGCCACCGCATGCTCGCCGAGCACCCCCGCCTCCCGACCGGCGAGGGCGGGCACAGCTGCCTCTCCGAGCATCACGTCGGCCGCAAGCCCCGCGCCGCCGCCGTGCCACACAGCCCCAAGGAGAAGCTGCTGCGCGGACAAGACCCGAGCCTGGCGACGCTCTGCGACCTGCTGCGAAAGCGCCACGGCGGCGGCGCCGTGCGGGCGATCCGCCGGCTCCACCGCCTCTCCTCGACTACCCGACCGAGTCGCTCGTCGCGGCCGCTCGCCGGGTCGTCGACCGCGCCGGTCTGCCCGAGCGCTGGTCCCTCGACACCTTCCCGTGGGACCGCCAGCCCGGCGCCCGCAAGGCCGTGCTCCTCCAGCTCGGCGAGCTCGGCTTCCTCAGCCGCACCGAGAACACCGTCCTCATCGGACCCACTGGCGTCGGCAAGACCGGCCTCGCCAGCGCCATCCTGCTGCGCGCTCTCCAGGCCGGCCACCGCGGCCTCTTCGTCAAGGCCCAGGACCTCTTCGACGACATGTACCGCAGCCTCGCCGACCACTCCTCGCGCAAGCTCATCGCCCGCCTGCGCAACATCGACCTCCTCGTCATCGACGAGATGGGCTACCTCAACCTCAAGCCCGAGCAGTCCAACATCTGCTTCAAGCTGATGGAGGAGAGGTATGGGAAACGATCGACGATCGTGACCACAAACTTAGACTTCGACGAATGGTACGCCTTCCTCGGCCACAAGGAGATGGTCGTCGGTTCACCGATGCCGCGAAGCAGCGCGGGACTTGGAGTCGTGGCGGCGGGCGGCTATACCAGCGGCGTGTGGACCGGCCCGATCGCGGACCTCATCGAGCAGCGCTTTGGTGTTCGGTACCACAACCACCACATCCCGCGCTTGCTCAACCAACTCGGGTTCTCGGTCCAACGGCCACGCAAGCGCCTCGCCCGCGCCCCAGGCCGCCTGGCTCCGCGACAAATTCCCGGCGATAAAAAAAAGCGAACGCCTGTCGCGGCGTCGTAATGTTCGGCGACGAGGCGAGCTTCTGGCTCGACGGTACGCTGCACCGCACATGGGCGCGAGTCGTTGCAGGCCGTCGAGGCACGTCCAGCGCGGTGCCGATATTCGTCCCGGAGAGCGCCTCGGTCCATTCCGCGCGGGGACATTCTGACCGATCGAACCGAAGCGACGGCGCCACTCGGCCTACGAACACCGGACATACGCCGGCCACCGCCAGAAAACGACCCACGAAACGCAGCGCGCCCGTCGAACCGAAAAGCCGCTCGAAAATGACGCTGCGGTTCCCCAGCGACCAGTGATAGCTTACCAGCGTCATGGCGCGCGAGCACCGTACCGCGGTTCGCTCGTCCTGCGCACAGATCGGCCTGCAGCACTATGGAACTCGTCAACGGTACCCGATTCAGCCTCGATGTCACACAGTCGCTCGACAAGGACGGGCGGATGTGGGTGGTGGCAATCGCCAAGGCGACCTACGCCTTTCCGTGCGCCGGAGATCACGCCGCGCGGCTCGCCCCTCGCCAGACGGGGCTCCTGGTCAGCGACGTATTCGAGGCAGAGGCCGGCCTCTCCACCCCGCACTTCGAGAGCGACTTGGCGCCGTTCAAGCGGCTTTGCGACGTCGTCGTCAAGGGCACCGCCCACGCGCCGAGCGACAAGGCCGTCCGAGAGCTGATCGCACGGGTGAAGGTCGGAGCGATCGACAAGGCCGTGCGTGTCGTCGGCGAGCGCTCCTGGGTGTCGCGAGCCGGTCGATACCGACCGGGAGATCCGGCGCCGTTCACCGCGATACCCGTGACCTACGGCCGTGCCTTTGGGGGGATGTGGGATGGACGCGACTTCGGTGACGCCGAGGACTTCGTCGTATACGCCGCCAACCCGATCGGCCGCGGCTATGCACCGGGTCGATATCGCAAGCTCCTCGAGGGCGCGCGAACGCCCAACGTCGAGGCGATCGACGACCCCATCCGTGACCCCGAGGGCGGTCACACGCCGGTCTCCTTCGGACCCGTCGCCAGGAACTGGACCCCGCGGAGGAACTATGCTGGCACGTACGACGCCGAGTGGCGCGACAGCATCTATCCGCTGTTGCCGCCCAACTTCGACGACCGGTTCTATCAATGTGCACCCGACGATCAGCAAATACCATACCCTCGGGGAGCCGAGCTCGTAAACCTCTGGAACCTGACGACGAACGGCCACGTCGAGTTCCGCCTCCCAGCGCTGGACCTGCCCATGGTCGTCGTGCTTCGTGACCGTTCTCAGGTCGTCTTGAGTCCAGTCGTCGACACGCTCGCCATTGACGCGGACGCGGAGCTTTTCGACGTGGTCTGGCGCGCTCGCCTGCCCGTCCGCCGCGGACTCGTCGACTTGCGCCTCGTCGCCGCCGGGAGCGTCTGCAAACGCTGGTGGCGCAGCCAGCTCTACGGCAGCGGAGATTGTGGGTGTGGAGGATTCGAGGTCGACGACAAGGATCTCCTCTCCGTCACGGAGATGGTCTGATGCGAAGGTCTCATTCACTCGAGTTCACCTCATCGGGCGTCGTCTGCAGCGTCGGCCTCAGCGCTCCGACCGCCAGCGCGGCCATACGCGGCGCCCTGAGCGGATTCAGGGAGTCTTACTTCCTCGACGCGTCCGGCGAGATGATCATGGGTGCGGCGGTGCCTGACGCCGCTCTCGAGCGATCTGGCGTCGCGGAGGACCTGCGGATCCCTGACGAGGAGGTGCGGTGCGCCAGCATGTTCGTCCGGGCCGCCCGAGAGTGCCTTGATGGCTCCGCGGTCGCCGACACCGAAAGGGTCGCGGTGCTGTTCCTCGCCCGCGATGGCGCCGAGACGGGCGAAGCCCGGGCCGCGTGTGAACGGCGAATGAAAGCCTGCACTACCGCTTTGGGGCGGAGCTTTCACGCGGACGGTGGAGTCGTGCAGGGCGGCCGTGCCGGCATCGCCGAGGCCCTCACCATCGCCGATCGCCTGCTCACGGACCAGGGCGTCGCCTCAGTCATGATCGCTGGGGTGGACAGCCTGCTCAACACCGCGGACATCAGCGCCGCCCTGGCGCGCGAACGCCTGCGAACGAACAGCCACAGCGACGGCTTAATTCCCGGAGAAGCGGCGGCGTGCATGATGGTGCGCCGGGGCAATGCGGGCAGGCCGACCTTCCTCAGCATCGAGGGGTTCGGCGCGGCCAACGAACCGTGCTCATTCACTAGCGAGAGTTACTGCACGGGCATCGGCCTGGCGAGCGCGATCCGCCAGGCGTTGCAGCGAGCCTCGCTCGAGGCGAGCGCCGTCGGCCACCGCTTCTCGGACTGTTCCGGAGAGTCATACTTCTTCGACGAGTCGGCGTACGCGTGGGGTCGCGTCCTCCGGGCCCCTGGTCCGCCCAATTACAGGCAGCACCTCATCGCCGCGAGCATCGGCGACGTCGGGAGCGCCGGCGCCCCACTCGCCCTGGCTGTCTGCCGTGAGGCCGCGCTCCGCGGGTGGATGCGCAGTCACTACGCGCTGCTCCACTTCTCCAGCCTCGGCGGCGAGCGAGCCGCAGTCGTCGTCAAGCGATCCCCGCCGCGACCGGAGCCGTGACATGCCCCACAACGTATTCGCCAACTACAACGAGATCGCTGCAAAGAGCGCGGACGGTTCCTCGCTCGCCTGCCACCCGGACGTCTGCTTCTCCCCCGGCGCACCGATGCCCGGCGTCCCGCTACCGTACCCCAACAGCGTATTTGCGGCGGACCTCGACAATCTGTCGACGACCGTGGAGATCAGAGGGTCCGGCGCCGCGCTCGAGGAGCAGAGCTTCTTCTCCACCAGCTTTGGAGATGAGGGGGCGACCCAGGCTATGCAGAAGGGCTTCATCTCGGGCAAGGTCCAGGGCAAGGCGTACTTCAAGTCTTGGTCGCTGGACGTCAGGATTGAAGGTCTGGGCGTGGCCCGTCACATGGACACCGTGACCCACAACCACGTAAATCAGCCCAACGCGATGGTCCAGAAGTACCGTAGCGTCTGGGACAAGCACAAGGACTGCGAGGACGAGCGCAAGGAGGTCGAGCGCAAGTGTAAGCCCAAAGACCCGAGCAAGAAGCCGAAGAAAAAGAAGGGGATCATGCAGAAGCTTGGGAAGCTCACGTCGCTCCCCGACGAGATGGCGCAGAAGGCCCTCGTCTACCGGCGTAACCCGGGTAACGCCTGGGTCGAGGATTACTGTGATGGCCTTTGGATTAAGCCGATGAAAGGCACGGAGTCTTTCACGCAGGCGATGGACGAGATTCAGAAATTCCTCGACCAGGACGTCTGGTCGCTCGCGCAGGCGGCGTTCGGCGAGCTGCTGCAGCTCGCCAAGGAGACGCTGAGCCCGTGGTTTCTGTTTCGTAAGCTCGGCGGACTTGGGCTGCGCTCGCTGCTCAAGGAAGGCGGCGCTCTGGTGACGGGCGCGACGGGGGTCGGCCTGGTGGTCTCCGCCGCGCTAACGGCCTGGACCATCTCGGACGTCGTCTCCACAGCGACGGAGATTGCCGAGGCGATCGGACCGCGTGGCATGGAGCTGTTGAAGGAATTGACCGACCTCGAGAATGCCGAAGCCATACTGAAGGATAAGCTCCAGCAGTGGAAGGACAACCCATCCAAGATGATGGCGGAGGCCATGTCCGCGCTCGCCATCATGGACGGCTGCATCCGTGCCAGAAAGTGCATGCTCGTCCCCTTCAACAAGACCGACGCCCTGGATGCGTCGAGGACCGGCGAGGGCTGCTGCCCTGGCCAGACGGGGCACCATGTCATGCCCGGCTCGATGTTTGGTCGCAGGTCCAACGGCACCATGGACCCCGACTTCAAGAACGCTTGCAGCGAGGCTTACGACCACGCCAACGCCCCGACCATCTGCGTCGAGGGGTCAAACAACACCCACGGTAGCCACGGCGTCGCCCACTCCCGGCTCCGCGCGAGCATTGAGAAGTACAAGGAGCGGCAGTCTCTGGCCCGCAAGAACGGGGTTCCCGGAGCCGACCCCAACCGCATCTCCTACGCGGACGCCCGGGAGCAGGCGCTCGACGCCGTCCGTTGGGTCGCACCGCACTGCGACAGGGACTGCTTGCGCGCACAGCTCGACGCCTACTACAAAGCGTGCGACAAAAAGGGCGCCAAGAACCTCAAGGCGACCTCGGGCGGGGGCAGCCTCCCCGCGAGCTCCAACAACGCGAACGACGCCGACTTCTAGGACATCAATGATCACCCCGACAGAATTTCAGGCACATCTGAATGGCTATGACGTGATCGGGTGCGCCGTTCGTAGCAGAGACGTGCTTTGTTTCGTCTCACAAGAGGACTATACAAAGCGCGCCGACTGGCGCGGCGGAGAGGCTCACGAAGATGTCAAGCAGAGGTTCATCCCTTACGTCGAGGCGCGACCCGAAGGTCGGCGCTGGAGCGCCGCCGAGCTCACCGGCTTCGACGGCGCGGTGACAGGGTTCTGTCCTACGCCGCCGAAGCCCCACGCCGTCGCGGTCTCCGCGAGCGGCGCAGTCTATGTCACCGGCTCGGGAGAGTCATACATGGAGCGCATCGACTCTGCGGTCGACGCCGGCCCGAAACGCGGAGCGATCCTTAAGCTGAGGACGATCGGCGCCCACCTCTACGCCTGCGGCAATGCACGTACGGTCTGCCGACGCGAGGGCCGAGGCTGCTGGTCCGAGCTTCGCTCGTCGGTGCCGGAGGCGCGCCCCTACGAACGGGAGGGGTTCGACGATCTCGACGGCTTTTCGGAGGACGATATCTACGCCGTCGGCGGCGACGGCGATGTCTGGCGGTTCGACGGCAGGACCTGGCAGCGCTGCGGATTCCCGAGCAACCTCCCGCTCTCGGCGGTCTGCTGCGCCGGGGACGGCAGCGTGTACGTGGGCGGCCTCCTCGGGACACTGTTCAAGGGCCGTGAGGGGCGATGGACGAGGATCCAAGAGGGCGAGCTCTCGCTCCCCTTCAAGGATCTGGTCTGGTACGACGGGCGCGTCTGGGGCACGAACGACTACGGTCTGTGGACCATCGAGGGTGATAGGTGCAAGCCGGCAGCGGTGGGCCCAGAGATCGCAGTGTGCGCCGGCCACCTGTCGACACGCGACGGCGTCCTGCTGGTCGCCGGGCGCGGCGGTGCAGCGTTTCACCGCGATGGCCAGTGGCACGTGCTGTTCCACAGCTTCGCAAGCCCGTGAAGATGCTGCTCTGACCGATATTTCTGCGCCTGGTGTGACGTCCTCAACCGAGCAAGTCCTGCACAACCACTCTGCGACCGACCACCGCCAGCGCCAGAGTACCTCGAACGAATCGAGGAGGATAAGCAGTGCGGCGGCACCGTGGTCGTGCGGGAGGTCGTCGACATGAGTCGCCCGCGGTGGCGCGCCGACCTCGCGATGCCCCCCGCCCGCCGAGGGCCCGCGCTCACCCGCCGAGCGTGTCCTGGCCGCCCTCGCCGATGCCGCGGCCCCCTGACCCGCCGCGAACTCCGCGACACCGCCGGCTGCGCAACGCCACCCTCACGGACACCTCGCCCTGCAGGCCGATGGCCGCGCTTGCATCTACGCCGGCCTCGTCCGATTCTCCCTCGTCTGACCGATTCCCGATTCCATTCCCCCGAACCCTTACGGGCGCGCGGGAACGGGAACCGGGAATCGGCCTTTCGCGCGACCAGCCTCATACCCGCCATCCCCTGTACTCGAGAATGACGAGCTTGGTCTATGCTCGCCACCGCGTCATTCGGCCCGCGCCGTCGACCGCGAGGCCGCTGCCGGTCGGTGGCTCGTGGGTGCTCGTCACGACTTCGCGCTCTACACATCCGCGCACATCTGGCCGGTCTTCGCTGACGTCGACTTGTCCGACGACGAGGCCGGCGAAAACGAGCGATGTTTGTGCCAACAGTGTGCGCGCTAGACGATCGCGCATCAGAGAGCGTTTGTGCGCAGATCGTGGCACTTCTGTTCGGGCAGGCACTGGGATAGGCTGTTGCATCGACTGATGGGGAATAGCCGCCAGAAGAAGCCACCTCTCCCTGCGATCGCGGAGCCTGATGCACCAGCTTCACTCCGGCGACCGCAGGACGCCCATCCACGGTCTGCGGGCCAGGTTAACGACGTGGTCGACGTGGCAGACGATCCCCTACTCGGTGTCGTGATCGAGGGGCGGTACCGAATCGACCGGCTCATGGGCTCGGGCGGGATGTCGCGGGTGTACCTGGGCACCTACGTGAAAACCGGCGTCAGCCTCGCGGTGAAGATGATCGATCTCCACTTGTCGGGCGACCCCGCGATGCGCCAGCGCAGCATCGGCGAAGCGCGAGCGATGATGGCCCTGCAGAGCAGTCACGTTGTGCACGCACTGGATGTCGGTTCTCTGCCGTCGGGCCAGTTGTACATCGTTATGGAGTTTCTTGAGGGGGAGGACCTCGACGCGCTGCTGACCCGTGAGGGTCCATTGCCGTGGGCCCGCGTAGCCGACATGGGCGTCCAGATCTGCAGTGGCATGGCCACTGCTCACCGACGTGGGATCATCCACCGTGATATCAAGCCGCAGAATTGCTTTCGGGTGACCGTCGACGAGAACCCGGAGCACATCAAGATCATCGACTTCGGTGTCGCCAAGAATATTGGGCTCGAGGGTGGACCGACCCAGCAAGGTTTCCTGATTGGCACACCAGAGTACTTGGCACCGGAGTTGCTGCAGGAGGGGGTCAAGGCCAATCCGCAGACCGATGTCTACGCGATCGGCGTGACACTGTACAAGCTCCTCACCGGTGTGGTGCCGTTCCGCGGCCCGAACGCGCTTAAGACCCTCGAGATGCACGCCAAGAGCCCGCTTATTCCGCCGAGCAAGATGGCGCCGGCGTTTGAGATCCCGGAAGCCGCCGACGCGATCCTCGGCCGCGCGCTCGCCAAGTTACCGAACGCTCGCTATCTCAGTGCGGAAGAGCTAGGCCGCGCCCTCCGAGCCGTCCTCGAGGCCCCACGCTCCGGCGCCTTCACCCCGCCGATCAGAATGCCCATCGAGGTCCACTCATTACGACCGCCGGCGCCCGCACCAGTGTCGGCGCCACCGCCAGCGAATGAGCCATCAGTGAACGCGCCGGTCGGCGCCAATGCGTCGGCGCCCCTGCAGGACTCACTACAAACGTCCACGGTGCCGTGGCGGGCGGCGCGCCCCAATACCAGGGTACCGTCCTTTATCCCCGCCGCAGCGAAGGATCCGGTCGCCGCAGTGCACTTGGAGGTGATCCCGGACACCGATTTGCCGGAGCCACCGCCTAGACCCGTAAATTTGCGGATACAAGGCCTCCGCGCGTTACTAGTCGCCTTGCTATGCACTGTATTTATCGTAACGACAGAGGTGATCAGCCCGGCGCCGCCCGCGTCTCCCGACGCAAGAGGGCAAATCGTCGAGCGCGCGCCAGTGTCGCCGCAGTCAAACAAGCCGCTGGACCCAAAGATAGATGACACCGTACATATCGCCGGAGCGACAGTTCCACCACTCCCCGCGAATATAGCGCTCCCCGCGTCCGAAATGCCAAGCGAGCCCACGGAGCCGATCAAGCCGGAGCCGTCGTCAGAGCCCCAGCAGGCGACGCCTGAGCCGCAGAATCCCGCCCCGAGCCCGCCGTCATCGCAGTCTGAACCCCCGTCGCCCGAGCCCACGCCTGCGCCCCCCGAACCCACGCCTACGCCCCCCGAGTCCGCGCCTGGCCCTACGCCGCCCGAACTTGCGCCCCCCGATCCTACACCCGCGCCTGCGCCGCCCGAGCCGCCCGAGCCCGCGCCCCCTGAGCCCAAGCCCGTGCCACTCGAGCCGTACATGGATTTTCCGTACGCCGCGGCCAAGAGGCTGATCGATGAGCAGGCGAGCTACCTGCGCTCGACATGTCTGAAGGGCAAGCCGGACAACACGACGCTCAAACTCCGGGTCGACGTTCCGCCACGAGGTCGTCACGCGGTCAAGGTGTTCTTCAACGACAAGGTGATCCGCGACTGCGTGCGCCGGATTCTCTTGTTCCCTTTCGAGCCCGGCCCCCGCGGCGGCGCCTTCACCTACACCCTGTCCGAGGGCAAGCACGGCACCCTCACGAGGGTCCCCGTCGACCCCGCGATCGTCAAGTGAGACCGTCATGAAGTCGGACCACCGCCTCGACCTCGACACGCCGCTCCACGTCCACCGCTGGGCCGCGGTCCTGTGCCTGCTGACCAGCCTCGTCGGCGTCGGCTTTAGCGTGCACTTGACGCGCATCAAGTTCCAGATGCTCTATACACCGTGCCTTTCGGCCTACGGCGGCTGCAGTATCGGCGGGCTGACCTGCGACGACGCGCTGAGCTCAGCGCTGTCGATGCTGTTCGGCTTGCCGATCAGTGTGTGGGGAACGGGCTTTTACATGACGACCGCAGTGGCCGCCGCGCTGGCGTTCCGGCGCGGGACGTTTCGCGGGACCGCTGCGCACCTGCTGTTCGCGCTGGCCGTGTTCTCCGCGCTCGTGAGCATCATGCTCGCCGTCTATACGTGGCTCGCGCTGCCGAGCGCGTGCCCGTTCTGCCTGACGCTGTATGCTGTGAGCGGCCTGCTGCTCGGCGGCGCGTGGCTGGTCTGGCGTTCGCCGGGCGCGTCGCATTTGTCGTTCGCCGCGATGCGGCGCACGCGCCTGGCCGATGCACTCGATGGTTTGTTTGCCTTGGTGGTCGTGCTGGTCGTAGCGATCGGCGCGCAGTCGGTCGGCTTTCACGGGCTGCGCAACCGGGTCGACGCGCAGGATGGATGCCCCGAGCCGGCCAAGTCGCTGCCCGTATCAAGGATTCGCATCGGCGCCAACCAGCCACAGGCGATACTCGCGCTGTTCGTAGACATGACCTGCGCCAAGTGCCGCAGCGAGTTCCGCAAGCTGGGGATGGCCCTTCAGGAGGGGCGGTTCCCGGTGCCAGTGCAGCTGTGGATCTTCCACATCCCCCGCCAGACCTGCGACCCGAAGGCGTTCCCCAGCGGGTACGACCGCGCGGAGGACGGCCCCCGATTCGACAACGCATGCATGGCCGCCCGCGCTGCCGAGTGCATGGAGAAGTTGCAGGGCGGTGCCGGCTACTCGCTGATGCGCGGGCTGTTCGCCCTACACGACGCGCGCGAGATCAATAAGCCGCTGTTCACCGCGGAGCGCATCGGCAACCGCGCGGTCGACCTCAATATGGAGATCGACCCCGATGACCCCGACAATGCGCTGTTCCATTGCATCAACCATGACAAGGCCGTCCTCGACCGCATCACCGAGCACCAACTCTATGCCGACACCCCGGGCTTCTCGACGCCGACCTTGATGATCTTTGCGACTGTTGACGGCACCCCGGACTTGACACGCAAGCCCCTGGTCGGCAATGCGAACACCGATGAGGCGACGATATTCGATTACGTCGCTATCCAGGCGGCCCCTCCGCAGAAACGTTGACCGGAGACTCACCGCATGGACAACGTCATCAAGCTGCTGCTGGTACTCGCGGGCATCATGACTCTGATGATTGGCGGCATCTTCTATGTCGTACTGATCGCTACGCCGGACCTCAAGGTCGAGGTGAAGCCGGCCGAAGCGGCCATGGAGGCGGCGGCGGCGGAGGCGCCGCCACCTCATGAGCCGACGAAGCTTGCGGTCGATCTCGCTTGCGACGCTTCGAGCGTGGCTGGCACGTCCTGCCCGGACGGCTACTTCTGCCGCTTCGACACCTGCGTACAGGTCGAGGCCGCGAAGAGCTGCATACTGGGTGATAGCTGCCGCTCGTGTGAATGTGACGAGGGGCTGGTGTGCCATCAGTTCCGCTGCGCAGACCCGGCAAAGCTCGACCGGACCCCGCTGATTTGCGAGAAGAACAAGCGGCTGGCCGCAGCTGTCAAGGAACTGGCCGACAAGTGCGCCGAACGCAAGAAAGACGTCGCAGACATCATGCGGAGTGGTTCTTGCACGTCCACGGACTATGAGCACCTGGCGCTCGAGGACGAGAAGTTCGACCTGTTGTTGTCGGCGTTTCCTCACCGGTTCGCTATCCACTTCCAGGTCGGCAAGCCACCGCTCAAGTCCCGCGACTGGCCGTCAGCGACGATGCTCGACCATTACGTCTCGGAGATCCGGAAGTTTCGCGGACCGCTTCGTGAAGCCAAGCAGATCTTTGTGATCGGTCGCGCGAGCCCCGACGGGACGCCCAAGATCAACTACGACCTGTCGTTGAAGCGTATGAACCTGGTCAGCCAGATGATCGAGGAGATCATTTATGAAGGCATGACCGAGACCGAGAAGAGCATGCATCGCACCCGGATCCGCTCGTTCACGCTGCCGACGGCTGAGCCGATCGTGCCAGAGCGCTACCGGTCGACCTATCTCAACAATCCCGATGGGACTGAGCCGATGGAGATCGAACCACTCATTACGTGGGATGACCCCAGTCTCAAAGCGCTACAGAAGGCACTTGACGACCCGGCCGTGGTCAATGGTAGTGGCACCCGCGCGTGGTACGATCTACACAGTACGATCAACCGCGTCGTCCTCGTGATCCCGATCCCATGCCTCGGCAACGAGTACACGCCACCGATCGATGATCTCGCGCGCGTGAAGGAGGCCGCAGGATGAACGTCAAAATGACGCGAATGCTCGCGGTCTTTACCGGCCTCTTGGCGGTGTGCAGCGTAGCAGCGGCGGCGCTGCTCGGACAGCGGCTGCAATCCGACCGAGCGACGCTAAACGAGATGCAGCAGTCGTCCGAGTGCCCTTCCGGGTCTCCCGTACAGAAGGCGGGTGAGAAGTGACCGCGCCAGCCACAGAAGTCGCCAAGCGGGCGCAGATGTACCTGTGGGTCGCCGTCTTCAACCTGATGCTGGCGATGTTGGGTGTTGCGCTGATGGTGTTCATCTTCCTCGCCGACCGCGACGTGCGTCGCGAGGTCGCCTTGCAGCAGCTCGCCGACATGAAGTGCGTGGAGATGCGGGCCCCCGTCGCCCCACCGCCGCCGGTCAGCGACACCAAGGAGGTCGCTCCGCCGCAGGACACCCCGCGCGACGGCTACTTCGGTGACAAGGGAACAGACATCCGCCCCGCTCTCAAGCTGACGCTGGAGACGGTCCGCAGCGGACAGGAGGCGTACTCCAAGCTGTTGTCGTTACCGTTCTATTCGCCGGAAGTGCTGCCGGCCAGGACGATCCACGTCGTCAACCTGTGGGCGACCTGGTGCGAGCCGTGCCGCGACGAGATGCCCGACTTCAAGGCGATGTTCGCCCGCCGCAACGAGTGGGCCAAGGATGTGCGCTTCCTGCCGATCCTCCTCCAGGACTCGACGGATCCGGCCAAGGCGTACAGCGAGATCGCGCGCATCATGCCGTCGGCCAGCATCATGCTGGCCGACCGAGCGATGGGCAACCCGCTGGCCACCGCGCTGGCGTCAGACGCCAACCGCGTGCTGTTCCGGAACGCCCTGCCGGTGACCCTTGTCCTCGACTGCAACCGCCGCGTCCGCTGGGGTCACTTCGCCCAGCTCAACGAAGTCGACATCAAGGACCTCGAGCGCGTGGTCGACCAGCTTCGCGCCGAGCTCGACGACCACTCGCCCGGAGCATGGTGCAGCGAGGAGTGGCCTGGCAACGGCCGCTGCGAGGGTAAAGAGAGCACCGCCGCCGGCCACGTGATCGAGGACTGCGGCGAGCTCAAGCGCCGCACCCCCGACTCCGAACCCGTCGCCGAGCTGGTCCCTTCAATATCCCCCGACACGTGTCCCGAGGGCAGCGAACTGCAACCCGACGGCCGCTGCAAGCGCAAGCTGCGAGGCACGTTCAGCGCAGTCAAGACGGTCAAACCCACGCAGTTCGCCACGTGCGGCAACGGCAAGTGCGACGGCCGCGACACCGTCCAGAACTGCTGCGAGGACTGCTGCGAAGCGCCGCTCGTGTGCCGGCAGATGGGCGACGAACCCGTGCGCTGCATGGTCAAGAGCCTCCGCGGCGGATAGCTACGCCAAGCTAAATTTAGCGAAGCGCCCCGGCGCTTCATGCGGAGCGAAATCGCCGATATGGCGGCTGCTTGTACGTCGGATATCGCTATTCTTTGCTCATCTCGAAACAGTAGAGCCGTAGGGCCGCGCCGTTGCAGGCGTCCGTGACATCGTTGGTCCATGCTTCATCCGTGGCGGCCGCACTACCCCGTGTGGACTGTTTATCAGACGATATAGTCCAATTATCACAATCCTCGTCGGGACCGCCCATAACAGTGCCGTCCTTGCGGGTATTTGTCCAGACACGCTTGACATTCATAATCTTGCTGCCACTGTTCGTTACCTCGATAGCGTTCTCCAGCATCCCGCTTTTGAGACCGTCCCACCCTTCGGCAACACGTTGGTCGTTGGGGAGGAGGTACCAGCCCTTAAAGTTCGTGTTGGACGATCCCATTCGAGTACTCGGGGACGACTCATCATCGCTAAGCCACGCTATCCAAGTGTTCCCTGAGGTACCGAGCTCAGGAAGCGTGTTTTTGGCAATCGTCGCGCACGTTTGATCGGCATTTTTGACGCCGAGAATATCTTCGGGAAAAAACTGCTGCTGAGTTACAAACACGCGCCGGGCCAGCGCGCAGTGATAACATTTATCACCTTCGGGAGTTTCAGAATCGTCTAAGTCATCGCACTCTTCCCCATCTTGGATGATCTCATCACCACAACTTGCAAAAACACATGAGGCTAGACATTCATCCGTGTCATCGTCATCACCGTCGTCGCACTGCTCGTCGCCATTCGCAATCCCGTCCCCGCAGTATGGGATATACTTGCACATGGTGCTGCACGCCATTGGCATTTCGCTGTACATTTCGCTGCTATTGTCGTCACCCTTGTCGCAAACTTCGCCTTCGTCTAGGTCGATGTTCCCGTCGCCACAAAACGACGCGATGTCCGTCGTGGCATCCGACGTGACGTCCATCGTGGTGCCTACTGTCGTGCCAATCGTCTCACTAACGCCGCTCGTCTCGGTCGAGGACGTGTCCTCGCTGATCATTGATGTCGACGTCGGGGTCGACTCGGTCGTCGGAACCGTCGTCGACGTTGAGGGGTCGGATGTGGCTGGGTCAACCTCCTCGTTGACATCTGCGCCGAAGATGCATGTCGGGTTGAAGCCATCTAACGAAGAGGCGAACAGGGCGAGTAGGATCGGGCTGCGCATGGCGTCCAGGAGAAGATCCCCCGAAAACGGGCAGGTGACAAGTAGCCCCCCGCGCCCAGATTCGATCTATCCCACGGGCCGTCGTAGGGTGTAGCCTGCACGGCGCCGAGGATCTTTCGATGAACTTCGCCAGTGCACGGACCGCCCCGCTCCTGACCCTGCTTGCCGCCGGCATGATCTCCGCGGAGGCCGCGGCCTTGCCGCTGCTCGGCCATGTGGG
>Ga0075163_10003435_pt1 | contig 21272 bp, 15 predicted proteins | sample JI1023141ADNA_FD_71478 | JGI IMG/M metagenome (GOLD analysis project Ga0075163, IMG submission 71478) | Wastewater effluent complex algal communities from Wisconsin, to seasonally profile nutrient transformation and Carbon sequestration -... | ecosystem: Engineered > WWTP > Effluent > Algae... | reverse complement strand
ACCAGTGACCGGGATACGGCATTTGCCGAGGGTCGCCGGTTCGTGGGCCTGCAGTGCGTGAAGCTGATGAATCTGAATCTGGCGCTGATCAAGCAGAAGCTTGAGAAGGCCGGCGATTGACGTTCCTTGTTCCACAATCAGGAGACTGATCCATGCCCGATGAAACCCCGGCCCCGGTTGTACCGGCCTCCCCGGAAGTTCCCGCGACTCCCCCGAATCCCGCTCCCGCCGCTGCTGCGGCATCACCTGATCCCGCCGCGCCACCGGCTGCGCCGAATGCTGCACCGGCCGAGCCGCCGAAAGTTGCATGGCCTGAGAACTGGCGCGAGGTAGCGGCCGGCGACGATGCCAAGAAGCTGGCCCGGCTGCAGCGGTTCACGGACCCGATGAAGGCGATGGACGCGCTGATCGAGGCGCAGAACAAGATCCGCGCAGGCGAGTTTGCCAAGCCGCTGCCGGCTGACGCGACCGACGAGCAGAAGGCGGAATGGCGGGCTGCCAATGGCGTGCCAGAGAAGCCAGAGGCTTACTTTGACAAGCTGCCCAATGGTCTCGTGATCGGCGAAGAGGACCAGCCGCTCTTCGAGGGCTTCGCCAAGGAAATGCACGGCCTCAACATGCCGGCGCCGATGATGCACAAGGCGGTCGAGTGGTACTACGGCCTGCAGGAGCGCGCGATCGAGGAACGGCAGGCGAAGGACTTGCAGGAGGCGGCGGCCACCATTGAAGTCCTCAAGGATGAATGGGGCGGCGACTTCAAGGCCAACAAGGCGCATGTGGTTGCCCACTTGGATGCGACCTTCGGCAAGGAATTGTCGCAGCAGCTCATGGACGCGACCCTGCCCAATGGAACGCGGCTGTTCAACCATCCGGACGTGGTGAAGGCGTTTGCGGCCACGGCCCGCGAGCTCAACCCGGTCGGCATCATCCCGCCTGCAGGCAACGAAAACAGCGGCGTGGCGGTGGAGACCGAGATCAACAGCCTCAAGAAGCTGATGGGCAACCCGAACTCGGAATACTGGAAGGGGCCTACGGCTGAGAAGAATCAGGCTCGCTACCGGCAACTGCTCGAGTGGCAGTCCAAGGCAGCGGAGAAGGGGAGGGCTGCGTAATGGCCATGTCCGCACCGATGACGCAGTACGCGCCCAAGCAGAAGGATCTGAAGAAGCCCAAGCCGGGCGGCAAACCTAAGCCGGGCAGGAAGCCGGCTAACACCGCACTGACGATGCCGGACAAGGCGACCGGCATATAGGCCGCGACTATCGAGGACGTATTGACAATCGAGTTCGCCTATGTAGTATCGCATTGCGACTTGCTGTAGCAAGGCCGCGTCGAGTCAGATCTGGCCCCGCGCAATGCGGCTAACCCGATCGATCTGATCCCGGCGCCATCCCCGAGCGAAGGCTTCAAACCCCTTTTCTTTAGGAGATGGCAATCATGGCTGCAACAGCCTTTCAGACTCAGTACCGCGACGAGTTCATCGCGGGCTTCGAGCAGCGACAGTCCTTGCTGCGCGACTCGGTTACGACCGAGGCGACGATCAAGGGCAACACTGCGACCTTCCTGGTGGCGGATTCGGGCTCGGCGACTGCGGTGACTCGCGGCGTCAACGGCCTGATCCCGGCACGTGCGGACAACCTGACGCAGACCAGCGCGACGCTGGCCGAGTGGCATGACCTGGTTCGCAAGACGGACTTCAACGTGTTCGCATCGCAGGGCAACCAGCGGGCGATCATGCAGCAGACTTCGATGGCCGTGGTCAATCGCAAGATCGACAGCGATCTTCTGACGCTGTTCGCAACCGGCACGATCACGACTGGCGCGGCCGTCACGGCATCGCTGGGTCTGGTCATGAAGGCCAAGACGAAGCTCGGCAATGCGGGCGTTCCGTGGGACAGCAACCTGTTCGCCGTCATCTCGCCGGCCTTCGAGGCGTACCTGGCACAGACCAAGGAATTTGCCAGCCGCGAGTACGTGAATCGTGCTCCCACGGAAGGCGCAGACCTGGCATGGCGCGACAAGGCGCTCATGTACTACTGGATGGGCGTCAACTGGATCGTTCATCCGAACGTCTCCGGTGTCGGCACGGCCAGCGAGAGCTGCTTCATGTACCACAAGAGCGCGGTGGGTCACGCGATCGACGTGGCGGGCATCCAGTCGATGGTCGGCTACGACGAAGAGCAGGCTTACTCGTGGGCCCGCACGACGGCCAACTTCGGCTCTGCGCTCCTGCAAAACACTGGTGTTGTGGAGATGATCCACGACGGCAGTGCCTACGCCTAACCCGAGGGACTGAATCATGGCATACGTAGCAACGAACCCCCCGGCATTGGTCAGCGGTCCGCTGACTGGCGCGGGGAAGATCTGGGCTTACCGTTCGACCGACGTGGCAACGGATGTCGATGCTGCCGATTACTTCTCCAATGGCGATGCCCTTGGCATGGAAGTCGGCGATGTCGTCATCGTGTGCGACACGGACACGAGCACGACCACGACCATCCATCGCGTGACTGCCGTCACCGCTGGCGGCGCGGCCACCGTGTCCACGACCGGCCTGACCATCACCTGATCCCAGCCGCAAGGTTGGTTCTACCGAAAGGGCTCCGAAAGGGGCCCTTTCTTTTTCCACACTCGAGAGAGGCAGATATGACGCAACTGGAACCCAAGCGATTGCACCCCACCAAGTTCACGCAGTCAGAGATGGCGCGGAACCAGTGGGCGGTCACCCCGGAAGTCGATACCCCGGCTGAAGCGCTGCTCGACCCGGCCTATTGGGCGCATGTGTCGGCAAAGCTGCGGCGAGGCGACATCATCACGGCGCTGGCCGAGGACGACAGCTACTTCGCCGAGTTCCTTGTGATCAACGCCGGGAAGCTGTACGCGAAGGTGATCATGACTCGCAAGATCGAGATCACTGCGAAGCAGATCTTCAACGTCGAGGTTCCGGAAGGCTTCGACATCAAGTTCCGTGGTCCCAAGAAGTGGAGCGTTCTGCGCGGCAAGGAAGTCCTGAAGGACGGAATGGACCGGGCGGACGCCGAGACCTGGCTGAAGGATCACGTCAAGGCTGTAGCGTAGGAGAGTTCCCTTGCCGACTAAGCTGACGGTATTCAACGGCGCCCTGCGGGAGATTGGCGAGCGCAAGCTGGCCAGCCTCACCGAGAACCGGGAGCCGCGTCGCGTCCTGGATTCGGTGTGGGACAACGACTTCATCCGTCAGTGCTTGTCGGAAGCGCTCTGGAACTTCGCGATGCGGACGGTGGAGTTGACCTATTCCCCGTCCGTATCCCCTGACTTCGGGTACACACGGGCTTTTGACAAGCCGACCGACTGGATCCGCACGGCATCGGTGTCAGGCGACGAGCGGTTCGCGACCACCCTGCTCGAGTACAACGACGAGGCGGGCTACTGGTTTGCCGATTTGGACACGCTATACGTCCGATACGTGTCGGACGACGATGAGTACGGGGCTGATCTTTCCCTGTGGTCTCCCAAGTTCACGCTGTTCGTCGAGACTGAGCTGGCGGCACGGACTGCCAAGCGGATCACCGGCAGCGACAGCGAGGCGGCAGCCATTCGCAAGCGGGCGGATGACGCGCTCAAGAAGGCTAGGTCGGTTGATGCGATGGATGAGCCGACGCGGTTCGCGCCACGAGGTTCGTGGGCGACGGCCAGGGGCGGCCGTTCCCGGCGTGACAGGGGCAACCGCGGGAGCCTGATCGGCTGATGCCTAAGCAACAGAATGCCGTCCTTGCCTTGAATCGGGGGCTCCTGTCCCGACTTGGCATGTCCCGGCTCGACTTGAACCGGACGGCCATGTCTGCCGAGACGATGGTCAACTGGCTGCCCCGGGTTCTGGGGTCGATGTCGATCCGTCCAGGGATGGAGTACATCGGTGCCACGGCGTCCAATGCCAAGGCCAAGACGTTTCCGTTCATCTTCGCTGCCGACGATCTTGCCGCGGTGGAGATCACCGAGGGCGTGCTTCGGGTGTGGGTGGACGATGAACTGCTTACCCGGGAGGCGGTGACGGCCGCGATCACGAACGGGACTTTCACGTCTAACGTCACCGGCTGGACCGACAACGACGAGTCTGGCGCCACGTCCGGATGGTTGGGCGGGTACATGACGCTGCTGGGCGATGGCACCAATGCGGCCATCCGCGACCAGACGGTGACGGTCAACGAAGCCAACACCGAGCACGCGCTACGCATCACGATCGGCCGCGGTCCGGTCACGCTGCGGGTGGGTTCTACGTCTGGCGGCGACGAGTACATCACGGAAACGTCGCTTGGCACGGGGACGCACTCCCTGACGTTCACGCCGACCGGCAACTTCTACGTTCGCCTGATGAGCCGGCTGGACTATACGACGTTCGTCGATTCCATCGCGGTGGAGTCAGCCGGGGTCATGAGCCTGACTGTGCCGTGGCAGGAAGAGGATCTTGGCAATATTCGCATCGCGCAGTCCGGAGACATCCTCTATGCCGCCTGCGACGGCTACCAGCAGCGCAAGATCGAGCGGCGGTCGGCCTCGTCCTGGTCGGTGGTCGTGTACGAACCGGAGACGGGACCATTCAGGAACGTCAACACCGGGCCCATCACGCTCACGCCGAGCGGCCTGACTGGAGACATCACGCTCACGGCATCCAAGACGCTGTTCCGTTCGACTCATGTGGGGGCGCTGTTTCGGATCCAGTCGTCTGGGCAGACGGTCACGGAGTCGATCAATGCCCAGAACGTCTACACCGATCCCATCCGGGTGTCTGGTGTCGAGGGGCAGCGGTCCTTTGGCATCACGATTACCGGGACGTTCTCTGCGACCCTGACGCTGCAATACTCGGTGGGCGAGCCCGGCAACTGGGTCGACGTCACAACCTACACGACAGAGCTGTCCACGAGCTACCTCGACGGGCTGGACAATCAGATCATCTACTACCGCATTGGGGTCAAGACGGGCGCGTTCACGTCTGGCCCGGTCGATGCCACGCTTTCGTACACGTCCGGCAGCATTACTGGGATCGCCAAGGTGACGGGCTATACCAGCGGGACAGTGGTGGATGCTGTTGTTCTGACGGCTATGGGCGCGGTGACAGCCAGCTCAGACTGGTGGGAAGGCGCCTGGTCGGGCTTCCGGGGCTGGCCATCGGCGGTCACGCTGTACGAGGGGCGCCTGTGGTGGGCTGGCAACGACAACATCTATGGGTCGATCTCCGATTCCTACGAGGACTTCGACGACGAGTACGAGGGCGACGCCGGGCCGATCTCCCGCAGCATCGGCGAGGGTCCGATCGAGCGCATCGGCTGGCTGATGCCGCTCAATCGCCTGATGGTTGGGACTCTCTCGACTGCGGCCAACGTGGCGCCGCTCAAGATCGACGGCAACAATCCCCTGTCCGGCCGGTCATCCTCCTTCGATGAACCACTGACGCCGACCAACTTCAACCTGAAGAATACGTCTGTCAGCGGCATCTTCGTCCAGCGCTCGCGGCAACGGCTGATGTCCCTGAACTTCGACATCAACGAAAGCGACTACGTGCCCGAGGATCTGACGATCGCAGTGCCGGACCTGAATGAGATCGGCATTGCCCATATCGCAGTGCAATACATGCCCGACATGCGGGTGCATTGCGTGCGGGATGATGGGACGGTCGCGATCATGATTCGGGACCGGGGTGAGCAGGTTGTGTGCTGGGTGGAGTTCGAGACGGACGGCTACGTTGAGGATGTCTACGTGCTCCCGGGCGACATCGAGGATTCGGTCTACTACACGGTTCGGCGGACGATCAACGGATCGACGGTTCGATACCATGAGAAATGGGCGCTCTCGTCAGAGTGCCGCGGCCATCCATCTGCCAAGCTGGCCGATGCGTTCACGTACTACACCGGGGCGGAAGTCACGACGATCACCGGCCTGTCTCACCTTGAAGGCGAGACGGTAGTCTGCTGGGGATGGAACACGACGACCCCATTTGAGGATGACGACGGCAACGCGGTCGGCAAGGACTTCGGCACGTTCACCGTTTCAGGCGGGCAGATCACCGGCCTGTCGGATGCCGTGACTGATGCCTGCGTGGGTCTTGCCTACACGGCTTCATTCAAGAGCGCCAAGCAAGCCTTCGCGGCGGCGATGGGCACGCCATTGAATCAACCTAAGAAGATCGACCAGGTGGGCTTCGTGCTGGCCGACACGCACAAGGGCGGCCTGCGATTCGGCCCGGACTTTGACACGCTCGACGATCTGCCGCTGACAGAGGAAGAGTCAACGGTCGGGGACGATCACGTCTGGACAGAGTTCGACAAGGACATGACCGCGTTCCCGGGAGAATGGACGACCGATTCCCGGTTCTGCCTTGAGGCTGCGGCGCCGCGCCCGGCCACGGTCCTGTCCGTCACGGTATCGATGACGACGCATGGCTAAGGTCACATTCGGGCCTGCAACGGCCCCCGATCTTGATGCCTACTACGGCGGACGGAATCGGCAGACCATGCGGGCGATCGTGGTGAAGCTCGATGACTCCCCTGCTGGCGTCATCGGGCTCGCGAAGGCGAATGACCGCCTGCTGATGTTCTCGGAGTACAAGCCCGAGCTGGCGCCTTACTTGAAGTCGATGGGCGCACTTCGCGCAATCAAGGAAGCAATGCGGTGGGCATCCGAGAGTAAACTTCCAGTGTTTGCCGTGTGTCAGGATTCCGAGAGATTGCTTGAGCGACTTGGGTTCGTTCACGTTCAAGATGGGGTGTATCGACTATGTTCCTAGCGGCTGCAGTTCCTTACATTGCCGCAGCGGCGACGGCTGTGTCGGCAGTATCGACGTACAACGCCGGGCAGGAACAGAAGCGCCAGGCCAGCATCATCGCGCAGCAGCAGCAGGAGCAGGGCAAGCGCGAGATGGCCAGCGCGATCCTGCAGTCCAACGAGGAACGCAAGAAAACCCGCTACCTGAAGTCCAAGGCGCTGGCTCGAGCGGCGGCATCGGGCGCGGGTGCGTCGGATCCCACGATCGAAAACATCATGACGGGCATCGACACCGAGGGCGAGTACAACGCGATGATGGCGCTGTCGAATGGCTCTTACCTGTCCACCGGCCGGCAGCGGCAGGCGTCAGCCACCCTCAATGAAGGCGCGGCGGCGGCGCGTGCTGGGACTGTGGGCGCGTTCACGACGGCGCTGAACGGCACGACGAGCTGGTTCGACAAATACAATTAGGGGCAGACGTGGCAAGAATCCCCGATTTCACAGCACTTGGCGGGCGGACGGCGCCGGTCACGAGCCGGCCGATCGTGGTCGACCAAGCCGGCGAGATCGACGCGAACACCATTGGCCGTGCGGCTGAATCCATCGGCAACATGGCGGCGGTCTATACCGAGCGCCAGGACAAGCTGAAGTATGCCGAGGCTAAGTCTGCCCTGCTGACGGCAGACGTTGCGGCGCGCAAGTCGCTTGAGAACGACCAGAACTGGGAGACGCACGAGTCCCGGTATTCCGAGATGATGGCCAAGGCCCGCGAGAAGGCGGCCGGCCTGATCCGGAACAAGTCCGATCGCGCGCTGTTCGACATGGATGCCAAGCTGGACGTCGAGCGCGGCATGGGCTCCATCCGCGACGGGGCCCGGCGCATCGAGGTCGACATGGGGCGGGCGACGCTTGAGTCCGTCTTGTCGGCCAATCGTACCGCGGCGCTTGAGGCCAAGGACGAGCCGACCCGTGCGGCGCTCCTGCAGGCGACTCAGGACGCGATTGCCGGCGCGAGGGACAAGGGCTACGTGAGCGCGCAGGACGCGCTGGCGACTGGCCAGAAGTGGACGCGGGACTATGCCGAGGCGTTCGTTGGAATGAAGCCTGCGGCCGAGCGTATTGCTCTGCTGGACAAGTCTGGCATCGCTGATCATATCCCTCCCGATCGTCGCAAGGCGCTCAAGGACGCGGCCCTTGCGGAAGGCAAGGAACTAAGGATTCGCTCCGAGTCGCAGGCCAAGGCCGACAAGCTGGTGGGCATGGGCGACATGGGCGCGGCGCTGGAAGCCGCCCGCAAGATTGAGGATCCGGAACTGCGCGATGCCACCACGATCCGGATCAAGGGGTATTTCGCGGACATCGATGCCTCGAAGCGCCTGGCGGCGAACAACCTGTTCGATGACGTCATGGACCGGATCGAGCAGGGCGCGACCCGCGATGCCATTCCCGCGGCCGAATGGCTGGCGTTGGAACCGTCCCACAGGGAAGCCATCGAGCGGCGCTTGAAGGACAAGACGGAAGGCCGGAAGCCGGAAACGAACTGGACGGTCTACTACTCGCTGCGGAACTCTGCGGCGAGTCCGGATCCCAAGGACCGCGAGGACTTCGCCAACAAGCTGAATTTGATGGTGCATCGCAATGACCTGTCCGATGCGCAGTTCGAGTCCCTGACGGACCTGCAGATGAAGATGCGCGAGGGCAAGGCTGATGTCGAGCTCGCCGGCATTCGCACTCAGAATGACGTGGTCGACGGGGCATTGAATCAGCTTGGCATCAAGCGTGGCCAGTCGGCATCTAAGGAACAGAATGCTCGGGCTGAGAAGTTCGAGATCATGGCCGACGAGCGCGTGCGAGCCCTGCAGGCTGAGACTGGCAAGAAGGCGACTCCGGACCAGGTTCAGCAGATCGTCAATGCCCTGACGACCGAGGTCGCCATCAATCGGCCGCTGTGGTTCGACACCAAGAAGCCGGTGTTCGATCTGACGCTAGACGACATTCCCGCAGCCGACCGCGCTGACATCGAGCGGGCCTTGCGGAGTGCAGGCAAGCCGGTGAATGACCAGACCATCCTCGACCTGTACTCCATCGCGAACCGTAAATGAGCAAGTACGACGATGCACTGAAGGCGCTCGATGCCGATAGCGCAGAGAAGCGCTCGGCCGCAGGGGTCGCTGCGAGCGCGTTCCAGCCGGATGCGTATGCGAAGGCGCTGGACCTGTCGCGCGAGACGGATGCGCCGGCCTCCATCATTGCCCGCGATCCCAAGCCGTTCGAGGAAAAGGCAGCGCGTACCAAGTACGATGCCGCACTCCAAGGGGCGCCGGCCCTGTCCTCGTTCCTTGAGAGCGTCGACAACCATGCCGTCGCCCGGGATGACGTCGAGAACCTGTCCCTGCTTGAGAAAGCGATCCGCAAGATCACGGGGGCAGCCAAGACGGCCGCACTCGGCGCGACGCTGATCGAACGGCAGTTCGTCAAGCCGATCGAGATCGTGCGCGAGATTCCCTCCGGGTTCGTCCAGGGCGGCGGCATGGCACTGTCCGGCGCTGGCCGAATGCTTGAGATGGGCGGCCGGGCGACTGAATCCTTAGTTCGCGGTGCCGGTGCCGACTGGCTGGCGGATCTTCAGGTCGACAGTCAGTACACGCCGGGCGGGTATCTGCGGAGCGTCGGTGAGCCGCTTGAGCAGCTTGCGCAGACCATCCAGACCCCGCAGGAGCGCCGCACGCTCATTACGGAAGGCGTGCAGGGGCTCGGGCAGATCGGCAGCCAGGCCTTGATCCAGTGGCTTACCGGCCCGATTGGAAGCGGGATCACGCTGTTCGGTCAGGGTGCTGATGTCATGGGCGATCGGGCCGACATCGTGATTGCCAATGCCAAGGAAGCCGGCGCGAGCCCCGAGGAACTGGCCAGCCTGCAGCGCAAGGCGGACTTTGCCGGCGTGGTGGGGGCCGCGTGGACGGCGCTCACTGAAAAGTATCAGCTCGACGACCTAATGAACCGGGCGCCGCTGTCGGTGCGATCGAAGTTCATGTCCGAGGTCGGGGACTTCCTGCTGGCCGGCTTAGGTGAGGGTGTACAGGAAACGACCGAAGCGATCGGCCACGACACGATTGCCAAGCTCACGTTCGACCCCTCGACCCAGATCGGCGGGTCCGCGGCAGAAGAGGGTGCCGCGGCGTTCCTCTCGGGTGCCCTGTCCAGGCTGGTCCTGAATGCCATCATCCCCGGGCGGGGTGCGGCCTTCACCGACGACCATCGCGCGGTGGCCGAAGAGATCAATACGATCGTGGCCAAGTCCAAGCTGGCGCAGCGGTCGCCGCAGAAGGTCGAGGAACTGGTCGCGGAGATCAAGAAGCAGACGGGTTCGGAGACGGCTTATCTCGATGCGGAGGCGTTCCGGACCCTGTACCAGTCTGATCAGGAAGCGGCCCAGGCTGCGGCGGAACTGACGGGCAGCCAGACGGCTTACTTCGAGGCAGCGGTGTCCGGATCCAAGATCGCGGTCCCGCTCGAGAAGTATGTCGCGCGCATCGCGACTTCCCCCAATGCGGCCAAGTTGGTCGACCATATTACTTTCACGCCTGACGGCCTGACTGCGACGGAAGTGCAGGCCAGCATGGAAGGGTTCGACGAGCGGGTGAAGGCGCTGCAGGAGACGATGCAGGGCGAGGTCGCAGGCGATACCTCACAAGGTATTTTTGATGATGTCATGGGGCAGTTGCTCGCTTCCGGCATGGAGCGGTCGACGGCTGAGAAGAATGCGACGCTGACGCAGGCGGTGTTCCGCACCTTGGCGCAGCGGGCCGGCATGGATCCGATGGCGCTGTACGACAAGTACGGGCTGGGCATTCGGCGCGACATGCCGGACCTGATGAGCAAGCCGCCGAGCATTGATGCGACGATCGATCCCCTGCTTGACCGGCTGCGCGCGGGCGACATTCCCAGCCAGCAGCAGGCATTCGGCCCGTCCCTGATTGAGTTCATCCGGTCGAAGGGCGGCATCGTCGATGAGGGCGGCGAACTGGCAGCGCGCGACATCGACAAGGGCAACAAGCCATTCCAGCGGAACGTGATCCAGAAGGAAGGCTTGACGCTCGACGACATGGCCGAGCAACTGGTCGAGAACGGCTACATCAACGAGCGCGATCCTAACCTCGTGCTGGACCTGATCAGCAAGGAACTGGGTGGGCAGCCGGTATTCGCTGCTGGCAGCGAGAATGCGGCGCTTGTCGGTCAGCTCGAGCAGCTCAAGTGGCTGGAAGAGTTCATCGGCAAGTCCGGGCTCGATCTCAAGACGGCGGACAATGCCACGATCAAGAAGGCGCTGGCGGCGCAATCAGAGCCCGTAGCCAGAAAGCCGTTCGATCTTGACGCTGTAGAGGACGCGCTTATCGAAGAAAGAGTGCGGAACACAGAAGATCGTGGCATGGCGCCGAATGCGGATAGTCCAGCAATCGAGAGAGCCATTTATGACGCAACGGTGGCGTCCACATTGCCTGGATCATCTGCTGAAACAGCAGCACTGTTCGATGTCGCAATGCAGAATGGTCGGCTGGATTTGGCAGAGTACATTGTTGCGCGGGCAGAGAGATTTGCGGCAACGGCAAGCACAACTCCTGGCGTTAATGTTGACAGCCCAAAGTATGCTGCCATCAAGGAAACACTTGAGAACAGAAAAGCAGTGGAAAGTTCTGCTGCTGCAGAACTTAGATCCAAGCTGACGGAAACGGCGCTGGCGGCGCAGCAGTACGAGCAGGCGGCGTTCCACGGTTCCCCGTTCGACTTCCATCGCTTCGACCTTTCCAAGATCGGCACGGGAGAGGGCGCGCAGGCGTATGGGTGGGGGCAGTATTTCGCGGATGCGAAGGATGTGGCCGACGGATATCGTCGCGCGCTGACTCCGCGCCTTGGGGCGAAGGTGTTTTATAAGGGTGAGGAAGTCACGGCCGACGCATTGAGCGAAATTGGTCAGACGGATCAGGCCGGAATGTCCGCGCTCATGATGGTAAACCAGGTCGGCGCTTTCGAGGATCAAACTCTCGACGATGTGATCGACAATCTGCGCAATGCGGATGACGACGCGGCGGCCGACTGGCTGAACAAACACAGGAACGAAGTGAAGTTTGAACGGCCGAGCGGAAAGCTCTACGCCGTCGACATCCCCGACGCTGCCGTCGCCAAGATGCTCGACTGGGACAAGCCGATGAGTGAGCAGCCGGAAGCGGTGAAAGAAGCGCTGCGCGGATCAGACGTGGCACCAGACGAAAGCGTATGGGATCAGTACACAGGCAGGCAGTTGTACGAAGGAGAGATGCAGGCATCCGGACCGTACAACGCATCAGGCTGGGCAAACTCTGATTCGCAGAAGGCCGTCAGCGAGAAACTGCTGGCTCTCGGCATCCCCGGCCTGCGCTACCTCGACGGCGGCAGTCGTGGAACAGGCGAAGGCACGCGCAACACCGTCGTATGGGACCAGTCCCTACTCGACGAGATCAGCGCGGGGATGCAAAAGACGTTTTTTCAGTCATCCCCTGCCGCAACGCAAACCGACACGCCAGCCTTCAAGCAATGGTTTGGCGAGTCGAAGGTGGTCGACGACAAGGGCGAGCCGCTGGTGGTGTATCACGGGACGGCATCGGACTTCACGGAGTTCAAGCGCACGGGTTCTGGGGAGTTCGGCCCGGCCGTATACCTGACCGACAATCCTCGTGAGGCCGGTGAGTACAGCAGCACGCAACAGAAAGACGGGCAGAACATCATGCCGGTCTACGCATCTATTGCGAACCCGTACACGAAAGGCGTGGACGCCTTCTGGCAGGAGTTCGGGCGTGATGATGGCGACGCCGCTGGCGTCGAGCGAGCCAAGGCTGCCGGATATGACGGCGTCATCGCATCGCGTCCAGATAGCTATTACGACAATCAGCGTCGCGAGTTCGTGGATCGCGGCGGGACAAACACGCATTACGTAGTGTTCTCCCCATCGCAGATCAAGTCCGCCATCGGCAACAGTGGGGCGTTCGATGCGGGGAATCCGAATATCCTGTTTCAGTCTGGAAAGGGCGCCGGCCAGACCTTCGATATGTTCTCTGCCACGGGCCAGCCTACAGCCGAGGCCATCCAGCCGATTGTTGAAGTCTCACCGCCCAAGGCTGCGGAGGTCTCGCCGAAAGCGCCGGCCAAGTCAGGCCCCATTCAGGACTTCGGCGCGAAGCTGGAAGGCGCCCGCAAGGACGCCATTGCCGCGATGACTCGCGACTGGACGGACGCGGATATTGCAACGCAGTCGTTGAGCAAGATCTGGCCGGCATCCGAAGTCGATGCCATCGAGGACAAGTATGTCGCGGCGGTTGCGTTTGCGGCGCGGCAGGAGATCCCAGCAAAGCCAAAGGTCAGTTACAAGCTGAAGCGGTACGTCGAGGCAGTCAAGCTGCTGCGCGGGCTGGCGTCCAGCATGATGAGCGGGAGTGTCAGCCGGGACGTATTCGAGGCGAAGCTGAAGCAGGCCCGCGGGCTCGAGAATTTCGGTTCCAAGCTGGCCTTGCTTGAGTCCATCGATCGCGACCAGTGGAAGCGCATCGGTTCCGTGTCGGAGCATCCGGACGCCTATCGGTATGACAAAAACGGCAAACAAGTCCTGTCGCCTTTCGTGGCCGTCGAGATCGATGACAAGCGCCATTTGTTCGGTGGCAGCAAGAGCATTGCCGACGTTATCGAAAGCGTCAACGAGAAGCTGGGCGTCGCGCAGCAGGCCAAGCTGATGCAGTTCGAGGTTCGCGGGCGGACTGGCAGCTATTCGATCAACAAGAAGGGCGACCGGGAGTACCGGAAGCTCAAGACGTTCGAGACGGCCAAGGAAGCGCTCGACTTCGTGAAGTCCAACAATGCCGACTTGGTGAAGCTGTGGGACGGCATCAAGGACAAGTTCAACGTCCAGAAGGCTGACGTTCGCAGGGAAGAGAACCGACCGCGCACGGCAAAGGACTACCGCCAGGGTCGGGACATCTCGCCGGACGAGTTCCAGCAGGCATTCGGGTTCAGGGGTGGCCAGTTCGGTAACTGGGTCAGTCAGGGCAACAACACGGCCGACCGCCAGTGGATGCTCAACAGTGCGTATGACGCGCTGATGGACCTGTCGGACATCCTGAATGTTCCGCCTCGGGCCCTGTCTCTGAACGGGGATTTGGGCATTTCCTTCGGCGCTCGCGGTCACGGTGCGGCCTCTGCCCACTACGAGCCGGACACGCTGATTATCAACCTGACGAAAACTCGCGGGGCCGGGACGCTGGCGCATGAATGGTTCCATGCGCTCGATAACTATTTCCAGCGGCAGCGCGGCGTCGGTAAGGATCGGCAAGGGCGCTACATCACCTACGCGCCGGAGTCGTACTACGAGAACGATGCAGGCGTGCGGTTGCCAGCGGCAGCGTTTGAGGAAGCGGTCGCGCACGAGAAGATCCGCAACTTCCCGGGCGGTCCGGACGCGAACCTGCGCCGGATCTACCGCTACCAGCAGGCGATCGGCGATCAGTCGCGATGGACCAAGAAGGACGCGGTGCGGCCGGCTGTGGAAGAGCGCTTTGCGCAGTTGGTCAAGGCGCTGAACGACTCTCCGATGACGAAGCGCGCGGCCCTGATCGACGCGGGAAAGGATGACGGGTACTGGTCTCGCATCATCGAGCGCGGAGCCCGGGCGTTCGAGAACTACGTCATCGCCAAGATGGCTGAGAAGGGATACCAGAACGACTACCTTGTAAACGTAGTTGGGCCTGAAGCCTTCTCGCGTGACATTGGGCGCTATCCGTACCTGATGGACGACGAGATCGGGCCGGTCGCCGAGGCGTTCGATAACCTGTTCGCCACGATTGAGACCAAGGAAACCGACAAAGGGCTGATGTTCTTCCAGCGCTTTGAGGAAACCAAGCGCGGCGCCATCACGTTCGGAGCCGACCGTAGGTTCACGATTAGCCTTCTTGAGAAGGCGGACCTGAGCACGTTCCTGCATGAGAGCGGCCACCTGTACCTCGAGTTGCTGGCCGACCTTGCCGAGCAGCCGGACGCGCCGCAGCAGATCAAGGACGACTATGCCGCAGTGCTGAAATGGCTGGGCGTCAAGGACCGCGCAAGCGTTGGCGTTGACCAGCATGAGCAGTGGGCCCGGGGCTTCGAGTCCTACCTGATGGAAGGCAAGGCGCCGACTGTGGAACTGCAGACGGCGTTCGCCCGCTTCCGCGCCTGGCTGGTGGGCATCTACCGCACCATCGCGAAGCTGAACGTGGACCTGACCGACGACGTGCGCAAGGTCATGGACCGGCTCGTGGCCACGGATTCCGAGATCACTGCGGCGGAAGAGTCCCAGAACTACGCGCCCATTTTCGCCACGGCTGAAGAGGCCGGCATGTCGCTCGAGGAATGGGCGGTCTACAAGGACATCGCGAACAAGGCGCATCAGGAGTCGGTGACGGACCTTGCCGATCGTGCCATGCGCGAACTGACGCGCGAGCAGAAAGCGTGGTGGAAGGAAGAACGGGAGGCCGCGATCCAGTCGGTTACCGATGAAGTCAACGCGATGCCCGTATACCGAGCCTTGGCTTTTCTGCAGCGAGGACAGAATTCCGATGGAACCGCCCTCCCCGAAGGCATCACGGCGACGAAGCTGTCTAAGTCACACCTTGTGGACGCTTACGGCAAAGACTTCCTCAAGCGACTTCCACGGCCATACGTTTACACGGCTGAAGGGGGAATATCGTCTGACGTTGCGGCCCAGATGTTCGGCTTCGATTCCGGTACTGCGCTGGTTGAGGCGCTGGCGAACGCGAGGCCTAAGAAGCAACTGATCGAGATGGAAGCCGACGCTCGCCTGCGCGAGAAGTACGGCGACATGCTGACGGACGGGTCGATTGCCGACCAGGCGCTGCACGCTGTCCATACCAATGAGCGCGAGAAGGTGCTGGCTGCCGAGCTCAAGGCGCTGAACCGCAAGCGGCGGGAGGTCGCCAAGTTCGTCAATGCCGCGGATCGTGCCAAGGCGCGGGAGCAGAAGCAGGCGCGCGAGGCGAATCCCCTGCCGGACAGCGATGAGCTGAAAGTCATCAAGGCGGCGGTCGAGCGGATCATCGCGGTCAAGCGCGTGCGGGAGATCCAGCCGAATGTCTACCGGGTGGCCGAGGCACAGTCGGCCAAGGCGGCATTCGACTTCGCGGCCAAAGGCAAGTACGAGGACGCCTACACCCAGAAGCGCCGACAGATCCTCAATCACGAGCTGTACAAGGCGGCGGTGAAGGCCAAGGAAGAGGTCGAGGCCATCACCGAGTACATGCGCGGGTTTGACCGCAAGGCGACCCGGGAGCGGCTGGCGCGGGCCAAGGGGCAGTTCCTCGAGCAGATAGACGCACTGCGCGAGCGGTTCGACTTCACGCGCATCAGCAACATCGCAGCCCAGAAGCGCATCGCGCTGGCCGAGTGGGTCAAGGAACAGGAAGAGGCCGGCCGGGAGATCGACATCCCCGCCGAGCTGCTGAACGAGACGCGCCGCATTTCCTACAAGGAACTGGCTCTGTGGGAGCTGCAGGGCCTCAAGGATGCGGTGGCCAACATCGACCATGTCGCGCGCACCAAGGACAAGTTGCTCAAGAACAAGGCGAAGGCGGAATGGCAGGACGCCAAGGCGGAATTGCTCGAGCGCGTCAAGACGGCGCTGCCCGAGGGTAAGGATCCACCGATCGGCCGGTTCGATCTCACGAGCATGGATGACTGGTCGGCCAAGGTCAGGGGGCTGGCGGACAGCTTCCTGCGCCCTGAGACCATCATCGAGTGGCTGGACGGTGGCCGGCAGGGTCCGTGGCACGACTACCTGTGGAACCAGGCGGATGATTCCCAGGCGAAGCGGGAGCAGCTACGCGAGCAGGTATTGAAGCCGCTCTATGATCTTGCCCAGAAGATCAACAAGACGCGCCGCAACGAGCTGCAGGAGTTCGTGCAGATCAAGTCGATGGGTCGCGGGCTGAACCGGCGCACCCTGATTTCCATCGCCATGAACATGGGCAATGCCTCGAACATCGAGCGCTTGCTGAAGGGCGGCTACAAGACCAAGGACGGCAGCAAGCCGTTCACCCAGCAGAACCTCGACGAGATCCGCAATGCCTTGACCAAGGCCGATTGGGAGTTTGTCCAGACGGTCTGGGATACGGTTGAGGGGCTGTGGCCGGAGACGGCCGAGTTCCAGAAGCGGATGGGCGGGCTGGTTCCTGAGAAGGTCCAGGCGGTCCCGATTCAGACCAAGTTCGGCACGTACAAGGGCGGGTATTTCCCGGTCGTTTACGACCCGGACGTCACGAAGGCCGGCGAGAAGCAGGCTTCGGGAGACTCTGCCCAAGAGATCATGGGCAAGGACTTCACCAAGGCAACGACCAAGAAAGGCCACCTGAAGGGCCGCACGGCGGTTGCCGGCCCGTTGCTGCTCGACTTCGAGCGCGTGATGACGCGGCACATGGATCATGTTATCACCGACCTGTCGCATCGCGAGTTTCTGTTGCAAGCGCTCAAGATCCTCGACGACAAGGATCTCAGGGCTCAGGTGCAGAGTCGCCTGAGCGACACGGCGTATCGCAGCCTTCAGGGCATGGTGCGCCACGCGGTGCGCGCCGATCATTCGTTCGGCGAGGTGGCCGCATCCGGCTGGGACCGGATCACGGACCGGATCATCAGCAATACCGCGGTGGCAGCGCTCGGCTTCCGGGCAACCACTTCGTTCGGCAACCTCGTGCTGGCGCCGGTTCAGGCCGGGGCCCGGGTATCGCCGAAGTTCATCCTCAAGGGGACGGCGGACTTCTACAAGTCACCGAAGGCGTCGACCGAGTTCATCCATGCGCGCTCGTCCCTGATGAAGAATCGGGCGACCAACATGGATGCGACCTTCGTCGAGACGCTGACGAAGCTGCGCGGCGAGCAAGGCATCAAGGCGCAAGTGGCGAGGGCGTCAATGTCGGTGCATCGCTGGGCCGACTTCCTTAGCACGCACGGCATCTGGCTTGGTCGCTACCAGCAATCGCTCCAAGGCGGTGCTACCGAGGAACAGGCGGTGCGCGATGCGGACAGCGCGATCCGCCAGACGCAGACGGCCGGCGCTCCCAAGGACTTGTCCGCATGGGAACGGGATCCGCGCTTCAAGCTGTTCCGCATGTTCATCGGGCCAATGGTCATCATGGGCAATCGCATTCGCGAGGCCGGCGCCAGGCGCGGGGTGGTGCAGAACTGGCCGGAAGCCTTTGGCACGATGCTGGCCGTGTGGTTCCTGCCTGCGGTGCTGTGGGATCTCGTGACTGGCCGCGGGCCGGATGACGATGACGACGACGGCATGGCTGACGACCTAAGCGCGTATGCCATGAGAGAGATTGCCTTCTATCCGTTCCTGACGGTGCCACTGTTGCGTGATGCAGCCGACTACCTTGAGCGAAAGGTGAAGGGCGACTATGCCGTCCCGAGAACGGTCCCGATCTTCGATGCAATGACGATGGTGGCCAATGCTGGTGAAGAGGCATTGAAGGCCAGCGCTGCCGTGTACGAAGGGGAGTCGGTCGATACTGAGGCGCTGGTCAAGGACTCGCTCCGTGCTGCTGGACCGCTGTTCGGATTGCCTACCAGTCAACTAACGGTGACGGGCACATTCCTGCATGACGTGGCGACCGGCGCCTACGATCCGGAAGGCGTCGATGATTTGCGCTATCTATTGATTCGACGGCCCGAATAGCTACGATCTTACAAGCTTGAAATGGCCCGCCTCGAGCGGGCTTTTTCATTATGGAGACTTGAATGCCGAGCACATCCACGGACCGCATAGACGGACTAAGCACCAGCGTCGCGGTGAAGGCTCCGGTCAAGGCCGTCTCGTCTGCGAACCTGACTCTATCAGGGGAACAGACAGTCAATGGCGTGGCGGTTGTCGACGGCGACCGCGTGCTGGTGAAAGACCAGAATACCGGATCTGAAAACGGCATCTATGTCGTCAGCACGGGGAGCTGGTCAAGGGCCAAGGACTTCGACGGCAATCGCGACGTTCGCAAGGGCACGCTGGTCGTCTACAGCGGCAGCACGAACATCTACTACCGAGTTACGAATGACGATCCGATCGTCATCGGCACGACAGAGATCGTGTTCCAAGCTGTTGCCGCCTCACAGACAGCGGAATCCATCAGCGAGGTACTGAACGCGCGGACGGCTGCGGAGATTGCAGCAGGCGTTTCCGTTGTCGCCTTCTTCTATGAAGAGGGCGTGATCGACCGCTACGGCACCAACACGACCCCCGGCACCACGGACATGACGGACGCCATCCAGGCGGCGCTGGACGTGGCGCACAACGGGGCAGGGGCGGCCTACGGGTTGGGAGCGACGTACCTGACGGGCACCATCGACTGGCCCGGCAACAACATCACGTTGAAGGGCGCGGGGTCGGCGTACTCGTACAACACGTCGGCGTCTCCGAAAACCGTATTCAGGGCGAAGGCCGCGACCGGGATCATTTTCGACCTCGCGCAGACCGGGACCGCAGAGGACCGCACCGGGAATCACCTGTGCGACTTCGAGGTAGACGGAAACTCGATTGCGACGGTTGGCATCTCCTGCGCGGGCGCCAATGTCATCGAGCGGGTCCGCGTCCGGCGCTGCACAGAGGCGGGAATCCGCCTTGAGAACTTCACCAACTCGACTCACATCGGGAGCTGCGGGCTGACAAGCAACTCGGGCTGGGGCCTGCACGCGCAGGGCGTCTCGGCCACCAAGTTCACCGTCGAGGAGTCGAACATCTCCCTGAACACGCTGGGCGGCATCCTGCTGGAAACCGGCGTTCTGGTGAACTTCAAGGACTGCGTGATGGAGTCCAACACCGGGCCGGGACTCAAGATCAACCGGGACTCGGCGCACACCAACGTGTTCTCGAACATCACGTTCGACAACTGCTGGTTCGAGGACAACGCCAGCGCGTCGCCGTACTTCACCATTGTGTCGGATTCGGAGCTGTCAGGCGACTCGTCCAAGGACATCGCCCGCGTCGACTTCGTGCGCTGCAGGATCACGGCGTCGCAGGCCACCCGCAAGTACATGAGCCTGAATTACATCAAGTGGGTGACGTTCGACACCTGCCTGTTCGGTGGCTCGACCGAGACGACGGCGATCACGCTGGCCACCCGGGCGGCACATGTCGCTTTCCTGGAATGCGCGAGCGACGTGATCGGCTCCAATGGCCTGACAGCGGCCCAGCTCGACAGCGCCATCGCGCAGGGAACGCGATGCTATTCCAGCGACCGGGATGTCAAGCGGACGGTGGGGGCCGGATCTCCTGCCGCGGCGTTCACCAATTCGTGGGCGAACAACGGGTTGGGATACACAGCGGCGGCGTACTGGTTTGACCGCGAGGGCAAAGTCCACCTTGAGGGGTCCGTGGATACGGGATCGTCGGGTACGTCTGCCTTCACGCTCCCAGTGGGGTACAGGCCGGCAACCTCAAAGGTGTTTGCCATCGACGCGAACGGCTCGCACGGGACGGCCACCATCGGCACGGATGGGACGGTCGTGCTGACGGCCGCGTCGACCGCCAATACCCACTTGAATGGCATCTCGTTCCCGACAGGCTAGGAACAAGAAGGAACCTATGGATGAGCCCAGAAGCAGACCCGATCACCTTGACCGACATCATTCGGTGGCTCGCGTCTGCTCTTGGCGCCGTCGCGCTCTGGGTGGCCCGCATGTTCCATAAGAGGCTGGACCAGCACGAGGGGAATCACACCGACCTTGTGCGTCAGGTCAGGGAGATTGACGCCACCATGGTGACGCGGGACACGTTCCACCGCCACGAGGTGGACGTCTACAGCCGCCTTGACGAGATGCGCAAGGAGGCTACCGGGAGGGAGGACCGGATCGTCGCAGCGTTCAGGGACGAGTTCCGGGAGCTGCGCAATCGCATCGACAAGGTGCTGGACGAGAGGCCGCAGCGATGAGGTACTTCAACCCAGCCGAGTTCATGTGCCACCACTGCGGCGCAAACAAGATGGATGCGGTGTTCCTCACCGATCTGGACGAGCTGCGCGCTCGCTGCGGGTTCCCTCTGGCCGTCACCTCCGGGTATCGCTGTCCGGTGCACAACCAGGCAGTGTCGACGACTGGCCCCAATGGCCCCCACACCACGGGGCGGGCGGTGGACTTGGCAGTACGTGGCCCGCAGGCGCTTGAGGTCATCCGACAGGCGCAGTTGATGGGATTCACCGGGATCGGGGTGCAGCAGAAAGGCGCCACGAGGTTTATCCACCTGGACAACCTGCCGAACGCCCCTGGCCAGCCTCGGCCCACGATTTGGAGCTACTGACGTGACCCCCGCCGAACTCGTCTACAGCGCCCTGAAGCGCCTCGAAGCCATCGAGCTACTGATGCTCCACGGCGAGAACATCCGCGACGAACTGACGCGGGTACAGAACGAACTTGCTCAAGCCCTACAGGTGATGTGATGCCAAACCTCTACATCTGCTTTCTGCTGGTCGCGGCCG
>Ga0075163_10003434_pt1 | contig 21274 bp, 15 predicted proteins | sample JI1023141ADNA_FD_71478 | JGI IMG/M metagenome (GOLD analysis project Ga0075163, IMG submission 71478) | Wastewater effluent complex algal communities from Wisconsin, to seasonally profile nutrient transformation and Carbon sequestration -... | ecosystem: Engineered > WWTP > Effluent > Algae... | reverse complement strand
TGGGTCCAACGTTTCAGCACGACGAAGATTGCGGCCGGGCGGGTGTTCGAGGCTGGGGGTAATATTTATTTCTTCGGCAAAGCCACCGTCCTTCTGGATTCGGCGCAGGTTTCCCTGGCGGCCGCAAAATCAGGCGACCAAGGTGAGAATTGGGATATGCCCGTAGCATTGGCGTTGGGTGCTTCATGGAACGGGGCGGGAGGCAACATCTGGCACACCCCGGACCACGTCTACCTGGTGGTGGACAAAACTGGGGCCTCCAGCATGTCATCAGGCACTTGGGCGGTCGGTGAAATAATGCCGACACTTATGCGAGCCAGCATAGACGACGATCTAACTTCAGCAGCAAGTTGGACGTCCGCGACGGGGGCCCGTTCGTTTGCAGGAACCTCTTCCGCTGATGAGATTCTCCCCGGTTATCGGTCGAACTTTCCTGTACTTTCTGGACAGAACTACTCTCAGTTTGATTTCTTTGGGTTACCGGCTTATCCCCAAAACTATCCCGGCTATACTAACCTTCCCGGTGCTGCCACGTTTTCCCCCATGGGTTGGCTGTCAGCGAATGTGGTCCAGATTCATGATGAGAAACATTACTGGTATTCTGACACGGCCACTTCCAGAACTTACTACTTGTTTTTACGGGCCAATACGGGAATGAGCGACTACGCTGCGATTGCGAAGGTGGTGGAAGATGGCATTGAAGACGGAGAAGACTGGATTCCGGGGACGACGATGACGACCTCATTGGTCACTACCCCCGACTTCACGGGCGCGACTAACGTCACTGCCAAAGGGAAAACCATGCTATTTCAGCCGCTCCCCGGCGGGCAACAGCGATTCCACGTGCTTTACGACACGAAGGATGACCGCATTCCTAACAGCGGTTACTATTGGCTGCTTTGTAATCAGGCAACAAACTCTCTGGTCAAGCCTGCGGAGGTCCCCAGCGGACGGATTAATAATGAACGGCACCGGTTAGTGCTCTATTTCTCGAGAAACATGCTCGACTGGTGCTTTGCGGGAGCAGTGGATGTGGGTGCCAATGCTGAGCAGGCCCGCAGTGGGGCCAGTATGGATATAGACGGCAACGACCTTGCGATCCTGTCGCGGAGTGGAGATAGCGGCGCCAGCAGCCGGGTGCATACGAATCTGATCTTGTTCCATCGCGTGAAAAATTTCAGGGAACTTGTCTATTGACCAGCTACGCTTTGAAAACGCGAGAGAAGTAGGCGGCACCGCCGCCTAGCAATGAGGGTGCTTCTTGCTGCAATGCGGATTTCATAAGGTTACCGCTTGCTGCGATCCGAGTGAGTGTCTGTACACAGGATCATGTCCAAATGAAAACAAACCTTCTGAAACAAGCCGAAGGGTTTGCTCCTAGTTGTCATAATCTCTGAGGCCGTGGTTACGCGGTATGCGGTCATTGTCCTGCTGATTTACGTCAGGCGTCGTCTCTCGGCATCAATCCCTAAACGGGCACCTGGGCCCATCCTCAGAGTTTTTGCGCTGCGTCACAGCTGTTGCGCCAGACAGTGCAGAAATGTGTGGCACGCGCCCGTAGCCATTCCCAATCTCCCGCATTGAGCCGATCAGGTTCGAGCAACGGATTGCCTAAGCCGAAGCCATCGGCACCCGCGCGCCTATATTCAGGTAGCGATTCGGGGGTGATGCCACCGGTGGCAAGTAAAGGGATGGAGGATAGTGGTGCCTTCAGGTCGCGCACGTAAGCGGGACCGAGTCGGTTGGCGGGGAATAGCTTTACCATGGTAGCTCCGAGTCGGTGAGCCTGATGAATTTCGGTTGGGGTGAAAGCTCCTGGGAAAACCGGCAGCCCAAGTCGCACGCATTCGACAATCACCTCCGGCACCACCACTGGAGTGACAATGAAGCTGGCACCCGCGGCATGGGCTTCGTGAAGTTCGGGCAAGCTCGTCACGGTGCCAGCACCGACGGCTAGACGATTATTTGCGCTGGTGACGGCGGCCCGGATCTGCGCCGTGGCCCCTGGCGTATTCATGGTAATCTCCAAGGCAATGAAGCCGCCGTCGGCCAAGGCCTGAACCACTGGGTCGATGACTCCAATGCGCTGACCGCGCAGGATGGCGATCAAAGGCATCGCCGCAAAACGGGACGCGCTGAAAATGACCGGTGCAGTCATGGATACGACAAAACCTTGGCATGACCCCACACAGTGGCCGCGGCCAGTTCGGTGGGAGAAATCTGCACCACTACAATATTCGGCAACAGTTCGCTAAGCGCCAAAGCATACTGACTGGCAAGTTGCTCACCTGCGGCCAGCACGATGCATCCGGGATCGGTTTTGGCCAAAGTGGCGATCTCGGCACCGATCAGGACACCACTGAGGAAGGCGCGGCTATGCTTGGCAGCCATATGTCCGAGCACGGAGCGAGCCCGGGTCTGAAACAATGCAGCGCTAAGGCCGTGGGTTTCGCTGGCCTGTGTTCCCGCAACAAAGGCTTTGGCATCGAAAATGGCATCATCGGGAGTTTCCAGCGAACTTTTCTGGCATAGCAGGGCGTAGAGTTCGCCCGTGAGGTAGGTGGTGAATCCCATGATCTGACCGGCGCGCAACTGGACATGCTTGGAGTGGCTGCCAGGCAGGATGACCGTGCAGTTCTCCGCCAGGGGGCGCCGGGTGGGACCGGCAAAAATTCCGATCAATTCCGTTTCCTCGCCACGCATGACGTCACTGGTCGCCTGCAGACCGGACACCAACCGCACCTTGCGCCCGGCTTGGTGGAAATCAAAAAAACGCAGGGTGCGACCATCTATCGGCGCGGGCAGGCAGGCGTAAGGGACAGATTGCCAGCCCAATGTGGACGAAGCCATACCGGACACCACCAACGGGATGTCGGTTTGCTTGCCAGCGCCCAGTGTAGCTATGTTGCGCTCGAGCACGGCCCCCAGAAACTCGCGCCTTCCTTCTTTGGCTGGATGGATCCCGGCTAGGGTTTGGATCCCCTCGTCGGTGGCATACTCAGCCACGATTCGTCGCTGCTTTAGGTCGACCAACCGGAGTCGCAAGCGGGAGGTGCCCCAGTCACAGGAAATAAAATGTGTCATGATGTCAGGTGCTTCACCATTCAGCAATCGGTCCATCGCCTTGGTAAAACAGAGTCTGTCCTAGGTGTCTTCAAACTACTCGGCCGTGGCTTTTCTAAATGCATGGGCAATGTCGGTTGTCTGGCGTAGATAGGCTTCCATGGTCTCTGGAACGCGAGGTCAGCGGCCTAGGCGGCGTGGCCTTTGCGATCAGGACTGCGAATTGCGATGTAACCATGGAAGGAGGTGGTTTGTGCCCCACCAGGATATCGATCCGGGGGTGCAACTACCTCATTTACAGTGCCGTGGCCAGACGGCATGAAGCAACGCCTGCAGAAGTGTTATTGTAACATGCCTCTTGGCATCACGACTCTGGTCACCGCGGCCGTATGCTGGGACCGTCCACCCACATTGGGGGAATCAATATCTGTCGAGGTATATCCGGGACGCCATGCTCGTTTTGCATGAGCTGAGTAGCGAGCATGTCCACTGCGGCGGCGGCGACATGGCTCCGGTGATGGTGGATGCCGGCAAAGTTTCGGTGTCGCTCGACCCAGTCGTGCACGACAACTCCGACCTGTCCCGGGAAATTGACCCGGAGTTTTTTGGTCAGCCAGTCCGGAACATAAGAGTCGAATGAGATAATGGCGTCAGGGCGGTGGCGTTTGAACCAGGTGCGGAAAATATCAAACTCATGAGCGAGATTATTTTCAGGAAAGAGGAGTAACGGCACGCGGTCACGCACCGCGATTTGCTGTTGGTAGGTCAGCATGGCGCCGGAGTAAGTATGATCGGAGCGAGCATCGACCCACTGGGTCACGGCTAGGCCGATGCGCCGATAGCCGCGGGTTGTCAGTTCTGCCGTCGCTTGCAGAATGCCACGTGTCATGTTGGTGCTCACCCGGTGCAGGGCGGGTTGGGGTAGTCCGTAGCCAAGGGTAACGGCCGCGAAACGTGAGTAGTCCAGTTCCATGCCGATGCTGTGCGATGATTGTGGGGAAATGATCAAGCCCTCGATACCTCGAGTCTCAAGGATCTGGGCCAATCGGGCAGCGGACATCCGGTTGCGGTCTAGCAGGAATTCCTCGGCCCGGTAACCGTGCCGTTCCGCCCGTGCGCCGATATCGTGCAGAGCTACGTATTGGTAAGCGTGGTCCAGCAGTTCGTCGCCTGGAATGTCGTCGCGCACGACCGCAATAACCGCCTCAGCCGCGCGTCGCCGGTAACTGCGCACCCGGGCCATCAACCGCGTCATGTGCGGATCGGGCGAATAGCCGAGTTTCTTTGCGGCCTGCAGAACCCGCCGCCGAGTATCGGCCGCAACACGAGGAAAATTGCGGAGCACGCGTGAGACCGTCATGGTCGACACGCCGGCAGCGCGCGCCGTAGCTTGAAGACTTGATGGGGTAGATGAGCGCGCCATTGTTAGCATAACAGTGATTGCTCTTTGCCTAGTCAATCCGGGACCACGTATACCTCAGTCGTTCAGTCAGTATTACCCAACCCTACCCCAATCCCAAACTAATCATGAACCAACGTGCCCTCCTTTTAGCTGCGGCCACCGCTTTGGTGTCGAGTGGTCTTTTCGCCCAAAACACGAGTCAGTCCCCTTCCAGTCCTACAAGCCTTGAAGATAAAACTGTGGAGCTTTCACCCTTTCAGGTGACGGCGACTGATGACGGGAGCTACGTCGCATCGGAATCGCTCTCGGGCACACGCATTCGCGCTCAAGTCAAGGAACTGCCCTTTAATGTAAACGTAGTGACTTCGGAGTTTTTTCAGGATTTCGATAAATTTGAACTTGAGGACGCTCTTGCGTTCACGAGTTCGGTCAGCAGCAATGACATCACGCCGAGCGCAATAAATCTCCGCGGATTCAGTGCCTCTTCGCCTACGCGCAATGGCATGAGTTTCTTCGGCCTCACGACACGTTCAAATCTTGATCGAGTCGAAGTGATTAAGGGCCCCTATGCGGCCATCTATGGCAAGACACTGCCCGGCGGCCTCGTGAACATCATTACAAAGCGCCCGAGTCCGCGCACGCAGCATAGCCTAAGCCTAACAATGGGCTCGCTCGATTATTACCGGGCCGAGCTTTCGTTGACCGGCCCGATCACAAAAGACAAGAAACTGCTCTATCGAGTTGATCTCGGGCACAACGAAAAGGGCGGCACGCAAGACTTTTCGAAGTCGCGGCGGTCCGAGTATTCCGCTGCAGTTTCCTACAAGTTTAGCGAACGCACCTCCGCCTTGTTGGAATTGAGCCGTATGGACAACTACGCTAGTCGCCAGTCGCCGGTAGTTTATCTTCGAGATCCTACGACGAATCAATACATAGGCAAACTCACCGAAATGTTTTATTTTAACCGTAGCGGCCCAAGCGGTAACAATCGTGTGCATCAAGACTGGATGACCGATAACATTTACGCCTACGTCGACCACCGCTTTAACGATGTATTTTCGCTACGCGTCTCAGGTGTCTGGTGGGAGCGCAACTCGCCCGCGTTGGCGGCGGGCGGCGGCACTTTCGTCTATACCAACAGTCGCAATATTACGGCGCAAAACTGGAGCCTTTCTGACATCGCTCGCGATAACTTGCAGTTTTTGGCCGACTTGCTTGCCCAATATAAGACAGGCACGGTCGCACACAAAACTCTCATTTCACTAACACGTTCCGAAGAAACGGAATCCACGTGGACGCGTGGCATGAGCGCCGCGACGCTCGCCAACGCATCTCTCGTGAATCGAACGATCAACCTCGACAATCCAGTGTGGAAATACCCGGACTTTAATGACCTGAACGCCTATTCCGTCCTTTCGCGCGACCGGTCGCAGGTTACGACGACGGAAGCACTTTTCGTCAGCCAACGAACGGATGTGTTCGATTCAAAACTGAAACTCTTCGCCGGTGGGCGCTTCGATAAAATAAGCAATCTACTCATTGACCGACTCACATCACTGCAGCAGAAGACCACTTCCGAGGCCTTCACGCCGCAGTTCGGTATCAATTATACGCCGGTAAAACCAGTTTCCTTCTATGCGAACATCAGCAAATCATACTTGCCTCAATCGCAGGTGCGCTCGCAGACACAGGAACTTTATCCCAACGAAGAAGGCGAAGGGATGGAGTTCGGCGTCAAAACCACCTGGCTCGATGGTAAGCTAAACGTCGTGCTCGGCGCCTACGCCATTGAGCGCAATAATGTTCTGCAAACCTTCTTCGATGAAGACTTGGGCATGTCAGTCACCAATATCGACGGTCAGATTAAGACCGATGGTGTTGAACTTGATTTCAACTGGCAGCTGACACCCGCCCTGCAAGTCATCGGAGGATTTGGATATATGGACAATCGCGTTACCAAAAACGACGAGAGCCCTTGGGTGGTAGGGCAACTTGTTGCTCGCGGTCCCTCGTCCTACAATTATGGCATGGCATTCGTTTATCGCTTTCAGGGCACGAGTTTGAATGGCTTATCCTTGCGGGCAGATTTTTCCGGACAGGGGGAATCACTCGGCGAATACGGCGGCGGTCCCTACACGCGCGCGGGAGTGACGTATGCCAATGACGGTCGTATCAACATCAAACAACCCGGTTACACGATCTTCAACGCCGGTGCCAGTTACACCTGGCGGGGGAAAAACATGAGTTATCGGCATTCTGTCTCGCTCAACTTCAAGAACCTCTTCGATGAGCAGTATTCGCGCGGCAATTGGATTCCCGCGGATGGCTTCTCCTACAGTCTGACCTATTCGATCAAACTCTGACCGGAGACGGCGATCATGGACCTATTCCTCAGAATGATGATTTTCGTGCCGCTGCTCGTGGGCGGGCCCCTTCGCGCCGAGACGGATCCGGCTCTGCTGCCGGCGCCTGTTGTCACGGACCCTGGTGCGGCCTACAGCCCCGCAACCCGTATATTCCAAGGTATTCCCGGACTGGCGCGCGCTCCGGGAGGGCGACTTTGGGCTACTTGGTATAGTGGTGGATCGGATGAAGGACCGGAAAACTATGTAATGTTGAGCAGCAGCATGGATGATGGTCGCACTTGGTCGGCTGCTACCGTGGTGATTGATCCGCCCGGGCCCGTCCGGACCTATGATCCGGTGCTGTGGACGGACCCGCAGGGCAAACTCTGGTGGTTTTATGCCCAATCCTACCGCTGGTGGGACGGCCGTGCCGGAGTGTGGGCTGTGACAACGGATAATCCGGATTCGCCGAATCCAGTATGGTCCGCTCCTCGCCGACTGGTCGATGGCATCATGATGAACAAACCGACGGTGCTGAAGAATGGAGAGTGGCTTTTCCCTGTGGCCATCTGGGCTGAAGAGCCATTGAAGAACCTGTCTGTCGGCGACCGCAAGTATGTGCCTCCCGAACAGCTAAAATGGCAGGCCGGCAAAGTCGGAACACATGTCTATGCCAGCCAGGACCAAGGTAACACCTTTAGCTTGCGGGGCACCGCACGGTTTCCAAACCTGCAGTTCGACGAGCACATGCTCGTGGAACGGAAAGATGGGGGTCTGTGGCTGTGGGCTCGCACCAAGACAGGTATCGGAGAAAGCTTTTCGGGCGATGATGGACGCACTTGGACGTCCGGCAAAGATTCTAAGATTCCGCACGTCAATTCGCGCTTTTTTGTCCGCCGTCTTGGATCCGGTCGACTTATGCTGGTGAAGCACAATCCCACCTTGGATGTGGCCTGGCTCGCGGCACCTTCGATTTATAACGCCAGGATGAAGCGCTCGCATCTTACCGCCTACCTGTCTGACGATGATGGGACATCTTGGCGGGGCGGCTTGTTGCTGGACGAACGCCTCTCCGTTTCATATCCGGATGGAGATCAGGCACCAGATGGCCGGATCTTCCTCGTATACGACTACAATCGCAAGGCCGACAAGGAGATCTACTTGGCGGTATTTACCGAGGAGGATATCCTGGCGGGGAAGCTGGTGGATGCCCGCTCGCAGTTGCGAATTTTGGTCAACAAAGCCACCGGGCAGGCGACCCCGTGATCAAACCGGCCTCTAACGCCAAGGTGGGTGGATTCTCGCCGAGCCTGATTTTGGGCGAGGTGTATCCCGAATCCATCCGTCAACTCTTTGCTTCCGCCCGAGCTCTTTGAGACCGTGATGTTGGTCGAGCATACACGCCCGGCCAACGTTTCCGTGCTGCATGAGGCCGAATTACGGCATAGCCTGCGGATGGCGCTCACCTCCAGTTTTTTCCACATATGACTACCTCGTATCATCATTGCCCGACCGCTACTCCCATATTTGGCCGCCTTTTCATCGTTCTAGTTCTGGGTGCCGCTGGCTGGGCCCTGGCCTCTCCCATTCGGCCGCTGGCTAATGAACCGCTAATCATCGCCGAGTCGCCTGATGCCAAGGAGCACCCGCTGAACAACCCGAGCATCGTTCGCCTGGATTCAGGCCGCCTGGTAATCACCTACCAGAAGAGCGGGGTGTCGAAGGAAAGCGGTCAGCCCTGGGCTTTTGTGCTGACATCTGATGATCGCGGCCGCACCTGGGCCCAGCGCGCGGCGATGGGCATGACACATGGGCGTCTGTTCACGGTCGGGAAATCACTTTATTTTCTTGGTCACTCCGGCAATTTGCGAGTGGCTCGTTCCGATGACGAGGGCATGACCTGGACACAGCCGGTCGAGCTAACCGAGCGCCAATCATGGCACCAAACGGCGGCGAACGTCTGGCGGGCCAACGGCAACATCTATCTGGTGATGGAACGGCGCACCGAGAAGAACATCGATGCCTGGCCAGTGGGTGAACTCGCGCCAATATTGATGCGGGCTAGGGAAGGCGATGATCTGACTTTGCGCACTAGCTGGACTTTCGCCGGGGAGCTTACGTTTGCCGATGTTCTGCCTGGCTACAGGCAGAATGAACTGGAGATCGATTACTTCGGGATCCCCTTTTATCCCCAGGCCTATCCTAAACGCACGCCCCTGGTTGGCACTCGCACCTTCTCGCCAATGGGTTGGCTAGAAACGAACGTGGTTCAGATCACGGATCCTAATCACTACTGGTTTGATCCTAGCGGCCATACTTTTCACCTCTTCATGCGGGCCAACACCGGGCGGACCGGCTACGCGGCCCTGGCCAAGGTGGTGGAAATGCCAGACGGCACGATGCAGACGATGTTGGAGACCGCGCCTTCCGGCAAAAAGATGCTCTACCTCCCTTTTCCCGGCGGCCAGATGCGCTTTCATGTGCTCTATGACGAGAAAACGAAGCTCTATTGGATGCTCGGCACTCAGGCCACCGATTCAATGACCCGGGCGGAAGCATTGCCGGCCGATCGTTTCAGCACCCCGGACAACGAACGGCAGCGCATGGTATTACATTTCTCGAAAAACATGGTTGATTGGTGCTTCGCGGGCGTGGTGGCCATCGGTGCGTCTGCCAAGGAATCTCGCCACTACGCCTGCATGGCCATCGACGGTAATGATCTCGTTATCCTGGCGCGAAGCGGTGACAAAAATGCGCACAGCGCCCATGATGGAAATCTGATCACCTTCCATCGCGTGGGGGGGTTCCGGGACTTGGTTTACTGATATGCAGCTGTCACTCCACGAACCGCGCGCTTCCAAACCAAGCCATCCGACGGACAGGCAGATTGACGTGCAGATCATTACTGAGGGCTCCACGAGTTTGGTTCTATGGGCAATGCTATCCCAGGTCCATCTACCTGCCGCTCGCCCATGAAACGCCGCTATCGAGTTCTGTGGGCATGTTCGTTGCTGGCCGTTATCACTTATGTGGACCGCGTGTGTATTTCGGTCGCAGGGACTGTCATTCAGCAGGACTTGGGACTGAGCTTGCAGCAGTGGGGTTGGGTGTTGGGAGCATTCGTTCTCTCCTATGGTTTGTTTGAAGTGCCGGTCGGAGCGATGGCTGACCGTATTGGTCCTAGGAAAGTTCTCACTCGAATCGTAGTTTGGTGGTCGGCGTTCACGGCGTTGACGGGTCTTACGAATAGTTTCCGGCAGCTATTGGTCGTGAGGTTTTTGTTTGGCGCGGGAGAAGCCGGGGCCTATCCGAACATGTCAGTCGTGATCGCACGCTGGTTTCCTCAGCGCGAGCGAGCCCGGGCCCAAAGCGTGATCTGGATGGCCAGCCGGTTGGGAGGGGCCCTGTCACCCTTGTTGGTAATACCCTTGCAGCAGGCCTTCGGCTGGCGGGTGAGTTTCTATGTCTTCGGCGCTATCGGAGTCATTTGGGCCGTGATCTGGTTCTGGTGGTTCCGAGACCATCCCGCTCAAGATGAGCGTATTTCGGTCGAGGAAAAAAACGAGATCGAAGACGGCGTAGTGCCGGGTATTACCCCCCCGACGCCATGGAAGCACCTTTTTGCGCAGCCCAACCTTTGGTGGATCATGCTGATGTATCACGCCAATGCTTGGTGCGGTTTTTTCTACCTGACCTGGTTGCATGTTTTTCTGGCGAACGGGCGGGGCTACAATCCGCAGGAACTCGTGGCCTATTCTTGGCTGCCTTTCGTTTTTGGCGCCGGAGCCAATCTGCTGGGCGGCTTTGCCGGCGACGCTCTGGTTAGACGTATCGGTCTCAAATGGGGTAGGCGCTGGCTAGGCTTTGGCGGTCTGGGCGCTGCCGCTGTGTTTCTCGGCACGACGATCTTTATCGAGGACAAGGTGCTGACCGTATTGTGCCTGGCTATGGCTTACGGGTGCTCCGATTTTGCCCTACCCACCGCTTGGGCCGTGTGCTTGGATGTCGGGCAAGAGCATGCGGGTGTAGTCACGGGGGCGATGAATATGGCGGGGCAGGTCGGATCATTTATGACCACGGTGTTGTTTGGATACTTGGTGGTCGCCTTTGATAGTTATAACGCACCCTTGGTCCCGATTGCGGTTATGTCCTTAGTCGGGGCAATTGCCTGGTTGAAAATAGACGCGAGTAAGTCGGTTGTTCCCCCGAGGCAGCCATGATATCAATTAGAAGACATCTCTATGCGGTGTTGCTGCTGTTCGTTTCGGTTCTTTTGCAAAGCCACGCGATCCACCAAGAGAGTTTGAAACAATTGGCCTACAATAATCCGGGCCTGACGGTGGACCTTGGGGTCGGACTCTGGGCCTGGCCGCTTCCCATGGATTATAACCAGGATGGTCTCATGGATTTGGTGGTGGTGTGCACTGGCAAACCCACCAACGGCATCCACGTGTTTCTCAACAGCGGCAAGGTGGATACCGTCACGAAGCTGCCGCTGTTTGCCCCGAGCAGGATTGTGGGCCCAAGCGCGCCGTCACCACAGGTCTCGTATGTCAATGGTCGCGCGGTTGTGACTTCCGCGGGACAGGTGCATCCAGAATTCCTGACCAAGGGTTTCACGCAGCCGGTCAGGCTCGGTGACCCGGCGAAGATACATCCGGAGGAGGGCCGCATCCGCGCCAACGAATGGAAGTTCGTCGATTTTGACGGAGACGGTGTGCAGGACCTCATCGTCGGCATTGATTTCTGGGGCGACTATGGATGGGACAACGCTTGGGACGGTCGTGGCCGCTGGAAAAACGGACCGCTCCGCGGCTATGTCTACTTGCTAAAAAATTCCGGCACCGACGCGCAGCCGATCTATGATGTGCCGCAAAAAATCCTAACGACCGATGGCAAGCCGGTGGATGTCTTCGGTATGCCCACGCCGAACTTCGGTGACTTCGATGGTGACGGTGATCTTGATCTTCTATGCGGCGAGTTTCTCGACGGTTTCACCTATTTTGAGAACACCGGGACGCGCACCGCGCCACGCTATACTCCGGGTCGCCGAATCACCGTCGCCAGCCGGTCGCTCAAGATGGACCTGTGCATGATCGTTCCGGTGGCCTGCGATTTTGACGGCGACGGCGACCTCGACCTGGTCGTCGGTGACGAGGACGGGCGAGTCGCCTTTATCGAGCATACGGGCAATCTGGTCGCTGGCATGCCCCAATTTTTACCACCAGTCTACTTCCGGCAGATGGCCGAAAACGTGAAGCTTGGCGCCTTGGTCACGCCGCACGCTATCGATTGGGATGCCGATGGTGATGAGGATCTCATCGCCGGCGACTCTGCCGGCTACATCTCCTTCATCGAGAACCTCGGCGGCGATCCCGCGCGCTGGGCCCCACCGGTCTATCTGGCCGCCGGTGGTCGACTGATTCGAGAGCAGGCCGAGCCGAGTGGCTCGATACAGGGTCCGGCTGAGGTTAAATGGGGTTATTCTATCCTCAGCGTGGCTGACTGGGACGGTGACGGTCTGTTCGATATCATATCCAACGGCATATGGGGGAAGGTAATGTGGTATCGGAATGTCGGCACGCGCATCGCTCCGCGCCTCGCGCTGGCGCAGCCCATCGAAGTCGCCTGGACCGGGCCGACCCCCAAGCCCGCTTGGACTTGGTGGAATCCAACTGGCCGCGAACTCGTCACGCAATGGCGCACGACGCCATACGCCATCGATTGGAATAGCGATGGTCTGACCGACCTCATTATGATGGATCATGAGGGCTATCTGGCGCTGTTCGAGCGACGACGCCTCGCCGACGGTCAGTTGGAGCTGGCGCCGCCGCAGCGCGTGTTCGTGGGGGTTGGCGCCTCCTCCTTCGACGCCAATGGCGAGCCGTTGAACCAGGAAACTGGACTTCTGCGGCTTAACGCCAACCATAATGGCAAGAGCGGGCGGCGCACTTTCTGCATCACTGATTGGGACGGCGACGGCACACTCGACTTGGTCGTCAATAGCAAGAACGTGAATTTCCTGCGCGGCACCGGGCGCGACGACCAGGGCCGGTGGACCTTCCGCGATGAGGGCCCGGTTACACCCTTCGTCATCGGCGGTCACGCGACAAAGCCGACCATGATTGATCTAGGCGGCGGCACCGGCTGCATCCTGCTCATCGGCGGGGAGGACGGTCATCTCTACAAGATCAACCCGCCTGCCAAAAACTAAGCTTCTCTCTATGTCCAAGAAATTTCCCCGCCAAGGCATCCTGGCCGCCCTCTCGCTGCCGACAGATGAATCCGGTAATCTTCTCCGCGCCGAACTGGCCCGGAACCTTGAGTTCCTGAAAGGCCAAGGGATTCACGGTGTGCTTGCCTTGGGCAGCACGGGCGAGTTTCCGCAGTTTGACCTCGCACAGCGCAAGGCCGCGCTGTCAATTGTGGCCGAGCTCGCGGCGCCGCTGCCGGTCATCGCGAACATCAGCGACATCCGCCCCCACGTGGTGGCGGCACTCGGGAAGTTCGCCCGCGAGCTGGGGTTGCCCGCTGTGACCATTATGACGCCAGGATTCTTCCCTTCCTCACAGGACGACGCGCTGGCTCATTTTCTCCACGCGGCGGACAACTCCGGCTTGCCGACCTTCCTCTACAACTTCCCCGAACTCACGGGCACGCGGATCGACCTTGAGACCGTCGCCGCCTTCGCCGAACGCGCGCCGATGGCGGGCATCAAGCAGAGCGGCCGGGAGTTCGCTTACCACACGGACCTTATCAAGCTCGGACGCGAGAAGAAGTTTTCCGTTTTTTCAGGCTCAGACACGCGTCTACCTGAGGTCTTCGCGCTCGGCGCTGACGGCTGCATCGGCGGCCTGGTCAACATTGCGCCGGAGCTAATGGTTCATTTGTATGAGGTTTGCCGTGAAGGTGCGGCGGGTGAGATCGAACCGGCCTTTTCCCAGCTGAAGCAGATCGGTGCGATCATCGACCGCCTAACCTTCCCTCTGAACGTGGCGGCGGGCATGGAGGCTAGGGGTCTGGCCACCGGATCGCCCAAGGCGCTGGTATCGACGGCCTCGCGGCAGCTTTACCGTGAAATCGTCACTGATTTGCGGACCTTGTTCGCGCAACAGAAGCTGGCCGTGGCCGCGGTCGTTTCGTAGGGCCGGTTCGATTCAGTCCCATGTCAACCTCCGCCCACGCATTGCGCTACGCTTGGTTTGCCGTGCTGCTGCTCGTTCCGGTGGCTGTGCTGAACTACCTAGATCGGCAGATGCTGGCGACGATGAAAGCCTCGATGGTGGCCGACATCCCAAGCATCGCCAACAAGGCGGACTGGGGGCTGATCCTCGGCTGCTTCAAGTGGACGTATGCGGTGCTGAGCCCGTTCGGTGGCTACGTGGCGGACCGCTTTAGCAAGCGCTGGGTCATCACACTGAGCCTGTTCACCTGGTCGCTCGTCACATGGTGGACCGGGCATTGCACGTCCTTTAATGAGCTCTTGGCGGCCCGGGCTCTCATGGGTGTGAGCGAGGCCTTCTACATTCCGGCTGCACTGGCCTTGATCACTGAGTATCATTACGGTTCCACCCGGTCTCGGGCGGTGGGTTTTCACCAGTCGGGAATCTACCTCGGCCAGATTCTCGGAGGTTTCGCGGGATACATGGCGGATTCGCCTGATCATGGTTGGCGCTGGGCGTTTACTACTTGTGGCATGATTGGCATCGTTTACGCCATTCCCCTGATGGCGGCCTTGCGCGACCCGGTGCGGGCTACGACGGAGGCTGGCGTGGCGAAAGCGGATAGTCCCGGCGTCGTGCGTGGGTTGTTGACCAATCGAAACTTCCTCTTGCTGGTGCTCTACTTCACTCTGCCCGCCATTGCTGGCTGGGTGGTGCGTGACTGGATGCCGGAAATTCTCCGGGAGAAATTCAACCTGGGGCAAGGAAAGGCCGGGGTCAGTGCGATCCTCTATGTTCAGATCGCCTCCATTGTCGGGGTAATCATCGGCGGCACGTTGGCCGACCGCTGGATGAAGAAGAACGCTCGTGGACGCATTTTCACGAGCGCCATCGGCATGCTGCTTTTTCTGCCGGCCCTCTTCAGTGTAGGGAACGCCGGGACGCTCTCCATGGCGATTGGTGGCCTGATCATCTTCGGTCTCGGTTGGGGCTTTTTCGACTGCAACAACATGCCGATTCTTTGCCAGATCGTCCGACCTGAATGGCGAGCGACCGGATATGGGGTGATGAATCTGGTCAGTATCAGCTGCGGAGGGTTTGGCGACTGGGCCTTTGGGGCGCTGCGAGACCAACATGTGCCGCTTAATCTCATTTTCGGCTCCTTCGCCGGGGTGGCAGGCCTCTCGATTCTGATCGTGCTGATGATCAAGCCCGATCCGACCGTGAAAGCGGCCGCCTGATTCGCCGCCGGCACCAGACGGGAATTAGCGCGTTTCAAGGCGGTCTCGCATAAATGAACACCAATCAACTGATTATCATGAGCACGATATTAATCGGGGCGATAGGCTTGTCTGCGAGCTCCAACGTGGATCGCCAGCTCACCACAAACGCCCAGGGCCATGTGCTGACGAATATCAATGCGTGGTCAGCAGACGGTCAGTGGCTCGCCTATGATGTTCGCACAGGTGACAGTTTCAATGGCTCGCGCATCGAGCAGGTTAATGTCCGGACGGGCGAGGTGCGGCATATCTACACCGCGGTGAACGGTGCTATGTGCGGCGTCGTCACCTGCCATCCAATCGAACCGTTGGTGATTTTTATCCATGGACCGGAACATCCTTCCCCTGATTGGGAATATAGTTTCGTTCACCGACGCGGTGCGGTTGTGGACACACGCCGTCCCGGGGTCGCTCGACCGCTTGATGCCATGAATTATGCACCACCCTTCGTTGCGGGGGCCTTACGCGGCGGTTCGCACGTTCATGTGTTCAGTCCGGATGGATCATGGGTTAGTTTTACCTACGAGGATGCAGTTTTGGCCAGGTTGGATGCGGATCTGAGCGCCCCGAAGCACGAACCCAATCAGCGCAATGTAGGCGTCGCGGTGCCGTCCGGTCCAGTCCAGGTCTCGCAATCTCATCGGCGCAGCCATGATGGCGACTGGTTCTCGGTATTGGTCACTCGCACGGTGGGCCACCCTCAACCCGGTTCAGACGAAATCAGCAAGGCGTTTGAGGAGGGTTGGGTCGGCCGTGACGGTTATGTGCGCGCGGATGGCACGCGGCAGCGGCGTGCCTTGGCTTTTCAGGGATTGGTCACGGCGCCCAATGGCCGGCAGCACGCGGAGGTTTTCATTGTCGATTTATCGGACGATCTTACTCGCGCCGGCGGGACACCGCTCGAGGGCACGCCTACCACTCTGCCTGCGCCGCCCCTGGGCGTAAAGCAGCGGCGATTGACTTTCACCGCGGATCGAAAGTTTCCAGGAGTCGCGCAAAGTCCACGCCACTGGCTCAGGACATCTCCAGACGGCACGCAAATAGGTTTTCTTATGCCAGATGAATCGGGGATTGTGCAGCTTTGGACCGTTTCACCTCTTGGCGGCGCCCCGCGTCAGGTGACCCGCAATGAGACGGACATAGCTTCCGCCTTTACTTGGAGTGCTGATGGACGCTGGGCGTCACATATCATGGATGGCAGCGTATGTGTTACCGAGATGACCAACGGACGGACGCAACGCCTGACTGCTAAAGGAAATGCTGCGGAGGCCCCGCTACCTTCGGCCTGTGTCTTCTCTCCCGACGGGAGAGAGATAGCTTACATGCGTGCGGTCGGCGCGGATTCAGAGCGATTTACCCAGATCTTTGTCGTGACCCTGCCATGAAGATTTCATCACGCTTATCCCGAGCAACCGCTTTGACCTGTTTTTCAATGGGAGCATTTTGCACCGGAGGCCACGCCCAAGGTGTCGAAGAAATTCCTTTGCGACTCTCGCTACCATCATCGGAAGCACCATTGGTGGAGGGAATAGCTTATCGGCAGAATGGTTTTGATGATCGTGGCTTTAATCGGGTCGTCACGCAGGTCGCGGTCCCGACGCTTACGGTCTATCGCCCGGCGCAGTCCGCCCACCGGGGCGCCGCCATCGTTATCTGTCCGGGCGGTGGTTATGAATACGTGGTGATAGATCGTGAAGGGCACATGCTGGCACGCTACTTCCAGCAGCAGGGCATCACCGCCGTGGTGTTGAAATACCGGCTACCTAAGCCGGGAGCTGGCGGCCCGGCGTTGCCATTGCCCCAACAGGATGCGCTTGAGGCGGTCCGGTTGCTGAGGAGCAGGTCCGGAGAGTGGGGGCTTGATGCGCGACGAATCGGGATCCTGGGTTGCTCGGCGGGCGGCCATCTCGCGGGTAGCACGGGCGTTTTTGGCGACCAAGATACGGGGAGCCGGCCCGACTTTGTGGCGTTACTTTATCCGGTGATCTGCCTGGAGGGGCCCCATGTGCATGAAGGCTCGCGCCGGCGCTTGCTTGGACCCGACGCCACCCTTGAACAATGGCGGAAATATTCCTTGGAGCGTCAGGTGCGCGCTGGGATGCCGCCGTATTTCTTGGCTCACGCGCGTGACGACACTGCGGTGCCCCATCAAAACAGCGAGTTGCTCGCGGCCGCGCTCAGCCAAGTTGGCGTGCCGGTGGAACTGCTCCTGTTGGATAGCGGCCGTCACGGCTTCGCTCTGGGGCGTGATGCCGAGTCTGGCCGTTGGAAAGAGGCATTTCTCCGTTGGCTAGACCGGCTGCCGTGAAACCAGCCGGCAGCGACACACGGGATCTACCCTCACTTTCATGAATTACTACCTTGGCATAGATGTGGGCACGGGCAGCGCCCGGGCGGGAATTTTCGATCAAAACGGTCGGATGGCGGCGATGGCGTCCCAGCCGATCAAGATGTGGAAGCCGGCCCCCGACCACGTTGAGCAGTCGAGTGATAACATCTGGCGGGCCTGTTGCCTCGCCACGCGCCTGGCTTTGAAAAAGTCTGGGCAGTCACCGGCAGCTATCAAGGGCATCGGGTTCGACGCGACTTGCTCGTTGGTCGTGCTCGACGTGGCTGACCGGCCGGTGTCAGTCAGCACCACCGGCCGCCCGGAGCAAAACGTGATCGTCTGGATGGATCACCGCGCCATGCCGCAGACGGAACGCATCAACCGGACCAAACATGAGGTGCTGCGCTATGTTGGCGGGGTGGTTTCACCGGAAATGCAGGTGCCGAAGCTGCTGTGGCTGAAAGAGAATCTCCCGACGTCCTGGCGCAAGGCGGCACGATTTCTCGATCTACCGGATTTTCTTACCTATCGCGCGACCTGGGATGACACCCGGTCGCTTTGCACCACTGTTTGCAAGTGGACCTACCTCGGTCACCGGGGTCCGGACGGTGCGGGCTGGAGTGACGACTTCTTCACCCAGGTCGGTTTGGGGGATGTGATGGCCGACGGCTTCCAACGCATCGGGCAAAAGGTGCGCCCGATGGGCGAGCCGGTGGGGCAGGGGCTCACCACGCAGGCCGCGCGGGAGTTGGGGCTGCTGGCCGGCACTCCCGTCGGTGTGGGCATCATTGACGCGCATGCCGGCGGGCTCGGCTTGTTAGGTGCGACGCTGGACGGAGCCAATCCCACGGTCGCCGCGCTCAACCACCGGTTGGCACTCATCGGTGGCACTTCCTCCTGCCATATGGCGGTCTCGGCCAAGCCGCGTTTCATCCGCGGCATCTGGGGCCCGTATTACTCGGCGATGATTCCTGGTCTGTGGCTCACGGAGGGCGGGCAATCGGCAACCGGCGCGCTCGTCGATCATGTGATCTTCTCGCATCCGGCGTCGGTGCCGTTGCGCAAGGAGGCCCGCCGCACGGACAAAACCATATATGAGCTGCTCAATGCGAGGATCGTGGCTTTGGCTCGGGCAGAGAATGTTGCGCATCCTGCCGAGCTCACGCGCGACTTACACGTGCAACCGGATTTCCACGGCAACCGTTCGCCTCGCGCGGACCCTGCGCTCAAGGGCGTGATCTCCGGCCTCACGCTTTCGGCCACGGTGGACGATCTCGCGCGACTTTATCTGGCGGCCATCCAGGCCGTCGCCTACGGCACGCGGCACATCATCGAGGAGATGAATCACAAGGGTTACCGCATCGACACCCTGCTGGTGTGTGGCGGTGGCACGAAGAATCCACTTTTCCTGCGTGAACATGCCGATATCACCGGCTGCCGGCTCGTGTTGCCGCGGGAGCCCGAGGCGGTTTTGCTCGGCGCTGCGGTGCTCGGTTCCGTGGCGGCCGGCCGGCATGCGACAGTGCTCGCGGCCATGCAGGCCATGAATGGCGTCGAGCGCACCATCATACCGGCCACGGGCCGCCTGGTCCGCTACCACGCGGCCAAATACCGGGTATTTCACCGACTCCATTCGGACATTGCGGCATATCGCTTCCTTATGGCTGCCAAATAGTCCGTTCGACAACTTTTACCATGCCAAAGAAATTATCTCCCAAGCACGTCTACTTGATTAGCAGCGGTGACCTTCGTCAGTCCGCCAACGAAGCGTGCTGGTCCGGACAGGAAGCCATGGAAAAGCAGTTGAGCGCAGCTATAACGTCCCTCGGCTATAACGTTGTTCGCGGCCATCCTTACAAACCGGAACTTAAACATGGGTTTATCTCCTCGCAAAAAGAGGGACTGGAAGTGTTCGCAAAACTCGATCCAACAGTGCCTTTGATCGTTGCTGAAGCGGTCTGGCAATATTCCCACCACGTCCTGGGCGGATTGCTAACCCACCAGGCTCCCATTCTGACTGTTGCAAACTGGAGTGGTCAGTGGCCTGGCCTCGTTGGTATGCTGAATCTTAACGGCTCACTGACAAAAGCCGGCGTCAAATACCATAGTTTGTGGAGCGCGGATTTTGGGGACGACTTTTTTCTCTCCAAGCTGGGCGCCTGGCTGAAGGCAGGTGCATTCAAGCATGACCTCTCGCATGTGAAGCCTTTGGCGAAGGCGGTATTGCCGGCGAAGGCAGTTGCGGTGGGGAAAAAGCTCGCGGTCAATTTGCGGCTTACTAAGTCGATCATGGGCGTTTTTGACGAAGGCTGCATGGGCATGTATAACGCCATCATTCCGGACGAATTGTTGTTCCAGTGTGGGGTTTTCAAGGAACGACTTTCCCAGTCATCGCTTTACTATGCCGCAACCCAAGTGGGACATGATGAAGCCCGGGAAGTATTGGCATGGTATCGCGCGAAGGGGCTGCGCTTCATTTTTGGGTCGGATGGCAAGACTGAGCTGACAGAAGATCAGGTCTTGTGGCAGTGCCGGACCTATGTGGCGGCGTGCCGGCTGGCGGATGAGTTCGGCTGCGACACGATTGGCATCCAATATCAACAGGGGCTCAAGGACTTGCTACCGGCGTCCGATTTGGTCGAAGGCACCCTTAACAATTCGGACCGCCCACCGGTCAAGAATGCAGACGGGAAGGTCATCCGTCCGGGAGAACCGATCGTGCATTTTAACGAGGCTGATGAGTGTGCGGGCCTCGATGCATTGCTCACGAATCGCGTTCATGGCGAACTTCAGCAGCCAGTAGAGACGACGCTTCACGATATTCGTTGGGGTGATCGGGACGAGTCCGGCACCATCAAGGACTATGTTTGGGTGTTTTTAATCTCGGGTGCCGCGCCACCGGCGCATCATATCGGAGGTTGGGCCGGATCTGAATCACACCGCCAACCTCCCATGTATTTCCGTTTGGGCGGCGGCACGCTACGGGGTATCGCCAAAGCCGGGGAAATTGTCTGGTCCCGGATCTTCGTTGAGAACGGCGTGCTCAACATGGACATTGGAAGGGCGGCGGTCGTGGAATTGCCACGCACCGAAACAGCCAGACGCTGGCATGAGACCACCTATCAATGGCCGATAATGCATGCGGTGACCTACGGAGTTAGCCGAGACCAGATGATGGCTAGACACAAGGCCAACCACATCCAGGTGGCGTATGCGAAATCCGCTGCTGCCGCAGATATGGCGGCTTACACGAAGGCGGCGCTCGCTGCTCAACTCGGCATGAAAGTGTATTTCTGCGGCACCAAGGCAAATGGGAACGCTTTCTAAGGATAGAAATCAGCGCCTAGGGGCACGAGGTTCGAGAGATGACTTGGATATTCCGCGGAGGGCGCTTTCTCAGAAAGCGTCATAAGCGCTCCCCGCTGGCGAGCGGCCGCCCGGGCGTAGGTGGGAGACTACGGGAAATGATTACTTCGTGGCGGGCGGATGGAGACGGAAAGCACGGCCGGGCAGCGGGGCGGTGTGGGTTGCAGCGTAGCGGTGTGGGGGCTACGGCAGACGAAGACCCCTCAGTTTGAACGAAGAGCGCAAGCTCTCATGTTACTTCGACAGTAACGTTGAAAAATTCAGAATGCGCGATTTTGTGTGTTGCACGCCGGCCATCTCCCGTATCTCGTTGATTTTCCGATGAA